>OJDH01000078.1_pt1 | contig 83800 bp, 78 predicted proteins | sample 1592761 | NCBI WGS metagenome assembly OJDH01 (sample SAMN05416855, study PRJEB24817) | seawater metagenome | isolation source: Sea water | place: Canada:Atlantic | collected 2013-11 | reverse complement strand
TTGATACCGCCTGACCATCAGCCCCACCTTTAGCCACCGATAGTTCATGGCAGGAGGCACAGGAAAGCGTACTGTCCAGCGACAGTCGCTTCTCAAAGAACAGGGCTTTACCCAGCGCAATTTTAACCGCTGTCTGCGGGTTATCTGCAGGCACCGGAGCGGCCAGCGGCAGTGCCTGCCAGCTGGCCATCAGCTGCGCCCGGAACAGTTTCTTATCAATTCTGTTATCCGGGGTTTGAGCAACCGGACGCCGGGGCTCGGGCAGTATATCCAGCAACGGGACAGCAAACGCGGTAAATACAACCACCAATACAATTTTCAATGCAATTGCCAGCATGCCCGTACCAAGGCCAACGCTTAACAGCCAGCGAGTTCTGGCAGCAGGGGCCAACTCTCTCACCAGGCCGACCATCACCAGGGTGCCAGCAGTAACAACCAGCGTGCTGTATGCCATAAACTCGATTGTGAGCGCATTCATCGCCTCTATCTCCTGAGCATGAATAGAAAGGAAGCGGTAAATAGATTAAGCTCAGTATGCTTATTTAATAAATTTGATTAATAAATATCATTTATTTGATAATTAAATGGATCGCATTATGAACCTTAAACAGCTCCAGTTTGTTATTCATGTTGCAGAAACCTGTTCATTCAGCCGGGCGGCTGAACTCAGTTTTGCCACCCAACCGACGCTGTCAAATGCGATCTCTCAGTTAGAAGATGAATTAGGCGGGCGGTTATTTAAGCGAACCACGCGCAGCGTAGAATTAACGCCGTTTGGCGATATGATGCTACCGCGAATGCAAGAAATACTGCATAGCCGGGATGAGTTATTACAGGCAGCACATGCTTTTCACAATCCATCCCACCAGTTATTACGCATCGGCTTCTCGCCACTGGTCGATATGCAACGGCTGAATTCAGTGCTCATTCCGTTCAGGAAAGCCCACCCCGAGGTATCCGTATTCTTCAAAGAATGCTTTATTGAGGAGCTGACAGAGCGAAGTGAGAAACAGCAGATTGATATCCAGATACGCCCTGGCAACCAGCTTGCTGAAGGTGAAAACGGCTGTCTGTTTTATCAGGACAACCTGTTCTACCTGCCTGCACTGGATGACCCACAAAGTTTTAACCGCGTGGCATTCGAGCTATCTGAGCTGCCAGCAACGCCAGTGATTCTGACCGGTGGTGGCTGTGGGCTCAACGCGGCACTTGATGAAATTTTCACGCAACGCCAGGCACAGTACAGCACCTACCCAGGCCAGGCGATGAGCTACCAGGTCATCGAAGACTGGGCTGCACTGGGCATTGGGGCCGGGATTCTGCCCGCTGCCAAAATTTCGAAGGACTATAAAGAGAAATACCCTCTCTTTCTTACAAAAGGCCAACCCGCCTGGTTTGACTTCCAGTGGGCCTGGTCCAGAGAGGGGTCTGTTCCTGCGCATATAGAGTCATTCATCAGGTATATAACTCAGGCCTCACTCACGCTGGAAGGCCATAAAAATCCTCGAAACAAATCGACCAAAACAGTATAAACGGTGATCATTTATAATATTTAAAAATATAGCTATTCATAATTATAATTTCTGACATCCGGCATAATTCAATACCATTATATTTCTGCTTAACGATCAAAGAGCAATATAGTTAAAACCGGAGAAATATCATGCTAAAACGTATCAGAAAATCAGCCCTGCTTTGTATTATTCCCATTGCTTTTACTCTGACAACAGCCACAGCACAGGCTGACAGCGATAGCTCGCTTTACAGCCGGCTGGGTGGCTTTGATGCGATCAGCGCTGTTGTTGATGATGTTGTGCTACAGATTGCTGCCGATGAAAAACTGGGCCGTTTCTGGGCGCACCGGGGTGACGACGGTATTACCCGAGAGAAGCAGTTGATTGTTGATTTTGTTGTCGCCAAGGCCGGTGGCCCGCTGTACTACACCGGCCGTGAAATGAAGCTGTCTCATAAAGGGATGCGTATCAGCCAACAGGACTGGGATACACTGATCACCGCCCTTAAAAATACACTGGGTAAATTCAGCGTCCCTGCCCGAGAGTCACAAGAAGTGCTGGAATTTTTCGACAGCACCCGTACCGATATTGTTGAGAAGCCCTGACCTCTGCTGTATCCCCTGCCAGAACAGCATCACCGGCTGTTCTGGCTAACCTCTCTATCACAATATCCCCAGCAATTGTTCACCAAACTGATCGTTGAGCAGTTTGGCCGACATCACCAGCGTAACCACCACAATCAGTGGCCGGATCAACCGGGTGCCTTTGCTGACCACCAGTTTTGCACCGATCTGGCCACCCACCAGCTGGCCCACGGCCATAATCATTCCGGCCAGCCAGACGATATGGCCGCCCAGAGCAAAGAAGATCAGCGAGGCCAGATTGGAGGTGAAGTTCAGTATTTTGGTGTGGGCGGTGGCCCGTGCCAGGCTGAAACCGGCCAGCGAGACAAAGGCGATGGTGAAAAAGGTGCCGGTGCCAGGGCCAAAGAAGCCGTCATAAAAGCCGATGGTTGAAACGATCAGGCCGGTAAACAGGCCGGTGCTGATGCGCCGTTCGCTGTCCTGATCACTGATACGGGGCGAGAACATAAAATACAGCGCAATCAGCACCAGCAAGCCGGGCATGACTTTGGCCAGCATTGAGGTATCCAGCAGCTGAACCAGTATGGTGCCGACGACAGCACCGATAAACGTGCTGATGATCATCCCGCGCATCTGCCGCAGGTCCACCAGCTGGTGCTTGACGAAGTAGCGGCTGGCAGCAAAGGTGCCAAAACTGCCCTGCAGTTTATTGGTGGCCAGCGCCTCAACCGGGCTCATGCCAGTGGCCAGCAATACCGGCAAGGTAATCAGGCCACCACCACCGGCCATGGCATCGACGGTGCCTGCCCCCAGTCCGGTGAGTAACAGAATAACAATCAGTGCAAAATCCAGTTCCATACCGGCTCCTTTTAATCGAGCACGGACTTTAGCGCAGATCAGTACTGGCCACATAAAAAAAGCCCGGAATCATAACGAAACCGGGCTTTATAACAGGAGGATCACTGCTAAAAATCTGTCCATCCTCCGGCGGGCCAGAGGGCGCTGGCCTGCCCCTGGCTTTCCAACAAATGACGAACTCAGTACATCATATTTGTCTCAACACCGACCGCCGGGGTAATCGCGCGCCAGGTGTTGGGTACACCGTCCGGGTCGTATGCGGCAGCAGCAACTTCAGCTGATACCAGATCACCCATGTGCACTTCTTTGCCCACACCTGGAATAATAACGCCCAGCAAGGTTCTGAAATCAAACGGGGTGTTTGCCTGTGTCGCATACATCGGCACTTCAACACCAACCTGTGGGTCCAGCGAGTGAGTCAGCGGGCCTGCCAGTGCTGACGTTGAAACAAGAAGCGAGGCAACCAGTGCCGTTTTCATTACATTTTTCATTGTCGTATCCTCCCGACCCTTAGAATATGCAGGCAGGGTTCAATAACCTGTTTCGGAGCAAAGTATCTGACGCCGGTATACAAAGGCCGGGCTAACTCTGTCTCTCTTGTTAGTTTTAATCATAGTTTTTTGGTCTGAAACTAACCTGAAAACCATCACTAAAACCTTAAAATTAATTATTTTTAACGTTGACAAAACCCCTGCCTGCACAGCAAAAATCCTGCTTATTTACTACCGATATAAAGCCCTTTTTCTGCGGCATTGGACGGTAAGTTCGCACCGGTTGCCATGGTCTGGTGGTTATTCTGATACTCAATCATTGATTGAATGGTTGTGCCACCACCCAGGTAACTTTGCTGTACGCTAACAGACCCGGCTGAAGCGCTACCTGCCAGCAGTAAAGAGATCAGTGCAGTTGAAGTCAGAATCTTTTTCATGGAGTCATCCTCAATTCATGGTATGTCGTTCATAAACTAAGACCACAAAAGCCAGAAAATTATCATTTCAGGTCATCTTTTGTTTAAAGATTGAACTTGAAAATAATTCCTGGTTAATTTTAGAATCTGAACTAGAAAGCCCGTGGCATCAGATTGCCAGCGGGCTTCTTATATCGAATAGATATATGTTTATTTACTACCGATATACAAGCTGGCATTACCCACATTCGATGTCAGGTTAACGCCATCGATTGTCACCTGCTCAACACTGTCGTAGTGAGAGGCAGAGCTGACGGCGATGCCATTACCGTACTGAGACTGCTGAACGCTAACAGAAGCAGCAGAGACAGAGCCAGCAGTCAGGGCAGCGGCCAGGGCGATCGAAGCAGTCAGTGTGTTGTTAAGTGCTTTCATGGTGTGATCCTCAAAGATGTTTAGTCATATCGGCATCTGAACTGCTGTGCCGTTGCTGTTGAGGTAATAATATAAAGAAGCACTGAAACGAACCTGAAAAACTAAAACTATTTACATAAAATGTTTTTTATATTTTTAGTTTAGACAGACAAAAGAAAACCCGGCATCAGTTTGATGCCGGGTTGTCTCTAATATATTCAGGTGTCTTTCTATGGTACTGGCCAGGTTTATTTGCTACCGATATACAGGCCAGTCGCATCAACATTAGAGCCCAGATTTGCACCGTCGATGGTTACTTTTTCAACACTGTCATAGTGAGATGTAGTATTGAAACCAATGCCGTTACCGTACTGGGACTGCTGTACGCTAACAGATGCAGCGGAAACAGAACCGGCAGCCAGTGCAGCGGCCAGGGCGATAGAAGCAGTCAGTGTGCTGTTAAGTGCTTTCATGGTGTGATCCTCAAAGATGTTTAGTCATACCGGCATCTGAATTACTGTGCCGTTGCTGTTGAGGTAATACTATGAGGCAGCACTGAAACGAACCTGAAAAACGTTGTTAATTTTTAACTATTTTCTATAAAACTGTTTGAACTTTAACCAACAAAAGAAAACCCGGCATCAGACTGATGCCGGGTTTTCTTTAATCACGTAGAACCAGGTAGATAATCAGCCTTTCACCAGCCCCTGAGCCACTACGTAGCCCAGAGTATCGTCCAGTGCTTTACTGAATTTATCGACCATTTCATCAATCTGCGCCGTGGTCGCAATCAGCGGCGGGCAGAAGGCCATTGAAGACCCCGCCACGGCTCGCACAATCAGGCCATGTTTTTCACAGGCCTGTTGAGCAAAAGCACCCACAACGCCACCGGCAAATGCCGCTTTGCTGGCTTTGTCTGCCACCATCTCCACGGCGGCTATCATACCGCTGCCACGCACTTCACCTACCAGCGGGTGGTCCTGTAAGGCCTGCAGTTTCTGCTGCATGTAGTTACCTACCTCAGCGGCATGGCCAAAGATGTTGTCGCGCTGATAGATTTCCATGGTTTTCAGCGCCACCGCCGCCGCCACTGGATGGCCGGAGTAGGTGTAACCGTGACCGAACACACCCACCTGAGCACTCTGATCTACCATCGCCGCGTAGATATCGCCACTGATCACCGACGCGCTGATCGGCATGTACGCCGACGACAACTGCTTGGCCAGCGTCATCAGCGCCGGTTTTTCAATGCCCATGGTCTGACAGCCAAATGCCTGACCGGTACGGCCAAAGCCGGTGATCACTTCATCGGCCCAGAACAGGATGTCGTATTTAGTCAGGATCGCCTGCACTTTGGCGTAGTAGCCCGCTGGCGGCACAATCACCCCGCTGGCACCGGTAATCGGCTCAGCGATAAACGCTGCGATGGTATCCGGCCCTTCGGCCAGGATCATCTGCTCCAGATTATCGGTGATACGGTCAACAAACTGGGTTTCGCTTTCACCTGGCAGATGGCCACGCAGATAGTGCGGCGCATCGGTGCGCAACACGCCCAGCGCATCAAACGGCAAATCAAAATGGCTGTGATTCACCGGCAGACCGGTCAGCGCCGCCGCTGCCACCGTAACACCGTGGTAAGAACGCTCGCGGGCGATGATCTTACGTTTCTCGGGTTTACCGATCGCACTGAAGTAATAACGCAGCAATTTAACGTGGGTGTCGTTAGCATCACTGCCCGAGTTACCGAAGAACACTTTGGCGTTGTCCATCGGCACCATTTCGGCCAGTTTATCTGCCAGGTCGGTGCTCATTTGATGGGTTTTGCCGCCGAACATATGGGAATAGGCCAGCTTGCTCATCTGCTCGGTGGTGGTATCAATCAGCTCTTGATTGCCGTAACCCAGCGCCGTACACCACAGGCCTGCCATCCCTTCCAGGTACTGCTTGCCATTGCTGTCGTAAACGTAAACGCCTTCGCCACGTTCAATGCTGAGTTTTTCATCGGTGTTTTTCAGGTTGGTGGTCGGGTAGATCAGTGCGCTCATCGTCAGATCCTCCGCTGCAGCGCGCTGTGTGTTCGCGCTGCAGGGTTATGCGTTCAGGGAGTGTTGCCGGGCTCAGCTGTGCAGGCCGCCCATGCAGATGTATTTGGTTTCCAGGTAATCATCCAGGCCATATTTGGAGCCTTCACGGCCCTGGCCGGATTCTTTCACCCCGCCAAACGGGATCACATCTGCTGAAATAGCCACTTCGTTAACGCCAACCATGCCGTATTCGATGCCTTCGGATACACGCCATACCCGGCCGATATCGCGGGTATAAATGTAGGATGCCAGACCGAACTCGGTATCGTTCGCCATGGCGATCGCTTCAGCTTCGGTGCTGAATTTGAACACCGGCGCAACAGGGCCGAAGATCTCTTCACGGAACACCCGCATCTGGGTATCAACATTGGTCAGGATGGTGGGCTGATAGAAACACTCGCCCTGCTCATCAATCTGCCCCCCCAGTACCACCTTCGCGCCCTGCTCAACGGCGCTTTTGACGATGGCATCGATATCACGCGCCGCTTTGGCGGTGATCACCGGGCCATGGGTGCTGGCACTGTCCATACCATTACCGATCTGGAATGCCTGTACGGCGGCGACAAATTTCGCCATAAACGCATCGTAGATGCCGTCCTGCACCAGGATGCGGTTGGCACAGATACAGGTCTGGCCAGCGTTACGGAATTTGGAGATCAGCGCACCGGTGATCGCCTGATCGATGTCGGCATCATCAAAGATGATTACCGGAGCGTTGCCGCCCAGTTCCATAGAGGTCCGCTTCACCGTCTGCGCACACTGCGCCATCAGGATTTTGCCAACCGGGGTGGAACCGGTGAAGGTGACTTTTTTCACCGTCGGGTTACCCGTCATCTCAGCGCCAATTTCACGGGCATTACTGCCCGGCAGCACACTGAACAGACCTGCAGGCAGGCCCGCACGGTTCGCCAGCTCGACCAGTGCCAGTGCTGACAGCGGTGTTTCAGAAGCAGGCTTGAGCACAATGGCACAGCCAACCGCCAGCGCTGGTGCAACCTTGCGGGTGATCATCGCATTGGGAAAATTCCACGGCGTGATCGCCGCCACAACACCGACTGGCTGCTTGATCACCACGCCACGACGGTCCGTCTGTGGCAGGGCCAGCACATCACCGTACACCCGGCGGGCTTCTTCAGCGAACCACTCAATAAAGGAGGCACCGTAGGCAACTTCACCGACCGACTCAGCCAGTACTTTGCCCTGTTCCAGGGTCATCAGCTTCGCCAGATCCTGCTGATTTTCCATCACCAGCTCATACCAGCGACGCAGGAACTTCGCCCGCTCCGCCGCCGGGCGTGCTTTCCAGTCCTGCATCGCAACCTCAGCCGCCGCAATGGCACGGCGGGTTTCTGCCGCGCCCACGCTGGCCACATCCGCCAGGTGTTCACCGGTCGCCGGGTTGGTGACAGCAAATGTTTCAGCGTTGTCGCCGTCAGTCCATTCGCCATTTACAAAGGCCTGAGTCTTCAGCAGGCTCATATCGTTCAGTTGAATCGTCATGGTTGCTCTCCAAAGCACGCCCCTTCACGGGCAGATTCTGTTGAGTACCTTTATAGATAGAACTGACATTGCCTTATATAATGATTTTTAAGATCTTACATTTGTTAATACAAATACTTGGTGGTTATTATCGGGCGATGTATTACCACGTAAGGCGTGGGAACGAGCATCTGCTGTAGCAGCCCGCTCCGCGAGCGTAAAACCTGACGCGCACAGAGTGCGCTGCTACAGACAGAAACAGCAACACACGGGGACTGATGAATGGGCCGACGTAAAACCGCACTCAGTGGCCAGCTGGCCGATATGGATCTGCGTTTGCTGCGGGTGTTTAAAGCGGTGGTTGAGGCGGGCGGCTTTAGTAATGCCGAGATCACTCTGAATCTGGCCAACTCCACCATCTGTAACTACATTGCCGATCTGGAGAAACGGCTGGATATGCGATTGTGTGAACGGGGTCGCAGTGGTTTCAGGCTGACGGAGCATGGCCAGCGGGTGTATGACGCCAGTCTGGAATTACTGCAGGCGATCGAGCAATTTCAAAATCAGGTCAACAGCAGCCACGGCCAGGTGCTGGGCCAGCTGTCGCTCGGCATGGCTGAGCATATGCTGGGCATGCCGCGCAGTCTGATGGTTGATAGCCTGACTCGCTTCAGCGCCAAAGCCTCGGCGGTACAGGTGCAGATCAGCACCATGGCCTCCCACGATATTATCCCCGCCGTCACCGATGGCCGGATTAAACTGGGCATCACCGTACTGCACCAGAACGCCGATCACCTGCATCAGGTTGAGTTGTTCGAGGAGGAAATGCAGCTGTACTGCGCCAAGGGCCACCCGTTGTGGAATCTGGCCGACGATCAGCTCTCGGCCGAAATGCTGCACCATTACAAGGTGGTCGAGTCCCCTCGCCTGCAACCGGGCCGGGAGATCTTTCCCGAGATGCAGCAATGGAACCGCCACGGTAGCGCCTATCACCAGGAAGCCCGTGCAGCACTGATTCTCACCGGCCATTATCTGGGTTACCTGCCCCGCCATCTGGTGGAAAGCTGGGGCTGGCAGGATCAGCTACGCCCGGTATTCAGCGCGCAATACAGCTACAGCAACCGCTACTACGCCGTCACCCGCGCACAGCCGGAAAAAGACCCGGTTATCCGCTGTTTTCTGGCGTGTCTGCAGGCAAGCCTGGAACAGGGCTGACAATGCTGAGACTTAGGCGGAGTGACTGCAAGGTATATACAGACAGAAGCGCTGAGCCTCTGAAATAAAAGAAGACACCTCACTCAGCGTGAGGTGTCAAAGCCCGAACATAACGGGGGGCGTTAAGAAGAAAGTGAAGGGCTAAGCAATCTGCGTACGAATCACTTTCTTGTTGATCTTGCCAACACTGGTTTTGGGGATTTCTGCCACGATACTGATCTGCTGTGGGATCGCCCACTTGTTGATCTTGCCACTGTTAACGTACTGCTGCAGATGCTGCCTGAGTGCATCCGTTTCCAGCTCGGTATCCGTTTTCAGCACCACCATGGCAAAAGGCCGCTCGTCCCATTTATCATCCGGCACACCCACCACCGCCACTTCAGCCACGGCCTCATGCTGGCTGATCAGGTTTTCCAGCTCCAGTGAAGAGATCCATTCGCCACCGGTTTTAATCACATCCTTGATGCGGTCTTTAATCTGCAAGACACCATGCTTGTCCATCGAGGCAACATCACCCGTATGCAACCAGCCGTTTTCCCACAGCTCTTCACTCTTATCCGGCTCATTGTAATAGCCCTGCGTCAGCCAGGGAGCCCGCACCACAACCTCGCCCATGGTCTCACCATCATGGGCAACGTCCTGGCCCTGAGGGTCAACAATACGCAGGTCAACCAGCCCACAGGGAGTACCCGTTTTAATCCGGCTGGGCATCTGTTCGGCCATGCTCTGGTCCCGCTCATCCTGCTGCAAATAGGTCAGCGTTAGCAGTGGGCAGGTTTCCGACATTCCATAAGCGGTATGGAACAGGATGCCCCGCTCGGCCATCTGCTGGGCTAATCCCAGTGTGGGCGCACTACCACCCGTCAGCAGTTTCCAGCCACTCAGGTCCGTATCTTTGGCTTCTTTACAGCCCAGAATCATCTGTAATACGGCAGGCACACCATGGGAAAAAGTAACCCCTTCATCACGGAACAAGCGGACCAGTTTGTCAGGCTCGTAACGGCCCGGATAAACCTGTTTCACCCCCAGCATGGTGGCAACATAAGGCACCCCCCAGGCATGAACATGAAACATCGGCGTCATTGGCATATAGACATCGTCAGAGCGTAATAACGGCTGGCCATCATAGGCTGCCAGTGTGGTCGCCATGTTCAGCGTATGCAGCACCAGCTGGCGGTGTGTGAAGTACACCCCTTTCGGATTGCCCGTAGTGCCGGTGGTGTAGAACGTGGTGGCGACCGAATTTTCATCAAAATCAGGAAACGCATAATCCGCACTGGCGGCCTGCAATAACTGCTCATATTCACCCACAGCATTGAGGCAGGTCGACACCGGCTGATCACCGTCCGTCAGCTGGATATAGCCCCGCACGGTTGGCAGCTGGTCTGCCATATGCTCAGCGATGGCAACAAAATCATCATGTACCAGCACCAGGTTATCTTCGGCGTGGTTCATGGTGTAGGCGATCTGGTCCGGGCTCAGGCGAACGTTAACATGATGCAGCACCGCGCCAATCATCGGCACGGCAAAATAGGCTTCCAGATAACGATGGCTGTCCCAGTCCATCACTGCCACCGTGTCACCCGCACTAACACCCGCTTGCGTCAGTACATTGGCCAGCTGGCTGATGCGCTCAGACAGGGTCCGGTAGTCATAACGCAACTGATCACCGTAAACAATTTCACGCTCCGGTGCATGGCGTTTGCCCGATAACAGCAGGCTTTTGATCAACAGAGGGTACTGATAGGCGTTTGCCGCCGGTGCAATAATTTTTGTTTTCATGGTGCAATTCCTGAATCTGACACCGTGGCACTGCAACAACCAGTGTTGCTCACTGCCACGGCAAGGGGACACACAGCGACCAGTCGGCCAGGCGGGAGCCTGCGCATCGCTGTGTATCCGTGAAATATGCTGGCAGGTTTATCGGAACGCACACTGGCTCAGCATCGGCGCGTACGCCTGCTCACCACTGACAACCTTTTCCACAGCATAAATATCGTCACGGCTCTGACGCTCGGAGGATTTTTTAATCCGCACCTGATACATATCGTGAATCAGCCGACCATCCGCGCGCAAAGTCGCCTTGCGAGCAAAGAAGTCGCTGGGCTGAGTCGACTTCATCTGTTTCATCACAATATCGGAATCATCACTCCCGCTGGCCTTGATGCTGTTCAGGTAATGGTGAGTTGCAGAGTACACCCCGGCATGTACCATCGACGGGATTGAGCCATGGCGGGCTTTGAAACGGGCAGACCAGGCGCGGGTTTCCTCATCCATATCCCAGTAAAAGCCGGTGGTCAGCTTCATACCGGCAGCAATCGACGGATCAAGCGCCTGAGCGTTCGCGGTGAACACCAGTAAACCGGCAACATCTGCTGTTTCTGTAAGGCCAAATTCAGCGGCAGTTTTCAATGCGTTAACAAAGTCGCCACCAGCATTAGCCAGCGCGACCACATCTGCACCAGATGCCTGTGCCTGCAGTACATAGGAGGAAAAATCTGTCGTCCCCAGTGGCGCACGTACCGCGCCGACTACCTCGCCACCATTGCCGTTTACCACTTTACTGGCGACGCCCTCCAGCGCATGGCCAAAGGCATAGTCAGCGGTGATAAAGAACCATTTTTTCTTACCGCTCTGCACCATCGGTTTTACCGTACCATTAGCCAGTGCAACCACGTTGTACGTCCAGTGTGCGGTATAGGGCGAGCAGGCTTTGGTGGTAAAAGCATTCGAGGCAGAACCGGTAATCAACGCGATTTTCTTCTTTGCCGTCAGCACCTGAGTGGCCGCGCCAGTTACCGCCGAAGAGACCAGACCGGTGACCATATCCACCTGATCATCCTCAACCCATTCCCGAACTTTGGCCGAGCCCACATCCGGTTTGTTCTGATCATCAGCACTGACGATTGTGATCGGCTTACCCAGCACCGAGCCACCAAAATCTTCCACCGCCATCTCAACAGCCGTCACACACCCCGGGCCACAGACATCGGCATACACGCCTCCCATATCGGCCAGCACCCCGATTTTCACCTGGTCATCCGACACACTGGCCTGTGTGCCACTGCTGGCAAGCAAGGCCGCCAGCGCCACGGCGAGCACACTTCTCTGATCTGGTTTCATGACACACTCTCCTGCATCCGTTGTTATTTTTATGCGTAGCCAGCATGCAGAGAGGTCCTGCACGGCCCGGTTACCCATTCAACAACAGGAGTTTTGCCAGACTTTGTCGCAATTCTAACGAAATGTAACAACAGGCAGTTCAGCCGGAGGTTTGTCGATACACTGAGCAGTGTAATCAGTGTTCAGGTCGTCGCCATGTTCTCGGACTCCAAACTGTTTCGGCGTTTTTTTGCAGTGGTCATGCTGATCATCGCCGTTATGTTTAGCGCTATCTATATCTACTCCGTACCGCTGATTCAGCAGCAGGTGTACGAGATTGAACGTAACTCCAGCCGCCTGGCACTGAACAATGTGTTTCAGCTGGCCAACAAGATGTACGCCAACCTTGAAGGCTATCGACGCCAGGCACTGGACGCGCATAAACAGCGCCTCAAGGCCGTGGTCACCCTGACCGAAGCCCATGTCCAGCAAATCTACGCGGAAGCCGAACAGGGCCATATCAGTGTGGAACAGGCTCGGCAGCGGATATTTAACAGCCTGCGCAACTTTACCTATAGCGACGACGGGTATATCTGGCTGGCCGACCATGATTCAGTGCTGCTCTCCCACCCGGACCCGCGCTATCAGGAATTTGATGCACGCACCGAGCAGGGTAGCGAACGCACAGCCACCATTCAGCGCGTGATTAATACCGCGATTCGCGACGGGGAAGGGTTTTATCAATACTCATGGCAACGCCTGCACAGTGAAACGCCCATTGAGAAGATCTCTTATGTGAAAAACTTCCCTCGGTGGGGGTTTGTGATCGGCTCAGGTCTCTATCTGGATGACATTGAAGCGGAGGTTCAGCAGCGCAAACAGGCCGCTATTCAGGAGGTCCGTGATGCCTTACGTGAGATCCGTATCGCTAAAACCGGCTACGTCTACATCTTCGACAGTGAAGGCCACCTTCTGGCACACCCCAACCCCACGATTGATAAAACCAGCGCACTGAAACTGCTTAACCCGATCACCGGGCAGCCGATCATCAAAGAACTGGTCGCCATCGCCGACACCGGTCAGGAGTTACAATACAAGTGGGATCGCCCTTCCGACCCCGGCAACTATATTTACGACAAACTGTCGGTGGTACGTTCACTGGATGGCTTCGGCTGGTATATCTGTTCATCGGTGTACATCGACGAGCTACGCCACAGCTCCACTGTGCTCAGCCAGCGTATTCTGACCATTGCGCTGATCTCTATTATGCTGGCTATTTCACTGGCACTGTTCTTTATCCGGCGTATCACCGCGCCGATAAAACAACTGGCCCGCACGGCCGCCCAGGTTCGCAACGGTGATCTCAGCGCCAGCAGTGGCATTGTACGAGACGACGAACTCGGCGCCCTGGCCGAGACCTTCGACAGCATGGTATTGCAGTTACGCAATAACTTTCACACCCTGGACGCAACGGTAAAATGCCGCACCGCCGAGCTGGCCCAGCTGGAGGAGCGACAGCGGCTTATTCTGGATGCACTTCCAGCCCAGATTGCCTACCTGGATGACCAGCTCCACTATCAGTTTGTTAATCAGGGTTACGCTGATCAGTTCTGCAAAGCCAAAGCCGAGATTATCGGCCAGCCCATCGCGTCTGTTATCGGGCCAGAGATGATGGCCACGATTAAGCAGCCGATCGCGCAATGCCTGGCCGGTGAAGAAGTCCGTTACGAATACCCGTTCGAGCGGGACGGAAAAACCGTTATTACCCGACGCACCCTGCTGCCCGACCGCACCATTACGGGTGAGATTACCGGCCTGCTTAACCTGTCACTGGATATTACCGCCGAGAAAGAAGCCGAACGCCGCCTGACAGAAGCTCAGCGCATGAATGCAACGGGCCAGCTGGCGGGCGGGCTGGCCCATGACTTTAACAATCTGTTATCAATTACCCTGGGGAATCTGCTGGCAGCCAGTGACCACTACGCAGAGGATGACAACCTGCACCGCTATCTGAAACCGGCGATCCGTGCCTCCCGGCGCGGGGCCGACATCACCGGACGGCTGCTGACATTTTCCCGCCGTCAGGCCCTGAGCCCACGCAGTGTCAAACCCGCCAGCCTGCTACAGGAGCTGATCGAACTGCTAAGCAGTACGTTTCCTGCCGATATCGAGCTGGTCTGCCAGCCGGTCCCCCCGACGCTCATGCTGGTTGCTGACCCTCACCTGCTGGAGAACGCACTGATCAATCTGGCGCTTAATGCCCGTGATGCCATGCCCGACGGCGGCGCTATCGTTTTTCACGTAGCCGAGCACAACATCCAGCACCCTGAGCACTATGATGAGGCTGTTCCGCCAGGCCGGTATATTCAGATTGATATTACAGACAGCGGCTGTGGTTTCAGCGCAGACGCGTTACAGCAGGCCTTCGAGCCGTTTTTCACCACCCGGATGTCCGGCGGGGGTTCCGGGCTGGGCCTCAGTATGGTGTATGGCTTTATCAAACAATCCAGCGGTTATATTCGCATCGTCAGCACACCCGGCCAGGGCGCAACGATTTCACTGCTACTGCCAGCCGCGGAGCCACCACAACCGATCACACAGACCCACCCCCAACCCGTGACAGAATCGACCGACCAGGATAACCGTGGCAAACTGATATTGCTGGTTGAAGACGATACCGATGTCCGCACAGTCGTCCGCGAACAGCTGGTTGGGCTGGGCTTTGCAGTGATCGAGGCGTCTGACAGTGACGAAGCCGAACAGTTGATTCCGGTGCTGGACAGCCTGTATGGCATGGTATCCGATATCAACATGCCCGGCCGGCTGAATGGTTTTGGTCTGGCCGACCTGCTGCAGCAGAAAATGCCCACCGCCCATACTCTGTTGATCAGTGGCTACGCCTGGGAGCAACAAACCGCCAGCGGCCAGCAGCAGCGCTTTCATATGCTGCGTAAACCGTTCGATCAGGCGGCCTTAAAAACAGCACTGGGCGAAGCCTGCAACCGATAAACGATCGACAACCTCCAAACCGGAACGAGAGCCTGATGTGAGTAGCGCTGGTCTGATCTACGTAATTGATGACGAAACCGATATCTGTGACCTGGTTTGCTCAGAACTGGAGCATTACGGTTACACGGCTCACGCATTTAATACCGGGCAGCAGGCCTGCCAGGCGTTGAAACAGCGGGCACCGGCATTATGTATCGTCGATCTGGGCCTGCCGGATATGGACGGTCTGGGGCTGGTTCGCCAGCTCTGTGACCATCCGCAGATGGGCGTGATGATCCTGTCGGGCCGTGGCAGCCTGCCGGACCGGGTGCTGGGGTTAGAGCTGGGCGCGGATGACTATATCACCAAACCCTTCGACCCACGGGAGCTGGTTGCACGCGTACACAGCCTGCTGCGGCGGCTGGAAAAGGTCGACACGGCGCAGCAACCTGCCCGGCTGCAGCAGGCCCACTTCGCCAGCTGGTGCTATGACCCGGCAACACTGACCCTCAGCCACAGCAACGGTAAACAGACGGCGCTCAGCAGCGCCGAAGCAGAGATGCTCTGCGCGCTGTTGCACGCCCCGCAACAGATCCTGTCGCGAGACCAGCTGCTGGGAGAACAGAGCATTCCTTATGACCGCAGTATCGATGTGCGAATGTCACGGCTGCGCAAAAAGATAGAACAGGACCCCAGAGCCCCGCAACTGATCAAAACCGTTTACGGAGCGGGCTATATGCTGATGACAACGGTCATATGGCAGGAACCGGGCTGACATAAAAAAACCCGGTATCAGTCTGATACCGGGTATCTAAAATAGAGTCAGTCGAAGGGGAGCGACTGAAAAGAGTCAGGAGCCTTGCTGTACGACTGAACGCGGTTTACTTGCTGCCGATGTACAGGCCTGTTTCACCGGCATTAGAGCTCAGGTTCGCACCATCGATGGTCACTTTTTCAACGCTGTCGTAGTGCGAAGCAGTGCTGAAGCCAATACCGTTACCATACTGGGACTGATCAACGCTGACAGTACCTGCCGCAGCAGTACCAGCGATCAGGGCGGAAGTCAGGGCGGAAGTCAGGGCTACGGTTGTGATGATTGCTTTCATGGTGTGATCCTCAAAATTCGTTTCATTAGCTGGCGTCTTCTGCGTGAACTTCAGTGCTGCGCCGTTTCGTTGAGGTAATAATATGATCTGGCTCTGAAACGAAACTGAAAATCTAATATTAATTTAAAGTTTTATTCACATTTATTTAAACCCAGACAAAAGAAACCCCGGCATCAGTGTGATGCCGGGGTTTCGCTAATCAGTCAGGACTATTATTAATAGCGGGTATTACTTGCTGCCAATATACAGGCCTGTTTCGCCAGCATTGGAGCCCAGGTTCGCGCCATCGATGGTCACTTTCTCTACGCTGTCGTAGTGAGATGTGGTGCTGAAGCCAATGCCGTTACCGTACTGAGACTGGTCAACGCTGACAGTACCTGCCGCAGCAGTACCAGCGATCAGGGCGGAAGTCAGAGCGACGGTTGTGATGATTGCTTTCATGATGTGATCCTCAGAATTCGTTTCTTAATCCGGGCATCTCTCGCATGTCGCTTCGCGCTGTGCCCCGTTGTTGAAACCAATAATATGAGACGGCTCTGAAACGAAGCTGAAAATCTGAAAATAAATTTATTCAGGGCGTAATGCCGTGCAGCGCTTTCCCGTTGCCAGGCTGTACCGCATAGAAGATCAGCGCGTCCTCGCCTTCATACTGTAACCCGGTGCCATCGGGGAGCCAGAGCCCATCACCCTTGCTGCCCTCCAGCGCCCACCCATGACTGTGGTTCAGGCTGCGCAGGCAGAATTTCATACCCTCCATTACGGGTGTCATCTGCTGGCAGCTTGATTGTGCGTTTCATGCACTGACCTCTAACATCGAATACAACTGATTCTGGCTGATGGCATCCACCCAGCGCTGACGCTCGGCAGTACAGTCACCGGCCAGGGCAAATCCACAAATCTGATCCTGGTTATCCACAAACAACCCACGCAGACCACCCGCGACGTTATCCACAAGCCAGCGCCCTTCCACATCGGCAGCCGCTGTTAATAACGTCAGTGGCAATGCCGGGGTTTTTACCAGCACTGGCATTAGCGGATACTGCGCCATGGTCGGCCGCCCCAGCAGGCAGTCCGCCAGTGCCGCAATACCGAAATTGATCGGGGCGATATACGGCAGCAGCTGGCCGTTAATCTCGGCACAGTCACCCAGTGCATAAACGTTTGCCGCACTGGTACGCAGGCCCCCATTAATCACGATGCCCCGGTTGCAGTTAATCCCAGCCTGTTCAGCCAGTTCGGTACGCGGTTTAAGGCCCACGGCCGACAGCACCAGCGAGGTTTCCAGCGCTGTACCATCGGCCAGTGTCAGCTGATAACCCTCGCCCTGGCGCTCGATACGCTGCACGGTGTTATTGAGCTGCCACTGCACACCCAGAGTGGATAACTGCGTCTGTAGCTGCTCGCCGATCGGCTGCGGTAGCAGACGATCCATCGCCCAGCCGGTGAGGCCCACCACCGTCACCGGATGCCCGGCAGCGGCCAGATCATTGGCAAATTCACAGCCGATCAGGCCGTTACCAATCAGCGTGACATGCTGGCCCGGCTGCAGACGCTGGCGGAACTGACGGTAATCCTGCAGGTCATTAACGCTCAGCACATCACCCGCCCCACTGCCCTCAAACGACAGCTGGATCGGCGCGGCACCGGTGGCAAACACCAGTCTGGTATAACGCTGGCGACCAAAATCGGTCTGCAGCAGACGGGCATCGGTATCGATGCTCTTTACCTTACAGCGCGCGTAAACACGGATATCCAGCCGTTGTTCGATCTCCAGTACGGTTTCGGTGATCAACGCATCAGCGTGTTTACCGCGGGCCAGCGCATTGGACAGACCCGGCTTGGCGTAATCAGCACCGTCATCGGTGGTAAACAGCACAATGGGCTGCTCCGGCTTACGCTGGCGAATCGCTTCAGCCAGTCGGTAACCGGCGTAACCGGTGCCGATAATCACGACGGGGTCTTCTTTACTGATAACAGCCGCCACGGCTTCAGCCACCGGCTGCTCGGTCACTTCGAGCATCTGGAAATCAGACTTGCCAACAAAACAGTCCGGGCAGACCCAGTCATCCGGCACATCTTCCCAGCGCGTGCCCGGCGCAATACCATCGGCCGGCCAGCCTTTGGCTTCGTCGTAAATCAGGCCGCAAATAATGCAGAGCCACTTTTTCATTGGCATGGTTTTCTCCTCTACTTCAGCTGACCCGAATGGCGATATTTTTAGTATTCACATAGCTGTACAGCGCTTCCTGGCCCTTTTCCCGGCCAAAGCCCGACAGCTTGATACCGCCAAACGGCGTCTCGATGCCCCCGGCGTACCACTCGTTAACAAACACCTGACCGGCTTTCAGCGCACGGGTGGCACGCAGGGTGCGGGTCAGATCATGGGTAAACACGCCCGCCACCAGACCAAACTCGGTGCCATTGGCCAGCGCCCAGGCCTCTTCTTCCGTATCGAACGGGGTAATCGCAATCACCGGGCCAAACACTTCATCACAGAACAGGCTCATCTCGGGCGTGACATCAGCAAACACCGTGGCTTCAACAAAGTAGCCCTCACGCTCTGGTGCTTTACCGCCGGTCACCCGCCGAGCGCCTTCGCTAACAGCCTGGTCGCACATGCTGAGCACCTGTTGCTGCTGACGACGGGACACCAATGGGGTCAGTTCGGCGTTATCCAGCCCGGCGCCCAACTGCTGACGCTGCGCCAGCTCGCTCACCGCATCCACCACCTGGTCATAGATTTCGCGCTGCACCAGCAGGCGCGACATCGCTGAACAGACCTGACCGGCATTAAAGAAGATGCCCCACTTCACACTGCTGAGCAGCTGTTCCATATCGGCATCGGCAAACACCACCGCCGCTGATTTACCGCCCAGCTCCATCACCGAAGGGATGGCACGCTCAGCCGCACTGCGCAGAATCGCCTGACCCGTGGGTACCGAGCCGGTGAAGACAATCTGATCAATCCCCGCATGGGCCACCAGCGCGGCACCGACTTCATGGCCGTAACCACAGATCAGGTTAAACGCGCCTTTCGGCAAGCCAGCCCGCTGGCAGGCCGTCGCCAGCCAGGTCATCGCCAGCGGCGAAATTTCTGGTGATTTCACCACCACCGCATTGCCCGCTGCCAGCGCTGGCGCGAGCGAGCGCGCACAGATATCCACCGGAAAATTCCAGGGCACAATCTGCGCCGAGACACCCACCGGCTCGTAAACGGTGTAATCCACATAGTCTTTACCCAGTGGAATCGAGCGGCCCTCAATCTTGTCCGCCATACCGGCGTAATACTCAAAGTACTTCGCCGCCATCAGAAACTCTTCGCGTGCATCATCCAGCGCCTTACCGTTCTCCCGCGCCAGCAACGGCGCTGCTTTATCGGCAATCGCGCGAATTTCATCGGCGATACGGCGTAGCAATGCCGTACGCTCTACCGGACGGCAGTCGCTCAGTACGCCAGAATCGGCACAGGCACGGGCCGCCTGCACCGCACGGTCAACGGTCTTATCATCGGCGCAGGCAACCGTTGCAAACACCTTGCCGGTGGCCGGGTCATCCACATCGATAACGCGGCGGGCATCCAGCCATTCACCATTAATAAAGTTCAGCCAGTGATCTGTCGGGTTCATGGGGGCACTCTCTTGTTATCGGTATTTTTTGTGTGGTTATGCTGTTATCAGAGGCGAAAAAGCCCCGGAGAGCAAAGCCATCCGGGGCTTGTGGTTATCGCGTATCAACCTTCAGATTGCGCTCTGGCGTACTGGTCAGCGACCCAGGTGTGGAAATGATGGGTCGGGGCATCCAGCACTGGCGAGAACACACCGCCGGTAAAGGCCGGTGATTTACGCCCGTTCTGCATGCCTTCAACGGCAAACACATCTTCACCAAACACCACCTTCCAGCTTTCCAGCACGGCGGAGCGGCAGGCAGCAAACTCATCACCGGTTGCCTTATCGCCAACATAGGAGAGCTGCAGTTTTTCCAGCGTGCGGTTATTAGCCTGTGGCTGCAGGATGATGGCGAAAGCGTGGTCAGCCTGAATGCCCAGCAACACGTTCGGATACAGGGAGACATACTCACCCTGGCGGATTTTGTCTTCTGGCCAGTCGCCGAACTGTGGCAGGCTGGTGCCCGCAACATCGGACAGGTTATAGGTGTAAGTGCCCTGGCCGGACATCCAGTCGTTAACAATCAGGTTGTAGTGCTGATCCAGCGGCGAGTAGGTGTTCAGGCTCGGGTGAACCCATGGCAGGTGGTAAGCTTCACAGTAGTTTTCCACTGCCAGCTTCCAGTTAGCCTCAACGGTCAGTTCCATATTGCTGCCCGTCGGTGCCACGCGGACCTTCTCAAAACCACCTTTACCGGCGAACTCTTCCCAGCGGCTGACCAGCGGGGCGATAAAGTCGGCAAACGGCTCAGCATCGCCAGACAGGTTGATAAAGACGATCCCCATCCAGACTTCAGCGCGTACCTCTTTGAGGCCGTGTTTTTCGCAGACAAAGCCTTCTGCCGTGTGTTTACCGACACCACCGATATGCGGCGTGCCCTTGAGGTTGCCATTCAGGTCGTAGGTCCAGGAGTGGTACGGACAACGCACCATGCCTTCAACTTCAGTCTCTTCGCGCAGCATGATCATGCCGCGGTGGCTGCAGATATTGTGGAACACTTTCAGCTCGCCATCACGGTTACGCATGATCGCCAGCGGCAGGCCCATAAAATCCACCGGCTTGGCAAAACCGTTCTTCGGCAGCTCACTGGCAAATGACAACCCCGCCCAGGTTTTACCCAGTACGTTGTCACGTTCAAACTCAAACAGCGCCGGATCAGCATAAACCGCATTCGGCATACCATTGGCGTCGGCGATTGGCTGGCGGACAGCGTCCAGGGTTGCGGTCGGGATTTTCTGCATTTCGTTGCTCATTGAAGGGCTCTCCACCTCTGGCCTGTGCATTGACGGGCTTTTGTTATTGTTGGTTTACGCACCCGGTGCGTGATAAAGCGGATATTAATGAGCTGAGAAAAATCAAAAAAACGATTTTTAAGGTGCGAGGTTATGAGAAAAACTCATAGGTTTGTTTGATGATTATTTGCGACGAAAAAATACCTGTCCGCGTCATATAAACCCGGTTAATAAAAGGCTGGTTTTAACGACACCGCAGAATCATTAATCCATGCCGATTACTCATCGACTTATGAGTTTTCGTCGTTTTACCCCTGTTTATAAGCCAGGTAGCGTTGCGCAAAAAACGATAAGAGCCCAACGCCATGTCCAGCTATATTCACCCAGAGCCGCATAACGAATATATAACCCGCAGTGATCAGCCATTACAGAACCCGGTGTCCGCAGACACCCACCAGGCCGCCTGCAGCTACCGGCTGCAACGGGTCCGTCAGCAGCTGCTGGCCAGTGACTGCGCCGCCATGCTGCTCTATGACCCGGTCAATATTCGCTATGCCACCGACAGTTCCAATATGCAGGTCTGGACGCTGCATAACTTTGCCCGCTATGCGCTGGTATTTGCCGAAGGGCCGGTGATTCTATGGGAGTTTCATAACTGCGAGCACCTGCAGGACGGTAATCAGCAGATTGATGAAATCCGCACCGCCCTCAACTGGAGTTACTTTGGTGCCGGTAACCGTATCCAGGAAAAAGCGCAGCAATGGGCCACCGAGATCAGCCAGCTGCTGCACCAGCACAGCCCGGACAACCAGCGACTGGCGGTAGATAAAGCCGAATTTGAAGGGCTGGACCTGCTGCGTGAAGCGGGGCTGACACTGGTTGAGGGCCACAGCCTGATGGAGGAAGCCCGGCGGATAAAGTCTGCCGACGAGCTGGAACTGATGCGCTGGACTATTCGTGTCTGTGAACAGGGTATCCAGCGCATGCACGACGAGCAGCGCCCGGGGATGACCGAGAACGAACTCTGGGCCTGGCTGCATTTCGAAAACATTCGCAACGGTGGCGAGTGGATCGAAACCCGCCTGCTGGCCTCGGGGCCGCGCACCAACCCCTGGATGCAGGAGTCCAGCAACCGGGTGATGCAGGCAGGTGAAATTATCAGCTTCGACACCGATCTGATCGGCCCCTACGGTTACTGCGCTGATATCTCCCGCGCCTGGACGGTCGGCCATGTCGCACCCACTACCGAACAGCGTCGCTTATACCAGCTCGCCCATGCTCAGGTTATGCACAATAGCGGGTTGCTTAAAGCCGGGCTCAGCTATCGCGAATTCAGCGAACAGGCCTGGCCTATCCCCGAACCGTTTTACCCCAACCGCTATTGCTGCGTGGTACACGGTGTGGGGCTGGCCGACGAATTCCCGGCGGTGGCACATCAGGGAGAAGACTGGCGTAGCGCCGGTTATAACGGACATTTTGAGGAGAATATGGTGGTCTGTGTCGAAAGCTATATTGGCGAGCGTGGCGGTGAGGAAGGTATCAAGCTGGAGCAGCAAGTGCTGATCACCCGTGACGGCTGTGTGCCGCTGTCCAGTTACCCCTGGCAGGAAGACTGGTTGCGATGAACCTTTTCCCCCCCAGCCCAACCCGGCACTACCTCAACGGTGCCGGGCTGATCCTGATTGCCGCACTGTGTTTCAGCCTGCAGCCAATCTTTGCCCGCGCCGTTTATGCCGATGGCGCCAACACTCTGGGGCTGGTGTGGCTGCGTTTTCTGGTGCCCAGCCTGTTGCTACTGCTGTGTATTCCCCGTGTGCGTAAACCACTGAAAGGGGCCGGCACGCTGGGGGTGATCAACGGGCTGGCCTCACTGTGCTACTTTGCTGCCCTGTCGCAGGTCAGTGTCAGTCTGACGGTGATGTTGTTCAGTCTATTTCCATTGATGGTATTTTTTCTTGGCTTTATGCAGCGTCAGGAATCATTTTCAACCAGTAAAATTCTGGCATTAATGGGTGCACTGCTGGGGATCTACTTCACCCTGGATGCTGATTTCAGTCGCACAGCGATCAGCTGGGCTGGCATCCTGTTCGGGCTTGGCTCGGCCCTGTTCTACAGCGGCTATATCATTGGTGCACAGCGCTGGATGCCGCACAATGATGCCCTGGCGGGTGCCAGCTGGACGTTAATCGGTGCAGCGCTGATCTTCAGCCTGCCGGTGCTGGCCGGTCAGGCAGAGCTGCCCGCGTCCCGCTATGGCTGGTCGATGGTACTGGCGCTGGGCATCATCTCGACGTTTATCCCTTTCCTGCTGCTGATCAAAGGGATCGGTTTACTGCAACGCCAGTTTGATGTCGCCATCTTCTCCACCACGGAACCCATCGCCTCGATATTCTGGGCCTGGTTACTGCTGCAGGAAACCCTGACCCAGCGCAGCCTGTTCGGCGTCGTGCTGGTGATCAGCGCAGCCCTGCTAATGGTCTGGTCACAATCGCGTCAGCCTCCCTCAACCAATATGACCGGTGCATGACAAAAACTCATTAGCTCACGGCTGAAAAGTCGTTTGATGCAGGTCAGTGTTTTTTTCATTATCAACCCTGCCATTTCGCCCTCTTAATCGGGGGCTTTCTATGGCCCAGACTAATAGCTCCTGTGCGCACTGGCAGGACTTATTTGTCTTTTCTTCAATCGCTTGTCTGCACGGTTTTATGTTGTCTGTTCGGCTGCATGAGTCAGCCGAATAAAAAACCGCGACATCAAAATCTATCTGATAATAAAAAGACGGAGCCTGATAGATGAATAATAAAAATGGGATACTCCATGGGATTGATCCCACGGTAACCCTGATTTCCAAAATACTGATTATCGGTTTTGTGGTGATCTGTGGTGTATTGGCTGATAAGGCCGGTGCGCTATTTACTGAAGTTTCTGGCGATATTCTGCACCGCTTTAAATGGTTTTACCTGGCCATGGCTACCGGTGTACTGATATTCCTGATCTATTTAATGATGAGCCGTTTCGGCACCATAAAACTGGGCCGCGATGACGAACAACCGGAGTTCGGCCTGGGTTCATGGCTTTCCATGCTGTTCAGCGCAGGGATGGGCATTGGCCTGTTGTTCTGGTCCGTTGCGGAACCGATGTGGCACTACGCCAGCAACCCGTTCGCCGCAGAAGGACTGAGCCAGGCTTCAGCCCAGACGGCAGTACGTATCAGTTTCTTCCACTGGGGCCTGCACCCCTGGGCACTGTACATCACGGTCGCGCTGGGGCTGGCGTATTTCTCCTACCGTAAAGACCGCCCACTGACCATTCGTTCCACCCTGGAGCCGCTGTTTGGCCGGGCCCGTATGGATGGCTGGTTCGGTAATGTCATCGACATCATGGTGGTCGCCATTACCGCATTTGGTATCGCCACTTCGTTTGGCCTGGGCGTGGTGCAGATGAGCACCGGGATCGAAAAGCTGTTCGGCGTTGAGATCGGTATCGGCAGCCAGATACTGCTGATCCTGGTCATCTCACTGATCGCCATCATGTCGGTAATGTCCGGTGTCGGCAAAGGCATCCGCCTGCTGTCGATCGGTAACGTGGTGCTCTCACTGTTGCTGCTGGTGGGCGTGATGCTGTTTGGCCCCACCCGCTACATCCTGCACACCTGGCTGGAAGGCACTGCTGACTATGCCCAAAACGTGATTGGCCTGAGCCTGTGGAGTGATGCCCAGGGTGATTCTCAATGGCAGAACTGGTGGACCGCCTTCTACTGGGCATGGTGGCTGACCTGGGCACCGTTTGTCGGCATGTTCATTGCGCGTATCTCCCGTGGTCGTACTATCCGTGAACTGATCGGCGGCGCACTGATTGCACCCACCCTGTTCGGTTTCCTGTGGATTTCAGCGTTCGGTGGTTCAGCTATCCACTACGAACACGAAGGCCGTATCGCCCATCAGGCGCTGGTGGCTGAGCAGCAGCTCAGCGGTGACGCCGCTGAATTCAACGGTGGCGAGATTCTGCTGGCAACGAAAAAAGATTCTACGCTGGCCATCTTTACCCTGTTCGACACCATCGAAGAGAGCTCCGGTGCCAGTGTTAGCACCCTGCTCAGTGCGCTGGCCACGCTGTTGCTGGTGACCTATTTCGTTACCTCAGCAGACTCCGGCACCCTGGTCATCTCCACCCTCAGCTCACGCGGCAGCCTGGAGCCACCGCAGATAAGCCGTATCGCCTGGGGACTGGTGATCGGGGCAATCGCCGCCGGGCTACTATGGGCTGGCGGGCTCAAAACTGTGCAGACCGCCACTATCTGTGCAGCACTGCCAGCAGCGGTGCTGGTGATGCTGATGGCGATGTCAGTACAGCGTGCCTTAAAAGAGGAAAACGTAGCTGGAAACGACAACGCCGAGCCTGAGCAGATGACAGCTAGCGGCATCTAAGCTACTGTTTTTATAGAAAGTTCCTGCCATGACGGGAGCATACCCCTGCGCCGCCGGAGCTCTTCTGGCGGCGCAGCCATTTCTGCCATTGCGTTAGGGTGAGGCAATGCGAATCAGACCACTACCACCATTGAACAGCCTGGTGGCTTTTGAAGCCGCCGCCCGTCATCTGAGCTTTACCCGTGCTGCAGACGAACTGAGCGTGACTCAGGGCGCGGTCAGCCGTCAGGTACGGCATCTGGAAGATTATCTGGGCCGGGCACTGTTTATCCGTGATAAGCGAGCCCTGAGCCTGACCGACACCGGTGCCGACTACTACGACAGCGTGCAACAATCGTTGCTGCAGCTGGCCGGAGCCACAGGGGATATTCTGCAATGGCAGGGCGACCAGCAGGTCACTGTTGTCACCACCAACGCCATGGCTTCATTCTGGCTGCTACCCCGTTTCAACGAATTTCAGGAACAGCATCCGGAGGTTGATCTGCGTATTCTGGCGGTTGAGTCATTGCGCAATATCCGCCACAACGAGTTTGATCTGGCGCTGTTCTACTGCCGTGCTCCGCCGGATGGCCTGCGTGCGACACCGCTGTTCAGCGAGTCGGTGTTTCCGGTTTGCAGCCCGGCCTACCTGGCGAAAAACCCGCAGATTGCTGACCCACTGCAACTGGCCACCAGCACCCTGCTCTCACTGGAAGTACGGGAAGACTGGCTCAGCTGGCGTGACTGGTTTGAAGGTTGCGAGTTACCCGCCCCAACGGAAAACGCCCGCCGCCTGAAGATCAACAACTACCCGCTGGTGATTCAGTCCGCGCTCAACGGTCAGGGGCTGGCACTGGCCTGGGCCAATCTGGTGGATGACTATCTGGCCAGCGGCCTGCTGGTACGACCGGTGGATAACGCCCTGATCACCGAATCACAGTTCTATATGCTGCAGCCCCCGCAAACCCTGCGCCCTAAAACCGGGGTCGAGCTGGTCCGGCAATGGCTGCTGTCCCATGCGGCAAATTAACCATCAGCCACCCAGCAGACGAGGTGAAAGCCGAGTCGTTAAAAACGATCGACACGAAACGGCTGGGTATCTATCGCGGGGGGCTTGTGTCGCATCAGGCTAACCACCAGCTGCGCGCTGACAGCCGCCTGGGTCAGCCCCAGGTGCTGATGGCCAAAGGTAAATAAAAGACTCGGATATTGCGGATGGCGATCAATCACCGGCAATGAATCGGGCAGTGTCGGCCGAGGCCCCATCCACTGTTTCGCAGTGACATCGGGCCCTGCCAGCGCCGGAAACAGCCCCTGGGCATGATGTTGCAAGGCTCTGAAACCACGCGCCAGCGGTGCCAGTGTCAGGCCACCAAACTCGGTCATGCCCACCACCCGAATACCGCTGCCCAGCGCACTCATCACCATCCGCCGCTCGGCTGAGCCTATGGTGTGGTTTAACTGCACCGACTCTGTTGCATAGGTCAGGTGATAACCGCGTTCCGCTTCCAGTGGCACCTTAACGCCCAGCCCCTGCAACAGTTCAGTACTCCAGGCACCGGCACATACCACCGCCTGATCAAAGCAGAAAGCGTCAATGTTGCTGTGTACCGTCACCGAATGCTGATCTGGCTCCAGTCGCTCAACCGGCTGCTGGATAAAACGTCCGCCTCGGGCCTGAAAGGCAGCGGCCAGCCGCTGGCACAGCTGAAATGGATCACTGATCTGACAGGCATCAGGGAAGTAAAGTGCATGACTTAGCTGGGGTGCCAGTTCAGGTTCCAGCATCGCCAGCCGTGCCCCCTGCACCAGCTCGGTTTCAATGCCCTGCTCTTGCAGCCAGTCCGCATGACCGCGCGCGTCATCCAGCTTCGATGCAGACTCCCAGACCAGCAGGTAACCCGACTGAACCAGCATTTCACTGGCATCAATATCCGCCAGGCACTGCTGCCAGGCCTCCACCGCCCGCTGATTCAGCTGCGTCAGCGCCTGCTGGCCTCTGGCGACCTGCGCTGGCCAGGCCGCTTTAACAAAGCGCGCCAGCCAGGGCAGGCTGCGGTGCAGGTATCTCTATGGCAAAGACAGCGGGCCGTTGGGGTCCAGCAGCATAGGCAAAGCCCCGGCCACAGTTTTCGGCGTGGCCAGCGGGGCCACCAGCTCAGTTGCCAGATAGCCTGCGTTGCCGAAAGACGCGCCGTTGCCCGGCGTGTCACGATCAAACAGGGTGACCGCATAGCCATAGCGCTGTGCTTCCAGTGCAGTACAGAGGCCAACCACACCCGCCCCGATCACAGCAACTGAGTGTGTCACTGCCTCTGGCTGTGCATGATGTTCCATTATCCCGATTCCCCCGCTCACGCCGGTTTCATTGCTATTCACAATATCCATCAGAAAAAGGGGCCGACGTACCCCCAAGGATGGAACAAGTCCGCTATGTCATCAGAGACTGGTAGGCCAGCATCGCCGCGGCCAGATCCTCTCTGGAATCACCGACGGATTTAAACAGGGTGATCGCCGAGTCAGGATTGGCCAGCGCGGCACGGCCGGTATGCTCCCCGCCGCACAGCTGCGACAGCTCGGCCTGAATGTGATCAGCGCTAATCACGCCATCGCGGATCGGCATAATCAGTTCACCGGTTTCCTGCAGGGCTGCATTTTTAACATCGACAAAAATAGCGCAGCGCCGCATCGACTCATCATCAGTCTCACGCATGGTCGGGGTAAAACTGCCGACCAGATCCAGATGCGCACCCGGCTTAAGCCACTCCCCCTGAATCAGCGGTACGGTTGCCATCGTCGCACAACTGATAATGTCCGCCTGACGGGCAGCGGCTTCCAGCCCATCACGATCACAGGCCAGTGCATCAATACCGTCCGCTTGCAGTTCCGCAGCCAGAGTAGCAGCCGCGTCAGCATTGCGAGCCCAGATACGCACCCGGCGAATATTTCGCACCGACATATGCGCAGGGATCAGCTGGCGGGCCATTCGGCCAGCACCCACCATCAACAACTCACTGGCATCTTCGCGAGACAGAAAGCCTGATGCCAGTGCGGAGGCAGCGGCCGTCCGTCGGCCCGTCAGTTCGTTGCCATCGAGCTGTGCCAGTGGCTGGCCGGTACGACCACAACTCAGCATGTAATGACTGCTCAGTCCGGGCAGGTTGCGGGCGCTATTTCCTGGGAATACACCTACCTGCTTAACACCATAAAACTCACCTTCCAGCCAGGCGGGCATTAACAGCAGTGTCGCTTCCGGTTCGTCCGGTACCTGCAACGTATGGTGATGGCGTATCGGTGAATGAACCTGGCGGGTGAATATCGTCTGCAGGGCTGCAATCAGAGCAGGCCATGGCAGCGCGGCCCGGACTTGCGCGCTATTCAATTGCATAATGGAATCTCTTATTGGTAGTCTCACCGCCATGATAAAGGCTGCAGCTTTTTCGTCGTTGGCGCAGGCTATGCAGTTTTTGACCCAGACTATTCCGGCAGCCGGAAGCGTTATTTGAGGAGAGTCCGGTGACCCACAGCCAGGCACGCAGAAATATGATCGCCCGGCAAAGCGGGGAGCACTGTCATGATTTTTCGCAATTGTTGTTTGGCTGGCGCGGCAAGATGGCATGCGAGTTCGAGACACATGGCAGCCTGCTGGATAACGGCACCCTGGCGATTGTCCCGAATAGCGCCGTACATACCTTTAATGGTTTAAGCGAAGACAGTGAACTGCTGGTCATCGATATTTCAGCAACAGACCCTTATATACAGGCGCTGGAACTTGCCTGCGGGCTGTCCTTTAAAGACACCCTGTTCAAACAGCCAGAATTTGTCTCGTTAAGTCCTGAGGCACTGCCCCTGCTTGATTTTGCCGCCCAGCAATTAAAACAAAGTAACCAGCACCACGCTCAGGCGCTGAACTGCCAGCTGGTATCGCTATTTATGACCCAGTTATGCAGCCTTTATTTACCGGAAAAGACCAGACCGGTGAGGCGTGGCCATATTGATGCTAACGCACTTAATCGCTATATCGATCAGTCGTTATCTCAGCCGCTATCAAACGCAGCATTGGCACAGAAGCTAAACCTGAGTGAGAGTTACTTTTATGCGATATTCCAGCAGCAGTTCGGTATCAGCCCACAAAAATACCTGATGAGCCGACGGCTGCAAGCCGCCAGACATCAACTGCTGAGCAGCCGAAAAACACTGGCAACCCTGGCTGAAGAGCTGGGTTTCCATGATGCATCGAGTTTCTCACGGGCATTTAAAAAGCAGTTTGGCTGCTCTCCAGGCGCGATGCGCCGGGATCATCACAGCTAACACCGCACCCGCAGAGCCAGCGGCTGGATCAGAATGTCGGCGGCGTGTGCGCGCTGATAATACGGCAGACTTTTTTGCTTTTATTGCGGAAACGGTGGGGGATTTTGGTCGAGAAGGTATAACTGTCGCCGGTGCTCAGGCTGTAAACATCACCGCCGACCGTCATTTCAACCGAGCCTTCGATCACGGTACCGGCCTCTTCACCTTCATGGGCCACCATCTCGGTGCCCGTGTCAGAGCCCGGCTCGTAGGTTTCGATCAGAAACGCCAGATTGTTTTTGCGCTCAGCACCGCCGACCAGTTTCATACTGATCCCTTCGCCGCCGACGTCCACCAGCTCGTCCGAGCGATACACCACTTTTTCCTGAGCTTCCATATCAACGGTGAAGAATTCGGTCACCGACATTGGGATACCGCTGAGGATCTTTTTCAGTGAGCTGACCGACGGGCTGACCCGGTTCTGTTCGATCATCGAGATCGTACTGTTAGGCAGGCCGACACGCTTGGCCAGCTCACGCTGCGACAGGCCATACACCTTACGAATTTTCTTCAGTCGATCACCAACTTCCACTCAGCTACCTCAACCTTGATTCTGTTTTTATAAGAGCGTCATCTTAGCATGATCTCCAGCCGGTCGTGATTCACCGCTACTCAACTGTCTCTATGTTTTTATGTTTAATTTTTGTACAGAATCAGCCGATAACCTTCAGTTACAGTCGCCCGATTCAGCTATAACAACGCTGCCCGATAACGGTTAACAAAACCAGATAATTCCATGGTGGCAAGGAGGCTACAGTGAAGATTTCCAGCTCCCAGGTACTGTTTAACAGCGCCCATCAGAAAACCAGTCATCATGATTACAGCCAGCAAAGAACAGCATCTGGCCAACCGGTTATCCTGCAACAAAATGAACGGGTTGCCGGACGCCGCGAAACGGTCGACCTATCCTATGAAGCCCGGATGCAATCGACACAGTCGGTAAATACCACCCGCCTGTCAGCCGTCACCGACGGCGAGCAAACTACCACCTACCAGCAAAACAAAGCGACCAGCACCGTTGTCAGCAGTATTATCAAACGGGATATCACCATCGAGAGTGCACAAACCACCTCCCCCTTACCCATCATTAACCTGCAGCCACCGGTGAACCCGATCTCCGTGCAGCGCTATGGGGCGATACTTGAGCTAGGCACGCCTGCACCAGATACCGAGAACCAGACCATTGACGTCTCTGCGCTGCGCAACCCGGTGATCAACGCCATCAGTGCCGATGATCAGATCAGTCTGGGGGAGGGTAACCGGATCACTGAGGCCAGAGTCGATATTCGCCAGCAGCACTTTTTCCAGGAAGCTGAACGGCTGCAGATGGGCGCAATGGGCACCATCACCACCGATGATGGGCGGAAAGTCGATTTTGCCCTGGGTCTGGACATGGCGCGTAACTTTGAACTGGAAGAGTCCCTGACTCAGCAGGTCGCTGCCAGAACGCTGATCGACCCACTGGTGATCTCACTGGATGGCGGGGCCGCCGGGCTGACCAGCAGCAGCTTTAGCTTTGACCTTGATGCTGATGGCAGCGAAGAAGAGATCTCATTTGTCAGCCAGGGCAGCGGCTTTCTCGCGCTGGATATGAACAGGGATGGCCAGATCAATGATGGCTCAGAGCTGTTCGGCACTCAGGGCACCGAAGGGTTTGCCGATCTGGCCCGTTACGATGGCGATGGCAATAAATGGATTGATGAAAACGATGAGATCTTTGCTGATCTGAAAGTCTGGACCCGCAATGAGCAGGGTGAAGATCAGCTATTAAGCCTGAAAGACGCGGGCGTGGGTGCCATCTACCTGGGTTCAACGGCCAGCTCTTTCGATCTGACCGATAGCGAGAACAACCTGCTGGGCCAGGTGAAACGCAGCGGTGTCTTTTTAACCGAACAGGGACAAGTCGCCAGCATTCAGGAGCTGGACCTGGCAATACACAACCAGGCCCTCGCCGACACACCCACGGATGCGCCTGAGCCAGACCTTGCCGCCAGTTATCAGCAGCTGCTTGATCAACTCTCTCCTGCACCGGCACCGGCCACCCGAGATGAGCCAACCGAACCGCCTCCCCCCACCATGCTCGAATTGCTATTGCAGCCTGCAGAGGAAGGCTCCCGACCAGCCATCTTACCGGTAGTGCAACAGGATGGCGCAACTGAACGTAAAACTGAACAGACGTCACGAATAGCGCAAACCACGGTGCTAAGTGTGAGCGAGGAAACAATAGCGGTTAAAAAAGAGGACACCGAGGAGGCTGCAGAAAAACCCGTGTTCATGCCACTTGATGCGTCCCGACTGGAAATCCTGGCCCGGTTGAATAGCCACTCTGAGCAGGTACGCACCAAACAGGACAGTGATAATGCTCTGATGAGCAGCATCATTGAAAACCTTGAGGGCCTGCGCAACGCCCCGTTGAAACAACCGTAAACCGCTGTTTCGTAATAACGAAAAAAAACCCGATAGCGCCAGGATGCTATCGGGTTTGTAGTGCAAATCGTTATCTGGCCAGTATCAACACCTGGTCGCTGTTCAATCCAGCGGCCAGCTCTCCAGTTCATCAACCAGCGTGGCCAGGAAGCTGTTGGTCTGAAAACCGTCCAGTGCGCGATGATCAATGCTCAAACTGACATAACACATCGGCCGGATCACCATGGTATCCACCCCTTCAATCTCTTTGACGATCACCCGTTTCTCCAGCTTGCCAATGCCCAGAATGGCGCTCTGTGGCTGGTTGATGATGATCGGTGTGGCCACCAGCGAACCGCTGACGCCGTGGTTGGAGATGGTAAACGTACCGCCCTGCATATCTGCAGGCTTGAGCCTGTTATCACGCGCAGCGTCGGTCAGCTGTTGCAGCCGACGGGCGATGCCCATCAGGTTGAGATCCTGCGTCTGCTGAATCACCGGTACTACCAGCCCGTCATTACCCAGTGCCGTACCCACACCAATGTTGCAGTCGTGAAACAGCTCCAGTACATCGTCATGGTACTGGCTGTTAACTTCCGGCACGGCCTGCAGCGCTTTGGCCGCCGCCGCAACAAAATAGGCGGTGTAAGTCAGTTTGACGCCCTTATCGGCAAAGTCCGCTTTGTGTTTCGCCCGATGGCGCTGGATCGCCGACAGGTCTGCTTCAAAGATGCTGGTCACATGGGGCGCAGTATGCAGCAGGCTGTCGACCATATGCTCGGCAATGTGGCTGCGCATTTTGCTGTGCGGACGCAGTGTTGAGGCCAGCCCGGACTGACCGGCCTGCGTGGCGGGTTTCGCAGCAGCAACCGTTACCGGTACGGCCGGTTGTGCAGGAACCTGAGCAGGGGCCTTCAGCACCGGCGTCGCGACGCTGGCCGGAACCGTTTTCAGGTAGGCCAGCAGATCACACTTGGTCACCCGGCCGCCTTTGCCGCTGCCTTGCAGCTGGTTCAGATCCACCGCGTGCTCACTGAGAATACGCCGCACCGCCGGGCTCAGCCGGGTTCCGGCAGGAATCACCGACTCAGTGAGCGCGGCAGGCACGGTGGCGGGGACAACGACCTGGGGCACGCTTTCGTTTTCACTTTCGCTAACAGGTCCAGCGCTAACACTGCCCTCGCCCAGCGTGGCCAGCAACATGCCAACCACCACCTGTTCACCTTCACCCGCGATCAGCTGCGCCACCACACCATCGGCCGGGGCTGCCACTTCCATCGTCACCTTATCGGTTTCCAGTTCGGCCAGCGGCTGGTCTTTTTTCACCAAATCACCTGGCGCCACCAGCCAGCTCTGCAGTGTGGCTTCAGTGCCCTCAAGCTGGCCGTCCGGGATCATCACCTCAATCATGGTACCCATCTCACACCTCCAGCAGTTTGCAGATTTGTGCGCTAATTTTCTCTGGCGTCGGCACCACGGCATTCAGCAACGCGGGATGGTGCGGGCTCGGTACATCCGGCATGGTGACGCGCATAATCGGCGCATCCAGCTCGAAGAAACATTCATCGGCCAGTACCGCAGCAATTTCGGCACCAAAGCCTGCGGTGAAGTTGTCTTCATGTACCACCATGCAGCGGCTGGTTTTACGCACTGAGGCAAAAACAGCGTCTTTATCCCAGGGAGAAATCGTCCGCAGATCGATGACTTCCACCGACTTGCCACTCATCTCAGCACCCTTGAGTGCCCGTGGCACCATGCCACCCCAGGTCACCAGGGTCAGCTCGGTGCCTTCGGTCAGCACATTGGCCTGGCCAAAAGGCAGCACGTAGTCATCGCCCGGATAGGGCCGACGGGCAGAAATATCGTCCAGCAGATTACGGTGTTCAAAGAAGATCGTCGGGTTGTGGTCGCGCAGCGCATGGCGCAGCAAGCCCACGGCGTCTGCAGCGTTGGATGGCACAGCAACCTGCCAGCCAATGGCGTGGGCCCATTTCACTTCAGCGGCCTGACTGTGCCATGGGTCGCCACATTTGAAGAATCCACCGGGCATGCGCACCACCATCGGTGCAGCAAAGCGGTTGTTGGTGCGCCAGCGAATGGTGCCGGTGTCGTTAAGCTGTTCTTCAGCCGGGTCGGCATATTTGCGGAACTGGATTTCCGGCACCGGCATCATGCCTGCCTGGGCCATGCCCAGTGCGCGACCAATAATGCCCTCTTCCGACAGCGAGGTATCAAATACCCGGTCTTTACCGTATTTATCCTGCAGGCCCAGCGTTACGGCATGCACGCCGCCTTTGGGGCCCACATCTTCACCGAACACCACCATGCGGTCGTTGCTGGCCAGCTCGCTGTCCAGGGTACGGCGGATCGCCGTGACCATATTAATTCGCTGACCTTCCGGCTGAGGCTGGTCCGAGCCCATTGCCGAGAAAATACCTTTCGCTGCCAGCCCGCCTTGCAGTGGCTGTTCCAGCGTACCGCTGGCATCGCGCTCAGCAAAGACATGGCGAGTAATATTTTCCGCAGATGGTTCTGGCCGGGCACGGGCGGCATCCAGCGCTGCCGTTACATCGGCCTGCGCCGTGGCGGTAATCTGCTCCCACTGCACTTCGCTCACCATTGCAGGCACCATAAAGGCCTTCAGTTTTGGCAGCGGGTCACGGGCGTTCTCAGCATCCACCGTAGCAGCATTTTTGTAGCCCTGGGTGTCCTGAGCCGAGTGACCACACAAACGCGGCACCTGCAGACGAATCAGCGTGGGTTCACCGGCGCGTACACAGGCCACTGCTTCGCTGATCAGCTGCGCCGTTTCGGCAGGCTCAGTACCATCACCGTCAAAAATTTTCAGGTTTTTAAACGACGCCAGGTTAGCCGCAATGTTCTGGCCCGGCGTCTGGTAATCAGAGGTGGTGGAGATGCCGTAGCCGTTGTCTTCGATGTAAAACAGCATCGGCAGCTTCTGGGTGGTGGCGATGGTCAGTGATGACCAGAAACCGTTGGTCGAGCAGGAGGCCTCCCCGCCATGGGCGACCCCGATGGAGCCGTCGTAACTGTTATCTTTCAGGGTTTCTGCATGGTAACGGATCGCCTGGGCCCAGCCCGCAATCGGCGTGTATTGCGCGCCAACACCGCCACTCATCGGCAGGCCACAGGGGCCATCCAGGTTGGGCATATTGTGCACTACGCCAATATCGCGACCATCACTATAACCACCCGCTCGCATCAGCGGGCCACCCAGCGCATCTTCCAGCGACAGGCCAATGCCCAGCATCAGCGGACGGGAGCGATAATAACCACTGACCGCATCGCGTTTATGGTCCAGCAACTGGGCCAGAATGATCTGGCTCAGATCATGACCACGGGCCGAGAACTGGTACAGCACCTCTTTATTAGGCACCAGGGTGCCCTCTTCCAGATCATCCAGCGCACGGGACACCTGAATCTGATAGGCGACTTTATTCCAGTCGATGGCAGCGACAGCATCTGTCGGCGAGGCGATAACAGCAAGGTTGCTCTTTGGCATGGGCGTCTCCAGTCCGTTCCTTCGGCGACACCACAGCATAGAACGGTCCAGGCGGTGTATCGGCGGTCACGGTTATTATCATTATTAAGGGGTGGCCAGGCCCTGGCGGGTAAGATTGCGCCGGGCTAAATTGTTAAATTCAGTATAGGTGGGAGACGGAGAAATGTGCTTTCGTTTCTTATCGCCATTTCGCACAAAAACGAAAGGAATTATCAATATTAATGATTATATGAAATATAAAAAACAACAACCTGACATTTGGTACAGTTTATTTATCAAGACATAAGCAGAAATAGCACCACCGTAACGGGGGCAGTAAACAGCAGGCAAAAAAAACCGGCCATCCCAATATGGGAGGCCGGCCAAGTCGACGTCAGGCCCGGACGACACCGGGCCTGTATTACTCCAGAGTAATTCAGTAACGCACGCTGTCAGCTCAGCGCTGCAATGCCTCACGCTGCAAACGGCGCTGCTGGCAGGCTGCGCCAAAGGCGCGAAAAATTTCCAGATAGAACGGGTGGCGGTCCAGCTGCCATTCCGGGTGCCACTGCGCCGCCAGTAAAAAGCTGTTATTACTGGCCAGCGAGAAGGCTTCCACCAGCCCATCGGGGGCCGTAGCTTCCACACGCAGGCTGTCGGCCAGCCGATCAACCCCCTGGCCATGCAGCGAGTTCACTCCCTGCTCCAGTTCGCCATTCATCAGCTGCGCCAGTAAGCCTTGCGGGTTCAGACTGACGGGATGGGCAACGGCGTATTGCTCTTCAAGGGTCAGGCCTTTCTTCTCACGGTGTTCCATCATGCCGGGCACTGTCCACAACTGCTGATGCAGAGAACCGCCCAGCGCCACGTTGATCTCCTGGAAACCACGGCAGATGCCCAGCACCGGAATCTGTTGCTCAATGGCGGCCCGGATCAGCGCCAGGGTGGTGGCATCACGTTTAGGGTCTGAGGTGTCATCGGCAATTTCTGGCTCAGCACCGTAGTGGTGCGGCTCAACATTGGAATAACTGCCGGTCAGCAGCAGGCCATCCAGCCCCGGCAGAAACTGTAGCGTCTGCTCACCCAGTGCGGGAATCAGCAGCGGCGCAACACCCGCGCCCTGAACTGCGGCATTGATGTACTTCTCACCCACTGCCTGCGAAGGGTGAATGCCCACCTGCTGGCTACAGGCAGGCATACCTACCAATGGAAGAGCTTCCGGCGAACCACTGTGATGTTTCATAACAACCCCAAACGATCTGTTTTTTAATCAGTCCGACAGACTGAGCAAAAACAACCTATCCAGGCGCGCAAGCAAAGGCAATCATTTTTTTGATCACTAGTGGCAATTATTAACAAAAAGATCTCATAAAAACCAACAATACAGATTAGTGATCACATTTTTTATCATTACAGATTGACGACAAGGGGGCCTGGCGCATAGGATTTATAAAAAACATTAACGATATTTTGATCACTGAGCTGTTTTTTGCTGATTTCAGCACTGCCCTGATCACTATTTTGAAGAGACCAGCGCATGTCGTCACATAGCCCACGCCTTGAAACCGATACCTTTTTAGCCAGCCACCCGGACGTTGAAGCCATTGACCTGCTGTTACCCGACCTCAACGGTGTGGTACGCGGCAAACGCATTGAACGTGAAGCCCTGAGCAAGGTGTATAAGGAAGGCGTTGCCATGCCTGCCTCCGTTTTTTCGCTGGATATCACCGGTAACACCATTGAAGAATGCGGCCTGGGGCTGGAGATTGGTGAGCCGGATCAGCCCTGCAAGCCAGTCGCCAGTAGCCTGACCACCACACCATGGCAGAAACGGCCCATGGCACAGTTGCTGATGAATATGTACGAAAGCGACGGCAGTCCATTCTTTGCTGATCCGCGCCATGTGCTGGCGCAGCAGCTGGACCGCCTCAAGGCACTGGGGCTGACTCCGGTGGTCGCCGTTGAGCTGGAGTTCTACCTGCTTGATCAGAATCGTGATCAGCACGGTAAGCCACAACCACCACTGTCGCCAAAAACCGGCAAGCGTGAAGGCCATACTCAGGTGTACTCGATTACTGACCTGGATAACTACGCCGACTTCCTGCACGACATCGCTGACTACACCACCGCCCAGGGCATCCCGGCAGATACTGCCGTGGCCGAGAACGCACCGGGCCAGTTCGAGATCAATCTCAAACACCAGGATGACCCACTGGCCGCCTGTGACAACGCCATTTTGCTGAAACGGGTAATCAAAGCCACCGCCGACAAACACGGTATGGAAGCGTCGTTTATGGCCCGTCCCTATGAAAATGAAGCCGGTAACGGCCTGCACATTCATATCAGCCTGCTCGACAGCGACGGCAACAATGTCTTCGCCCAGAGCGGCCAGCCGTACAGCGATAAACTGCAACATGCGGTCGGTGGGCTGCTGGCCATGATGGCGGATTCCATGGCGCTGTTCTGCCCCAACGTAAACTCTTACCGCCGTCTGCAGCCAGGTTACTACGTGGCGATGGCACCCACCTGGGGTGTAGATAACCGCACCGTGGCCGTGCGTATTCCGGCTGGCCCTGATGCGGCCCGTCGTATTGAACACCGTATCTCCGGTGCCGATGCCAATCCGTATCTGGTGATGGCCGCCCTGCTGGCCGGGATTCATCACGGTCTGACGGCGCAGATTACGCCTCCGGCACCGATCGTTGGCAACGCCTTTGCCACCGAGCGGGAAAACCTGCCCAACCGCCTGCCCGATACACTGGACGCCCTGCGCAACAGTGACCTGATCCGTGAGTATTTTGGCAGCCGCTTCGTCGAGCTGTTCGCCACCTGTAAAGCGTCCGAGCTGGCCGAGTTTGAACGCCATGTCACCACCCTGGAAACCCAGTGGTTCCTCAGCACCCTGTAATTGGCCCAAGGAAAACCGTTATGCAGATTCGAGAACAGCTTTATATCAATGGCCAGTGGTGTGCAGCCCACGGCAGCCCACGGGCAGTGACCAATCCGGCCACTGGCGACTTTATCGCCCAGGTAACCGATGCCACTGAGCAGGATGTTGATCAGGCCGTAAAGGCAGCACAGGCCGCGTTCTATGACTGGTCCTGCACCCCGGCAGCAGTCCGGGCGGACTTTATTGAAAAGATCTGTCTGGGGCTGGAAGCGCGCAGTGAAGAACTGGCGCTGACCATCACCCAGGAGATGGGCATGCCACTGCATCTGTCCCGTGGCTGGCAGGTCGCCGGGCCAATCTCCGGTATGCGCAGCTATGTCTCCCGCGCAGCCCATATGGACGAGATCGAGAAAGTCGGCAACTCCGTTATCAACCGTGAAGCGGTCGGCGTCTGTGCGTTTATCACGCCGTGGAACGTGCCGCTGCACCAGCTGGTGGGTAAAGTCGCTCCGGCACTGGCCGCAGGCTGCACCATGGTGCTGAAACCCTCCGAGATCAGCCCGCTGCATGCTTACATCTTTGCCGAAGTCGCTGATGAAGTCGGCCTGCCTGCCGGGGTATTTAACCTGGTCAGCGGTGATGGCCTTAATGTCGGCGCCCCGCTGTGTAACCACCCGGACGTAGACATGGTGTCCTTCACCGGTTCAACGCAGGCCGGGATCCATATCGCCCAGGCCGCCGCGCCAAGTCTGAAACGGGTCTGTCAGGAGCTGGGCGGCAAGTCACCCCTGCTGATCACTGAAGACGCTGACCTGGTCGCTGCGGTGGAGTTCGGCGTTAAGGATGTGATGGTCAACTCCGGCCAGATCTGCTGTTCCCTGACCCGTATGCTGGTGCCTCAAAGTCGCTACGCCGACGCCGTTGCGCTGGCCAAAGCCGCCGCTGAAAACGTCGTACAGGGTGACCCGATGGATAGCAGCAGCTACCTGGGCCCGATGAGCAGCATGGCGCAGAAAGAGCGCGTACTGGAATACATTCAGACGGGCCTTAACGAAGGTGCCACCCTGGTCACCGGTGGTACGGCAAGCCCGGCCGGGCTGGAACAGGGTGCCTATGTACAACCCACTGTTTTTGCTGATGTTAACAACCAGATGCGCATCGCTCGCGAAGAGATTTTTGGCCCGGTACTGTGCCTGATCCCTTATGCTGATGAAGCCGACGCCATCGCCATCGCCAACGACACCCCTTACGGCCTGGCTGCAGCAGTGTGGGCGGCCGATATTCCTGCAGCCCAACAACTGGCTCGTAAAATCCAGGCGGGCCAGATCAGCCTGAATGGCGGCGGCTTTAACTATGAAGCGCCGTTTGGCGGCTTCAAGCAGTCAGGTAATGGCCGCGAATGGGGCGACGCCGGTCTGGATGAATACATCGAGCTCAAATCTATGCAACTGCCGGGCTGACGGACAGTGTAGAAGCCTTACTGCACCGTAGCGAACAGCTGTATTACGGTGCGGATATTCATGCTAAACCCTAATATCAATAAGAAACGTGAATTATGAATACAGCAGTAAAAACTCGAATCACGACCCCACCATGGAAGACGGTTGGCGCCTGTACATTAATCGCCATCGCGTTCGGCTTTATGTCCACCCTGCAGCAGGAAGGTGAAGCCTACGGCATTCTCAGCCTGTTACCTTCGTTACTGATCGTGGCGACCGCCATCATTACCAAGCGGCCGCTGGAGTCTATTTTTGCCGGTATTATGGCAGGCCTGCTGTTACTTGATCCAAATCCGGACGCCGTGTTCACCAGCCTGGGTGATACCGCCACCAGCGTAATGATGAATGAAACCATCGCCTGGATTATTCTGGTTTGCGGCATGATGGGCGGCCTGATCACCATGCTGGAAAAAGGCGGCAGCGTGCTGGCCTTCAGTGGCATGCTGGTCCATCGGCTGAAAAACAAACGTCAGACTCTGATCGGCACCACCGTGCTGGGGCTGGCGGTGTTTATCGATGACTACCTCAACTCACTGGCCGTGTCCGCGTCGATGAAAAACCTCACCGACCGCTACCGCATCTCCCGTGAGAAGCTGGCCTTTGTGGTGGACTCCACCGCTGCACCGGTGTGTATTCTGGTGCCTGTTTCCACCTGGGCGGTATACTTTGCCGCGCTGCTGGAAGAGAACAATGCCGCCGCTGAAGGCGCGGGCATGATGCTGTACATCGAGTCAATTCCGTACATGGCCTATGGCTGGGCAGCGCTGGTTATCGTCTGGCTGGTGGTCGCCGATATTATTCCGGATATCGGTCCGATGAAAAAAGCCGAAGCACGGGCCCAGGCAGGTCAGCCGATTCCCGATGGCGGTGAGCAGATCGGTTTCGATACCAGTGATTTACCTGAAACCTCGCCGATGCGTGGGTTGATGAACTTCCTGCTGCCGATGGCCGTACTGGTAGGCGCATCGATGTACTACGACATCGATCTGCTTAAAGGCGCACTGGTAGCCTCAATCTTCACCATGGTGCTGTACTACTGGCAGCGCCTGCTGAGCTTTGGCGAGCTGGTCGAGTCCATGCTGACTGGCTTTAAAATCATGCTGCAGCCGATTGCCATGGTTGCCGCTGGCTTTATGGTCAAAGAGATCAATGATCAGCTGGGCATGACCCCATACATCATCGATACCCTTGTCCCTTACCTGTCGAGTGAGCTGCTGCCTGCTGCTGTGTTCGTCGTAATGGCGGCGGTGGTATTCGCCACCGGTTCCAGCTGGGGGGTGTTTGTCATCTCCCTGCCAATCGTCATCCCGCTGGCGCAGAGCATGGATGTCTCCATGCCACTGACCATCGGAGCCCTGCTGTCGGCCTCCGCATTTGGTAGCCACGCCTGCTTCTTCAGTGACTCCACCGTACTGTCGGCGCAAGGCTCAGGCTGTAGCACCATGGACCATGCCATCACCCAGATTCCTTATGCCCTGATGGGCGGTGCGCTGGCGTTTATCAGCCTGCTGATTCTGGGTTTTTCTATGGCCTGATCGACAGCCATATCTACAACATCGCCCCGGCGCAGGCCGGGGCAACAGGGGATCTGATGCAGATCCCCTTTTTAATTAACGGCCCTTGCTAATGTGCAAGAAAGGCCCGGAATTTCAAGATAAATCAGCCTCATAGAGGGCTGAAACAGGTAACCAGAACATGTCAGCACCCATTGCCCACACCGGCTCTTACTACGCGGCGTCAGCCAACGACAAAAACCAGCGCCCGGCACTGAACGGCGATATCAGCACCGATGTATGCATCATCGGTGCTGGCTTCACCGGCCTGTCCTCCGCCATTCATCTGGCAGAGCTGGGCTTTAAGGTCACCGTTCTGGAGGGCAGCCGGGTTGGCTTCGGTGCCTCCGGCCGTAACGGTGGCCAGATCGTCCACAGCTACAGCCGTGATATCGACTTTATCGAACGCCATTACGGCCAGGACACCGCCACGGCCATGGGCAGTATGGCCTTTGAAGGCGGTCAGGTGATCCGTGGCTTCGTCGATAAATACAACATCGACTGTGATCTGAAAAACGGCGGTATCTTTGCCGCCTGTAACCCGGGCCAGCTCAAGGAGATGGAAGGCAAAAAAGCGCTGTGGGAACGCTACGGCCATGAGCAGCTGGAAATGCTGTCTGCCGATGGCATTAAAGACTACGTTGGCTCCGAACGTTACGTCGGTGGCCTGCTGGATAAAAGCGGCGGCCATTTCCACCCACTGAACCTGGTGCTGGGCGAAGCCGCCGCGCTGGAATCACTGGGCGGGCAGATCTTTGAAGGCTCCAAAGTCATCGAAGTAAAAGAAGGTGATAAAGCCCGTGTCATCACCGAAAATGGCTCCGTCACCGCTGACTATGTGATCGTGGCCGGTAACGCCTACCTGGGCGATCTGATTCCAACACTGGAACAGAAAGCGATCCCCTGTGGCACCCAGGTACTGACCACCGAACCGCTGTCTGAAGCCCTGCAAAAAGAGCTGCTGCCAAAAGACAACTGCGTGGAAGACTGTAACTACCTGCTGGATTACTTCCGTCTGTCTGGCGATGGTCGGCTGATCTACGGTGGCGGTGTGACGTACGGTGCCCGTGAACCGGACAAAATCGAACAGAAGATCCGCCCCAACCTGATCAAGACGTTTCCGCAGCTGAGCAATGTCAAAGTGGACTACGCCTGGACCGGCAACTTCCTGCTGACCCTGATGCGCCTGCCGCAGTTTGGCCGCATCGGCAGCAACATCTACTACGCCCAGGGCTACAGCGGCCACGGCGTGGCCAGCTCCCACCTGGCAGGCCGAGTGATGGCCGAAGCGATTAAAGGCCAGGCTGAACGTTTCGATGTATTTACCCGCCTGCCGCAACCCAACTTCCCAGGGGGCCGGACATTCCGCATCCCGCTGACGGCCATGGGCGCCTGGTACTACAACCTGCGCGACCAGCTGGGTTTTTGAGCCCGCGATTGGTAACCGGACGCCCGTGGGACAGCCTGCTACCGCTGTAGCAGCGCATTCCATGCGCGTCCGGTTCTGGAACAGGCGCAGACGTAAAACCACACCGAGCAGCGGAACTAAGTATGCTTCGCAGCTTCCTCCGCCGTCATTACCTGCAGGCAGTGTTGCAGGTTGCAGTCAGGGCCGGTGCTGAAGTGCATCTCCAGCACTTCTAGTGCCTGAATCCGGTCCAGCCGAAACTGCCGGTACTGGCCACGTAATTCACACCAGGCCAGCAGACACCAGACTTTCCCCCAGTACACCAGCCCCAGCGGACACAGTGTTCGTTGTGAAGGCATGTTGTCTGCGCGCTGATAATCAATCGACACGCGCAGGCAGGCTTTGATCGCACCCCGCAGCTGATCGCTGTACTGACTGTTGTGCTGAAAGTAATCCGGCACCAGCAGCCATTCGGGCTGATCGCAGTGACGCTGGTGTAGTGCTTCAGGCAATACCGCATGGATTTTCTGCAAGGCCCGGTCAGCCGCCTGGCCAAGGCTTTTATCACTCCAGCCCTGCACCATCCGCACCCCCAGCAGCAACGCTTCCAGCTCCGCTTCATCAAACATCAGCGGCGGTACGGCAAAGCCGGGTTGCAGACGATAACCGACCCCGGCTTCACTCTGAATAGGGATTCCTGACAGGGATAGCGCCTGCATATCTCGATAAATGGTGCGCTCCGACACCTCCAGCCGCTGCGCCAGCTGCGCCGCTGTCATCACGGTGCGACGGCTACGCAGCAGGGTTAGTAACTGAAACAGGCGCTCGCCTTTTTGCATGGTGATCCTTTCTGTTTACAACAAATTCACGTTACGTCAGTCTGCACCCTGGCAGCTCATCACCTCAACACTGACCGGCATATGACGCACTTTTACCGTCTCCAGCTCGATAAACTGGCACATCTGCTGGCCCTGACTGGAGGCCATAAACGCCTTCCCACCGGCAACTGCCGCATCCATATCCCGCCAGTACACCACATCGTACCAGAGGCCCTGTTCATCCTGCGTCAAAGCGCGATACAGAAACCCCGGCTGCTGGTGCAGGAAACCCTCCAGCTCAGCTGCGCTGGCCAGCCACTGCGCATTATCAGTACCGGGTTTGAGGGTAAAGTTAACCATTTCCATAACGGTGGTTGTCATTATTTACAGCTCCTGTTGGGCTATTTTTATGTCGAACAGCAGTGTGCCTGCCCCCTGCTGACAATGACTGTCAGCAGCCTTTGCCGGGCTGGCTTTTTTTCCACTGCCACGTAGACTGCCCCTCGTATCAGGACGATTGAGGATATCCGCTATGCAGACCACCATCACCAACCTCTACCGGGGCAAAACACAGCCACTGGGCCCCCATGGCAAACCCAGCGCCATTGTGAAAACAACTATTAGCGGCCCGGTCAGCATTACCTTTGCCGGACTGGCCGGTGATGAGCAGGCTGACCTTGTTAATCACGGCGGCCCGGATAAAGCCGTACATCAGTACTCGGCACTGGAATATCAACAGCTGGCGGCGGCGTTTCCGGCGCTGGAAAGCCAGCTGCGTCCCGGCACCATGGGGGAAAATTTCAGCACCCCGCAGCTATGTGCTGACGATGTCTGCATTGGCGATATCTGGCAGCTGGGCAGTGCCCGTCTGCAGGTCAGTGAGCCACGTAAACCCTGCTGGAAAATAAACGCCCGCTTTGAAGAACCGGCGCTGGTGAAGTTCATCGACAGTCAGGGTCTGAGCGGCTGGTATTTCCGCGTGCTGGACGAAGGTACAGCCAATGCCGGTGATACCTTCCAGCGTCTCAGTCAGCTGAATCCGGACTGGAGTATTGCCCGCTTCTGGCAGCTTTACCGCAGTAAAACGCCGGCCATTGCCGAGCTGGAAGCCGCCATCGCCCTGCCCGGCCTGTCAGAACTGTGGCAACAGAAAATGACCGATATACTGAGTAAACAGCGCGGCTGACTGCCATGACCCATGCGCGAGATTTTATAACCGATCAGTGGAGTAGCGAATGTTTGAATTTCTGAAAGGCCGTGAGCAAAAGCTGATCGAGTCGATCGAGAATGGTGAGCTGGATACACTGGGACCATTACTGAACAAGTTTGACGAGCAGAGCCTGAACAGCCCCGTTCACCAGGGGCAGACGGTGATGGAGCTGGCCATCCATGCCAGCCAGCCCCACGCTCTGGCACTGATACTCAGTAAAGGCGGCCTGGCCGAAACACGCAGCTCCACCGGCGAGCCCCTGACCGCACTGGCGCTGGCACAAACCAACAGCCTGCCACTGCTCAGTGTGTTGCTGGCCGCCGGGGCAGATGTCCACCAGCCCGATATGCAAGGTCGAGGGCTACTACAGTTGTGTGTGGATAACTGTGCCAGCAACCAGCTGCCGCTGCACCTGAGCCGGTTACAGCAGCACGGCGCGGATCTGAACAGCTACCCGGCGCTGCTGGTCAGCGCGCTGCAACAGTTCGACCAGCCACTGATTCAGTTCCTGATTAAATCTGGCTGTGCACTGCCTGAGTTACCGGCCAGCATTCCAGCAGAGTCCATTACGTACGCCAACCGGCTGATCGCTGATTACCAGATTCAGCAGCAGTTTCTGCAACGTTGAGACATCAGTACCTCTGATCCGAGGCGGGTGGGATAGTTGCGGTGAACACCGCAACCCAGCCTTGCATTAACGATCAACAGAGACCTTGCGCAGCGCTTCCTGAATTTCAAAGGTAAAGGTACGTTCTTCTTCTTTGGTCAGCAGCCCATGGCGCTTCCAGGACAATACCCGCACCCACATATTACTGTGAGTCATCCCTTCGAACAGTTCGGGAATCAGTTTGTCCCGCTCACTGATCAGTTTATACAGATCCCGGTAGGGAGAACGCAGATCCGTGCCGCGATTCTGGGTAATGGAATCCACTTCAGTAAAGAAGCCGTTTAGATATCGCTGCACCAGTACCGGGTGAAGCTCTCGTGCTCTCTGCCAATCTTTATCGGATGTCGCCACTTGCTATTTTCTCCTTATTCTAGCGGCCCATGAACGTCGTGATCTCCGAGACCTTGCACCAATTTTCGCGTTCTCAGAGCGCTGCGCCATGTGCGCTGCATAATCTGTGCTGTCATTAACAGCCAGTTAACTGTCTGCAGACTGTTACATCATCGCTTCAAGGCCCGCCAGGCGTCATGGTTAACTCTGGACGGTGCAAAAAAGCACATTGCGCCGAACATCATACTGATCAGGTAAGATCCGGCCACTATCATTTATGTTGTTCTATACACCGTATCGGCAGCAGGCATGATTTCTGAATTCACAAACACAGACAAGCCCCACTGCCAGGAAACACTCATTACTGTTTGAATCTGCCACGTTATCGACCGGCTAAACTATCACTTCAGCCCGGCACTTACTGTGCTACTTCAGCTCCTGTTGACCTGTCGCAACTTTTGGCCTCCCCACCAGGGCAGCACGCCAGCGGGGAAAGATACCTCGAAGCCAGTGGATGAGCAAAGTAATCCTGCCAGCAGACCGGTTCTGCACTTCTATCGCCCGCAGATAACGTCCGCGAGCAATATAGAAATCCATATCAATGGCCCCACTCTCTGTACGTTTTATCTTATTAATCAATGTGTTCCCCCTTCAGCCAGACAGATAACTTACCCACAGGCTACGTTCAGGCCAGACATCTGACAAAAGGCTTATCCTCGCACCACAGGTGAGCTAAACTCATCTGTATGCATTTCAAAATCCCGCTTAACAGCCTTAATACATTTGCCTGTACCGCCCGGGGCGAAAGCTTCCAGCGGGCCGCCGAACAGCTGCATATCAGCCCATCGGCTGTCAGCCATCAGATCCGTAACCTTGAACGACAACTAGGTTACAAGCTGTTTCATCGGCTGGATAAGCAGGTCCGCCTGACCGAGCCTGGTCGCACCCTTTACCAGAGCATCAACCAGCCCCTGCATCAGCTGCACCATGCCGCCGAGCTGGCGCTACAACCCACCCAGCCGGTAGTCCGTATCAGCTGCGCACCGATCTTTGCTACCCGCTGGCTGATGCCCCGGCTCAGTGATTTCCAGTCTCATTACCCGGATATTGAACTGTCCGTTCAGGCAACCACTGAACAGGTTGATCTTGAAAGCCAGCAAGTGGATGGCCTGATCCGCCATGGGAACCACCGCTGGCCACAGGTCAATCAGCAGTTTTTACTGGCCGAACAATCCGTAATTGTCTGCCGTCCAGCGCTGCTCAAGCGCTTCAGCCAGCCACTGGGCGCCCACCAGCTGCAACATCAACCTCTGCTGGATGTTGCCGCCCACAGCGATCGCTGGAAAAGCTGGTTTGCCCGCCATGGTATTCAGGCCGACCGGCAACGGTGCAGCATGTCGGTGCAGAACGGCGCTCAGGCAATCGAAGCCTGCATGCTGGGCGATCTGTTCCTGTTATTTGACCGGGAGATGATCCAGCGGGAGCTGGCAGACGGCTCACTGGTAGTGGCCTGTGACGTGGAGAACGACAGCCCCTACGGCTACGCGTTACTCTGGTCGAAGCAGCGCCCGGCGAGCGCTGCATTTGAAAAGTTTCAAGCCTGGCTGGCAACTCAGCTGGCAGTTTGAAGGACCGTCCGGGCTGACGGTCGTGCACGCAGGCGCTGAAGGTAAGCGTTTAACGTGGGTTGCTCAGCTAACAGACCACCTCCCAGAGGTAATCCCGCCAGGTAATCCAGCATCGGCAGCACCATCAGATCTGCCAGGCTCAGTTGCTCACCACACAGGAATGACTGCTCACCCAGCTGAGTGTTCAGCAACGCCAGCGTCTCTTTGACAGCAGGTTCAGCCTGGGCCACCTCAGCCAGCCTGACCGCACCGTTCTCCCCTTTGGGGAAGGCAAACTCCAGCAGATAATCCCGCACCAGCGCTTTATCCACATAGCTACCCAGTGCACCACACCACTGATCTACCTGCGCCCGCAGCACCGGGTCCACAGGCTGTAACGCTATACCATCGAACATGCCGTCGAGATAGCGCAGAATTGAGGCGGTTTCATAGAGCGTCAGCCCCTGATGTTTAATCACCGGAACCTTGCCCCAGGGGTGCAGTGCATAACGCTCAGCACTTTTGAAGCCGATCTCGTTTCCATCCCAGCTCAGTCCGGCCTGATAACGAATGTCCTTTTCTTCACAACACAGCATCACCGTACGAACGAAGGTACTGAAGGTCGGGCCCAGGATCTGAATATCTTGCTGCATAACCAATTTCTCTCTGTTCACAGTCATATTAGTAGCGGCAGACTGCGTGCCGAACAGAATATGATCAAGAACATATTTTCGGACTCTGGCAAACTGCAACAATACCCGGTTCTTACCACAGACATAGATGGAGCACAGATATGAGCTGGCACCCAGAGCACAAAAACGACAGCCGACAACGCATTCTCCGTGCCGCAGGTGAGTTATTCAGTAAACAGGGCTTTGATCAGGTGGGTATCAATGAAGTAATGCAGGCAGCAGGCATGACCCGGGGGGCCTTTTACAGTCACTTCAATTCAAAGTCGCAACTGTACAGTGAAACCATCCGCGCCACAGCACAGCGACTGGCGGCCCAGGAATCCAGCTTGGAGCAGACCTGTCAGAGCTATCTCAGCATGGCGCACCGTAACAGTGAGCAATTTCAGTGCCCACTGGCATTTCTGATTAGCGACGTTGCCCAGCGGGATGAACTGGTACGTAACGCCTGGACGGAGACATTTCGTGGTTTCATTCAGTTAATACAACGCAAACAGCAGAATGACACCTCATCCGAAACGGCCACTAACACAGCGGTAACCCAGAAAGCTCTGCAAACGGCAGTAATGATGATCGGTGGGCTGGCAGTCGCCCGCGCCCTGAATGATGATGAACTGGCTGAATCACTACTGGCCAGCTGCGTAGCATCAATACAAACAAACAAGTAAGCACCACCAGGAACCTGTCGAATTTGACATGACCAACTGCGGAAAACCCGACAGATTCCTGATATCGATTTTCAGGTCACTAAAGCGCCAGGGAAGTAACGTAGACTGAATAACCGTACATAAGCACAGGTAGTGTCAGAATTGATAAAACAGTTTGCACACTGATTATCATGCTCATTGACTCATAATCCCCCCCCATCGCCTGAGTCATTGCCGTCGCATTAGAGGAACAGGGACTACCCGCATAAATCATACAGACAAGCGTAAGCAACGGGTCAAAATCGAGCACTAATAATACGAATACAACGGTCAATGGCAACAAAATCAACTTAACCCCAGAGCACAGAATAATTTCCATTAAATTATCCTTAAATACGCCAAAATTTAGTGATGCGCCCACAGACATCAAACTTAAGGTAAGCGACGCCTTACCAATATGCCCTAGCATATTATTAATCCAGGTAATGTGGGTGATTATTGGAATCAGGTGAGACAACGCATTAACACCAAGTCCAAGCAAGCAAGAAAAGACAAGAGGGTTTTTCAGCGTAGCAAGTATCGTATCTACCTGCCCCAGTTTGTTTTCAGAATATTTATTAAGAATAAACACACTAATAACATTTGTTGTCATAACCAGAAAGGCTGTAATAAGTGCGATGACAGGCATAACATCATCATCAACATAAAACAAAGTAATTGCTATAAAGACATAGCTATTATACCTAACTCCTCCCTGAATAAAAGCAACCCAAAACCCCTCACTTTTAAAAAGCGGCTTTGCTAACCATATACATGCAACAAAAAAGATAACAATAAAGACAAGAACAGGGATGAAAGAGAAATCAGTGGTCTCGTCAAAGTTAGCACGCCCAATTGAACTAACCATAAGACAAGGAAACATTATGTAATAAATAAGTTTATTTACATTATTCCAGAAACTGCTATCTTTAATCCAATTTTTTTTACAAAAGTAACCTATTGCCAGCAAGCCAACAATAGGGAGTATAGCATTTATTATTCCGTTCATAGTTACACTTTAGAGCTGGAAGGCCAGAGCGATCTAACCTTCCCGACAGGAAACAGGAAATATCAACCTAATGAGCTGATGCTTTTTAGTATGGCTTTTTGACCTTTTGATCTAAAAAGTAACCGATCAGACTCTTCCGGCTTAGAAAAGGTCTGTTCTTTGGGGATTTTTTCCCTGGAATGCAGAACTTTTCGATTATTAATCACAAGAAAGGTTCCTGGTTTACCATCCGCCGAGACTGGTTTAACGTGATTAAGATTGGATCTTAGCTGATCAATCAGAGACTGATTTTCAATATCAACAGCAACCATCCGGTCCCCGTAGTTTCTCTCGACTCTAAAATCAATGTTATATAGAACATCATCGCCATTTTGTTCAATAACAGGGCGAATACGTTCAATTTTCTCACCAACAACGTTTCGACCGGATCGGTATCTAACTGGGGCTACTTTTAATAACGCCTGACTTTCTTCCGACAATGAATCTACGAGTTCATTTGAATTATATATGAGTGTGGGGCACAAGGTATTATCCTTAACAACGGTAAGGGACAGAAGATCAGAATCAATATTCTCATATAAATCATCGCAGTGAGGTGATATTTCTCCAACACCATTCCCCCACTCAGAAGACATCCTGCCCTCTAACTTAGGATAGATAGCCTTATGGTCTTCATACCTATATTGAATGTCATTGATACCACACAAGTAGCGAGAAACAGATTCATGAATGGTCAGAGCAACATCGGGATCATTTGATTCAAATAGCCCATGGATAACAATAGAATTGTGTAAAGAACCCTTGCTACCAATATTTTCTAAGGCGAATATTATTTCTTCAGGCAATGTTTTTTTTATGAAAAAAGCTGCATCCAGAGTTCTAGACAAACCTTCATTTTGCATTGAACAAACGGCATCGGTTATTTTTTTCGCTATACTATCTTTAACCCAAAAAGTAAGGTTTTTTTCATTACTCATAGAGAAATCCTTTCTCAAAAATTCTTATTAGAAGCAGCTTTCCATCTTAAAGCGGCGAGCAATCCTACCACTATATCCACCAGCTTTGAATACGGATGCAGCGAATGTTTTAACAAAAAACAGGAGAAACATAAGTAATCATGCCAAAGTCTAATGATTGAAGTTTATGATATTAGACTAATTTGTAGTTTCATTATTCTAATCAAACAAACATTCACATCTATTATCGAAAGTGTTTTTTCTTAACGTGTAATTTCTCGACGAATACCTGCCAGCGGGGCAGCATTATCCAGGGATACCCGGCCATTGCGAACCTTAACACCCAATTGGTCGAGTACACCATATACCGCCGGGAAAGCCCGCCGACTGACCTGCTGGCGGTATAGTTGAATAAAGGTTGTCCCCTGGCTGAGCTGGTCCAGCTGGCGCAACATGACTTTGGCACTCCAGGGACCCATATCCTCGCCGCAACACTGGCGAAAACGATGCAGCACACCCGCCAGCGACTGGCCTGAACGCTGGTGCAGTTCTACATCCGCCATCAGCACGAAGGCCGCTCCACCCCAGTAAAACTGCATAATTTCATTACTGTCGCGCAGCACTGCGCCACCGATTTTTTTACTGCCTCGCTGAAAACCGTCATAGAGTTTCTGCCAGGCCTGTTGCTCTGTCAGCAAACCACTACGGACACGGGAAATATTCTGGTAATAACTGGCAATGCCTTCAAACAGCCAGGCATCCTGACGCAGGATATAAGGATGCAACAGGTGACTGAATTCATGCACCGCCGTCCAGTCACGGGTGAACTCATAAATCGGCCGGTGCTGATCAATAAAAAAGTGGACCGCCGGACGCCCCTGGCGCTGGATCTCAGCCCAGGGAACCGCTTCTTTATCCACACCGACAGGCAGCACCAGCACCTGGGTACGGGCCGTGGGGAAATAACCGGAGACCCCTGCAACCGTTGTGGCTGCCTGTTGTAACCAGTCGAGCAGGTTGCGCCGTCGCTCCAGTCCGTCGAGCATTGCCACTTCCAGCGTCTGCTCTCCCACCTTCAGCTCAATGGGGGTAAACCGCCCCAGAGCCATGCGGCCAGCCCAGTTATAGGGCATCTGGTGATCGATACGAAAAGTATTGGCTGCCATTACAGGCCAGGGTGCGGAGATATTAACCCCTGCGGGCAGATCAAAGCTAAGCTGGATCTGCTGCCCGGGTGTCAGTTTCGCTGGACGCCAGAGCCAGCTGCCAATGGGCAACACCAGATCCCGCCCAAACCACATGCTCCCTCTGCGCTGACGGCGCCAGTCATAGCTGCTACTTTGTGCCTTAACGCGCTGCACCAGAGTCAGACACAGCTGGTCGGAGTCCGGGAACAGATAGAGCCGGTTCGCCTTGCGCCGCACGGTGCCGCCACGGACCTGCACCTCGGCTAACAACGGAGCCGCAGCTATATCGCCGGTGATCAGCATCCGGGGTATGCTATCGCTGAAACAGACACGGGTCTCGGATTCGGTCAGGCTGCGATTAAAGCGCACCTGATAATCAAACACCTGCGCCCACAGCGGCGTTGCCAGCAGCAGGCACAGTACTCCGATGACACGCCGTATTATTCGCTGCACTGCTAACCCCCAATGTCTGATCGAACCTGTTTTGAAGCTGGAGAACGCCTAATGTTCCGTGCGTCACTGACCTTACTGTTATGTCTTTATATCACGCACAGCAACGCCGCTGCGCTGAACAGGCTTCCGACCCAGTTAAATGAGATACGCCAGCAGTATCAGATCGGTGCGCTGGCCTGGGCACTGGTCGAAGCAGACACCACAGTACAGCAAGGTGGGCTGGGGTTTTATTCACTGACAAAACAGCGGCCAGTCACCGCCCACTCGGTATTTCGAGTCGGTTCGTTGACCAAGCTGATTACCGGACTGAGCCTGCACCAGCTGGCAGGCCAGGGTCTGGTCGAGCTGAATGCCCCGCTGCGCCAGTACCTGCCAGACATACCGTTACATAACCCAACTGCCATACCGGTCACCCTGAATATGTTGCTGGAACACAGCGCCGGGCTGCAAGACCTGACCAGGGTCGAGTTTGACTACCCGCAGCCATTATCGCTGGGCGAAGCGTTTAAGGTTGCCCCTCAAGCCCGCCAGGTTCAATGGCCACCGGGGTTACATCACAGCTACAGCAATGCCGGTGCAGGCTATGCCGGGCGGGTGCTGGAACAGGTGACGGGCCAGCCATGGGACCGCTGGGTCGCCGATAATCTGCTAACGCCTCTGCACATGTCTGATTCCGGCACTGAGTACAGCGACCTGCTGCAACAACAACTTGTCACCGGCTATGATACTGACCGCACCACGCCCATCCCCTACTGGCACACCCTGTTTCGGCCTTTCGGCGCGCTCAATACCAGCGCTGCAGATTTCAGTCAGCTATTGAAGCTACTGATCAACCGGGGCCAGTACGAGGGTCAATTATTGCTGAGTTCAAAACAGATTCAACGGATGGAGCAGCCACAATCAACCCATGCCGCCAGGCTGGGGCATGACTACGGCTATGGTGCCGGAATCTACCGCTGGTATCGCAATGGAAAACTGTTACTCGGGCATGGTGGTGATGGTGATGGCTATCTGGCTCATTTTGCCTACAACCCCGACAGTCAACGCGGCATGTTTGTGGTGATTAATGCTTACCACTACCGCGCCTTGCAGGCACTGCGCGCGCCACTGGAAAAGTGGGTCACCGCACCGCTGCCCGCACCAGACATTGACGTACTACCGCTGACCACAGAGCAACTGGCCCCGCTGGTCGGCCGCTGGCAGGCTGTCACCTCACGTTTTACGGGTCGCAAGCATCAGCCTGCTACGCTGACAACGCGCGTACAAAATGGTCAGTTAAGTTATATCGAGGAGGGGCGTAGCACCGCCTTGCTCGCCGTTAGCGAACGGCGTTTCAGAACCGCAGAGGATGGCGGTGCTACGCATCTATTCTTTGTCGATAAGGGGGAAATGTACTGGCAGAGCGATCTGGGGAATTACCGACGCCAGCCCTGAACAGCCAGCGTCGGCGGGGACGACCTTAAGGGGAAACATCATCCAGAGTATGGGCGAACTCTTCGATAGCGCTGACTACGCTCTGTGCCTTGCCACGAATATCGAGCATCACTTCACCGGCTTCATTAACCATCCCCAGACCACTCTCAGCCAGCTCCAGGCTGGATGACATGGTGGATACGGCCTGCTGAGCCAGGTCGTGGTTTTTCTTCACCACATTGGTGATTTCTGTGGTGGAGTCACTGGTACGGGCCGCCAGCTGGCGCACCTCATCGGCAACCACGGCAAAACCACGCCCGGCTTCACCGGCACGGGCCGCCTCAATCGCCGCATTCAGAGCCAGCAGGTTAGTCTGCTCGGCAATCCCCTTGATGGTGCTAACGATGGAGCCAATCTGTTCAGACTGGGCATTCAGTGCTTCAATATGATCGGAGGCCGCACGGGTGGTATCTGCCAGTTCGCTCATCAGACTAACGGCGTTCTGCACCGCCTGTTCACCCTGCTGGGTAGTTTCATCCGTCGTCACCGAGATATCGTACGCCATGCGAGCCGCTTCCGATTCCGCCGCCTGGCGATTCACCTTGGCAGTAATATCGGTGGCAAACTTGACCACTTTGGCCAATTTATCATTCGAATCAAATACCGGGTTATAGGTAGCTTCCAGCCAGATCACATCACCAAACTTGTTCACCCGTTTGAACTGGCCGGCAATATACTCGCCCCGGTTCAGCCGCTGCCAGAACTGGCTGTATTGCTGGGAGTTCACCTCATCCGAGGTACAGAACATCCGGTGATGTTTGCCCTTGATGTCATTGAGCATGTAGCCGGTGGTCGACAGGAAATTGTCGTTAGCCACCAGAATGTCGCCCTGCAAATTAAATTCGATCATCGCCATCGAGCGGTCGATCGCGTTGATGATACTGGTCTGACGCTGCGTCTTTTCCATGCGTTCGGTGACATCAGAGGCAAACTTGATCACACTTTCCAGTTTACCATCGGCACCAAACACCGGGTTATAACTGGCTTCCAGCCAGACCGTCTGGCCCTGTTTATTGAGCCGCAGATAGCGGCCTGAGAAAAAATCACCCCGGTTCAGCATCTGCCAGAAGTTGCTGTATTCTGCGTTGCTGGTGTAAGACGGCTCACAGAACATCCGGTGGTGCTCGCCCTGAATATCAGCCAGGTTATAGCCCATCAAACGAAGAAAATTATCATTTGCCGTTTTTACCCGCCCATCCGGGGCGAACTCGATAACGGCCATGGAGCGACTGATAGCAGTAAAACGGGCTTCACTCTGCGCCAGAGCAGCCTGACTGTCAGCTAACTGCTTTTTAATTCGAGACGAAAACATAAGTGCTCCAATGCACAATATAAAATATCAGCGAACGCTGCCAACGCAAGGGCGGAACCGGAATGGTATCGCGAGTTCGAAAGACTGGATTGCCGATAAAAACAGACGCTATAACACTTTTTCAGGCCGGAGATAACCAGACAGAGGCATTGCTGGCGGGAGCTGAAAACAGCGTCATATCGATTGTATATATAATATTGCTACTTTATTAATTAAGCCGCCAAGTCTACGCCGCAGAGCATTTTCCGTACATGCACAGAAAGTAGGTAATTGTACTCGGTAGTATATTATAAGCGGCCTGCAGCCGGGAATGTATCCCTGCTACAAGCTCACCTGGGTAGTACTCCCTGGAACCCCATAACAACCTACACTGTGTTATTCCGGCACTGGTCCAGAAACCCGGTGGAAATAGTTACCACCACATTTTTGACAGGGCTCAATGATCACCGTTGATAACAGCCGGTGCGGCATACCGCACTCCAGGCACTCCAGCGTGCCCACGGTTGCCAGCTCACCCGCTATGTACTGCTCACTCTCATGATCCAGCTGTTCACGCAGCAACTCCTGGTCAATCCGGGTCTGATCCGCCAGGTTTTTCAGTCCGTCCAGCACCTGACCTTCCAGATAGTTAAGGTCGAATTTCAGAAACGCTGCCAGCCCTTCTCCCGCCTTGTGGCTATAGCGGCCCAGTTGCTGCATATCGCGGCGTACATACGCGCCCAGCAGATCAAGCTCGTCCTGAGTCATCTGCTCAGCCGTCTGCTCAACATTCACCGCTTCTTCAATCTGCTTCTGCAGAAAGTCCCAGCTACGTACTTCAGCATTTTCCAGACTGGAACCCAGTCGTTTTACTACACGCTCATAAGCAGCAACAAAGCCTGTGCTACCCGGTTTTTTTTGCTCAGCCATGACAATCTCCTTCAGCCTGTCATCAGCGCATCCTGGTCACTCGGATGCTGTTGACGATGTCGCTTATATTGTATGCTATGCAGCATCTTTTTATTCCTTAACCGGCATCAGCTAAACCGCGATTATGGGTGAATGACTGGGAACCTGACAGATTGTCAGGTGACAACCGTCTGACATCAGCATGATCCCGGCTTTACCGTCGGTTTCTTACTTTACAGGTTTCAGTCAGTCGACCATGAACGAACAGTATCAGCCGCAGGAAATTGAGGCCCAGGCACAACAGTACTGGGAACAGAACGATAGCTTTCAAGCCAGCGAGGACACCAGCAAGGAGAAATTCTACTGCCTGTCCATGTTCCCCTACCCTAGCGGCCGACTACATATGGGCCACGTTCGTAACTACACCATTGGCGATGTGATCTCCCGTCACCAGCGGATGCAGGGTAAAAACGTATTGCAGCCAATGGGCTGGGATGCGTTCGGCCTGCCGGCTGAAAATGCAGCGATGAAGAACAACGTGCCGCCTGCGGCATGGACGTTCGAAAATATCGATTACATGCGTAACCAGCTGCAACGGATGGGCTTTGGCTACGACTGGAACCGTGAACTGGCAACCTGTCATCCGGAATATTACCGCTGGGAACAATGGTTCTTTACCCGCCTGATGGATAAAGGCCTGGTTTACAAGAAAGAGTCTGAAGTGAACTGGGACCCGGTCGACCAGACCGTACTGGCCAATGAGCAGGTGATCGACGGTCGCGGCTGGCGCTCCGGTGCGCTGGTTGAGCGTAAGAAGATCCCGCAGTGGTTCCTGAAAATCACCGACTACGCCGACCAGCTGCTGGACGATCTTGATCAGCTGACCGAGTGGCCGGAACAGGTCCGCACCATGCAGAAAAACTGGATTGGCCGCTCTAAAGGTGTGGAACTGACGTTCGGCATCAACGGCGAAGACGATCTGGAAGTGTTCACCACCCGCCCGGACACCCTGATGGGTGTAACTTACGTAGCCGTGGCGGCACAGCACCCACTGGCGCAGCAGGCTGCTGCCAGCAACCCGGCGCTGGCCGAGTTTGTGGAAGAGTGCAAAAACATCAAGGTGGCCGAAGCCGATATGGCCACCATGGAGAAGAAAGGCATGGCGCTGGGTATCGACGCCATCCATCCACTGACCGGCGAGAAAGTACCGGTCTGGACCGCTAACTTCGTCCTGATGGATTACGGTACGGGCGCAGTAATGGCTGTACCGGGGCACGATCAGCGTGATTACGAGTTCGCTAACAAATATGGTCTCAAGATCAAACAGGTTATCAAACCTGAAGACAACAGCATCGAGATCGACCTGAACGAAGCCGCTTTCACCGAGAAAGGTGTGCTGGTGAATTCCGGTGACTTCGATGATCTGGACTTCGAGATGGCCTTCAAAGCCATCGCCGGTGAACTCGAAGCCAAAGGCAAAGGCACCACCACCATCAATTACCGCCTGCGCGACTGGGGTGTCTCCCGTCAGCGTTACTGGGGTACGCCTATTCCAGTGATCAACTGTGCCAGTTGTGGTGCCGTACCGGTTCCGGAAGATCAGCTGCCCGTTGTCTTGCCTACCGATGTTGAGTTCGATGGTTCCGGCTCGCCGATCAAGAAGATGGACAGCTTCATCAACACCAGCTGCCCGAAATGTGGTGGCCCGGCAGAACGTGAAACCGATACCTTTGACACCTTTATGGAGTCCAGCTGGTATTACGCCCGTTACGCATCACGTAGCAGCGAAAATGCGATGCTGGAGCCGGAAAAAGCCAACTACTGGCTGCCGGTAGATCAGTACATCGGTGGTATCGAGCATGCAATTTTGCACCTGCTCTACTCCCGCTTCTACCACAAACTGCTGCGTGATGAAGGTCTGGTTAGCAGTGACGAGCCGTTTAAGCGTCTGCTGTGTCAGGGTATGGTGCTGGCCGACGGTTACTTCTACGAGAATGAAAACGGCGGTAAAGAGTGGGTTTCTCCAGTCGAAGTAGACACCGACACCGATGACAAAGGCCGCGTGACTGCCGCCCGCCGCACCAGCGATGGTCTGGCACTGCAGTACGATGGCATGTCCAAGATGTCCAAGTCGAAAAATAACGGCATCGATCCACAGGTGATGATCGACCGTTACGGTGCCGACACCGTGCGTCTATTCATAATGTTCGCTGCCCCACCGGAACAGTCGCTGGAATGGTCCGACAGTGGTGTTGAAGGCGCGCACCGTTTTGTGAAGCGTGTCTACAAGCTGGTTAACGAACATCTGCAGGCTGGCGAAGCGGTTACACTGGATATTGCAGCCCTGAACGACGGTCAGAAAGAACTGCGCCGCAAAGTTCACGAAACCATCCAGAAAGTCTCCGATGATATTGAGCGTCGTCAGACCTTCAACACGGCCATCGCCGCCACCATGGAGCTGTGTAACAGCATCAGCAAATTTGCCGATACCAGTGATCAGGGCCGCGCGGTAACACGTGAAGCACTGACCGCTGTCGTGCAGCTGCTGGCACCCATCACGCCACATCTGACCCACTACCTGTGGCAGCAGCTGGGGAACGGTGACACTCTGCTGAGTGCGCCATGGCCGCAGGTGGATGAGTCTGCCCTGACCCGTGACAGTATTCAGCTGGTGGTTCAGGTAAACGGCAAACTGCGCGCCAAGATTGATGTGGCCGCCGATGCCGACAAAGATGTGATCCTGCATATCGCGCTGGCGGATGAAAACATCCAGAAGCACATTGCCGGTAAGAGCATTCGTAAACAGATCGTTGTACCAGGCAAACTGGTTAACATCGTTGTTGGCTAAGGCCTGTGCAAAGGGATACCACTGATGCAACGCAGAACACTGATTACTGCAGCGGGTGCGCTGCTTCTGACAGGCCTGACCGGTTGTGGTTTTCAGCTGCGTGGCCAGCTGGACGTCCCTGAGCATCTGCGCCAGCTCTCGCTGGTACAGCATGCCCGGAACCACCGTCTGACCGCCAGCCTGGTTGAGACCCTGCGTCTCAATCAGCTGGAGGTTAGCACCACGGCGCCTTATCGACTGGAACTATTGAAAGTCGATGAACGCCGCCGCACCGTCACCCTGGATCGGGCAGCCCGGGTGGATGAATACGAACTGACCCTGACCGTTGATTACCAGGTAACCGACCACAAGGAACAGCTGGTACTCAAACCACAGACCCTCAGTACAGAACGGGTGTACACCTATGATGCCAATGCTGCGACAGCGGCTGCAGAACAGGAAACCCTGCTTAAACAGGAGATGGCTGACGACCTGGCCCGCCAGCTGGTCCGTCGCTACCTGAAGATCAAGCCCGCTGAATGAAGATCAAACCCGAACAACTCTCAGGCCAGCTCAAAAAAGGGCTGGCCCCGATTTATCTGATCACCGGTGATGAGCCGCTGATTTCGGAAGAAAGCAGTGACTTGCTGCGCGCCACCCTGCAAAAACAGGGTTTCAGCGAGCGCGAGGTCATGCATGTGGATGCCAGTTTCAACTGGGAGTATCTGCTTGAATGTGCCAATGCACTGTCACTGTTTGCCGAGAAAAAAGTCATTGAACTGCGGCTCGGCAGCCAGAAACTGAATAAGGCTGCCAGCCAGATTCTGCAACAATACCTGGCCAACCCCGCCCCGGACAATGTCGTGCTGATGCTGGCCGATAAACTCGACAGTGGCGTTAAAAAAAGCGCCTGGTTCAAGTCGGTGGAGCAACATGGCGTGGTGGTCGAGATCTGGCCGATCGACAGTGCTCAGCTTCCCCAATGGCTACGCAACCGGGCCAGCAGCCTGGGGCTGACGCTGGATAAAGACGCCACTCAGTTACTGTCTGACCGGGTGGAAGGAAACTTGCTGGCCGCCAAGCAGGAACTGGATAAACTCAGCCTGCTCTACCCCGGCCAGACCCTCAATGCCGATGCCGTCATCGAGGCCGTCTCCGACAGCTCACGTTACGACATCTATGGCCTGACCGATGCCGCAGTGCAGGGCCAGGCAGCTCGTACCCAGAAAATTCTGCAGGTGCTGCGCCAGGAAGGCACCGAACCACCGGTACTGCTATGGGCGCTGAGCCGGGAAATTCGTAGCCTGCTGACAATCCAGCAGGGCCTTAGTAACGGCGTGCCCTATGACACCCTGTGTCAGCGAGAGCGGATATGGGGCAAACGTAAACAGCAGATGCGACAGGCCGCCAACCGCAGCCCAGCGACGCTGCTGATGGCGCAACTGGAGCGCTGCTTTCATATCGACCAGATGATCAAAGGCGCTCGCCCCGGTGATCTGTGGCTGGAGCTCTCCAGTATCAGCCTGGCTCTGGCTGGCCAGCCCCTGCACTTACCAGGCTGACTACCCTATTTTTGTTATCAGCTATTAGTCCTGACAGGTCTTAACATTACCTGGCAAACAGCGCTACGCTTGCTATCAGGACTTAACAACGGAGTATGATCAATGCGTTTAAAACTGAGTGTCCTGAGCACTGCACTGATGGCACTGCTTCTGACCGGCTGCGGTGAAGATGAACCCGCGGGCGTGCTGACACCGGAACGTATGACCAAGGGCAGTGATCTGTACAATTACTACTGTCGCAACTGTCATAAAATTCGTGGTCCGGGCGCTATGCTGGAAAACCGTGACCCGAACCGGCCTGCACTGAAAAACCATGAACTGATGATGCTGATGCAGTTTGGTTCTCAGGAACGTCATCTTAATATGCCAACGTTTATGGATACCAACCCAGACAAGCTACAGCTGATTTCCAACTACGTCGTCAAATTACAGACACCTGTTGAGACCGAAACAGTAGCAGAGCCGGCGCAGGCAGCCAGCGAATAACAGGAGAGCCGGGCGTTGCTGCAGCAACGCCCGCAAGTAACCGGCAGGCTTTACGCCATCGCGTGGGCCACCGTTGTTGCCAGGCGGATATTGTCGTGCAGCGGACAGCGCTCGCAGACTTCATCCAGGAATTGTGCTTTTTCCGCGTCTGTCATATCCGCATCAATCGTCGCTTTCACATCGATGGTCTGAAAACCTGTCCGATCATCCGTCGCTTTGCCCATCAGTCCCATCGGGTTCAGATCGGCTGCAACAGACACTTCCATACCACGCAGGTCCAGCTTGCGCTGTGTTGCCGCGATACGAGCAATCGACTCGATGCAACCAGCCAGCGAGAACAGAAAGTATTCCAGCGGTGTCGGCCCTTCATCCGTACCACCCGCCGCATGCGGCTGATCAATCACGACTTTATGGCCACGAATATCTGCCGTAATCATTGCAGTACTACCCATGCTGGCCGTTACGGAAACCGTTTTCAGATTGCTCATTGATATACCCCACTTAAATAAGAGCACGCTAATTTAAAGAGGGCATCGTACATTAGCAATGTTTAAATAAGCTTTTCACCGTATAAAAAACCCTGTACATGCTGCCACGTACAGGGTTTCTTACCGACTCAGACCTGCATAGCCTAATCCAGCGTCTGGTATTCACTCAGCTGGGTATAGCCCAGCTTCTCCGCCAGATGGACCACCAGCCGTCGATGGGCCTGAGCAGCATCCAGACCCGGCACCAGCTCAGCCAGCTGCGTCATCGGCATGCCAGCGTAGCCACAGGGGTTGATCCGCATAAACGGTGTCATATCCATATCGATATTACAGGCTAGGCCATGGAAGCTGCAGCCATGGCGCACCCGCAACCCTAGCGAAGCGATCTTGGCGTTACCCACATAGACGCCAGGGGCATCCGGCTTGGCAAAGGCTTCAATACCGTAATCGTTAAGCAGCGCAATCACACTCTGCTCCATCTGAGCAACAATGTGTTTCACGCCCAGTTTCTTACGGCGAATGTTGATCATCAGGTACACCACCGACTGACCCGGCCCGTGGTACGTTACCTGACCGCCACGGTCCACCTCGACGACCGGTATATCACCGGTCGCGATCAGGTGCTCAGCTTTCCCCGCATGACCCTGGGTAAAGACCGGTTCATGTTCCAGCTGCCAGATTTCATCGACGGTATCGGCATGACGCTCAGCAGTAAACTTCTGCATCCGCTCCCAGATGGGCAGATAAGGCTGCAGGCCCAGCTGCCGGATCACCAGTTGCTCAGCCAGTGCCATCAGAATACGACTCTCACACGACCCGAGGCCATCAGCTCCTGATGCAGCGTTTTCAGCTGTTCCTCACTGGCAGCCGTGATAAACAGCGTCACGGAAGTAAAGGTGCCTTTACTGCTGTCATTGACAGTCACTTTGTCCAGTGCCAGTTGCGGGTCATATTTTTGCAGGGTTTCAATCACGAAACCGCGGAAGTTATCTTCGTTTTTACCCAGCACCTTGATTGGATAATCAGCGCATGGAAATTCAATCTTTGGTGCGTCTTGCTCAGCCATCTTTTCGACCTGTCATCAATACCTGGTGATACTCAACGAACAACTGATACATCTGCTGCCAGAGAGGGCCCGGCGTACCCTCGCCAATCAGTTCGCCATCCACTTCAACCACCGGCACCACTGCCCGGGTCGAGCTGGAGATCCAGACTTCATCCGCATCAAGTAGCTGTTCGTAATCCAAATCCTTTTCCTGAAGCTGGATGCCATGTTCATCGGCCAGTTCCAGCACCAGCTGGCGGGTCACCCCACCTAAAATTTCAGAGCCCAGTTTGGGCGTATAAATCACATTCTGACGCACCACATACAGATTGCTGGAGGTACCCTCAGTCAGCAATCCATCACGCATCTGCAATGCTTCCCCCGCCCCCTGGGCACGGGCCTGCTGCAATTCCATGATATTCGGCTGCAGGCAGGTGGATTTAATATCGCAACGATGGCCGCGCATGTCCGCCGTCACAATCGCTTTGATCGACTCGACTTCGCTGACATCCAGCGAATAGATATCCCGGATCGGCTGGCAACAGGCAAACACCGTCGGCGCCATTGCCTCATCAAAACTATGTGAGCGCTCACCCACATCACCACGACTGACCTGCAGATACACCGACAGGTTACCACCGCCGTTTTGCTCAACCAGTTCCTTCAGTATATCGGCCCAGTCCAGTTCGCTATGAATCCGTACTGCGCGCAAGCTATGACGCAACCGTTGCAAGTGATGGCTCAGCTGAAAGCCCTGCCCCTGATAAAAGGGGATGACCTCATACACGCTGTCACCGAACAGAAAGCCCCGATCGAATACAGAAATATGTGCATCCTGCGCGGGTAAAAAAACACCATTGAGATAAACGATATTCATACACCTGTCCTGTAAACCGAAAATGCCCACATCAGGCAGAACGTCGACGGACGCCCCCTCTAAATGTAGGCATTTTTGTGCAAACTGGCCTTGATCAACCCATCAGGCTGAGGAAGAACATCATAATTGAGTGCCAGATACGCTTCATCACGCCGGCCTGGGGGATATCTTCCAGTGCCACCAGCGACTGTTCCGCCACCAGCTTGCCGCCCAGCATCACCCGTGCTTTACCGTAGATCTGACCTTTGCGGATCGGCCCTTCGATCACTTTATCAATATCCATGCTAGCCTGCAGTTTGTCTGCCTGGCCACGGGGAATAGTTACCGTCAGTGGCGTTTCCAGCCCCAGTGCAACCTGATCCCGGGTTGCTCCCCAGACTTTGGCAGTGTTCAGCGCTTCATTGGCTGCATACAGCTTATGGGTACGGAAATAGCGGAAGCCATACGCCAGCAGCTTCTGGCTTTCCTGGGCACGGGCGTTTTCATCTTTGGTGCCCATCACCACAGAAATCAGCCGCATACCGTCACGTTTAGCCGATGCCACCAGGCAGTAGCCCGCCGCATTGGTAAAACCGGTTTTCAGACCATCAACAGTTTTATCCCGCCACAGCAGCTTGTTGCGGTTGGGCTGGCGAATTTTGTTATAGGTAAAGTACTTCTCAGAGTAAATGCCGTAGTGTTCAGGGAAGCGGGTAATGATCGCTTTGGCCAGGGTCGCCAGATCATGAGCACTGGAGTAATGGTCATCCGACGGTAAACCGGTCGCATTACGGAAGTGACTGTTATCCATCCCCAGCAGGCGGGCATGCTGGTTCATCAGATCAGAGAAAGCGGATTCACTACCCGCAATATGTTCGGCCACGGCAACTGAAGCATCGTTGCCCGACTGAATAATAATGCCCTTCATCAGATCACCCAGTTTCACCTGAGTGCCTTCACGAATAAACATCCGTGAACCCTGGGTGCGCCAGGCTTTTTCACTGATCAGGACCAGGTCATTCTTGGAGACATTCCCTTTATCCAGTTCATATTCAAGAATGTAGGCCGTCATCATCTTGGTGAGACTGGCTGGGGGATAGCGTTTTTCCGCATCCTTGGCAGCCAGAATCTGGCCGGTGTCTGCATCGAGCACCAGATAAGAGCGCGCAGCAATACTGGGTGTCGATGGAATCAGTGCAGCTGCCTGTACCTGAACGGTAAACAGTGCCACCACCAGCAGATAAAATGGCGTTGCTATCTTTTTAAACATTGGACCTGTCAGCAATTCAGTAGAGTGAAAAGAAGAATTCTGTAGCGGCTAACTTTACGCAAGCGCTCAGTTTAAGTCCACCAGCCGGACCCCCTGATACCCGGCTCGCTGCAACAGATCCAGCGAACTCTGCACCGGGTAAGCACCATTGAGCGGGCCCGCCTGAACTCGATAAAGGGTTTTCCCTCCCAATGATACCGGTACGACCCGGATGGGTAGCTGGGGCAGAATACTGCGGGCATCATGCTGCACATTCACCGCAGCCTGGCGGGTGGAAAATGCCCCCAGCTGGAAGTACTGCCCGACCGGCATACTCAGCTGGCTGGTTGCTGAGGGGGTACTCGCGGGCTGGCGTGCAGCCACAGGCTGGGCCGATACCGCCCCCCGGCCCGGGGTAATCGCTTCCAGCTCAACCCGTGCGGTGCCCTTACCCAGCATATCCAGCTTATACGCCGCCGCGTAGGACAGATCGATCAACCGGTTACCATGAAAGGGGCCACGGTCGTTCACCCGCACAATAATCTGTCGACCATTGTCCAGATTGGTCACCCGCAGAAACGTCGGCAGTGGCACTGATTTATGCGCCGCTGACATGGCATACATGTCGTAGATTTCGCCATTGGAGGTTTTATGACCATGGAATTTTTTACCATACCAGGACGCCGTGCCGCGCTCTTTATAGCCCACCGCACTGGGCATTACCCGGTAGGTTTTACCCAGCACCCGGTAACTGCTTTTGTTACCTCCGCGGCTTTTTGGCTCCGCCCGTGGCACCGCATTCTGCACATGATCAAGCCGGACATTACTGCCCGGCCCACGGTCCTGTTTCAATGCATAGCGACCAGCGTTGGGGTTGCTATCTTTACTCGCACCCACCCAGGTGGACTGGCTTTCCTTACCCGGCGTCCGGACCTCGGATGAGCCACATCCCACCAATAACAGTGCGCTAACACCAAGAACTAAGAATCTGATCATTATTTTTTCACAGCGTTACGTATCTGCTGGCTCAATTCATAGACCGCTGAGGCATACAGCCGGCTGTGATTGTAGCGCGTAATAACATAGAAATTATGCAGGCCAAACCAGTACTGTGTCGCATCACCGGTTTTAAGCCCAACCAGGGTCGCGACCTGGCTGGCATCCAGGCTCGTTTTGCTCTGCACACCCAGCCCATTCCAGTCTTTAAGAGTACGGGTCGGTTTCAGGCTCTGGTTAACCCACTCGTCTTTTACCGGGCCACTAAAGCTGACACTGGCACGTACCGGCTCACCTGTTTTCCAGCCATGTTTATTAAAGTAGTTAGCGACCGAACCAATCGCATCGACCCGATTCGTCCAGATGTCACGCTTGCCATCGTTATCAAAGTCGACGGCAAAATTACGGAAACTGGACGGAATAAACTGGCCAAAACCCATCGCCCCGGCGTAGGAGCCTTTCAGCTGGGTCAAGTCAGTCAGGCCTTCTTCGCGGGCCATCAGCAGGTATTCTTTCAGCTGACCGCGGAAAAACTTGCCTCGTTTGGGGTAATCAAATCCCAGCGTCGCCAGCGCATCCAGTACCCGATAGCTACCCATATTGCGGCCATAGCGGGTTTCAACGCCGATAATAGCGACGATGATCTCAGCAGGCACACCATAGGTTTTTTCCGCCCGCTCCAGGGTTTCACGGTGTTTTTCCCAGAATTCGATGCCTTGATCAATCCGCTTCTGCCCGAGGAAAATCTTGCGATATTTACCCCAGGTCAGGCGACGCTCTGCGGGCCGCGACATCGCTTTCAGGATACTCTCCTGCTTACGTGCCTGATCAAGCGCCGCTTCCAGCTCGCCACGATCAAACCCCTGCGCTGCCAGCTCCTGAATAAAGACCTGTGCTTCAGGGTGTTTGCTATAACCGGCGACGGTTGTCGAACCGGCCGCTGCCACATACGCTGCTGGCATCACCGCAGCCCCCAGAGTGGCGGCGGTAATAAAAGATCTGATCCACTTCTGCATAGTACTTTCCTATCTTAAAAGCATCGCGCGGTGGCTATGAACAGACATCAACAGTCCGAACCCCGCCATCAAGGTAACAATGGATGTGCCGCCGTAGCTTACCAGTGGTAGTGGAACACCCACTACCGGTAATAAACCACTGACCATACCGATATTCACAAACACATAAACAAAAAATGTCAGAATCACACTGCCCGCCAGCAGGCGACCAAAGCTGTCCTGAGCACTGTTAGCGATCACAATGCCACGCGCGATCACTAACAGGTAGATCAGCAACAATACCAGCACACCGACCATGCCCAGCTCTTCAGCGACCACGGCGATAATAAAATCGGTGTGTGATTCCGGCAGAAAGTCCAGTTGTGACTGGGTTCCTTCCAGATAACCTTTGCCGGTCAGGCCGCCGGAGCCAATGGCGGTTTTAGACTGAATAATATTCCAGCCCGAACCCAGCGGATCACTTTCAGGATCCAGGAAGGTCAGTACCCGTTGCTTCTGGTACTCCTTCATCACCATCCACAGCCCCGGTAATGCTGCGGCGGCAACGGCCAGCGCTCCCAGCACATAACGCCAGCGAATACCGGAAAACAGCAACACAAAAGTGCCGGAGGCTGCGATCAGCAAAGAGGTTCCCAGATCAGGCTGCTTCATAATCATCAGGGTTGGCATAGCAATCATTACCAGCGATACCAGTACATGCTTAAAGCTCGGCGGCAATGCCCGGTTGGCCAGGTAATAGGCGACCATCAATGGCAGCACAAGCTTCATAATCTCTGAGGGCTGGAAACGAAACCCGGGTAAGGCAATCCAGCGCTGCGCCCCTTTGGCACCAACACCAAATAGCAAGACTCCCAGTAGTAACGCAAGCCCCAGTACATAGAGGCTCAGCGCCCAGCGACCAATAAACCGGGGCGACATTCGCGCCAGTACTAGCATCACGCCAAAGCCCACTCCCATGTGCATCGCCTGACGACCCACATAGTAAGAACTCTGCCCGGACGCACTGTAGAGGATTAACAGGCCGACGCCACAGAGCAACAGCAATAACAACAGCAACCAGAGGTCCAGCCGGGTGTAGCTCCACCAGCCCGGATGACGACGCAGATCGGCGACAGCATCCGGCATGGTGCGCTGAAAATCAGGGGCCATCAGCCACCTCCTCAGGAGCGATCGGATCAACACCCAGCAGGTAAGCGTCCATTATTTTTCGCGCCAGTGGTGCCGCCGTACTGGAGCCACCGCCGCCATTTTCCACAATGACCGCCACTGATATTTTGGGTTTATCAGCAGGTGCAAAAGCAACAAACAGCGCATGGTCACGGTGTATTTCAGCCAGTTTCGAGGCATCGTAACGCTCATCCTGTTTAATCCCTACCACCTGAGCGGTTCCCGTTTTACCAGCAATTTTATAGGGTGCTCCCGCGCCTACTTTACGCGCAGTGCCTTTCTCACCATGCATAACTTCAACCATGCCATCGATGATATTCTGCCAATATCCCGGGTACTTGAGCTGAACATCCTCTGGTAAAGGGTGCGGCTCTGGCAAAACGACCGGATTCGTTTCACTGTCACGTACGGCATACAGCATCTGCGGTCGTACCCAGCGGCCTCTGTTCGCCAATACCGCAGTGGCCGTGGCCAGCTGCAACGGCGTAGCCAGCATAAAGCCCTGACCAATACTCATATTCAGCGAATCCCCCGGATACCAGCCCTGCTTACGGCTACGCTTTTTCCACTCATGGGTTGGCAGCAGCGCAGATGAGGCTTCCGGCAGGTCATAACTGGTGATCTGGCCAAAACCAAACCGGCCCAGGTAATCCCACATCGGCTCACCGCCGGCTTTATGGGATACCACGTAGAACCAGGTATCACAGGACTGCGCCAGGGCGCTCTTCATATTGACCCAGCCATGACCCCAACGTTTCCAGTCGCGATATTTTCGGCCTTTCTTATTGAGCTGGTAGTAACCCGGGTCAAACACCCGGTACGCCGGGGTTACCACACCGCTATCAATAAAGGACAGCGCTGTCACCGGCTTGATTGTTGAACCCGGTGGATAGCGACCACGAATGGCACGATTAAACAGTGGCAAGTCAGGGGAGTCACGCAGGGCGTTATAGTCTTTACTGGAGATTCCGGTGACAAACAGGTTGGGGTCGTAGCCTGGGGTAGAGACCAGCGCCAGAATACCACCAGTGTTAGGGTCCAGCGCGACAATAGCACCGCGACGCTCGCCCAGCAGTTTCTCGGAAATCTGCTGCAAACGGATATCCAGCGATAACACCAGGTCACGCCCTGGTACCGGGTCGGTCCGCTCCAGTACCCGCATCACGCGGCCACGGGCGTTGGTTTCTACTTTCTGGATGCCCACCTGACCATGCAGAATCCCCTCGTAAAACTTTTCCACCCCCAGCTTACCGATGTAGTTGGTGGCAGAGTAATTCTGCTCATCCACCCGTTTCAGCTCTCGCTCGTTGATACGCCCGACATAGCCAATGGCGTGTACCAGTGAGTTAGCGTAGGGGTAGTAACGAATCAGCTCAGCCTCAACCCGGACACCCGGTAAACGGTGATAGTTCACCGCCAGCAGAGCGATCTCTTTTTCCTTGAGGCGAAAACGCAGTGGCACTGACTGATAGGGGCGGCGACGCTGACGCAGCCGTTTACGAAACCGCTGAATCTCTTTTTCAGTCAGGTCCAGTAAGTCTGTCAGCTGGAGCAGGGTGTTATCGAGGTCTTTTATTTCTTCTTTGAGCAGCATCACGCTGTAACTGGCCCGGTTATCGGCCAGCAACACCCCGTTACGGTCGTAAATCAGGCCGCGGGTCGGCGCAACCGGTTGCAACTGCACCCGGTTATTATCTGACAACGCACTATAGCGCTCGAACTGTTCGACCTGCAGATAGTACATCCGCCCTACCAGCACACCGAGCAGCGTGACCACCAGACAGATCGCAAGCACAGCGCGAGCTGTGAACGTGCGATGTTCCTGACCGTGGTCCTTTAGACGTTCTGAGCCCATCCGAGGTCCGTGCTACTTGTGGTAGGGGTGGCCCTGCAGAATTGTGCAGGCCCGGTAAAGTTGTTCGACCAGTAACACCCGCACCAGCGGATGCGGCAAGGTCAGCGCGGAGAGTGACCATTTCTGATCGGCCAGTGCCACACAGCGACCGTCCAGACCTTCAGGCCCACCGACCAGCAGGCTGACATTACGGCCATCCATCTGCCAGCTCTCCAGCTGTTCCGCCAGCTGCTCGGTTGACCAGCTTTTGCCGCCCACTTCCAGCGCAATCACTCGATCCCCTTTGGGGATCGCTGCCAGCATCTGATCACCTTCCTGTTTTTTCGCACGCGCCAGATCAGCCCCTTTACCCCGGTGACCCAGCGGCAGCTCAATCAGCTCGAAACTGACTTCAGCAGGAAAACGTTTAGCGTACTCGTTGTAACCTTCGGTTACCCAGCGCGGCATTTTACCGCCAATGGCGATCAGACGAATTTTCATGACCGCTTAAGCGTCCTTGGCCTGGTGAGCATCGAAGCCCCACAGACGTTCCAGATCATAGAAGCTGCGGGCATCCGGCATCATGACATGCACAACGACTTCACCGAGATCCGCCAGAATCCAGTCACCGACATCACCACCTTCAATGCCCAGTGGTTGTACACCGGCTTTTTTAGCCTGTTCAGCAACGTGCTCAGCACAGGAAACGACATGACGCTTGGAGGTGCCGCAGGCAACGACCATAAAGTCAGTGACAGTCGACTTGCCTGTTACGTTTAATACGACAATGTCCTTGGCTTTTATATCTTCCAGCGCGTTCTGCACCAGCTCGATCAATTGTTCTGTTTGCATAGGTCTCTATTCGATGGGTACGGTATAACCGTACAGTTGGTGTTGCTTGATGTACTGCCAGACAAGGTCTGGCAACAGATAACGTGGGGATTTTCCCGCGGTAATCAGCGCCCGTATCTGGGTCGCTGAAATATCCAGCGGAGTCTGCTCATGCAGCAGCACCCGCCCACAGGGTGCTGTAAAAAGATCATCTCGCTGCGCGGTCTGATGCTGGCGCATAAAGTCTGCCAGCTCACCGTGCGGCGCAAAACTGTAGCCGGGGCGTTTCAATACCAAGATATGGCATAACTCACTGAAGGCCTGCCAGCCATGCCAGCTGGGCAGGTTCAGTAACGAGTCCATCCCCATGATCATACAGATGGGCATATCCGGGCCCAGCTGCTGACGTAACGCCTGCAGTGTCAGCAGTGTATAGGATGGCTGAGGTGACTGAATTTCCCGTGAATCAGCAACCAGCGCAGGGGTGTCAGCAATCGCTGCCTCCACCATTTCCAGCCGCTGGGCAGCGTCTCTGCCCGGTGTGTTTTTATGCACAGGTGCCCGTGCAGGCATCAGCTGAACCTGATCGACTGCCAGCCACTGCTGTACTTCCAGCGCACTGCGCAGGTGGCCAAAGTGGACAGGGTCAAAGGTGCCGCCCATAAACGCATGCATTGTGCGGCTCATCGCAGCTTACTGACGGATATGACCATCACCCAGTACAACGTATTTTTCCGAGGTCAGGCCATTGAGGCCCACCGGGCCACGGGCATGAATCTTATCAGTAGAGATACCAATTTCAGCACCCAGCCCGTATTCAAAGCCATCGGCGAAGCGGGTTGACGTGTTAACCATCACCGAACTGGAATCGACTTCCAGCAGGAAAGCCCGCGATTTTGTGTAATTTTCGGTGATGATGCAATCAGTATGATGCGAACCATACCGGTTGATGTGCGTAATTGCTTCAGCCATGTCATCCACCAGCTTGATCGCCAGTATCGGAGCCAGATACTCGGTGGACCAGTCGGCGTCGGTCGCCGCAACGATCTGCGGTAGCACCTCAAGCGTCTGTGCACAGCCACGCAACTCCACACCCAGCCCCTGATAACGCTCCGCCAGTTCAGGCAGGATTTCAGCCGCCACGGCGCTGTTCACCAGCAAGGTTTCCATGGTGTTGCAGGTGCCGTAGCGATGCGTCTTGGCATTGATTGCCACATTAATCGCTTTGGTTTTATCCGCCTGGTCATCAATGTAGATATGACAGATGCCATCCAGATGCTTGATCACCGTCACTTTTGCATCACGGCTGATCCGCTCGATCAGCCCTTTACCGCCACGCGGTACAATCACATCAACAAACTCCGGCATGGTGATCAGCGCACCTACCGCAGCCCGGTCTGTCGTTTCTACGACCTGCACCGCGGTTTCCGGCAGACCGGTTTCCCGCAGCCCCTGGCGGATACAGGCCGCCACGGCCTGATTGGAGTGAATCGCTTCAGAGCCGCCGCGCAGAATCGTGGCATTACCCGATTTCAGACACAGACTGGCCGCTTCGACCGTTACATTAGGACGTGACTCGTAGATGATACCGATCACCCCCAGCGGGACACGCATCTTGCCCACCTGGATCCCGGAAGGACGGTAGTTCAGATCAGTAATCGCTCCAACCGGGTCCGGCAGACCAGCGACCTGACGCAAACCTTCCACCATGGTATCAATCGTCGCCGGCTTAAGCGCCAGACGATCCACCATCGCATCATCAAGGCCATTGGCACGGGCCGCATCCAGGTCCAGCTGATTCGCTACTGCCAGCGCATCACGGCTGCTGTCGATCGCCTCAGCCATCGCCAGCAGGGCACGGTTTTTAAGGCCGCTGTCGGCACGCGCTACCAGACGTGAAGCGTCACGCGCCTGCTGGCCCAGCTCGGTCATGTACTGTTCTACGTTCATTTCTTGTCCTTCCAGGTCGCTGATGCGGGCATTATACCTTTCCTGCTGTGCCGGGTCATGGTAAAGGGCACATCGCGACACAATCGCCGCCATATTGACTCAAAATTCCCGATACAACGGTGTAAACGGCAATATGCTCTTTGTCTGGTACACAACGGCTTATTCAGCAGCCGCCTGGGTGCTATTATCGATATCTCTGCCGTTTGTCAGTATCTGGAGCCTGCATCGTGTCGTCCTCGCCTAACCGTCGTCGCAACCTTCTACTGCTCAGCCTCACCGCTGTCCTGTTGTCAGTGCTGCTCGCCGCTGGTTTTTTACAAACCCAGCAGGCCAGCACCAAAGCTGAACAGGCCACGGTTGAGCACGGTGAACTGCTGCTCAAGCAGACCAGCCTGCTGGCTAACCCTCTGCTGCTGTCAAATGACCGGGTCAGCCTCAACTACCTGCTCAATGAGCTGATCACCCTGCCCTACATTCGTGCCGCCCAGCTGGAAACCAACCGGGAAGGGGTTATCGCCCGTGCTGGTGACTCTGGTGGCATCGAAATGCAACAGGCCCTGTCCAGTAAGCAGGATAGTCATCTATCTATCTGGCTTGACCCAACACCCTTTGCAGCCCCGATGCAGGCACAGCTGAAAACCAGTGCAATTTTTGCCCTGCTCGCCTTACTGGGCAGCCTGGTAACCGTGGTGATGGTCAGCCGTAAACACCCCGAGCACAACCGCCGGGCAGAAGACTGCGATGATTATGAAGACAGCGCTGAACCCGTCTTTTCTCCTCACCTGACCACCGAACCCCAGCCTGCAGCGCTTGCACCAGAAACTGAAATTGAAGCGGAACCTCAGCCAGCAGCCCTGCCTGAGGCAATAGCAGGCCAGCCAGCAACTGACACTGAAGTGGATATACCGACACCTGTCGCACAGGAAGACGCCGAGCCTCAGCCGCCAGAGCCTGAAGACGTTATCACTCTCGAGTCGATCACACCGGCCCAGCCCATTGCCTCTGTAGAGGAGATGGCTGAACTGAATACTGAAACTCTGACTCAGCCATCATTACAGACAGAGACAGCAGCAGAGACAGAGGAAGACCCATGGCTGGATGAATTTAGCCCGGCGACGCCAGCAGAGCCCGCCGCTCAGCTCACCCTCGACCCTTATGACAGTTATAGTGAAGTGGACGACATTCCATTTATTGGCGAGCTTCCTGAACGCATCAGCGTTGACGACAGCCTCCAGGCATTAGAGCAGAGCGCAATACCACCGGAGCCGATGCCGACTGCCGAACAGCCCGCAGCCACATCTGAACACCCCGAGGATGAAGGGGATTTGCAGTCTTTTATCAGCTCAATCGCAACTGACCCGCACGCGACAGATGACATGCCAGAACCGGCTCAGCTTCACACAGCAGACCGGCCAGAACTACCCGATGATATTCCATTCATTGGTGGAGCAAGACGTGGAAACCATCCCGCACCGGAAGCCAGCACACCCGAGACGACTGAAACATCACGAACTGAACCGACACTGGAAACACAGTCACTGGTTTCCCTGCTTCGTCCAGACCTGCACGACCGCAGCATGCCGCAGTTTCAGCCGTCGCCGCCATCAGGCATAGACAATGCTGACCCGGAAGACGAGATGCCTGATTTCGAAGAAACGACTCACCCGTCAGGGTTTCAGCCAGACCACCCAGAGCCGTCTTTTACGCAGACTCCCAACCCTCTGACCACCGAGCGGGGTAAAGAGGAACAGCTCAGCCTCTACACCATGGAACATGAGCTGGAACTGGCACTCACCCCAGACGACGCAGGCTACTGCCTGTATATCGATACCAGTGCCCACGCAGGAAATGTAGAGGAAGTGGAGCGTCAGCAGCTGCTACGCATGTATACCCGGCTGGCAGGCCAGACCGCTGCCCTCTATAACGGCAATATCGCGGAACTGAACAATGGCGATATGTTTATCCGTTTCGACCGGGCCCTGCCCGACGACAGCCACGGTATCAATGCGCTATGCGCCTCGGTGCTGTTTAACCTGCTGTACAAAGGCTTTAACCAGTCACGCATCCGCGCCTTTCAGCCTGCACTGAATTTACGCATGTCGCTGGCCCGCGGCCAGCGCACCAAAGATCAGCTCCTGCTCGAAGAGGCGCGTTTTCTGACCCATACCACCCAGAGTAACGAACTGATCAGCCATACCGCCCTGACAGAATCGACGGTATTAAAAGGAAAGCTGCTGAAGCAGGCGGATATCCGGCGGGAAGATGAAGACAAAGTGCTGATTATCAGCCTGACTGAGAAGGTCCAGCAACTGCTGGTCAAACAGACTGAGCAGCTACTGGCAAAACTAAAATAGCGAGCAACCGAGGCGGGCCTTACCCACCTGCTACCGCCTCGGTTTCACCATCAGCACCAGCACCAGCCCTAATATATTTCCTGGTCGTAGCACGGTCCAGCAGCCTGAGTGAAGCAGCGCGTAATCTGCACGCCTGCCCGTCGACGGTCTCCCGTCGTATTGACGCCCGCAATCAGCTGCTCTGAATCTACCCCCACAACAGAGCCACTGCCCTGCACTCCTGCCTCCCCATTCGCGAAAAATATCTCACCCGCCAACCCAGCGCTGAACACGAGTACTGACCAGAGAGGGCTGCCTATGCTCCGACGCCCTCTCTCTTGCACCGCAATACATAACCCACGATCAAAAACACTCAACCCTGGCAAAAACAACATTATGGGACTCATGATTCCATTATAAAAGAATTGACAGCCCCTAAAGCCTCAAATATGGTACTTATGGTTCCGATATAGAGTTAAGAGCCTTAAAAAACCAATAAGAACGGTCGCTTGCTGGGAAAGTCCCATCGGGTTACCGGATCGAGGATCTAGCCGTGGATAAATATAAAAACAACCTGCGCTCTGCTGTCGTAAAATTTGCCGCTGCCGGCATTCTGGCCACTGTTGCCAGCACACCGCTACACGCTGCCGAAACCGTACGCTGGAAGGTCCAGTCCGTATTCGGTACCCATCTGCCAGCACTGGGCGACCCGATCGCTCAGGTCGCCAGACAGCTCAAAGCCGCCAGTCATGGCGATATTCAGTTCAAGGTGTATGAACCGGGCAAAATTGTGCCACCGTTCGCGATTACCGAAGCGGTAAAGAACAAACAGATTCCAGCCGGGCTGGCACTGCTGGGCTATGACCAGGGCAAAATCCCGGCCTCTGGCCTGTTCAGTAACGTACCGTTTGGCATGGAACCCTGGGAATACGCTGCCTGGTGGTATGACGGCGAAGGTAGAAAACTGGCTGAGCAGGTGTACGCCAAACACAATATTCAACCGATTCTGTGCGGTGTGATTGGCCCGGAAACCGCAGGCTGGTTCCGTCAGGAGATCAACTCCATTGAGGACTTCAAAGGTCTGAAAATTCGCTTTGCCGGGCTCGGTGGTCAGGTGCTGCAGAAAGCAGGTGCCTCCGTGACGTCCATGCCGGGTGGTGAGATATTCCCCGCGCTGGAGAAAGGGGCTATCGATGCGACAGAATTCTCCATGCCTGCCATCGACCAGCTGCTGGGCTTCGATAAAATCGCCAAGAACAACTACTTCCCAGGCTGGCACCAGACCTTTACTGCCAACCACCTGGTCGTAAACAAGCAAACCTGGGATGAGCTGAGCACATCCAGTCAGGCGATGATCGAGATGGCCTGTACCGCTGGCACCTTACGTGCGCTAACCCGTGGTGAATCCCTCCAGGGCTCGGTGGTCAACGGCTTCGCGGCCAAAGGCGTAACTGCACGTACACTCAACCCGCAACTGCTGAGCAAACTGAAACAGCTCACCGACGAAGTGATGCAGGAACAGTCCGCCAAAGACGCCGACTTCAAACGCGTCTACCAGTCTCAGCAGGCCTTTATGCAAGAGTATAAAAGCTGGAAGCGACTGGCCTACCTGCCACGGGATTTCTGACCCACCGTCACAGTTTACCTTCAGGTTTTTACCGCTCCACCTGCAGCTCACTGCAGGTGCGGGCTCTGACGCTCTGAAATCGCCACCTGATCACGATTTCAGTCCATCGCGGAGGCTATATGCATCAGACCAACACGGATCCGGCACTCGACCTCACCCATGTGGAGCTGGACCGCCTGACCCCTCACACCACCCTGCCAGACACCGCTGTGTCGCGCTGGCTGGACGCCCTGCTGATGCGCATCGGCGAATGGCTGTCCTGGATATGGGTTTTGCTGATGGCAGTGATCATACTTAACGTTTTTATGCGCTATGCCCTGGATGAGGGCCGGATCGAGTTTGAAGAACTGCAATGGCACCTCTACGCCGCCGGCTGGCTACTGGGGCTGTCTTACTGCTTCGTCGCCGATGATCACGTGCGAGTCGATCTGTTTCACCACCGTTTTAGCCTGCGTACCCAGGCCTGGGTCGAACTGTTCGGCATGCTGTTTTTACTGACTCCATTCCTCAGCCTTGTGCTCTGGTACTCGGTGCCGTTTATCGTCTACTCCTGGCAGCTGAGCGAAGTCTCTGGCGACCCGGGCGGGCTACCGTACCGCTGGCTGATCAAATCAGCTCTGTTGTTCGGTTTTGCGCTGCTGGCGCTGGCCACGGTATCGCGGCTAAGCCGGGTAATCGCACTGCTGTTTGCGCCCCGCCGTCTGGCCACCACTGCCCCTGCGGCCGCTTAGGAGTCATTCATGGAGATTAATGAAATTCTGGCCATCACTATGTTTGCCAGCTTTATCGGCCTGCTGTTCAGCGGTTTCCCGGTCGCCTGGGTAATGGGTGGCGTGGCGGTGATTTTTGCCGCCCTGGCCATGCTGGCCGACAGCTGGTTCGACGCTTTTATTGGCATCGACTGGAACTATGTGTCGATCGTTGTGCCCCGCATGTGGGATGTGATGACCAACTGGGTGCTGGTCGCCCTGCCCATGTTTGTGTTTATGGGCCTGATGCTGGACCGCTCCGGCGTCGCCGAAGATCTGATGACTAACCTGGCCCGGCTGTTTGGCAAGGTTCGGGGTGGCCTCGCGGTCACGGTGACCTTTGTCGGCCTGCTGCTTGCCGCGTCGACTGGCATTATCGGTGCTTCCGTGGTGCTGCTGTCAGTGCTGGGCATTCCGCTGATGCTGCGTGAAGGCTACAGCAAGGAGCTGGCCTGCGGCACAGTCTGCTCCACCGGCACCCTGGGTATCCTGATTCCCCCCAGCATTATGCTGGTGATGATGGGTGACCGGGTCGGTCTGTCCGTAGGTGACCTGTTCCTGGGCGCGCTGTTTCCCGGCCTGTTGCTGGCCGCCCTGTATGTAACCTACATCCTGGTGTTTGGTTTTCTGCGGCCACAGGCCGCGCCAGTACCCGCCGATGCCGAGAAAGTCTCGCTGCGTATTTTGCTGAATGTACTCTGGGCGGTACTGCCCACCGCCGGGCTGATCCTGGCAGTACTGGGTTCGATTTTCTTCGGTATCGCCACACCTACCGAAGCCTCCGGGGTCGGTGCGCTGGGTGCCACCGTACTGGCGCTGAGTAAAGGCCGGTTATCCATACAGGTACTGAGTGAAGTGGGCCGGGAAACCACCAAAAGCACCGCCTTCATCTTCGCCCTGCTACTGGGTGCGACCGGTTTCTCACTGATCCTGCGTGGGCTGGGCGGCGACGAACTGATCGAAGGCGCGCTGACCGGATTACCTTTTGGCCCCTCCGGCATTGTGATCAGCATCCTGGCAGTGACTTTTATTCTCGGCTTCTTCCTCGACTGGATCGAGCTGACGCTGATCGTGCTGCCACTGGTTGCCCCTGTGGTCGCCAGTCTTGGCTTTGATCTGGTGTGGTTCACCGTGCTATTTGCGGTCTGCCTGCAGACGTCGTTCCTGACGCCACCCGTCGGCTTCGCCCTGTTTTACCTCAAAGGGGTGGCCCCCGAGGGGATCAGTCTCGGCCACATCTACCGGGGAGTCATACCCTTTATCCTGATCCAGTTACTGGGCCTGGTCATTGTTTTCAATTGGCAAGGTATCGTCACCTGGCTGCCCGCAACAGCCTATGCACCCTGAGCTGAAGCACGGTCGCCATGGAATGGTTCAAGTTTGATTTTCTGTTATCTCTGTTGATTTTTAAGGTAGGAACACACATGTCTACTCAAATCATATTGCCCCGCATCATGCAGGTGGGCGAAGGCGCCAGCCAGGAAATACCTGCTGTGCTGGCCAGCCTGAACTGCAAACGCCCTCTGATTATCACCGACAAGGTCATGGTAGAGCTGGGCTACGTCAGCCAGATCGAAGCCACACTGGCCAACCATATGGTGTTCTGTGATGTGTTTGCCGACACGGTTCCCGAACCGACCATTGGCTCAATCATGGCCGGTGTGGACCAGGTCCAGAACGGCGACTACGACTCAATTATCGCTCTGGGCGGCGGTAGCCCGATCGACAGTGCCAAGGCCATTGCCATCCTCGGCAAGCATGGCGGCTCGATGCGCGACTACAAATTCCCGCGTATCGTTAACGAAGCTGGCCTGCCAATTATTGCCATCCCGACCACCGCGGGTACCGGCTCAGAAGCGACCAAGTTCACCATCATTACCGATGAAGCCAATGACGAGAAAATGCTTTGCGTCGGAATCGGCTTTATGCCGGTTGCCGCCCTGGTTGATTACAGTCTGACCCTTAGCCTCCCTGCGCGGATTACCGCCGACACGGGCATTGATGCGCTGACTCATGCCATGGAAGCCTATGTCAGCCAGAAAGCCAATGCCTACAGCGACACTCAGGCCCTGGCCGCCATGAGCCTGATCGGCCCGAACCTGCGCCGTGCTTATAAAGACAGCAAAGACAAGCCCGCCCGTGAAGCGATGATGCTGGGTTCAACTCTGGCCGGCATTGGTTTTTCTAACGCCTCGGTGGCACTGGTACATGGTATGAGCCGCCCGATCGGTGCCTTTTTCCACGTCCCTCACGGGCTGTCCAATGCCATGTTACTACCCAGCGTAACGGCGTTCTCTATCAGCGCAGCGCCCGAACGCTACGCCGACTGTGCCCGCGCTATGGGCGTGGCGACCTCACAGGACAGCACCGATCAGGCCAGTCAGAAATTACTGGCAGAACTGCATGCCCTTAACGCTGAACTGCAGGTACCAACACCCCAGCAGTTTGGCATCGACCGTGACCAGTTCATGTCACTGGTCGATGAGATGGCCACTCAGGCCCTCAATTCAGGATCCCCCAACAACAATCCGCGCATCCCAAGCCAGCAAGAGATTGTTGATATCTATAAAGCCCTCTGGAACCAGGAGTAACCCCGATGAAAACCGTTGCACACTTGATCAATAACAGCCCTGTCACCCTGCATGGCGACGAACGCGTTGCCCCTGTTTACAACCCGGCAACAGGAGAGGTCAGCAAACACGTGGCCATGGCCAGCGCCGCAACCGTCGATGAAGCGATCAGCGCTGCCGAAGCAGCGTACCCGGCATGGCGCAACACCCCACCACAGAAACGCGCTGCCATCATGTTCCGCTTCAAAGAGCTGCTGGAGCAGAATGCCGACCGGCTAGCCGAGGTCATTGGCGAAGAACACGGCAAGATCGGTCACGATGCCAAGGGTGAACTGCAGCGTGGCATCGAGTGTGTCGAATACGCCTGTTATGCCCCGGAACTGCTCAAGGGTGAGCACAGTAAAAACGTCGGCCCGGCCATCGACTGCTGGAGCGAATTCCAGCCACTGGGGGTTGTCGCGGGTATCACACCGTTCAACTTCCCGGCCATGGTGCCACTGTGGATGTACCCAATGGCAATCGTCTGCGGTAACACTTTCGTACTCAAACCATCCGAGCGTAACCCGTCTTCCGTGATGCTGGTTGCCGAGCTGCTGTACGAAGCAGGCCTGCCTGCCGGTGTCCTGAACGTTGTTAACGGTGATAAAGAAGCCGTGGACATTTTGTTGTCTGAGCCACGTATCCAAGCTGTCAGCTTCGTTGGCTCCACACCAATCGCCGAATACATTTACACCACCGCCAGCGCAAATGGCAAACGTTGTCAGGCCCTGGGTGGAGCAAAAAACCACGCCATCGTCATGCCAGATGCAGACATGGATAACGCCGTTAACGTACTGACTGGCGCGGCATTCGGCTCCTCCGGTGAGCGTTGTATGGCGATCTCTGTGGCCGTCACCGTGGGTAACAGCGCCGGCGATCAGCTGGTCAGCAAAATGAAAGAACGGATGAAAAGTCTGAAGGTCGGTGCCTGCACTGATAACAGCAATGACTTTGGTCCGGTGATCACCCGTCAGCATATGGAAAAAGTGCAGGGTTACATCGGTAGCGCTGCCGAGCAGGGTGCCACTATTGTGGTAGATGGCCGTGATGTTACGGTACTAGGCTACGAGAACGGCTTCTTCGTTGGCGGCACCCTGATCGATCAGGTGACAACCGCTATGACCTGCTACCAGGAAGAGATATTCGGTCCGGTACTGGTCGTCGTACGAGTAAACTCAATGGAAGAAGCGATGAAGATGATCGATGACCACGAGTACGGTAACGGTACCTGCATCTTCACCCGTGATGGCGAAGCCGCCCGTTACTTCAGCGATAACATCAAAGTGGGGATGGTCGGTATTAACGTACCGCTGCCAGTACCGGTTGCCTACCATAGCTTCGGCGGCTGGAAGCGCTCGCTGTTTGGTGATCTGCATGCCTACGGCCCGGACGCTGTACGCTTTTACACCAAGCGTAAAACCATCACCCAGCGCTGGCCGTCCAGCGGTGTACGTGAAGGGGCCGAGTTCTCTTTCCCGGCCTGATCGTTAGACAGAAAACAGCCCCGCCCTGATGCCAGTGCGGGGCTTTTTCTTTCCATTCAATACTTACTCGCCGCTATCGATCACCGGTGAGTTCACCAGATCACTGATGTCAGCCGCCGCCTGGCGCAGCAGCGGTTCAAACGCCTTCAACTCATCCAGGCTTTTACGCACGACCGGAACATGGGTATAGAGGCTGGCAATAAACTGACCTTCGGCATTTTTAATCGGCACTGCACAACCCACCATACCATCCATATACTCTTCGTTATCAATACCCATCTCATTGGCCCTGATCGCCAGTAGCGATGCTTCCAGGCTTTCCGGATCCGTCAATGTAGAGCGCGACATCTTGTCCAGCGGCAAATTATGAATGACTCGATGGCGCATATTCCTGGCCAGAAAACTCAGATATAGCTTACCGCTGGAGGTGCACCACAGCGGTACCCGGCTGCCCGTTTTCAGGTTGAATTGTAACGGCCAGCTGGACTCTACCCGGTCGTAATACACCATCTCGGTGCCATCTGGGATCGCAATGCCACAGGCCTCATCCAGCTGCCGCCCCAAGCGCTGCAGAATAGCCTGACGCTGGATCTGAAAACGGCTGCTGTGCAATACCCCTAGCGCCAGCTTATACATCCGCCGACCCGGCACGATCTTCCCGCGCATATTGGTCTGTACATAACCATCATCCTCCAGCTGCTGGATCAGACGATGCAGGCTGGCCTTGGGAATACCCAGTAAAAACGAAAGATCGGCGGGCGACATGGGCTGCTCTAACGAGGACACAGCTTCCACAATCTCCATCACACGGGTCACAGATGGCCCCCGTCCTGCACGTTGCGATGTCATTTATTCATAACCTTTTAATGGAACCTGAAGTTCTATTATGAAGCTTTGATAAGTAATTCTCAAACACGACCAACCGGGGATTACGACAGACCAGACGCGTGCGGAGCGCGCTGCGACAGGGCGTAGCAGGCCACCTCGCAGGATCCAGCTGGCTAGCGATCCGCTGTCCTGCTTTTTCCGTACAACGAAAAAACCCCGAGGCAATTAAGCACTCGGGGTCTTTCGTAATTAGCCACCTGGCGATGCCCTAGTCTTTTATGCTCGCAGGGTGCACATGGGGTGTAGTGGTCAACTAATCCCGGACAGTAAATTAAGTTGATTCTCTGCTGCGACAGGTGAAAGCCCCTGATTGTGGCTATGCGGTCGCTGGGTGTTGTAATAATCCATCAGGTAGTAGCTGATATCTCTCTGTGCCTCGCTCAGTGAGGTATAACCTGTTGCAGGTATCCATTCAGTTTTCAGGCTACGGAACAGCCGCTCCATAGGCGCATTATCCCAGCAGTTTCCGCGTCGACTCATGCTTTGCACAATCTGGTAACGCCAGAGGCGCTGCGTGAATTTCCGGCTGCCATACTGACTCCCCTGATCGCTGTGAAACAGTAGCCCCTGAGGTTTTCCCCGTTGCTCATATGCTATATCCAGCGCTTTGAGAACAAGCTCCGCATCGGGTTCTGACGACAGCGCCCATCCCACAATACGGCGACTATACAGATCCAGAACGGTTGCCAGGTAACTCCAGCTGCTTCCGGTCCAGATGTATGTAATATCCCCACACCAGACCATATCAGGCATCTCCACATCAAACTGGCGATCCAGTATATTCGGGATATCTGGCCGCTCTTCAGTGCAAGGTTTGTATCGGTGTAAGCCAGGCTGCTTGCTTACCAGTGCAGCCTCCTGCATCAGACTTCGAACCTTGTAGCGACCCATGGTATGGCCCAGTTTGCGCATCATCAGGGTCAGCGTTCGGCTACCCGCCGAACCACGGCTGGCATGAAACAACCGGGTCACTTCACTGCGCAGGCGCAGCCGCTCTGCATCCACTGTTTGTTGTCGATGCAGGTAGTCATAAAAGCTGGAGGTTGGGGTATTAAACGCTGAGCAAACCAGCTCCAGAGGTTCCTGCTCCCTCAACTGCTCAATCAGCGCATACGTACGTGATCTTCCGCCATCAAGAGAGCTGTAGCCTTTTTTAAAATAGTCTTCTCACGCTCCAGCCTGTCAATACGTGCTTCCAGCTCCTGAATACGCTTTTGTTCTGGCGTGAGCGCTTTAGTAGCTGGAGTAGCTCCGCTGCGTTCCTGCTGTAGCTGAGTAACCCAGCGCCGAAGTGCGGTGGTGCCAACATCAACTGCACGGCTGGCTTCGGAGATAGAGTAACCATGGTCGAGCACC
>OJDH01000077.1_pt1 | contig 84003 bp, 75 predicted proteins | sample 1592761 | NCBI WGS metagenome assembly OJDH01 (sample SAMN05416855, study PRJEB24817) | seawater metagenome | isolation source: Sea water | place: Canada:Atlantic | collected 2013-11 | reverse complement strand
TTTAACAACAGTGACCCGTCAGCACAATTAATTCAGATAAGGCAATGGGTTAAGAGCTATCTAAGATAGTTATCTGGGTCAGCCCCTAAAATTTTACTGCCCTGTTAAAATTGACTACCAATACACTCCACCACTAATAATTGTGTAAATTTTTCAAGGCAATAAAATTTAGAGAGATAGATGAGTAATAGAGTATTTTCCATTATCATATCCGGCAGCCTGTTTTTTTCTTTGTTAGTTGGCGCAAATGCAGAAGAGAAAACGGTACAAATTCAGTTACCTGAAGCCAAATATACATTGGCAAAAGCAACATACGAAGACTTGCCAGCTGTTTTGCTTATAAATGAGGCACTGGATGGTTTTTCTGGAAAAGAAGCGTTTCCATGGCATTTACGCATCTTTATGCAAATCAATAATGCAAATAATAAAGGAATGCCCAGCCCAAAAGAATCTCATAAATTATTTGATTTTGCCGAAGAAATTGAAGGCAAACTTAAATCTAAAACCTCTAAAGACGGAGCATTAAACAGTTTATTTGTAGCCAGAGAAACATGGAACGGTTGGGTTATTGTTGATTTCCAAATTCATGACCCAGAGATTGCAGATAACGTGCTAAAAAATCTCATTAAAGAAACAAATGAGGAATTACAAAAATCCTCTGATATAGAAGATTCACCCGTTAAATGGGAATACAAGATGGCAGCCGATCCTTCTTGGTCTAAAACGCAGCATTATTTTGTGCTCACCAAGGAAGCTAAGTAAAAGAAGAAAAAGGCTATCTCTTAGTTTGAACATGTCACTATTCACTTCCTATCCTAAAATGAGGAACACTGCGCCCTCCTTTTTAAGCTGGCCTATTGTTTGTGTCAGAAATAATCCGCTGCACTTCGTTATTCCAGTGGCTTAAAAAAGCTTTTGCAATGGCAGACATCGGGCGATGTGCAGGAGTTAAACAGGCAAAGGTTAGCGGGACAGCGGGCACAAAAGGTACAAACTTGATTGCCTCTCGACCTTTGGCGTAGATCCGATAACTTTCAGTGCTCAATGGGTCGACGATGGCACAGGCTTGGCCTGCCTCGATAAAGCTTAAAAGCGGGATAAAATACTGAGCATCAAACCGGATATTCAGATCAGATCCAGTTTCTTTAAAAGCAGCAACCGTCCGTCTATAGGTCGAATGTTCAGGCTGTAGAACACCCATTGGCTTACCGCTTAAGTCTTTAGCAGTTATAACCTCTAGATTTGCCAGAGGGTCATCTTTATGAACGGCGCAAAGGCAGCTCCCCTCATAGACATCACATAGATAGTTACCCTCTAAGGCCTCCCCATGTAAGAGGCTATCCTTGTGATCAGGGCCACTCATATCAGCGATACCAAGATCGTAACTTTGTGTCGCAATCATCTTACAAACTTGCGGAGAGCTTCGTGTGGTCAATGTTATTCTGATATCGCCGTGTTTGGCGGTAAACTCACTTATCACCTTGGGAAGTAAAAATACTGAAGGTCCGGGCATGGCCACAATCCGCAAGACGCCCTTTTCAAAATCCCGCATAGATCGCATGTTTTGTTCTGCTGTATGCAAACGAGATAGAATATCTGTTGCTTCAGACATAAGATAATGCGCTTCAGGAACAGGGACAAGGCGACGGTTACGGCGTTCAAAAAGAACCATACCGAGCTCTTCTTCCAGCGCCTTTAATCCAGCGCTTAAAGCAGGTTGGGTCCGATTTAAGTTACGTGCTGACTGAGAAACGGACCCAGTGCGCATCACTTCGCGAAATATTGTAAGGTTCTTTAGATTCATAGTCCCGATTATATATAAATTTTTCTTATCGAATCAAAGATATTTCAAATTTGTATTTATGAATAATTCTTGCCAACCTACTCAGAGTTGTTTTCCAAGACTCAATAACAAAAAGCTTCGTTACAAGCGAACATGCAGATAACAGCAGACAACAGTGGAGAATAAGATGAAACACATTGCCAAAATCACAGGCGCTCTTTTGGCCTGTTCTATGATAGCCGGGGCAGCATCAGCTCAAGAAATGAAATTTTTTAGAATTGGTACCGGTGGTGCCGGGGGAACCTACTTCCCTATTGGTGGCATCATCGCCAATGCGATTTCCAACCCACCCGGATCTCGTGCTTGTGACCAAGGCGGAAACTGTGGCGTTCCCGGTCTGGTCGCCATGGCCCAATCCACCAACGCTTCGGCACACAATGTAAATGCTATTCAGGCAGGACAAATGGAAGCGGGCCTTTCTGGCGCAGCCACCCTTCACTTCGCCTATAAAGGCGTTGGCAAATACGAAGGAAACGCCAAACCTGACCTGCGGATCATTGCCAATCTCTATCCAGAAGACCTCCATCTCGTTATGCCAAAAGGCGGCGCACTCGCTGGACTAGAAGCCTTAAAAGGTAAGCGCGTAGGTATTGCTCAAGCCGGATCAGGGACACAGATAGCAGTCGAATTAATCATGGGTGATCATGGCGTTAACCGCGATAACATCGATGAAGCTGAGCTGAACAACTCACAAAGTGCCGAACGTTTGGCCGATGGTCAGCTCGATGCTTACTTTTATGCTGCGGGCACACCCGTTGCCGCCATGATCCAACTGGATAACACCAAGGGGATGGAGCTTTATTCCTTCACCGATAAAGAAGTAAAAATGGCCAATACGACAGTGCCATACTACATCCCGTCAAAAATCCCAGCAGGAACCTACCCTGGCATAACCTATGACGTAAACACCGTTGCCGTGTCAGGTATTCTCGTCACCAATGCCAATCAGGACGAAGAGCTGATTTATCAAATTACCAAGGCAATGTGGTCTGAAACTTCGCGTAAGCTTTTGGATAACGGACATGCCAAAGGTAAAGCGATCACGCTGGAAACAGCCCTTGATGGAATTGAAGGTATTGGTGTGCCTCTCCACCCCGGGGCCGCACGCTTCTATAAAGAAGTCGGCATGCTGAATTAAGCAGCATTGAAACTCATATAGAGGGCTGTGCACCCCACAGCCCTCTACTTATTTATCAATACCAGCCAAACCATTCTGGAACACCAAGAACTGTTCCTAAGATGATTGAATGTGAGTAAGTCATGTCCTTACAAGCCGAGCTAGATCAAGCAACACTCGATGAGATCGAGAAGAAATACGACACTTCCCTAAACACTAGGGATAACGGGCACTTACTAACCCGGTTCATTTACTGGGCGACGGTTGCTTTTGCGATCTATCATCTCTGGACGGCTGGTTTTGGAACCCCCGTTGATTACATCCATATGGGCGTTCATTTGTCCGGTTTATTCCTATTTGTTTTTATTGGGTTTCCGCTTTTAAAAACCAAAGCTAACCTGGCTTACAATCCAGCTCGTTTTATAAAGCCGGGGAATGTACCGCTCTATGACTGGGCCTTTATGATCCTATCTGTCGTTGCCGCACTATTCTTGTGGGTAAGTTGGCGTGGATTTTCCGGGCTTGGTCTAGAAGTCCCAAGTCAAATGTTACGACAGGGGAACCCTACTGATATCGACGTTATACTTGGTACCATCCTTGTCCTTGCCGTTTTGGAAATCGCCCGTCGAACTATTGGTGCTGTCCTCCCCATTATTATTTTGATCTTCATCCTGTACGCCCTGCTCGGCCCCTATATCCCAGTTCAAATACTGCAGCATCCAGGTGTAGACTGGCGTCAGTTTGTCAACAATATGTACTTCCCGTTCGAAGGTATCTTCGGGGTTACGCTCTGGGTTGTCTCAACCGTTGTCTTTCACTTCGTTCTCTTCGGTGTTGTCGCTCAACGCATGGGCTTGGGACAGTTCTTTGTAGATAACGCCATGATTGTCGCAGGACGTTATACAGGTGGACCTGCGAAAGTATCCGTTGTGTCGTCCGCCTTCTTTGGAACCATCTCTGGTTCATCGATTGCAAACACGGTCTCCACCGGATCTCTTACCATCCCGAATATGAAAAGGATGGGTTACCCCGGCCACTTTGCAGGTGGGGTAGAGGCCGCAGCCAGTGCTGGTGGGCAGATCACACCGCCGATCATGGGAGCGGCAAGCTTCCTAATGGCAGAATATCTCGAAGTACCTTACACCACGATTGTAATTGCGGCGATTGTTCCCGCTTTGATGCATTACATCGGAGTGATGTCGATCGTTCACTTCACCGCTAAAAGGCTCGGCCTCAAGACTTACACCAAAGAGGAATTGCCTATTCTGATCAGGGTCTGGAAAGAAGGCTGGCATACAGTCATCCCACTTGTCGCCCTGCTGGTGGTACTCTTTTCTGGTTACTCACCCAATATGGCCGCTTTCATTGGCCTCAGTCTCTGTATCACGGTTGGTTTTTCTTCTATTCGCAAACCTCTCACCCTGATATTACCATTGGCTTTACTTGCGTTTGTTTTTTGGAAAGCGTCTTCTCTTAGTGGAGAAGGTTTCTCGCCAACCATGGCGGGAGTTCTAGCTGCCTGTATCATTGTGGGGATGATGCACAAGGGAGAGCGTCACAGCTTTAACTCGCTGTTTGATAGTCTGCACGTTGGAGTTCAATACGCTCTTGCCGTTGGGGCGGCATCGGCAGCCGTTGGCATTGTTGTTGGTGTCATCAACACAACAGGCGTTGGATTTCGACTGGGCTTTATGGTCACTGGCGGTGCAGCTGAAATGGCAGAAACATTATATGCCGTTCTAGGATGGATACCGGTTGATGCCTTTACCCAGGCCTCTATTCAACAGTTCCTGTCTCTCGTGCTCATCGCAATCGCCTGTATTTTGATGGGGGCAGGACTTCCAACAACCGCGCTCTACATCATGCTGGTATCCGTCGCACAGCCAGCCTTGACCCAACTCGGTGTGCCGCCGTTGGCAACTCATATGTTTGTACTCTACTACGGGGTTATTTCTGAGATTACACCACCTGTATGCGCCTCGGCTTACGCAGCGGCAGGGATCGCGGGGGCCAATCCGTTTCGTACCGGGATCAGCGCCTTTACCCTCGGCCTCGGCAAGCTCATGGTACCCATGGTCTTTGTCTATGCGCCGACGATGCTGATTGTATTACCGGAGTACTTTACCCTTGGCTCTTTTCTCCAGGTATCTATCACCTGTGCCCTAGGGATCTTTGCCATAGCAACCGCTGTGTCAGGTTATTTCCTTGCTCCTTTGTCTGGGCTTTGGCGATTACTGATGGCCATTGGCGGCCTGTTACTGGTAGCACCAGGGCTAAACAGTGATCTCGCATCTCTTGTGGTCATGGCGCCCGTTCTTATCGAGCAATGGCTCCGACGTGAACCCAGCGAACCCCTTAGTGTGCCCGGCCAATAAATGTACATGCAAAGGCATAATTAAAGGAAGTCAATCCGATGAAAAATGTAACCGTTATAGGTGCCGGCATCGTCGGCATATGCTCAGCCTTGTCCTTAACACAAGCAGGCGCAAGGGTACGCTTGATTGATCGTGATCTACCAGGACAAGGAGCATCTTTTGGAAACGCTGGAGTTATTTCACCCTGGTCGATCATTCCGCAATCCATGCCGGGTGTCTGGAAAAATATTCCTCGCTGGTTGCTTGATCCCAATGGGCCGGTATCGATAAAACTCTCTCACCTTCCCCGCCTGCTACCTTGGACAATGAAGTTTTTGTCTAACGCCCGAATGGACCGCGTCCACGCCACCATCACAGCAATGGAAACCCTAAACCACTCAAATGTAGAATTATATCGTGCGCATCTGGCCGGAACCGGGCATGAGAACCTGATCCAAGATAGCTACTATGTTCACGCCTTTAGGAATGCCGACAATGCGCGGCTTAACGCTTTGGAATACAGCCTTCGTCAAGAAAGAGGCGCACAACTTGAACGCATTGGGGCCAAGCATTTACAAGAGTTAGAGCCCGCGTTAACGAAAGAATTCAAGGCCGCAATTTTGATCAAAGACCAGGGCCGCGCAACATCACCGGGAAAAATCGGCGAAGTTCTAGCCGACAAATTCCGCGCCTTGGGCGGGATCATCGAACGAACAGATGTCCATACCCTACAATCGAATGAAGGAGCCTGGCAGATCATCACCAGCACAGGTACTCTAAACGCTGACAACCTCGTTCTGTCAGCCGGGGCTTGGTCGGCCGATCTCTTGCGTCCTCTTGGTATTAAGATCCCGATGCAAGCAGAGCGGGGCTATCACGCGATGTTTGAAAATCCCGGCCTCACGCTTAATCACTCGATCATGGATGTTGATCATAAATGTGTGGCAAGCTCCATGGATGGCGGCTTGCGGGTCGCTGGACAGGCCGAGTTTGCCAACATTAACGCCCCAGAAAGCTCCGCCAAAGCACATCGGATGAGCAAACTAGCCCGCAAAATGGTGCCAGATCTTCCCGACACACCTCCCACGACATGGATGGGCGTGCGCCCTTCTTTACCCGATAGTCTCCCTTGTATTGGCGCGGTGCCAGGAATGGAAAATCTCTATGCCGCCTTTGGGCATAGCCACTATGGTCTGATGATGGCACCAAAAACCGGGCGCTTGATTTCTGACATCGTCATGAATAAACCCATCAACGATGACATCTCTCCCTTCAGAGTGGATAGATTCAACTAGCTCCAGGAACGATCAATTGAATACACACATAGCAAACCAAATCCATAAGAGTGGCCATGTCCATAAAGGGGATCGCAATTTTTACGGCATTTCTATTGGAGTGATTTGCCTCGAGAGTTATTTTCCCAAGCCCCCTGGCCATATCAAAAACCCCGCAGGGCTTTCTTTCCCGGTGCTATACCACACCATAAAAGGTGCAACGGTCCAAAAGCTCCTCAATGAACCCAACGACCAACTACGAGATCTTTTTATCGCCGCCGCCCGCGATCTTGTCCAAGAAGGCGCACGTGCCATTACCAGCAGCTGTGGATTTTCAGCGCTTTATCAACAAGACCTCACAGAGGCCGTTGATGTTCCCGTCTTTGCTTCAAGTCTGATCCAAATCCCTTTAGCCTGGCACATGACCGGGCGAAAAGCTCCTGTTGGTGTGCTTACGGCCAGTAAAAATAGCATAACCGACGCTCATTTCAAGGCTGTGGGCGCCATAGATATCCCTGTTACAATTCAAGGCATGGAAGAGTACCCAGAGTTTGCCGATGTCATTTTGCACAACAAACGCACCGACATGGACCTAGGCTTGGTTGAAGAGGAGGTCGTATCCGCCGCCCATCAGCTTCTAAAACGTGTCCCAGAAACAAGAGCATTGGTGCTGGAATGCACCGATATGCCACCCTACGCCCACCGTATTCAGAACGAGACCGGCCTGCCCGTATTTGATCTCACAACTCTGACAGGCATGGTCCAGGATGTCGTCACCCCTGTACATTATTCTGGCTGGCGTAAATAATTTACACTCTGATCTTGCAACATCAAATTATCACAAACCCCGTGACTTAAAACCAAGAGCCACGCTGCCGTTAAGAGTTCGTAAGTATCCTGCCCCCGATTTCAAATTAGCTTGAATTAAGATAGTCTTTTTGCAGTTTTATACCGGGAGACCGAAGCATGAAAAGACGTTAATGGACGAGTGAGATGAAGAGCCTGATTGTTTTGTCAGGTCTGAAGGGACAATCCGTTAGTGATATTTGCAATGAGCATGGCATCAGCCAGGCACAGTATTATCAGTGGCGAGACCAGTTCCTGTCGAATGCATTCAAAATCTAAGTAACTTTACGCAGCAGATTTTCAACCACGCTATGTTATTATCCGCCCAGAAGTAAGATTTCAGGAGGGGAGTTCAGTTCCATTCAGCCCCTCTTTTTCCAATTTATCGAACAGTGTGGCTGCAATTTTTTAGGACACAAGAAGCAAGGAGCAAAGTGTAGTTCAGCTACATGAGCGACGCGCGACGCGGTGTCATGATAAATTCCAACCACACTTTAAGGGGTTTTTAAGATGAATACGAAGGCCTACGGCGCTGAATTTCTCGGCACATTCTGGTTGGTTTTTGGTGGTTGCGGATCTGCTGTTTTAGCAGCGGGCATTCCTGATCTCGGCATTGGTTTTGTCGGTGTCTCACTGGCGTTTGGTTTAACGGTTGTCACCATGGCCTATGCGGTTGGACATATCTCTGGCGGACACTTTAACCCTGCCGTAACCCTAGGCCTCTGGGCGGGCGGAAAATTCGAAGTCGGACAGATTGCACCCTATTGGATTGCGCAACTTGCAGGTGGCATCGCAGCCTCTGCCCTGCTCTATCTGATCGCAAGCGGCATTCCGGAGTTTTCTTTAAGCGGCGGTTTTGCATCCAACGGATATGGTGAGCATTCGCCCATGGGTTATTCCATGATGAGCGGCCTGTTGATCGAAGTCCTTCTGACCTTCTTCTTCCTGTTTATCATCCTCGGCGTTACCGATGACAAAGCCCCCGCAGGCTTTGCCCCACTAGCAATCGGCCTGGCACTAGTTTTGATCCACCTGATTTCCATTCCGATCACCAATACCTCAGTTAACCCAGCTCGAAGCACGGGCCCGGCCCTCTTTGTCGGCGGTTGGGCGCTCGAGCAACTTTGGTTGTTCTGGGTAGCCCCATTACTCGGCGCGCTGGGTGCAGGCTTTAGCTATCGCTGGTTCAAGTCTTAAGCACACGACCCCGTTTTTCTCGGTAGGCATAAGCCAACCGAAAAAACTTGAGATAAGCTAAATAAACCCGGAGTTCAGAAAATTCTGGGTTTTATTTAGCCTCTTATCGAACCTGACAAAACCCTGTGACAAACCAGAGTTTAGATATGTTTAAGGTATACGATTTATACTGAAAAAAATTGCCTCAAATATTGCATTACGTTGATACGAAAAAACAACGGCCTGCTAGCAGCTAAAGGGGAGCTATATGAAAGGCATCGTATTTACAGAATTTTTGGAAATGGTCGACAGCAGGTTTGGCGAAAAAGTATGTGACCATATTATAGATATTTCTGATCTCCCATCAAACGGAAGCTACACAGCCGTCGGGACGTATGGCTGCAATGAAATAATAACGCTTGTTGAAGCTCTGTCAGAAGAAATGAATATTGATGTTCCTACCCTGACAAAAACCTTTGGGGAGTACCTTTTTCAAACCTTCACCAAAAAATACAATACCTTTTTTGATGCCAAAACAAATAAGGGTTGTTTAAATTTTCTTATGCAAATTAACGATGTTATTCACCCTGAAGTCCGCAAACTATATCCGGATGCCGAACTACCGCACTTCGCACATCAGTGGGAAGACGAAAATACTCTGGTAATGATTTATACTTCCAACCGACCCTTTGCGAAACTGGCCGAAGGGCTAATCATCGGCGCCATCCGACATTTCAATGAAAACATAACTCTTACTGTAAACGATTTGTCCCAGGGACAGAATACATCTTGCCGCTTTACCCTAACAAAACAACATGACTGACGAACCCGTTTCACGCAGCAGATATCTTAGGGAAAAGTCAGCTCGGGAGCAGGCAGAAAATCTGCTGGAACAAAAAAGTATTGAGTTATTCAAAGTAAACCAAAACTTGATCAGTTTAAATTCAACGCTGGAGCAAAAAGTACGGCAACGCACGAAAGAGCTGGAAAATGCTACCAGAGCCCGCGAAGATTTTTTAGCCTGTATGAGCCATGAACTCCGTACCCCTCTCAACGCAATCATCGGGTTCTCTGAAACAATCAATAAAGAGATTTTCGGCTCTATTGGTAATCCGCAATATCAGGAATATGTTCAACTAATACATAAAAGCGGCCAGCATCTTCTTAGTTTGATTAATGATTTATTGAATTTTACAAAAATCAATTCGGGCGAATATGAAATATTCAAAGAGCCTCTCGACGTCACCATCTCAATAGAAAATGCGATAAGTTTTCTACAGCAAATGGCAGACGAAAAAAATATTTCATTAAATTATCGTATTTCCAAAAAGTCTAATTCTTTAAATGCAGATCATCGTGTTCTCTTGCAAATGCTGCTTAATCTGCTTTCCAACGCGATAAAATACACAAATAAAGGTGGCAAGGTATCCATCCTCCATAGTGTCGGAAAAAGGGAAATCAGAATATCAATTCTTGATTCAGGCATTGGTATTGCAAGAGAAGATCTGGACAAAGTTCTTCAACCTTTTGGTCAGGCTCACAGTGGCTATGTCATTACCAACAACAATCAATCAGGAAGTACTGGGCTTGGACTATCTATAGTCAATTCCCTGATGGAACTCCACGAAGGAAGATTCTCTCTCTATAGCCAACTTGGCAGAGGATCTCGAGCAACACTCCATTTTCCAATGTAATTCCGTAACTTACCGAACTCCGCCCCACCTAAAACCGGATAACGTCCGTGTAATTTTATTGCGTTTTTTCATTAAAATGAAATTTTGACTATCTTTTTTCATTTAATACTGCCTTTATTGTGCCGAACAACACAACAGTTAAGTTTGGTGAGATATGGCCAGGTTAAAAGTTCAAACGTCTAAGGTTGAAGCTCTATACAAAAACGATCTCGAAGATGAGTCTGTGACCGTTGGCGTACAGATCAGGGATTTGCGCAAGGCCAAGCGTATGTCGGTGACAACCCTCGCTGAAAAGATCGGCAAGTCTGTCGGCTATGTCAGCCAGATCGAACGCGGTATTTCAGCGATTTCCATTCCCATCCTCAACAAAATCTCTGCGGCGCTTGAGGTTTCCAACTCGTGGTTTTTCCACGGCGAAGACGACGCTGATCCAACGGAAAAAGCCCACATCGTGCGCGCCAGTAATCGCCGCCGACTCAGTTTTACCGGGTCCGGTATGGCCGAAGAGCTGATGTCTCCCGATCTCAGCGGAGATGTGGAGTTAATCATGGGCACGTTTGAGCCGGGTGCCGCCACAGGCGAAGAAAAGATCACCCGCGAAACAGTCGAAGTCTCAGGCCATGTCATCAAGGGATCTATCGTGGTTGAAATCGATGACAAAAGCTACGACCTCGGTATCGGGGACAGCTTTCGCATCAACCCCGGCGATCCCCACAGAACCTATAACAACGGCACGGAAACAGCAGAAGTGCTCTGGATCCTCTCCCCACCTCACTATTGACCGTCAGTTGACGGGTTTTAGTTGGCCATCAATTGACGGGCAATTGACGGGGTTAGCTGGGGCTAGAGTTCAAAGCATAAGATCTAACCAAGAGAAACACAGATAAGTAACGAGCAAAAACCTAAAACAAAACAGGGTCAATCGACCCCCCTTTGGGATTTAGTAAGATGGCGAATAAAAAGACACTTCCGGGGCAGGCACAGGTTGTCATCATTGGTGGCGGCGTTATTGGGTGCTCTGTGGCATACCACCTGACCAAATTGGGTTGGAAAGACGTTGTATTGCTCGAACGCAAGCAACTGACGTGTGGTACCACCTGGCATGCGGCGGGTCTGGTTGGCCAGCTCCGTGCGACAGAGAACCTGACCAAGATGGCGCAATACACCGCCGAGCTTTACAAGAACCTCGCCAAGGAAACTGGTCAGGAAACTGGCCTTGTGCACACGGGTTCTGTCTCTGTTGCTCAAACAGCCGGTCGTTTGGAAGAGCTCAAGCGCGGTGCGTCTATGGCGCGGAACTTTGGCCTTGAAGTCGACGTCATCACGCCAGAACAGATCCTTGAACATTATCCGATTGCCGATGTGTCCAACCTTGTCGGCGGCGTGTACTTGCCGGGTGATGGCCAAACCAACCCAATTGATACCACGCAAGCCCTGGCCAAGGGTGCCCGCATGGGCGGTGCCACCATTATGGAAGGCATCAAGGTTGAAGACATCATCACAGAGCCCGGCCCAGATGGCGGCAAGGTCACAGGTGTTGTCACCGATCAGGGCGAAATCCGCGCCGAGATCGTGGTCAACTGCGGCGGCATGTGGGCGCGTGAAATCGCCAAAAAGGTCGGCGTCAACGTGCCGCTTCACGCGGCGGAACACTATTACATCGTCACCGAAGCCATCGACGGCCTGCCCAAGCTTCCGACCCTGCGCGATCCTGATGGCTATACCTATTACAAGGAAGACGCCGGAAAGCTACTGATCGGTTGTTTTGAGCCCAACGCCGTGCCGTGGGGCCACGAAGGCATTCCCGATAACTTCTGCTTTGACGAGCTCCCGGAAAACTGGGACCAGTTCACCCCGGCGCTTGAAAACGCCATGACCCGTATTCCATTGCTGGAAACAGCTGGTATCCATACCTTCTTTAACGGCCCCGAAAGCTTTACCCCCGACAACCGTTTTTACCTCGGCGAAGCGCCAGAGATGAAGAACTTCTATGTTGCGGCGGGCTTTAACTCCACAGGCATTCAGTCTGCGGGTGGCGCAGGCAAAATCCTTGCCGACTGGATTGTTCAGGGCAACTGCCCAGTTGATATGTGGGATGTGGATATCCGCCGCGTGCAACCGTTCCAGGGCGGCGACAAGTACCTGTTTGATCGCACCACAGAGGCTCTCGGCCTGCTCTATGAAATGCACTGGCCGCACAAACAACCCGTGACCAGCCGTAACGTCAAACGCTCTCCGATCCACGACCGTCTGGAAAAAGCCAACGCGTGTTTTGGTGAAATGGCAGGCTGGGAACGCGCCAACTTCTTTGCCCCCGAAGGTGTAGAGCCGAAATACGAATACTCCTATGGCCGTCAGAACTGGCACGACTGGTGTGGCGTGGAATGTAAGGCCGCCCGCGAAAACGTCGCCCTGTTTGATATGAGCTCGTTCGGTAAATTCATGGTGCAGGGCAAGGATGCCTTGGGCGTGCTGAACCGCATTTCCGGCGCCAATATCGACGTACCAAATGGCAAGATGGTCTATACCCAGTGGCTCAACGATCGCGGCGGGATCGAAGCCGATCTGACCGTGACCCGTCTGGAAGAAAACAAGTTCATGGTGCTGTCATCCGGCGGCACCCAGACCCGTGACTTCCATTTTTTGAACTCACACATCCCCCACGACAGCCACTGCATCGCCACCGATGTGACCTCGGGCTACGCACTCTTTGCCCTCATGGGTCCAAACAGCCGTAAAGTATTGAGTAAGGTCACCCCGACCGATCTGTCCAACGACGCCTTCCCTTTTGGCACCTGTCAGGAGATCGAGCTCGGCTACGCCAAAATCAACGCAGGCCGCATTACCTATGTCGGTGAGCTGGGGTGGGAGCTTTACGTACCCGCAGAATTTGCGGTCCACGTTTATGACACCCTGATCGAAGCAGGCGCAGAGTTTGACCTCAAGCCCGGCGGCATGCACGCGGTGAACACCCTGCGTCTGGAAAAAGGTTTCCGCCACTGGGGCCACGATATCACCGACGAAGATACGGTGCTTGAAGCTGGCCTCGGCTTTGCCGTTGCCTGGGACAAACCCGGTGGCTTTATCGGTCGCGAAGCGCTTATGGCGCAAAAAGGCAAACCGCTGCCCAAGCGCATGGTATCGCTGAAACTCGAAGATCCAAACGCGATGATGTATCACAACGAACCCGTCTATAAAGGCGACAAAATCGTCGGCAAGGTCACCGCAGGCATGTTCAGCCATACCCTCGGCGTGACCATTGGTTTGGCGTACGTTTACAATGATCCAGGCGTGACATTGGATTGGGTCAACGAAGATGATTTCAGCGTTGAAATCGCCTGTGAGCGGTTCAAAACCAGCCTATCCCTAAAACCGCTTTACGATCCAAAAGCGGCCCGACCTAAAGCAGAGGATTGACCTAAAGCAGAGGACTGAAAAGCCTGATTTTAAGAAATCTCTGCTTTGGGCGTACCAGCCAGTCCCCAAGGTGGAGCATTTCTTTTAATCAAAGTCTTAAACACCCTTTGCGAACCGGGCCTTAAGAAAGCCCTCGTACGGACCTCTAGACCCCACAAAGCCTCGGGGACCTGTACAAACCATTAGCTGGGTTCCAAATTCAAGGGACCAACTCTGCCGCAACACTCTAGCGAGTGTTGCGGTTTTTTTTGGGGGGCAAACTTGAAGTCACGCCATAAGAAAATCGGTTGTTATATTAATATCGTTTGTCTAGCCTCAACTGGTTTCAATGGGCGAGACTACCTAATACTTACTTTTCTTATTTCCTTCTGTTTTTAAAATTTCCGATGTTGTCTTCTCGGGCAAAGTGATTGGGCTACCTATTTTAAACCAAAAGTGATAGCTAAAATAAGCGCCAAGAAAAATGGAAATACCACTATAAATCAGAGAGAGATATGCGCCCTCTGCGCTTTCAGTAAATGAAAACAAGCGGTGTATCATTAAGGTAAACCAGCTCACCACTGACAGACTATTAATCAACAGCCATATCGAAAAAATGGTTAGAGTTCCCGATAAGAAGCTTTTGTGATTGCGCATAAAATATTTCGAAAGCAAGAATCCTGCAATACTCCAAATCCCAACCAAAGCAACAAACAAAACATATCTCCCCAGCCTGGGTACGAAGCCGAAATTCATCAAAACATAAAGGGCAAACCATAATAGTAAGTTCCTTAATTTGCTCTTACCTTATCGGCCAACCCAGAACTTTTCAGCGCTTTCTCGGATCAATTTTTGGTTTGAGTATGGATGATTGGTTTAGATCTATAAGGGGGGTATGAGGTAACGATGGATTTTCTAGTACGTAATACACGGGATATTTTTATTTGTGTCAATTTGTTAAGACGAAAAAGATTCTACCTCCATCACCCTCGTCCACCAGAGATCACGCAAGTTCCAAGCCCTCGTCTTCGTCCATATCTTCTGTGCCACAGCGCCTTAGCTTTTGGGATTTGGCAATGCTGTCTGCCAGTCCACTCAGATCGACCTCGTTAATACCTGTTCCAGCTCCCATAGCCGACACGGCATCAAGTGCAAAGCGCAATGCTTTGCTGCCCATTATTTCGGTTGTCATTTTATCCCCTCACATACCAATTCTTAATTGGGCCAACTCTTAATTTTGCCCCTCGTGCATAACGCTGGCATTGCAACCCCAGTTATTCTTAACGTGGTATCGCAACTTGGCGTTACAGAATTGCTGTTATCCTTTAAGGAACTTGTCGCACCCCCACGCACAGAAGAACCCAGAACAGAGAACAACAGTAGATAACTCTGCTTGACTTTAGGTCGTTATCAACTAATAAGTGTATAGCCTAGGCAATTGATAAGTCGAAATAAACCCTAGGAAATGAGGTATTTCACTTTATTTCACCGTTATTAATCCAACAGACCAAGTTCGTGCGCGCGACGCACCGCGGCGGGGCGCGATTGTGTGCCTAGTTTGTGTAGAATTCCGGTGATCAGCTCGTTCATATAAGCTTCGGATTTATCCAAAGCTGCGGCAATTTCACGCGACGACATACCATAGGACGCCATGGTCAAAACCTGCTTTTGCCGGGGTTTGAGCTCCAGGTCACCCGGTACCAGGATCTGGATCGCAACCTGATGGAAACATTCGGATAGAATTCGGATCATGGCCACCGTCGCAGGTGGAGCTTGCCTCATGTCCTTGTTTTCTTCTGTACGCGCCGCAACGATCGTCATAACCGCCTTGGCCTTGGCGTTTGATTTCAAAGGTGTGGTCAGGCCGTTGAAGATTCCATAGGCGGTGGACTCTTTAAAAAATGCTTCCTGCCCCTTGGCAAACTCGGGCATGCAGGCCGACCAGAAAAAAGTGTCGGTGGTGCTGAATGCCTCGATAAATACGGGATCGACCTGATCGTATCCCTCTTGGAAATATTTTATTTTCCAAGCTTCGCTAAAGGTATAGATCGAATGTTCAATATCTACATTATTGCGGGCAAAGCGCATATAGGCAAATTGTTGAAACCCAAGCTTTGAAATTATTATGGAAAAACATTCCTGCAACTCATCTGGCATTGTGCATTGCTTCATTTTTGCAATGCTTTTAGCCATTTCCGCGTATTTCAAACCACTCAACTCCCGCATAAAGAAAAACACCTTACCCTAGTAATATAGGGTAAGGTGTTCTATGCCAATCGGGTAGTGTTAAACCTTAGCTGGCAATCATTGCGTTTTCAAACGCCGGCCGGCTGATCACGGGTTGAAACAGAACCGGATAGTGCAGCTCGGCCTTTTCGGCCACCGCCTGTCGCGCCCGTTCAGAGACCTCAACCGCCAGGGCAACCGCCTTGACGACCTTGCCGCCGTCCATCTGCTTTTGCGGCTCTCCCAGGCGCTCATAAGGCCAGTTGGCCCGCTTGACCAGACGCTCTATGCGCAAGTCCGTCACTGTGATGATCTTGCTCAGGCCCCGGCCGAGACCAAACTCGATCATCGAGAGGAAAAGCTCATAGGTGGTTTTGGAAAGCTCCAAATCGCCCCGGCTGCGCAACAGCGCGGTATCCACAGCAAAACGACTTGATTCCATAATATCCTGCGCCGCAGGGCACGCGCCCCCGGTCAGGAGATCAGGAAAGGTATCACGCAACATATTCGCCCCCGTTGAGGGCAACAGACGGACACAGGCAGATACTGTCCCGTCAGCTTCTTGTTTAATCAGATAACTTGGGTCCTGATCATCAAAATCGTCGCGCTCCATTTGATTTTCACCCGGCACCCAGCCCAACCGTTCACAAAACACCCGGTACCGCAACTCAAACATCGACTTGATCTGTGGTTGGAAATTTTCGTGCTGGTTAGGATCAATTTGGAAAAACATTTTACTCTCCATTGGTTTTTAGGAGAGAAAATCTTAATACAATTAAAGAGTGATCATTCTATATACTTTACAATCATTCAGAGAGCAGATGAAACCATCCCGCGACGAGAGGGTCTTTTTGCATGTTAAAAGCGTGTGGTGCGGGCGTGATTATGGGCGAGATTACGGGGGCGTATAACACGTCGATTAGCCTGCCAAGTTACTGGACTAGGTATTGGATAAGCAGGCTTGGACACCGAGACAGGCCAAGCAAGCTCAGGCCAATTAATTCAATAAAGCAAACGCTTTAGTCCGTCGCGGCCATCTTCTGACCCAGGTCATGAAGCTGTGCCAGCAGGCTACGGAACTCTTTAGTATCCAGCCCGGTGGAACAGGCGACGGCCTGTTGCATGGTGGCGATCTCTTCACTGAGTGCGCGTCCCTCTGACGTCAGGTTGATCATAACCTTGCGTTCATCTTCGACGGCACGATTACGGCTGACGTACCCATTGGCTTGCATGCGTTTGAGCAGCGGAGAAAGGGTGCCGGAATCAAGACCAAGGTCTGCGCCCAGCGCCTTAACAGTTGTGGTGGTTTTGGGCTCTAGCGCCAGGTAAACCAGATACTGTGGATAGGTCAGGTTCATCTGTTTCAGATAAGGCTGGTACTTCTTGATGATCGCCTGAGAACTGCTATAGAGCGCAAAGCAAAGCTGTTCATCCAGCAAAGATACCCCAGAAGCTTGAGTTTCCCCAAAAGACTGAGCAGTAGGTTGACCCTCCTTGGAAAGGGAGCTCCCTTTTTTTGAGGAAGTATGTTTTGTCTGGCTCATGGTTTCACAACGATCTTGGCTTGGGGAGATTACCCCGGAATTAACAGGCTTTAGGGATGCTTTAGATTACCTCTAGATTGCTCCTAGATTACTGGCCCCTGTGTTATTTGCAATGCCAAAGCTTTAGCTCTGAAAACTCTGCCGTACTTAAGGAAGGGTTACCCGGCCAACTCCATATCCCATTCGGGGGAAAATCGAGTACGGAATATAAACGGGCAACCCACCCTAAAAGGGTCTATAGACCCTAGCTCACGAGTTTCAGATCGACGTCCACGTTGCCGCGTGTCGCGTTGGAATAGGGGCAAACCTTGTGTGCTTTGGCGATTAGATCATTAGCGGCACTGGCTTCCAGACCCGGTAAAGAAATATTCAAAGTCACCGCAATGTTGTACCCGCCCGTGATCGGACCAATTCCAACTTCGCCTGCGATTTTGGTATCTTCGGGCAGTTTAATTTTTTCCTGACCGGATACGACCTTGAGCGCGCCGATAAAACACGCCGCATAACCCGCAGCAAACATCTGTTCCGGATTAACCCCAAAAGTCCCTGCCCCACCAAGCTCTTTCGGTGTGGTCAACGGAAAATCCAGCGCACCATCATTAGATTTCACAGTCCCCTCGCGCCCACCAGTTGCTTCGGCAATAGCAGTATAGAGAATTTTTTCAGGTCTTTGCGTTTGGGCTGCTTCGGTTTGAGATGTCATAATTTTGCTCCTTGGGTTTGAGATCGTTAATAGATTAGATTATGCATTATTATATTGTGCACAATTAAAATTAATCAAGAAAAATATTTTCAGTGACCTAAAGTCAGCAAAACTGGGAGTTATAAAGCGGAAAAAATGTAGTGGAGAGAGGTCAAGCAAGTCTTACTAGAAAGGATACTTACCCTTGTACCTCTTTTTTTTGAATATCCTCAAAATTTAATTCCTTTGTACCATCAGCATTTAAGGGTGTAACCGTAGCTTCCTTCCAGTTCCGGTCATAGATCACCCCCAATACAATTGGAACAAAGGTAATTAAAGCGGCGTAAAGTATCCCTAAAAGAGCTTCTTCTATCTCAAAAATTTTATTGAACATCCCAGAAAGAAAGATGGAAATTGATATCCCGTTAATCACAATAAAATTGATAATAACAAAAATAATTCCCTTTAGAACAGACCGGTTATTCCGAATAAGGTGCTGTGAAAAAGCAAAACCTAAAATGCACAAAACAATTATAACAACAGCAACCATATCAACCTCTTACACTTTAATCTGTGCGATAAACCCAAGAAAAATCTCTGGGCCGTTTCAAGAAATTTACCAAGAATTATATACCACCCTAAATAAGTCCAAGAAGTTAACATCGCGCGGAAAACCAAATGCGTTTAATAGAACTAACTATTTAAGGTTGCGCCTGTCTTGTTCACCAATACTAAGCTTATTGTGCCAAGTACTTTTCTTGCGGGAACCTGGAAGAACGGCAAACAAGAGCAAGAAAAAATTCGCAATGGGAGTAATGAATACAAGGCCTAATATTTCCATACTACCCACCCTTTCACCCACCCCGTTAAATAGAGCTGTGAACGACAACCCATTAATCAGCAGCCAGCAACCAATAACAACAACCGTTCCCTTACCAAACGAACGATTACGCCGCATGAGAAATCTTGCCAGAACATAACCAGCAATATTCAAGACAACCAAAATAAAAGAAAACATATTGCCCCACTCAAATTCGATTTTTTGTAACAGGCCTAGCTTACCTCAACCCAATTTTAGCTCCGACGCAAATACCTTTGCCAGATAGCGCATGACAATTTTAATGCGTTCGACCTTGCCAAGGTCGGGATAGATCAGGAGGCACAACGGGTTAAGCCCGGCAGCCTCAAAGCTAAAACAGCGGTGCAGTTCACGTTTTATCGACAAATAATCCAAGGCTAATATTGTAACGTACTTTTCCTCCCCAAAAATACTCCTCCAACAACCAAATTCATCCTTTTTAAACAGTGAGCTATATAGGATGCTGGGCAGAGAACTGATTAAGGCGGAAACCTCAATTGACGGCACATTTAGACAACGCAAAAAAATACGCCCGGAACTGGACACTGTTGTGGGCAGTTGTATTTTCATGTGTCGTCAGCTTTTCCATATGGCTATCAGATGGCCACCTCATCTATACCCTGGACGATCCTTACATCCATCTCTCTGTTGCGGAGAACATTATTAGGGGAGGTTATGGCGTAAATCTGACGGAGTTCTCCTCGCCCTCGTCATCGATTTTGTACCCTCTGTTATTGAGTATAACTGAGCTTGCCAGTCTCGGAGGCATCGGCCCCCTGCTTATTAATGCGGTGGCAGCAGGGTTATCCGTTTGGCTACTGCTTGAGTTCTTTTGGCGTTACGCCATGCCCGAAAAATCCCCTCTTCAAGCAGCATTTCCAAATACAGTCGCTCCCTTTCTCATCCTGTCCATTAACGGTCTTGCCTTACCGATGACAGGAATGGAGCACTCTCTTCACGTGCTAGCTGTTCTTGCCACCGTTCGGGGGCTCGTTCTTGTTTCAGAGAAAAGTAACAATGCCTCGGTGCCTCTATGGCTGGCGCTTGCGATAATTGCAGGTCCTTTGATCCGTTTTGAAGGTATAGCGTTATCTGGAGCCGCGGTATTGGCGCTCATTCTACTTAAGCGTTGGCGGGCAGCAGCTATAATCGGTGCGGTACTACTTGCCTGTCTGGGGACTTACGGTTTTGTCATGCATCAACTCGGCCTGCCGCTCTTGCCAAGCTCTGTTATGGTTAAATCAAATGTCTTCACCACGGGTGCCGTAGATTCGGGGCTCTCGACCAAAGTGCTTGCGATTGTGCACAACATTCAATCCTCACTGACGAACCGCTGGGGCGTGATATTCATATTGGTAATATGTGCCCTCATGGTAACTGCAGTATTCAAGTACAGAAACCTTCGGCGTGGGATATCTTCCAATACTACCACTCCTGTTATCCCTCCCAATATTATCTCTGCCCATATTATCTCTGGGGAATTTCTAATCATAGGCATCATGGGATTAACCCTCAGCGCACACATAGTTGCTGGCCGTTATGGATGGTTTCACCGCTATGAGGTCTATGCTGTGTCAATCATGGTTATCGGTAGCATTTACTTACTACGCGGTACGATCCAACATTTAATTACTGCACAATTTAAAAAAATCCAAATTGGGGTAACCATCGCCCTGGTGTTGTTAACAATACCCTATCTAGGCGCCACCTTGGTAACCCCGTTAGCATCTCGTGGGATATACGAACAACAGTTCCAGATGCACCGCTTCGCGACCAAATATTTTCCTCACGCTGTTGCTGTCAACGATCTGGGTTGGGTGTCTTATAACAACGACAGTTATGTCCTTGACCTCTGGGGACTTGGATCGGAACAGGTCCGAAGGCTCAGATCTAACGGAAAGCTAACCCCGGAGACGATAGGTGCCGTCGTCGATAAAGCAAACGTAGATTACGCCATGATCTATTATAAGTGGTTCCGGCAAGGGGTGCCAAAAAACTGGTGCCTGTTGGCAATCCTCAAAACCAAAACAGTAACCTCATCAAATGATACAATACATTTTTTTGCAACGAACCCTGGGGTCATAGCACAAATGAGTACCGCCCTAGATCAGTTTACATCGACCTTGCGCAAACCCACTACATTAGAAAGATTTACATGCTCGTCTTGAAAAAAGGGAAAGCCCCATTTCTCAAGGCACTTGGGGGGTAATATTTCTTTTGGACTGAGACACTAAGTTACGTCCTTTTCTCAGGTAAATTTCTGCCACGCCGAGATTGAAAACCCAACAGACCCAAGACAGTGCGATATATCCAGTTTGAAACTCATAACCCAGAGCGGGTGCAATTGGCAGCCCTAAGCGGAGGGTGATTGCAGCGGCAGTCAAAGCAAAGGAACGCACCATCCATTCTCGGTGCTCCTTATAGCGGCCAGCTCTTGCGGTTTGATAACCCTGGCCCGTCACATAGAGCCAAAGCAAAGCTAAGGTGGCAAAACCAGCAACGGCGATTGGTCCAGACGTCGAAGTCCAGGCGACGACAAAACCACCGATACCACCAATCAATACCGCCAGCATATAGGTGCGGCCCATCCAACGATGCAAAGCTGGCCAGCGTCCGCGTATGGTTTTGACGAACTGCCAGGGCCCGAGTAACAAGGCAATGAGGCTGCCAAGCACATGAGTTAGGAAGGCGGGTTTGTGGGCCAGGAAGTTTTCCATGATCTCTGGACCGACATGGGGTGGCTCCGGCAAGAGAAAGCGGGTCGACAACAGAGCAATGGCCGTCGCCGACAACATTAAAACAATCCAAAATCCGTTTTTAACAATTGTTCGAAATTTCATTTTGGGGTTTATCCTGCGCTTAATTGGAAACTCGTAAAGTCTTCTCTGCATCTGGTTAAAGAGAATTGTGCGTAACTTGCCATTACGCCAGATCATATTTAATATAATTATCATGCATAAAATTAATAATACTAATATTGATCTGAATTTATTGAAGATCTTTCAGATCATTTACACAGAAAGGCATATTACCCGCGCCGCTGAACAACTCGGGATGACACAGTCTGCGGTTAGCCATTGCCTGCAACGTCTACGTCATAGCTTGGACGATCCGCTTTTTATTCGCTCAAAAAACGGGGTGGAACCCACCGCCCGTGCAGAAGAAATTGCGGCTCCGATCCAACAAGCTCTGACGCAGATCCTAGATACCGTCAACCAACCTTCCCACTTTGACCCAAAGACTTCTGCACGGACTTTTCACTATGGACTGCCCGATCATGCGGTCGCCCAATATGCCCCCTTGATACTCAGCCGCTATGCCAAGGAGGCACCAAATTTATCCCTCAGTCTCTACCACGAACCCCTCCCCCGCTTGCTTGAGTTGATTGAGGCTAACAGGCTCGATATGGCTGCCTGCGTATACGATAAACTTCCTCCTCGGTTTTGTTCCTGCCGTCTATTCACAAGCCGCCATGTAGTTATCGTCGGTAAAGATCATCCATTTATTCAAGGGTCCCTAAATTTGGAGGACTACCTCAAAGCGCGGCACATCATCTATTCTAGTGATGGCAACAGGACAACCTATGTGGATAATATCTTAAAAACGTTGAATTTACAGCGTGATGTCACGGTCACTGTCGCAAGCCATATGGCTGGGCCGGTAATCGTTTCCAACAGTGATTTAATCACGACCTCAACAATGGAATTGGCGGAACCTTTTTTAGAACGCTATGAGCTCCAGCACTTCGAGGTTCCCTTTGAAATTCCTGATATTGATGTGCACCTAATTTGGCACCAACGCCACGACCGTGATCCTGCTCACCAGTGGATGCGACACCTCACTCAAGATATTACCAAAGATGTAACCTAGATCATTTACGAACACTAAAAGGTGAATTACCATTTCTTTAACTCGGGGTTAAAGTCAAATTGATAAGATGTGCCAGAAAGCTTCTTTATTTGAACAAAAACCTTCTTCATTTTTACAAGACTGGGAAGCTGATTAAGAGACATCGATTATTGTCTGGTAGAAAATGGTATTCAGAACAATAGGACGGCATCCACAAATCGTCGTGGCAATCTTCATTCTTGGTGTTGTTGGTCTCTTTATTGTTGGCTCCAAACACTACCTTGAGCAAACCAGACAGGCTTTGGCATTTGAAACTGCAAAAGCATTTGAGATTTCCATCACAACCCTACACCATTTCTATTCCAAGGAAATTGTCCCCCGTGCCAAGGCAGGTGGCATTGAACTTACAGACGATCTGAGTTCCTCAATCGACAAGATCCCTTTTCCCGCCACGATGACCATTAATTACGGGGAAGAGCTGGAAAATGTCAGCGCCGGTATGACGACTTCCATGTACAGTACCTATCCCTTCCCCGGACGTGCATCAAGAAAACTGGATCCCTTTCAACTGGCCGCTCTTAACTTCCTCAAAGAACATCCGGAAGATCATTTTTATCGCTTTGCGAAAATCGCCAACCGGGATGTTATTCGTTATTCCAAAGGGATTTTCATGAATACAGATTGCATCGAATGTCACAATTCTGCAGGCATTGGACGCAAATGGGCCGTGGGCGATTTCCGGGGCGTACGCGAAGTCATCATTGACTTACCACGTGCCGATGAACTCGAACAAGAAATGACAAAGTTTGCTATTATTCTTGCCGTCTTAGCGACCATTTTTGGTAGTATTGTGATGTTACCAACTGTTCGAATTTTACAATCAACTTCCAAAACAAACAGAATTCTTGCCGATGAGCTCTCTGCTAAAAATGCCGTACTAGAAAACGCCGACCTTGCCAAAAATCGCCTAATGAAAGGCGTCGGGCATGATTTAAAAACACCTCTTAACGCCATTATTGGTTTTTCCGACACGATGAATAACGAGATTTTTGGCAAGCTGGGTAATGAAAAATACAAAGATTATTCACAATCCATTCATAGCAGCGGTTTGCATTTACTCAGAATGATTGACCAGCTTCTCAATACTGGTGCCATTCAAGATACCGGCTGGAGTTATGAGGAAGAAGCATTGGCAATTAACCCCATGCTTGCCTCTATAGAACCTGTTTTAAGAGCTGCCACAGAAATGGCCGGAATAAAATTTGAACTTGAATACTTACCAACAGAACTAACCCTGATCGGCGATGGCAGAGCATTACGTCAAATTCTGACCAACCTTGTTGATAACGCGGTAAAATACAGCAAGGCGAGCCTTATTACAGTTCATTGCAAACAAGAAGAAGGAAAGCTGATCCTCTCCGTAGAAGACAATGGCATCGGTATTTTCGAACAGGAACTCTCAAGGCTTAGAGAAGAACATTATCGCGGGGATGCCTCACCTCAACACCACGCAATGGGTATGGGAATTGGCCTTTGGCTGGTGGATACCTTTGCCAAAATGCACGGTGGTGAACTCACCATTGATAGTACAGTTGGCAAAGGCAGTTGTTTCTCGGTTATCTTTCCACCAGATCGATTGGTTTAATCGCTAGGGCAAACTAAACGCCAGATAAGCCCCCTGTAGTAACGGGTCCAATCCTATTCATATGTGCCAGAGATCCCATAAGGCATTTCTTAGTCTCAGACGCTTAACTAAGCGATGGACCAAACAACACTGATGTTTGCTGAAACACTCTATTTATTAAAAACCTTAATAAGCAGCCGTTACAATGATTTCTACTTTTAATTCCGGACGCGCCAACTTAGCTTCACCACAGGCCCGTGCAGGTGCATCACCTTCAGGCACCCAGTTATCCCAAACCGTATTCATTTCAGCGAAATCATCCATGTCAGCCAGCCACACAATGGCCTGCAGTATATTCTTTGGCGATGACCCTGCTTTTGCCAGTAGATCTTCAACGCGTTTCAGACATTCTTTGGTTTGATCAGCCACACTCTCTCCGGCGATACCAACCTGACCACAGAGGTAAACGACCCCATTGTGCTTAACGATTTTACTCATTCTTTGCGATGTCTCGATGCGTTCGATCACGATACTAATTCCTTTTTGGGCACTTCGGTTAACGCGGCTCAGTTAACGCGGCCAATTCACCTAACGTCACGGGTTTTAATGGCGCACGTATGCGGTATGACCCAACCTTTTCTGGATGTAAACCCGTTTCCTTAGACAGTATCTCGGTCACGGTAGCACCGCAAAAACGCCCCTGACACGGTCCCATACCTGACCGTCCAAATGCCTTGGTCTGGTTCGGGCCTTTGCACCCCAGCGCTGCATAGTTGGAAATATCATCCGCAGTCACTTCCTCACACCTACAAACGATTGTCTTACCCGTTGGGCACAAAACCTCCGTCGGGGGGGCATAGAGAGTATTAAGAAAGGGGCGAATTGCCGTTTCTTTTGTACGGGCTTTGAGTAACGGGATCACTTGTTGGTTGTGTGTAGCACCATCGACCAGGCCAAGGTTCTTAAGGGCGTTGAGGGCAGCAATACGTCCTGCGTGCTCAGCGGCTTTCGCCCCGGAAATCCCAGCTCCGTCGCCTGCAATACTAATATTTTCAGCAGAACTTTGCCCAAACTCATCCGTAACAGGATGAAAGCAGCGTTGTTTTATATCCCAACGATGCTCAAGCCCCAAAGAACGTGATATTTGTGTGTTTGGTACCACCCCCTGATGCAGAAGAACCACGGATGCATTGAGCTGATGCACGCGTCCGTTTGAAATAAAAGTAACGGCCTCGGCCTTATCCGTGCCGATAATATTGATATCTGTAACGGCTTTATATCGACGCACGTCCGCCCTTCGGATCTTGCCGATCAGTGCGAGCCCTTTCAGCAGTTGCTGCCAGCCTAATAATGCGCCCTTTATATGTACCATTGCTGAGCGAAAATTGGCATCAGTTTGCGTCTCGACCAATGCTTTGGGAGGGCGTCCCGCTGCAACCATCTGGGAAGCCAACAGATAGAGCAAGGGTCCCGAACCAACCAAAATTGCGTCGCGGGCCACTAACCCACCTGACTTCATTAATATTTGCGCCCCGCCAGCAGTCATTACCCCTGGTAACGTCCACCCCGGTAAAGGTACAGGACGTTCCAGTGCTCCAGTTGCCAAAACGATATGCTGTCCCTGCACTTGCTGGGCCTCGCCGTTTTGGCTGAAAGCGACACGACCATCTGTTCCAACTTTCCAAACGGTGACGCCGGGTCGGTAGTCAATCCCTACATCCTCAACACTAGCTGCAAGCGTGCGACCTACCGTATAATCAGGGCCGAGTATAGCGTTCTGTTGTTCAGACGCGTCCTTAACATTGCGATAAATTTGGCCTCCGGGGGCTGGCTGCTCATCCAACAACAAGACACTTGCGCCATAACGGGCGGCTTCCGACGCTGCAGCCAATCCCGCGGGTCCTGCTCCGATTACAATTAGATCTGGGCTGTCAGGCTGGCTCATGACCGCTTTCCTTCTTTGGGAAGACTAAACGGTACCCGATTAACCTGCAGGCCCTCGGTCACAGGGGTCATGCAGGCCTGAACGCTAACGCCATCAATTTGAACCAGACAATCATAGCAGGCCCCCATCATACAAAAGGGACCACGTTGTTGGCCAGAGGTCGGTGTTTCACGAAACCAAATTTGATCTGCTGCCAGCAAGGCGGCGGCGATCGTTGTTCCAGAGGCAGCAGATACATTTTTATCATCAAATGTAAAATCCACCTGCCCGTTGGCATTTGTTGATGGTGTGATTGGATCAAACATCAAAACGTCTTTCGCTGAAGGTCGATAAATCCTGGGCTTCGGCTCTGCCTAATATCCAGTCCGGCAACAAATGGGCATGAGCCGCTGCCAGGGTTATCCCGCTATGGCAGGTAATGAATGTGGCACCGGGATGGGTCGGAGAGCGTTGATAAATCGGCAATCCATCCGGTGACATAATCCTCAACGCGGCCCAACTGCGCACCATCTTTACCTTTTCCAGATGAGGAAACACGTCGATTGCGTGACGCGCTAATTGTGCAATTGTTTCAGTGTCTTCTGTATCATCCAGACCCAGTTCTGACTTGGATGCACCGATTTGCACACCGCCTTCGTTGACTTGACGTAATGTTCCTGAAGGATAGTGCAAAAACGCAGGTAGCTTTTCCGTAACCAAAATTTGTCCCTGTTGTGGGCGAATGGGAGTGCTAAAACCCAGTTTGGGTCCCAGTTCCATGGCACCAAGCCCAGCAGACAGCACTACCTTTTCACCGCTTAGATGATTGCCATCTTCCAAAGCAACTTTGAATTCACCTTCTTGGCCAGAGACATCAACAACCTTCACACCGGTTCGAATAATGCCACCCTTCTGGCGCACAGCACAGCTGAGGGCTTTAAGTAAGAATAACGGGTTTACGTGCCCATCTTCAGGGCAAAAAGTGGCGCCAATAACTTTTGGTCCTATTTCCGGAACTCTTTCGCGCAGCTCTTTCTGGTCCAAGACTTCAAAAGGGTAGTCCCCACCTGAAGCCTCCCGTAATCCCTTGAGCTTGGCGATATGTTCTTCGAGTTCAACTTGGTCGGTGAAGTATTCCATCCCCCCTGTCTGACGGAGCATCAGATCAAGGCCTGTCAGATCCTCTATCTCCTGAGCGAAATCGGCCCATAAGGCCGCTGAGCGGCGGGTCCATTGTGAATACCCGACACAATCGGCTCCTTTGCCCTGTACCCAGACCAATCCAAAATTTCCGCGTGAGGCCCGGAAGTCGTCATCTGCGCCATCAAGCACGACAACATCCTGTCCGTTTTTCAAAAGACCGTAAGCGACCGACAAGCCAACCACACCGCCACCGATGATAATAAATGTCATTTCTCAGCCTTTCCCGACAAAGATCTTGTCGAGCCCATAGAAGCGATCAAGGATCAGCATCACCCCAAAAGTAAGAACAATTAGCACTGTTGATACCGAAGCAATCAAAGGATCAATCGTCTGAGTAATGTGGTGATACATCCGTACTGGCAATGTTTGTGTGGCTGGAGAAGCAACAAAAACGCTCATCGTCAATTCATCAAAACTGGTGATAAAGGACAACAGCCAGCCCCCTGCGACACCGGGCAGTATCAAAGGCAAGGTGATCCGGCGAAAGACCGTAAATCGTGACGCGCCCAACGTAAGCGCCGCGTCTTCGGCCTCGCGCGGAAGTCCAGTGGCCGAAGCCAAGGCAAGGCGCAGGGCGTAGGGGGTGATCAAAATGACATGCGCAGCCAATAGCCCGTAGAATGAACCACCTAAACCAATTTTGCTATAAAATTGCAAAAAGGCGACCCCAAGTACCAGATGCGGGATCATCAACGGTGATAACAAGAACGCAGCAATCACTTCTCGCCCAGGAAATTTCTTACGGGCGATTGCCAGAGAAGCGGGCACAGCAATAATGACCGCAATTGTAGCTGACACCAAAGCCAGCCAGACCGACACCCAGAAGGCATCGATAAAATCGGGGTTATCCAAAATTGCCCGGAACCAACGCAACGATAATCCGTCGGTAGGCAGAGACAGATAACCTTTGTCTGTAAACGATACCGCAACGACCATAAGAAGCGGGGCCAGAATGAAAGCCACGAATAAAGCGTGGAAGCACAGTGCAATAGGTCCAAGACGACGCATTATGGCCTCCTATTCAAAAACTTTGGCAAAGCGTCGCTCGACCAATTTGTTATAACTGACAATGATGACAATATTTACGACCAACAAAATAACCGCAATCGCGGCTCCCAAAGGCCAGTTCAGCGTGCTTAGGTATTCATCATAGGCCGCAGTTGCGACAACCTTCATCCTGCGGCCACCAATGATGGCTGGCGTGGCAAAGGCACTCGCCGTCAGCGCAAAGACGATGATGCTACCTGACAGGATACCAGGCATTACCTGTGGGAGTGTAATCCGATATAGCACGGTCAACTTTGAGGCCCCGAGTGTCAGTGCTGCATCTTCACTTTGCGGGTCGATCTTTTGCAAAGACGCCCAAACAGAGATAACCATGAACGGTACCAGCACATGTACCAATGCAATCGTCATCCCAGTGAAAGTAAACATCAGACTGACGGGTTCTTCTCCAAACCCAAGTCCTGAAGCGATCATTGTCAGCACACCTTTGCCACCAAAAAACAACGCCCATCCCAGCGTGCGTACGACAACAGAAATCAATAACGGCCCGAGAACAACCAATAGAAAGACCGACCGCCACGGGTTTGGAAGGTGTGCCAAAACATAAGCCTCAGGAACACCTATCAGCACGCAGATCACCGTAACCAGTAATGCCAACCCAAATGTGCGCCCGAAAATTTTGTGAAAATACGGATCACCCAGTACTTCTATATAGTTTGAAATTGTCCAGTCAGGTTGAATGCCCGTGGTAAAATCATAGGAATGCAGGCTGAGCAGGAACGTCATCAACATTGGTACGCCAAGTAGCATTATGAAGAAAATGACACCGGGGGCGGTCATCAAAAACGGTGTTTTATCTAAAGCTTTCGCGGACATCACGCAGCCTCCGAAAACAGCATTACCGCATCGTCAGGCCAGCTAAGATAAGCGGTATCCCCTTTGGCATAACCAGCAGCACCGGTATTTGGCTGCGTGACAAATAGTTCCCCCATCGGGCTGTTAACCCGGTATAGCCAACTTGCGCCCATAAAGATTGAAGCTTGAACCTCAACTTTATGCCCAGGTCCTTCTTTGGACATCAGAAATTTTTCAGGACGGATCGATAGGGTCACACTCTCGCCCTCTATCAAAGCTTCCCCAGGTAAAGCGAGGGTCAGGTTTTGGGTCAAGGTGTCAGCGTGACCATCGACTATCACAACAGATTGCCCTTGCGACCCAGCAGCTGCGCGCGCTTTTATCAAGTTGGTTTTACCCACAAAATCCGACACGAAGGTATTTAGAGGGCGCTCATACAAATCCAAAGGCGCTGCAATCTGTGCCATGTCACCATCTTTCATCACCACAATCCGATCGCTCATTGAAAGTGCCTCTTCCTGATCGTGGGTGACGAGAATTGTTGTCACTCCGATATCCTGTTGCAAGAGGCGCAACTCAATCCGCATTTCCTCGCGTAGTTTCGCATCAAGGTTTGAAAGAGGCTCATCCAACAACAAAACAGGAGGTTCAATCACAAGCGCACGGGCAAGCGCAACGCGCTGACGTTGACCGCCTGACATCTCTTTTGGATAGCGATGGGCGAATTGACCGAGTTTGACCTGATCTAGCGCAACACGGGCGCGATCCATACGCTCAACCTTAGCTACACCGCGCATTTCAAGACCGAAAGCGACGTTTTCCGTTGCGGTCATATGAGGAAACAACGCATAGCTTTGAAAAACGATACCCAGTCCACGTTTGTTAGGTGGCGTTTTTGTTATGTCCTTCCCGTCGAGTAAAATTTTACCCCGTGTCGGCGGCAACAACCCGGCAATCATCTGTAGCGTTGTGGTTTTCCCACAACCTGATGGTCCCAAGAGAGATATGAATTCTCCCTGCTCTATCGTTAGGTTCATATCCCTTACGGCAGTAAAGTCGCCAAATTCTTTGTTCAAGGATTCAAGGGTCAGGAAGGACATGGAAGATCACCATTTTTGTATTTAGATTGAATGAAAAGGGCCGACAGGCATGTCGACCCTTTTCTTGATAACGTGAAAGTCTTTAGCGCTCGATACGACGGGTCCACTTTTTGGTCCATTCGCCGCGGGCTGGGTTGACCAGCGTGTAGTCGATGTTGATCAAGGTGTCGACACGATCTGGGCCGACAGGCAACGCACCGATTTGGTCCTTGGTCAATTCAACATTCTTATTGACGGGTCCCCACCCCTTTTCGGTGGCAAAGTGCTTTTGCATTTCAGGAGAAACCATGAATTTGAGGAAATCCTGTGCCAACTCTGGCACATCGGAATTGACCACAGGGCAGGCAGCAATCAACAGATTTACCGCCCCTTCTTTTGGATAGGAAAATTCGCCAGGGAAACCTGTATCCGCCAAAGACTTCAAACGTCCACTGCCCCAGACCGACATTGCAATCTCACCATTTTGGAACAGTTCAGACATCTTTCCAGATGAGGGTTCGTAAACCAAAACATTATCGTCGAGCTTTTCTTCAAAGAACTTTAAACCAGGTTCTATGTTGGCCTCACCACCACCATTTAATTTGGCTGCAACGATTAATGCATGCAGACCATAGCCATTGGTGATTGGCGGGATCGCAATCTTGCCCTTGAATTTCGGATCAGCCAGATCCAGCCAAGAAGTCGGTGCATCCCAACCATTTTTGGCAAACATTTCAGCGTTATAAGCCAAGCCCGTTGCGATTACCCCAATGCCAACCGCCTTGCTATCTTTTAAGCGAGCGCTGCCATAGAGACTGGCATAAGTATCTTCTTTCACAGTGTCGCAATAGCCGAACTGGATGGCCTGGGTCATAGGTCCATCGTCGATAAAGGCGATGTCGATTTCCTGGGCTGCTTCTTGTGCGCGTAGCTTTGCCAGCGTATCCGTCGAATTACCAGATACATAAACAACCTTGGCACCAGATTTTTTTTCCCATTTGGGAATAATCACTTCCTTAAACAGCGTTTCAGTGGAACCGCCGTAGGCCGCAAGATAAACAGTTTTTTCTTCTGACATCGCTGATACAGATGTCATTGCTGTGAGGGCCATTATAGACGTGGCCAATAGCATTTTTTTCATTGTGTCCTCCCTTGTTCAAACTTTATTGGAGGTTATTTGCTACATTTTAAGAACATATTTCAAATTCATAATTTTACGAACATCATGCCAAAATGTTATGATATGAATAATAAAGGCCCTAAGTTTACGCTTCCAGACAGATAAACCAAATAGGAAATACCATGCGTTTGAACCACAGACAGCTTGAGGCATTTCGCGCCATGATCGAAACTGGCAGCGTGACCGATGCGGCAAAGCGCATATTGATAACCCAGCCCGCGGCCAGCAGATTATTGTCTGATTTGGAGCACACTGTCGGATATCCCTTGTTCCGACGGGAAAAGAAACGCCTTTCCCCGACCCCAGAAGCACTGGCTTTGTTTGAAGAAGTGGAAAGATCGTTTATCGGGATCGATATGATTACTGAGGCGGCACGTGAAATTGGCTCCTATCGACGCGGGGCGCTTCACATTGCTGGAATGCCGGCGATGTCGCTTGGCTTTTTGCCAAGAGTAATTGCAGAGTTTTGTGTCCAGCGCCCTGAAATCTCCATTGCCTTGCAAATACACAGCTCTCAAAAAGTGATGCAGTGCGTAGCATCGCAACAATTTGACCTGGGTTTTGCTGAAAGCGACACAACACATCCCGGCGTAACGACAGAACTGCTCTATGAAGCTCCCATGATTGCTGTCCTCCCCAAAGAGCACCGACTTTGCAGTAAATCCTCTCTGGTGCCAGCAGACTTTGAAGACGAAATCTTTGTCGCTCTTGGAGCAAACTATCCGACACGTAAAAGAGTAGATGCCATGTTTTTATCCGCAGACGTCCAGCCAAAAATGCGGATAGAAACACAGCTTTCCTTTGCTGTTGGACAAATCGTTTCACAAGGCGGAGGCGTATCCTTAATTGACCCTATAACCGCATTAGAAATGGGGAAACAATCCCTTGTCGAGACACGTCCCTTCGCGCCCTCTCTTCTGTATCAATATAATGTTTTGTTCCCGTCTCTGCGGCCAAAATCCAGGATATCCAATGTCTTTCTTGATCTTGTGCGTTCGCACTTGGTTCAAGGAATAGGATGAAGGTAAAAAAAACCGTTATAATTTCAACTTAACATACCCTGTAGAATTGGAACCTGCCCGATATAGTCCTGCATAAAATCACGTAAACATTTAGCACGGGCACTTAACAGGCGGCCCGTGGGCCAGACAGCTAAGATATCCCTTTCGGGACCCTGCCAAGAAGAAACCACTTGCTGTAACTGACCCTGTTGAAGCTCCTCAACAATCTCACTAATTGGTAGCAAGACAATCCCGTGGTCATCGCGGGCCAACTGGGACGCGAGGCCAATGTCATTGACCAAGGTTGCAGGTCGAGGATGCAGCGTTTCCTCCACACCAGTCTCTTGGTTTTGCAGCTTCCACACGGGTATGGTACTCACCAAGATTACACGATGATCATGCAGGGAATTCAGATCCCCCGGTACACCATGTGTCGCCAAGTACCCAGGTGAAGCAACCAAGATCGTTGCGACCGAGCCAAGCTTTTTCTGAAACAATTGCGAGTCAGACTGTGGGCCAATTCGAAGAGCTACATCAACCTGATCATCCATCATGTCTTTGGTTTCATTACTCACATACAAGTGTAGTTGAATTTCAGGATAAGCCTTGATAAAAGCGGACCACATCGGCTGTAATATTTTCACCGACGCATTTGTCGGCGCCAAGACAGTAAGCTTGCCACTGAGTTGATGAACATCGGCACTTAAATTGCGTGATGTGACCTCGAACTGCTGCACCAAATCCGCATAGGCTTGGTAATATATCTCGCCCTCCGCACTCAGATTAAATTTACGCGCAGATCGGTGGATGAGCCTGCAGCCAAGAACATCCTCAAGCTTTTGTAACCGCCGGGTTACCGTTGCAGCCGGCAAATTCAAGTGATCGGCTGCCGCTGCCAATCCCCGTTTTTGAACGATGTGAATAAAGAGTGCGATGTCGTCAATCATGATTTCATTTATGGAATATATAAGTTCGTTATTAAGCATATACCCGATATTTGAAATTATATAAATCTATTCTTCATAGGAAAACGACATCATCATTGGAGATATTAGATATGAGTAAACTATGGATTAGTGCGGGTATCGAACTACAAGACGGCGCAGATCTGAGTGAAACCAAAAATGCGCTTAGCCAACTCATTAAAGAGACGGTGAAAGAACCGGGATGCATCAAGTTTGAAATCCTGCAGCAACAAGACAAGCCACAGTGCTTCACTCTATGGGAATGCTGGATAAATGACGATGCCCTAAAGGCTCATTTCGAAGCCCATCACACCCTCAACTACCTGTCGCACGACTACACCAAGGTCAACTATATCGAGCGGTTACAATTGAACTCTGGATCATAGGTTAGGGGAGATACTTATGAAACACCGTATGATCTTTTCCATCATCATGTCCCTCATCCTCTCTATCCTGATGACCTGTTGGGTCACCTGGATCAACCTGGGTTGGGGACCAGACTTTATTGAGAAGTGGATGGCCGCTTTCCGCCTCGCTTGGCCCGCAGCAGCCTTAATCGCCTTTGCCCTCGGCCCCTTTATCCAAGGCGCAACCCAGCGGATTATCAAAATAATACCTTGATTTAAACCGACACTAAGCCCCGATAATAAGTACTCGACAAGGAACCTATCATGACTGTAGATCGCATCAACTATCCAGAGCTTGGCCTCCCTGTAGGACCTTATACTCACGCTGTTATTCATGGTGATACGCTTTATACCTCCGGCTTTACTGCCTTTGGCACTGAGGCTCAGTCCGGCTCCATAGGCCAACAAGCGCGCGCGATTTTTGCTCAGTTAGAGATCATTGCTAAGCAGAAAAACATCTCAATGGACAATCTAATCAAGGTCACCGTTTTTGTGACAGAGCTAACGGATATGACAGCCCTAAGAGACACACTATCTGACCTCTATGGTACTCATGTCCCTGCCAGCTCCCTGATTAAAATTGAAAGCCTGTTTGCAGCAGAACTCAAAATCGAAATTGAAGCGGTCTTCGCACTTTAGCCTACAACCTAAATCGAGGGCCTTTATCACAATAAAGGCTTTCGGTTTCTAGCACACAAGATCTGTTCTTCAGCGGTATTTCGCATGTATCTCCTCATACAAACCGCTTGATTTGATCTTTGCCAGTGTTTCATTAAATTTGACGATGATTTCCTCAATATTGGGATAGCTTTTACTAAAACAAAAATGAAAGCTCTTTTTTTCGATGGGATGAAAAGTGAACTTTCCCTTATGACCCATATTTTTAATGGTAAAGGCTGTCGTTTCGCCAGCGACTAAGAGATAATCAAAACGGTGGGCAAGGAGGGTTTTTATAGCACTTTGTGTATCGGTAACCTCAAAGGGTTTCAATCCTGCATCATGAAGTTCCTGCAAGCTTGTATAGCCTGTGATTGAGGCCACTTTGTAACCTCTGACACCATTGATAGATTTGGGTATCGGCCCTTGAAAGTTGGATCTCACAAAAAAGCCATTGGTGAAGTCACTGATAGGATCGGAAAAGATAATAAAATCTTCCCGTTCCTTATTATGAGCACAGGTAAGTATCCCAACGGTCTTACCTTTTTGAGCCAGCATTAACACGCGACCCCAAGGTAGAAAATCTACCTTGGGGTGATAACCCATTTGTTTAAAAATTTCGGAAGCGACTTCGTAATCAAAACCCCTTAATCCATCTTGAGGTTCCAACATTTTATAGGGTGGATAGTCCTCGGTTACGATATAAAGCTCGCCGTTATTTTGAGCCGTGGCATTAAAAGCCGCACACCAAAACCCAAAAATAAGAGCGAGAACTTTCAGCCCATGACCAATGAGATTAATTTGGAATATAAGCCCGGTCATTATAAAATTGCTCCCTAAACCACCCTCGCGAGCATGACTATCGGCACAATTTTATAACACACCCACCAGAATAAATCGTTAATTTCCAATTATGTGTTCACCATCAAGACTGAATAACATCTCCATTCGTCACTTTCTCACGAGCCAACACAGTAAGTCCTAAATCGTGAAGGATGGTATAGAGAACTGGAACGACCAAAAGTACCATCAAGGTGGAGGCCATCAAACCAAAGGCCAGTGACGTCACCAAAGGCACCAATATCTGGGCTTGGAGACTGGTTTCAAACAACAGCGGCAACATCCCCGCAATTGTGGTCAGAGAGGTCAAAAGTACCGCTCTAAACCGGTCTCGGCTGGCTTGTTTGGCTGCAACAGTTATCTCGACATTTTCACGTGCGCGCATTTTGATGAAAGACACCAGCAGAATTGAATCATTGACCACAATCCCGGCAAGCGAGGCAAATCCAAGGATTGATGGCATGCTGAGTTCCAGCCCCATAATCACATGGCCCCAAATCACGCCGATAAAGGCCAGAGGAATTGCTGTCATCACGACAACAGGCTCTATGTAGCTTTTGAACTGAAAGCTCAATAATACAAAGACACCAAGAATACCGAGGCCAAAGCCACGGACCATGGATAGGGCGGTTTCAGCCTGTTCAGCAGATTCCCCTTCCAATCCAAGAGTTACACCCGGGAAATCCTGAGCAAACTCTGCAAAGAAGGTTGCCTTCAGATCGGCCAATAGCTGAGTGGTATTAGCTACTCTGCTGTCCAGATCACCTTTAACAGTTACAGCCCGCCGACCGTCTATTCTGACAATTTGAGAGTACCCTCGTCCCGGCACCACATCAGCCACAGAAGTAAAAGGTACTTGTGTTCCATCGGAAGCAGTCACAACAAAATAATTGAGATCACCAAGGCTGTTTTGATCATCTAAAGCCAGGCGAACGTCGACTTCAAAGCTTTCAGAACCGACCTGAATCTCACTCGCTGTTGTTCCCTGGAAAGCTGACTTTAATTGATTGGCAATCGTGTTTGCATCCAGGCCAAGTGCTGTTGCCCCTTCTTTCAACCGTATCCTCAATTCAGGTTTTCCCGGGCGGAGATCATTGTTGAGATCGAACACACCTTGATACGTTCTCAATTTAGCCATCAAGGCAATTGATGCCTGGTTGAGTATTTCGAGATCATCGCCATACAACCGTATATCTATGGCGGCCCCTGCAGGCCCGACACTTGGCTCCGTCAAAGTTAAGGTAATAGCATCCGGTAAACGTCCTATTTCCTGTCGCCACAAACTTTTGATTTCATCGATGGTGACACCGCGAAGTTCTGCGGTTAACAGATCTGCGGTAATCGTGGCAATATGAGGGCCACTTTCATTGGCATCCGCATTGGTATTGAACTCAACAAGACGACTTTTAACCAATCTCTCCCCTTCTGACATACGAGAGTTAAAGGCAGCCTCAACCCGATCCAGCGCCTCTGAAATTTGAGCGACATCCTGACGGGTCTTTGTCAGCGGAGTTCCCTGAGGCAACAACAATCGTGCTTGAACTTGGTCTCCGTCCAGATCAGGGAAAGCCTTAAATTTTAGCAAGCCGCCTGCAGGAACAGCAATCGACACCAAAAACAGCATGATGACGACACCAAGGGTCAAATATCGCCATTCCACCAAACGGTCGATCACGCCCCCTAGAACCCGTTCGCGTATACGTTCAAACCCACCATCAAACCAACGTCTAAAGCGGTTATCTGCCCGGCGACCTGCTGAATGCACCATATGGTGCGGCAAGATAACGAAGGCCTCTATAAGGCTAACAGCCAAGGTCATAATAAGGACGATTGGGACGACTTTTAGAACCTTACCGATATCGCCGCTGATAAAGGCAAGCGGAAGAAAGACACTGATCGAGGTAGCAAAGGATGAGAGAACGCCAGGTAGGACTTCACTGGTACCATCAATGGCTGATTGTAATGCAGACTTGCCTCGTTTTTTATGGGTGGCAATATTCTCAGCAATTACAATGGAATCATCCATAATGATCCCGATGGCAATTAAAAGTGCCACCATTGATAGCATGTTAAGGGTATAGCCCGTCGCCACCATAATTCCAATGGTTCCCATAAAGGAAACTGGTAGCCCCATAACCGCCCAAAAAGATAGGCGAATATTGAAAAATGCCCACATGACAAGAAAGACAAGTATCAACCCTTGCCCTGCGTTTTTTGTCAACATACTCAAGCGATCACGCACAATACTTGTGACGTCATTGGTTAGATGAAATTTTACTCCCTGGGGTGCAGAGGCTTGTAATTCATCTACGAACTCTGCAACAAGATCCTTGATAATCAAGGCATCTTCTGACTTTGTTTTTGAAATTTTCAGGAGTGCAGCGCGCTCTCCGTTAAAGCGAATTTCTTCTTCATCATTTTCAAAACGATCGGTAATCCGTGCAATCTGTCCTAAGGTTATTTCTGCCCCACTGTCACCTCCCAAAATCACAAGGTTTTCCAACGCAGCAATATCTTTGCGTTCATCGGCAAAGCGTAACAGGATTTCCTGGTCGAGAGTTTCCACACTCCCCGCCGGCAAATCCAAACTTTGTTTGCCAACAATATCCGCAATAGACGATACGCTCAGCCCATATTCTCGCAGGGCACTTTGACGCGGTTCGATACGAAGCTGGCGATCAGAAAAGCCTTCCAAATCCACCAGATCTACCGACGGTAATCTTAATAGCTTGTCCTTGATATCTTCGGCGTAAACTTTGAGATGTGGCGCCGACATCACACCTGTTATAGCTATTGAAATGACAGTATCAGTCTTGTTCAACTGCTTAATTACAGGGTCTTCAGCCAATTCTGGAAAATTGTCGATTGCCTCAACTTCTGTCTTAATATCACTTAGAAAACTAGCAATATCGCCAACATCTTGCATATCCAAAGTAACCGTTGCGATACCTTCACGGGTTTTACACCGGACCTCATCCATAAAAGTCACACTGGCGACGGCGTCCTCAACTCGTTCACAAATAGAATTCTCAATTTCTTCAGCGGTTGCGCCCAAATAGGTAACGCTGACCTGAACCGAGTTTTGAGTGAAGTCAGGAAAGGTCTGACGCACCAGTGAGGGTGCAGTTATAGCCCCAACGACCAAAATAAGGAGCATGACCATGTTTGCTGCGGTGGGGTGGGCAGTAAAAAACCGGATCATTTTACAGATCCTTCACCCTGAGCACTGCGTCGTAGATTTTCGGATAGTTCTTTATCATTCACTGGAACGATTAAAAGCCCGTCTATGGCAGGGATAATGTCTGTCACGATAAGATGATCGCCTGCCAATAGTCCCTCAGCAATAATGGCCATACTTCCTTGGGTCGTTTCAATCTTTATTTCCCGGTGACGCAACCTGCTTTCCCCATCCATCACATAGACTGTATCGCGACCATCTTCCGCTCTGTGAACCGCGCTATAGGGAATGACTATTCGGCTTGGCTTAGCTGGGCCGCGTAACTCCACCTCGACAAAGAGATTTTTCACTAAAGGAGGTCGCTTGCCAACAATCGCCAGTTTGTAGGGCGCATCGACGGCAACGACCACGCCGAGAGTTCGCGTGCCGCTATCAATACTGTCGCTAACCCGATCAAGGCGTGCTGGCCAAACCGGGGACGTGTCTAAATTCACAGCCCGGACCTGAGCAGTAATCTCCATCTCCTGCAGCAAACCAGCCATTTGCGTGGGGTCAAAATCCTGCATGGAACGGCCTTCTTGCAACAAAGCACCGAAATGCGGCATCGCGACCTGGGCCGTTATTTCGGCAACGGCAATACCGTCGGCCTCCAACAGCGTCTGTCCAGTGCTGACATATTCGTCCAAATCAGCCTCGACAGAGGCAACACGGGCGTCAAAGGGTAAAGTTATGATCGTACGTTCCAGGTCTTCTCTGGCAGCTGAAAGTTTGACTTTGTTCTGACGCTTCGTAGCAACTAAGACCGCGCGCTGTGCGGGAAGGACACGAATTTGATTATCAAGATCCTGTACTTTCTGGCGTTGAGACAGCAACTCGCTTTCAGCCTGATCAACCGAAGCTTGGCTGGAGGAACCTTTTTTGCGGAGCTTGATCTTCCGCTCCAGCTCTTTATTTGAAAGATTTTCCAGCTGTTTCTCAATTTTACGGCTGGACTTGAGGTTGGAAAGTTGCGTGTCCATCTCCTCAATCTGAGCATCAATACTCACCAGGTCAGCTGAGGTGCGTTCTACTTCGAGTTCATAATCGGTAGGGTCGATCTCAAACAATGAGGTCCCGGCCGCTAAGATACGCCCCTTCAATAAGTCAGGGTTACGATAGATAATTTTACCTGAGACTTCGGCAACAGATGCCAACTGAGATTTTGGTTGAGCATAACCATACCCCAAAGCTTTGGGCACAAAATCCACGGCTTCAACCGTTATGACCCGAGCAGACCGGGAGATCTCTTCCGCATCGCGCATTAAAGGGGGCTTTTTCCCGGATATCGAAAGCGCGATCACGCCAATACCGACAAGAATTGGCACAATCGCCAGCAATTTTTTATGCTTAAACAACTTAGAACTAACCATTAAGATCTCTCCTAAGGCCCCAATGCCCCCATCGGCCCCTCAAGTTTATATTATGAACACCAGCCCATAGAACCAGATCTACAGAAAGACGAACAACTTACATATGTGATTTATAAGCCCCACATAAGAATAAGTCTCTCATAAACAAGGGCTATCTTAATGTAACGGTAAAGATATTTGGTTCGACCAAAAGTAAGAACTAAGAAAGCACTGCAAATCACGGCTTCACATTTTTGCCACGAATGGTCGCAAAGCTTCCCCATTTCGGTCCCGATCACGCCTCAAGCCCGAGGGATACTCCCGCCTCACAGAGAGAATTCACACAGATACTCTGGGACACTTTGAGACACCCCTGAGTGCAGCCCAATATTAAGGCAAACTACAGACCTGCTATTTAGGAGTGTCATTAATTAAGGGTCCAAAATGTTGGACTTCATAAGGGGACGACAATTATGCAAGAAACGAACAAACAGGGTTATCGCGTGCAAGCCTTGCTTCGAACAACGGCACTTGCAGGTTTTGTGGTAATCACAGCCTGTGCACCTTCTGAGAACAACGATCAAAGCAAAGCATCAACTGACCTCACGCGCCAAAACCTGACCGTTGAACTCTATGAAAATGAAACCGTACTTTTAAATGATGCTCAAGAACGCAAAGTGAAAAAAACAGAAGGACTTGTTCTGCAAGGATTAGGACCACAGATGGCGCTGCCATCTCCATCTGTTGCATCAGGTCATGATAACGCCATTGCCCTTCTGCCCGAAGATGATAGAGAAAATTATACTCACCTCGCCGATAACCCGGTTCACCTCGCTCTGGAGGATCCGGTTTCTTCCTTTTCCATCGATGTCGATACCGGGGGATATTCCAATGTCCGGCGCTTCCTTGAAGATGGTCACTTACCCAGAGAAGACGCGGTACGGATTGAAGAGTTGGTCAATTACTTTTCTTATGACTACCCTCTGCCCGAAGATCAGGCCCTGCCTTTTAAGGTCTTTACCGAGGTGGCTCCAACACCCTGGAATGCTGATACCAAGTTGATCCATATCGGTATCAAAGCTTTTGATATCCCCGCCGAAGACCGCCCCGCCGCCAATCTGGTCTTTTTGGTCGATGTCTCCGGCTCCATGCATGACCAAAATAAGCTCCCTCTATTGAAATCCTCTCTCCGCCTGATGGTCGACAAAATGACCGAGAAGGACCGCATTTCACTGGTGACCTACGCCGGATCAACCCGCGTGGTATTGCCCGCAACCCCCGGCAATGAAAAAGCCAAAATCCGCGCCGCCATCGAAGCGTTGTCTTCTGGCGGCAGCACCAATGGCGGTGCTGGGATTAAACTTGCCTATGCCGAAGCGCAAAAGGAGTTGATTGAGGGGGGGATCAACCGCATTCTTTTGGCGACGGATGGTGATGTAAACGTTGGCACCGTAGACTTTGACGCCTTGAAAGACATGGTCGAGCGAAAACGTAAAGGCGGCGTATCCCTGACCACTCTCGGGTTTGGCACCGGGAACTACAACGATCATCTTCTCGAGCAACTCGCCGATGCCGGCAATGGTAATCACGCCTATATCGACGGCCTTTCAGAAGCACGTAAGGTCTTGGTTGAAGAAATGGCTTCTACGCTTCTCACTGTCGCCAAGGATGTTAAAATTCAAGTAGAATTCAATCCGGCTGTGGTCGCGGAATATCGCCTGATTGGCTATGAAAACCGTGTGCTCAACCGCGAAGACTTCAACAACGACAAAGTTGATGCCGGGGAAATCGGGGCTGGTCATACCGTCACCGCCCTTTACGAAGTTGCCCTGGTTGGATCAAAAGGCAAACAGCTTGATCCCTTACGCTATGGTAAATCAGATAACAGCTCTGAAGCAACATCAACAAAGGGGTTTTCTGTTAACGATGAACTCGCTTACGTGAAGGTACGCTACAAGGCTCCTGATGGGGATACGAGCAAGCTTTTAACCTATCCTATCGAAGTAGCAGATATAAAAACTGCCAATGAAAAAACCGAAGATCACTTTCGGTTTTCTGCAGCCGTAGCTGCCTTTGGCCAAATCCTTAAAGGCGGAAAATACACTGGGGAGATGACCATGGAAGATGTTCACAAATTGGCACGTTCTGGCCTCGGCGAGGACCCATTTGGATACCGCCGTGAGTTTCTGAGCCTTGTGGATCTGGCCTCTTCTATGGATGTGGCGACCAAGTAAAACCCAAGTCTTATACCTCAATGAAAAACGCCTTCCCTGAGTTTACAGAGAAGGCGTTTTTTTTAAGCAATATGTTAATTAGAAAGTTGGCACGATAAAAATTAGCGCTATTCAGGAAGAGTTGAGCTTCCCTCATTCAAAGCGCGCTGCATGATCACGCTATCCATCCAGCGCCCAAACTTGAAGCCGATAGATTTGATGACACCAGCCTGAGTAAAACCCATGCGTTTGTGAAAATCGATGGACGATCTGTTTTCTGAATCCCCGATCACCGCAATCATTTGTCGATAGCCTCGGCTTTCACATTCAGTGATCAGGTCTTCCAATAACAATCGCCCAATACCCAATCCCCGCGCATCCTTGTGCATATAGATCGAATTTTCCACTGTGTAGCGATAGCCAGGACGTGGGCGATAGGACGAAGCATAGGAATAACCCAAAACTTCGTCATTTTTCAAAGCTACACGATAAGGAAAACCACCATCAAGGACAGCATCACGTCTACGGATCAGTTCTTCTGCGTTAGGGGGAACTTCCTCCCAACTGGAAACTCCATGCAAGACTTCATCCGCATAAATTTCCTGAATTCGGACCATATCCTTATCGGTCACATCACGAATAAGGATATCTTCTCTACTTCTGGTCATAGCCGTGGGTTTCTCGTTAATTTCAGTCATATCTCGTACTAAATCCTGAACGTTTGTCATCTCACACGCCCAAGGCAGTGAGGGCAAGTAGAATTACTAAACCAACCAATGCCTGTAGGGTTGCCCCGCCAGCGAGTATAAAAGTAGCCCGTCCTTCACTCTCCAAGCCAAGACCATCGCGTCGCACAAGCCAGTAGAAACTGTCATTTGGTAAGATAGCTACAAAAGAACCAAGACAGATAGCAAACACAGCCGCAGAAGGCGGTAGGTTTGACGCCGCAACAATCGGAGCAGCAACCGGGGCCACTGCAGCAAAAGTTGCCATGCTAGATCCTTGAGCCAGCTTAAAGAAAACAGTAAGAACAAAGAGACTGATAATTCCAAGCAACCCAACCTGTGCAGGTACCAGATCCCCAACAGGTATCACAGTTGTCAGTACCGCGCCAAAAGCACTCGCAGCACCGATCACCAGAAGAAGAGATCCCGTACGCCGTACAGCGCTATCGATACACTCTCGGCGTTGGCCTCGACGAATAGACAGAAGTGACCAGACGGCAGCAAAAATCAGTGCCCCTTTGGGCTGGGTTAAAAAATCTAATATCGGGGCGTGCAAAAAGTCCACGAAGCCGCCGATCACCAAAAGCCCTGCCAATACAACAAAAGGCGCAAAGGCTATAAACAGGTTGGTTGTTTTCACTGAACCGGGAGAAGCATTTCCTTCCGTCTTAGCGGCCTCTTTCTCGGGTATTGACCAAAACTTTACCCATCCCACAGCAACCGCCCAAACTGGGATCAATAGTGCCATCCCATAAAGCATCAATGACCCACTCTCGACCCCAAGCCCCGTAGCAACGATCAGTGGGCCAGCGGGAAATAACAGTTTAAATCCGGCATAGGACCCAAAAGCCAACGTGGTTTTACGTGCACCTGCCAAAGGAGAAAGCGCGGCATAGGCTGTATCCGGGCATACCATAGAAGCCGCAGCAAAAGGAGAAGCAACTGTCGCCAGACCAGAGGCAGCACCACCCGTTTTTCCGGTTGCCGTGTGTCTCGCTAAAGCTGCAGCAAGGGTAAAGGAGGGCAACAGGATCAAAGCAAATTCCCCTAGGGCCCTCCCCCAACCCACATTAAAAATGTGGATCAACTGGTCTGCTTTCATGCCGTAGCTGAGACCTAAGACCAAGGTTACTGCAATCATCCAGATCACCAACGGCCAGTCGGGTAGAGCTGCAACTATCATTGTTCCCCAGCCTCGTCCCTGGCTTTTATCCTGATCTTTGCCCTGATCTTGTTGTGCGTTTATTACTCGCGACACATGCGCCTCCTTTATCAATAATTAAACTCATGATAAAGTTGCGCATACTTTTAGAAAAACGAGTTTTATGATACAATCATTATGACTTTTTCTCATTATAGAAAACACCTGCCTTCCCTTAGAGCGATATCAGCGCTTGAAGCTTCCGCACGTCTGGGGAGTTTCACGGCCGCAGCTCAAGAGCTCAATGTCACCCAGGGAGCCGTCAGCCGACAGATACAAGAACTCGAGCGTTTACTCGGAACTGATCTCTTTATCCGCTCCGGCCCTAACCTAACTCTCACTGAAGTAGGTGCAGAGTTTTCACAAAATTCGGCACGAGCGTTGGATATTTTACGAGAGGCTGTTTTCGAAACACAAAAAAAACGAACCGAAACTCACGTCACTCTTTCCATGCTGCCATCAGTTGCCGCTAAATGGTTGGCGCCGCGTCTAGGTCTCTTCATAAATCAGTATCCAGATATTGACTTACGGATCTCCGCAACGCGCAATCTGGTGAATTTTGAAGTCGAGAGTATCAATGCAGGTATTCGGTACGGCCGTGGAAAATGGCCTGGATTGGATGCGACTTTGCTTGCCCGTGAAACCATTTCTCCAGTTTGCACCCCTGCTTATGCAGAAAAGATCAAGCTGGTTTCTCCACCTGATCTCACCCGTGCGACATTGTTTCATACCGATATCGAAGAAAATTGGACTACTTGGTTCCAAGCCGCAGATTATCCACAGGTTCAAATCCCACGCGGGCTTCAGTTGGGAGATGATGCCGCCACACTACAAGCCACCATAGACGGTCAAGGGATTGCCCTCGGCCGCTCAGTCCTGGTCGCTGATGACATTGCCATGGGGCGGTTGATCTGCCCTTTTGAGACGACCCTCAAAGCATCTTTCAGCTATTGGTTTGTCACCCCCACAGGGGCAGAATTCTCCCCGGACCTTTTAGACGTCAAAGCCTGGATACAGTCGGAATTTGAAAAGTCTGATAAGTCAGGGGCCTGACTATTAAAATCATATACGTTTGTGTTGTTCTTCGATAATACGTTTATTGAGAATACGCACATCGCCAACCATCAAAAGGCGCATGTCCTCAACGATGTAATCTGCCAAGGTCTTATCAGCGATATCCTCACCATCGATATCAAGGCGAAATTCTTGTCCTTGAATACCGCCACCATTTGAAAAATCGACCTCAAAATCAAAGACGACCCGCTTATCCATCTTCATCACCCCTTCAGTTTAAAAATTTGAAATTCGAGAAATTTTAGCCCGCTGCCTTCGCGCCGCCATCTTGGCTTTATTGCCGCAACCGAATGCCGAGGAACACCAGCGCCGCTTGCCTGGACGGGACTTATCGACAAAGACCATTTGGCACCCTGAGCATATCCGAATACGTGCACGAAATTCACCGCTTAGAAGATTGATGGCATCTTCAGCAATCGTTGAAAGAGCAGCAGAAAAAGGATCTTCAGCGGTATATTCTGTTCGCCCATTATTTGTTACTTGCGGTCGCAACGGCGGAACTACTGCAAAACGATTAAGAGTTTCGAGATCGAAGGCATTGATTTCTGCGCCCGACACAACTGCACGGCAAACCTCGTAAATTGCCGTGCGCAAAAGCTTCGCCTGATCCAAATCCCCGTGATCAAGCGCTATTGTTAATCCCGCCGCCTGAAGCCAATTCGCGAAGTCCCGGTCACAGGACAGGCGTTCGTTAAGTTCACCACCGCGCCCCCCGAGCGTATCAACAAAGCACAGGGACAGGCTCCCGGCGATAAACTCAAAAGGACTAGCGGTTATTTTTTTATCATCAACATTCATGGACACCTCTTTAATTGGTGTCTTTGTGAGTGTCAATAAAATCTAAGATATTTTCTCGAGATCACTCACAGTAAAGCCGTTCTCGACATTGCCGGTATTGAGCGTTGTTGCAGGCTCCAACAAGACGACTTCACACTCATCTGATAGGGCAACGGGACAATGTTCCACTCCCCGGGGAACGATAATGAACTCTCCCTTTTCAATGACCTCTTCACGATCACGGAACTTCATAAGCAACTGCCCTTTGTTGACCAAAAATAGCTCATCTTCATCATCGTGGTGATGCCATGTAAAAGAACCCGCGAGCTTCACCAGCTTAATTTGCATATCATTGATACGCCCTGCGACCTTGGGACTCCAAGGGTCTGAGAACTTGGCAAACCCTTGTTCCAGATTAACTTTTCCTTGGGGAGATATCCGGCTCTCAATTCTAGCCAGAGCTTCTTGAATGGCTGAAAGCTGGCTTTCCAAATCAGTATCTTTGGCAGGAAAGACCCCATCTAAAGCGGCGGTTCCGATGGTAAAGCCTGCTGCGCCAGAGTTCTCTACACTTTGAATTCTCTTCGGAGTATCAATCGAGCCTGCAACAACAACCGGCTTATCAACCGCAGAACAAACCGCTGTCATCAATGCATCGATATCGCCCTTCGCCCTATAAGCTAGAAGATCAAGACCGTGTACGCCGTCATAAAGCGAGAGAGCTTTAGCAGAAGCAACGATTTGTTCTTGGGTCCCTTCCAGAACAGAAGGATGACCTGTAATCCGCCCTGGGAAGGGATAGTATTGAATGTCTGATCCCGCGAGGATGGGTAATACGGCCTCGACATGCGTTCCGCCGAGGAGGAAATCAACCCCGATCTCCAAGGCAGATTTGGCCGAGGCAATTTCGCTTTCAATATCAAGGGAGACCACTTCCAAATAGGATACCGCCCCAGCGAATTGAATTGTTTGGTTGAGTTCTTTTAAGTCCTCCACAGGGAGGCCGATATCCTTAAACCCGACATGATGTACACCTGTGGCCAATACCGTTTGCAAATGCTCCATGGCATCTTTGACGGTCCGGTCATTTCTGGTGAGCATAAAAATAAAATCGAGCGCCATCAGGCTTTCTCCTCTTTTTGAACAGCCACTAATTTAGCAGCGTATTTTAAAGCGTTCTTTAAACTAGATGGATCTGCGATCCCCTGCCCCGCGATATCAAAGGCTGTACCATGATCAGGACTGGTGCGAATAAAGGGTAACCCAAGGGTGATATTTACGCCCTGCTCTAGCCCCATGTATTTGATCGGAATAAGCCCTTGGTCATGATATTGCGCCACCACGACGTCGAAGCGACCTTCGCGCGCCTGCATAAACACCGTATCTCCCGGCCAGGGACCAGAGGCGTCAATACCTTCAACTCTGGCAGCTTTAATCGCTGGAGAAATGATATTGATTTCTTCGTCACCAAAGAGCCCGCCTTCTCCTGCATGAGGGTTAAGGCCTGCGACAGCAACGCGAGGATTTTCTATCCCTAAGGTCAGGACAGCTTCGTGTGCTAACCTGATCGCAGACATTTGTGCTTCAAAGTCAGCGCGTTCTATCGCCTCTCGTAACGAGCAATGAACGGTTACGAGAACAGTGCGTAAAACATCATTGGCAAGCATCATGGCAACACGATCTGCTCCGCCATAATCAGCCAGTATTTCTGTATGACCGGGATATCGCAATTTTGCCGCCGCCAAGGCTTCCTTATGAATCGGGGCCGTTACAATACCTGATGCACGTCCTTGTTTTGCGAGTTTAATCGCCATAACAATAGCATCAAAAGCTGCCTGCCCGCTTATAGAAGACACTTGGCCAATTTCTGGATATTCACAAAGAGAAGATGATCTTAACACACGAATACTTTTTGCATTAAATTCGCTGTCACAAGATACATCATCAAGGCAAGACAGCTCATGGATTGCCCAGTCAGTTTGATATTGCTTGAGAGATTGCTCCATAACCAACGGATCGCCAACGACAACCGCAGGGATAGCTCCCTTATCCTCAACCAAGGACTTGATAACAATCTCAGGCCCAATCCCAGAAGGGTCGCCCATTGTCAAAAGCAAGGGCTTGGCCTTTGATTTTCTTTCTATCTTATGTATTGATTTAGTTTGCATTTGTTATCTCAATGGAAGTGGATAAGAGATTTCTGGCGACATCTAAAAGTATCGTTGGTGAGCCAAATCCACCTGCTTTCATCGCGAGCATCAAGGCAGGCGCCCCCTTATCAAGCCCATCTGTTTTTGGCAGGGATATCCCGTAAGGAAAGCCCGGCTCCAACTCTCCCTCAAGTGACATCCTATCAATGCCATAGGCATCCATAAAAGCGACCATCGTTTCGCCACCCGTGGCTATCACGGTGTCAAATCCGCCTGAGTGCATCACTATCTTGGCTTCATTTATGAGATCTACTTTCACTTTTTCCGGGGATGCACTTCTCTTCGTTGGGACAGTTAAACAGACAATTGGAGATTTGCTAAATTTCGGATCTAAGATCTCTAGCGCCCGTTCAAAGACAGGAACGTCAGAGTTCAAAAGGTATGCACATTGATCGCGACTAACTCTATTGGCACTTCCAATGAGGACAAGAACACGCTTGCAGTTAAGTGTCTGGGTTATATTTTTGGTTTTAGACCCGGCGTTAGGTTGGGCTTTTATTGGAAGCAGATCAGATAGGGCCATCGCGAGCCCTGGAGAACCTATCCATAAAACGCTCTCTGGATTGGTAATGTTCGCCACTTGTCTTGAAAGGTCTTTTTGGTTATCTGCGTCTAGAATTAATATCTTCGCGTTGTTTTGATCACAGTTTACGCCCGAAATATCGGCGTTATGTGGAATTACTACCGGCTTACCAAAGCAAGGATCAATCAAATCAAGTATAGATGAAGTTGTTGCTGGGTGGACCGGGTCTCGCCCGTATGATGATTTTGAAACTGGCACACCATCGACGAATTGAACTCCGCCTTTGGTAATACGCCCAGCACTTGGAAAGGCAGGGGCGATAACGACTTTATCGCAACGCCCTGAAGAGAGTGCAATTTTAATGGCTGTCTTCACCTCGCCCTTTATATTGCCCCGCAGTGTTGAATCAATCGTTTTTAAAAGCAATTTGCACGGAAGCAGTTTCGCAATAGCTTGTTCCATAACACGAGACGCGTCCTCTACTGAGAGCAACCTACTGCCAACATCCCAAGAGAAGACGTCATACCCTGATGAGCTTTTTATAGGGTCATCTGCATCGACAGTATCGCCCAAAACGTCTCTCCGGTTTACCAGAGAATTATATCCCCGTCCAACAAAGGGGCCAGCGCCATCTGCGGCACTGGTAAAATCATCTGCAAGAATACCAACAAGCGGGACATGTGAATTTAGGTTGAGTTCATTATTTTTCATATCGTGATAATAACAAAACAATTATTATTGAATATCCATATGATCTAACAATCATTCGTGATATATAGTCACCAATGAAAAGATCCACCATTCCCTCACTTGATGATCTAAGGGCTTTTGAAGCCGTCGCACGACTTGGCTCTGTCAGGGCGGCGGCGGAAGAACTAGCCCTCACTCATGGGGCCGTAAGCCGTCGCATTTCCAAACTCGCCGTGGATATAAACGTCCAACTTTTTGAACCCAGTGGCCGTGGTATCCGTCTGACGCGTGATGGTGAAATTCTGAGCAAAGCAACACTTGGCGCGTTTGAACAACTGACGGATGCCCTTGGTGAAATCAGATCATCGCCCGCTAACCAGCCAATCGTTTTATCTTGCGAACGATCGGTCGCCATGCGGTGGCTGATCCCCCGGCTCAGTAAATTTCAAGATACCCATCCCGAGGTTGATTTACATCTTTCTGTTGGCGGTGGAACACTTGATTTTCAACGGGACCGAATTACGCTTGCGATCCGTCGACTGGATTTTCCAGTTGACCCAAATTGGATCATAGAGCCCATGATGAAAGAGACCATTGGCCCTGTAATGCAGCCTGGCATGAAGGTCCATTTTGTTAATCATAATTACATCGCCCTTGGCTCAAAGACCCGCCCCAACGCATGGGATGACTGGCTAAAAGAGCACCCCAATACACCGCGCCCGAGGGAAAACCGTTTTCAAGATCACCATTTTTTAATGATTGAAGGTGCCTTAAATGGATTGGGAGTAGCGCTCTGTCCTTATGTACTGGCCATGGATGATATAAAACGAGGACGCCTCATCGCACCCTTGGGATTTTGCGAAGATGGCAGTGAATATGGCCTGATACACCCAAAAGAGCTTCCGATGACAAACCATATTAAATTGGTAAAACACTGGCTATCAGAAGCCGCCCACCAATAAGACAAAAACGTAGTGGCTAAGGGTGTTCAGCAAGAATGCGCGATAGTCACATCGATTACCCAGCATCCATCAGAGACAATCAAACCTGTACCTAAACAACCACTTGTGCTTGGCCTGCAGCTTTAATAGCAGCAACCTTAATGGCCTCAGAAATATTTTCGGCGGTATCAAGATTATCCATTGCCCGTGTTATGTTCAGACCACCGATAAGCACAGCCAGCATAGCCCAGGCCCGCGCAATACGATTTTCCTCAGACACTCCAGCAAGTCCTTCAGCAATTAACCCTGCTATTTTAGACATTTTTTTCTCGTAAATACTTCGCAAAGCCTCACTGGAACGCACGACCTCAGGGGTCAAGCTCGTCATAGCGCAGCCACAGGCTTGATCGTCACGATGAGGCTTTCCCAGATAATAATCGGCAAAGGCCTGCACCCAGTCTTCACCGTGTTTGGATTGAAAAAGAGGAACGCCTGCGATCACTTCGTCCAGACCATCAATAACTGCCGATGAAAAAGCGCCATCTTTTGATCCAAAATGAGCGTAAAAAGCTCCGGATGTTACGCCAGCTTCTTTAGCAATACCATCAACCCCAATTCCAGCGTAGCCATGAGCACGAAAGCTTCGGCCAGCAGCAGCAAGCATACGCTTGTGGGTTTCTTCTCTTTTGCTCAACTTCTGTTGCATCTACACAAATCCTACTTGATCACAGCTTTTATATCGATCGTTACATACACTACATAACATTGCGTTCGTTATATTTCAACGTGATTATATTCAAGGAGATTAATCATACCACTCGTTCCTCTCACACCCCCACCTGAAGGGTGTCCTCGTTTATGGGCGAGGTACTGGAGAGTGCCCAAGTACCTGTAGATAGCGATCATATATTTCTTCATACTCACCGCTATCTTTAACTTGCTGTAATGCAGAATTAAACTCATGGCAAAGTTCATAATCCCAAAAGCCCATTCGGCTAAACACCACTGGCAAAATATCGTGAATTTTGAAATCCTTTGCCTCAGCTCGACTTCCAGGATTGTTTTTTATACTGTGCAAAAAAATAAACAGATCGCCAATACTAACATCTACTCGGTTATCCACCAGAGCTTGTGCTTGCAAGCGAGGCTCCGATGCTTCTGAATAGTTACCGCCCCCCACAACTTTTGAAAACTCAGGTCCAAAAAATTCCTTAGCCCCCTGAAAGGCAATAATTTTTTTCTTCCCAAGATCCTGTACACTTTCGATGGTAAAGCCCGAAGATTTCCTCGTCACTGCGACATCCCGAAACCTGAAAATCGGATCAGAGCGGCAGCCTTCAATTTCAACTGTATCGAAGAGATTTGAAACCGCATCGACTTTTTGTTTTTTAAAATCCTGCCACAATCGGTTATTTGGTCGTCCAAATAGAAATATCGGTTCGTGATCCGGTAACCGCTTGAATACAGCAACAATAAGGTCTGTGAAAATACCGGTATTATCTTCCGCAATGTAATAGGGTTCAAAATTACCCATACCTATGGTGACATCGTGCGCTTTAACCCCAGAAAAGGAGAACACAAAACAAGTAACAACCAATACAAAAAATTTTAAACACACGGACAAAATTCGCATAAGTCCCCTTACCCCAGGGCTCGTCAAAAATCTAATATCATTAACCTTACAGTATTTTTTAAATTGGCGATAATTATATCCCCATGCCTTAAACTATGAAATTTCAATAACGTTATTCATCTAGGGTCGTCGTTTTTTCTCACAAGCTTCCAGGTACTCTATACATCGATAAGTCAGACTTTCACGCGGGGCGTTCGGTGGCCAAATTGCATAAACAGGCAGGCTTTCGACTTTCCAATCCGGTAAAAGCTCAACCATCTGACCATTTTCGATTTCCTTTGTGACCAAAAAACGTGGTGGCGTAACAACCCCAAGCCCTGCTTTGGCCATCTGAACAACGGCGTGGATGTTATCCAACACAACCTGAGGCTCATAATGAATCCTTACGGATTTGCCAGCCTTATTGGTCAAAAATTTATCGTTCGGCCGCATCCTTAGACCGATAAAATCCCAACTTTTCAAATCCGTTGGTTTTTTAGGTGCTGGATGTTTGGCACAGTACTCAGGAGAAGCAACCATCATTCTTTCGAGGTCCGTCAACTTTTTTGACTTCAAAGTACTATCTTGTACCGTGCCGACACGAATTGCGAGGTCGATCCCTTCACGTATAACGTCCAATTGATGGTCACTAAAATTAATGGTGAGGGCAACCTTTGGATGAGCTTGAGCAAAAGCGGCGAGATCATCAACCATCGGCCCCTGAATAAAGCCCGCAGGAAAGGTAATAGTCAATTTTCCCGTGGGTTGGTTTGCGCGTTTAGCAATAGCATCAAAGCCGCTTTCAGCAGAGGCCAGCATTTCCTTGGCATAGTGAAATAGTTTTTCGCCGTCATGGGTCAATGACAACCGCCGCGTAGAGCGATAGAGCAGCGCAACACCAAGTTTTTCCTCCAATTGGGATACATGATGACTGACCACGGATGGGGAGAGGGAAAGCTCCCTTGAGGCAGCTCTAAAAGAGCCCGTTTCCACGATTTTTGCAAAAACCGCCATGGCGCGAAGCTCATCTATCATTAGGTAACATTTCCAAACAGTAAGTTTTAATTACATCAGATTATCACAGTTTAATTCGAAGGCTATAGTTCTTTACCCGGAATATAGGCACCCGGAAATTTAAAACCCGAGAACATAACCCCGGGACATATCCCCGGGGAAAATATCCAGTAGCGAAGAACCCTGCGCGTTTACTTGTGAGCTTTTTTAAGGATTAAGGTTGTGGATGGATTTACAGATACGTTGGATAAAGCAAAAAACACAGGCGATCTGAACCGTGAACCTGAAATCACCTCAACAGATAAATGCGTTATTGTCATTGATCAGGAATTACCGCTTGGCTTCATCGCGAACACGGCGGCGGTACTTTCTCTTTCAATTGGGAAACGCCACCCAGAAATGATCGGAAATGATATCCCTGATCATGCAGGGGATTTACACCAAGGCATTACAGTTCTTCCCGTCCCCATTCTCAAGGGCACAGCAGCATCGCTTCAGACTTTGCGCGAAGCCTTAAAACCTCATGAGCCCGAATTAACAGTAATTGATCTCATCTCCGCCACACGCACCACACAAAATTACACCGAATATTCATATGAAATGAAGTCTACATCCCTGGACAAGCTGGTTTACGTCGGGATTGCGCTTTATGGCAGCAAAAAACTGGTCAACAAATTCACGGGTAATCTCGGCTTATTACGATAGAAAAGATCCTGTCCCTACGCGGATAACGCCATGCGATCCTCGCGTGGTGTTGATCCGTAACAGCCCCTGTATACCCGAGAAAAATGCGAGAAGGAGGAAAATCCACAGGCGACGGCTACTTCACTCACCGGGAGTGCTGTCTGACGCAAAAGAGACCGCGCTCTTTTGAGCCTTAGACGCTTGTAGTAACGTTTGGGGCTACAGCTGAGGTGATAGGAAAATAATCTCTCGATTTGGCGTTTGGAGCTACCACTCTCAACCGCTATCTCTTCTGCCGAAAGAGGAATTTCTAAATTTTCTTCCATAATCCGAACGGCTTCAGCCAACTTACCCGACATCTTTTGTAAGGTAAGATTACGCTGGCGGAGAGGAATGGATGCCCCACTCCGTACGTCATGGTTAAATTCTTCAGCAACCTGTCTCGCAACTTCAGTTCCGCACTGATGTTCAATTACATTGATTATCATATCGAGACAAGCAGCCCTCCCCGTACAGGTAATACGTTTACGATCCCACGAGAACAGCGCATCGCGAATTTCCACAGTTGGGAACAGCTCCTGAAAGCTATCACGATAAGCTTGGGAAACAGTGCATTGGTAACCATCCAGAAGATTGGCATTGGCCAGTTCATAACAGGCACCACCTATGGCCCCGAGATAAACACCATGCCGATCAAGACGTTTGAGCCAGTTCGAAAAGTTGGGTAAATTACCCGTATCAACACCCCACTCACCAAAAACTAGTGCCAAGTCGATAGCTTCATCATCCCCGGCCTTCATTTTCGGCTGCAAGACAAATCCGTCTTCTAGATCGATAGGCTCCCCAGAAAGGGTCGCAATACGCCAATGAAAGGCGGCATAACCGGAAACAGCATTTGCGGCCTTTAAAGCCTGTATTGTTAAACTAATCTCAAGAGAACTTGTCCCAGGCAAAACAACCAGAACAACACGGCGCAATTCGCGCTGAAGCGATACCCCTTTGGCCTCAAGCTCTGAACTATACACCTTTAACTGCATACTCTCTCTCCTGACTTTAGATAACCAGCCACGCATAGAAATGGGGCTATTTTCATCTCTTAAAAGTCGACTTCAAAGCTAAATGATCACCTGGGGAGTAGTGCTCTCTGTCACTTTTTGATTTTCCCAAAGCTATTATTGAGTTTGAAGAACAGATGGGCGTCGGGCAATTGACTCTTTTTCACCTGTTGATCAATTTTTTTCACCATTTACCCCCAAATTTAACATCTACATTTAACATCGAATTTTTTCTCCTTTGGGATCGTAAGCCGACGATTTGATAAGCTTCGCGCGACTACGTTGACCGAAGGCCTGAACCTCAAAGACCTCTTTTTCAAGAAGCTCTAGAGGCAGATAAGCCAAGACCAGAGATTTACCGACCGAATAAGCAAAGTTGCCACTGGTGGTTTGTGCGATGACCTGACCATCACAAAAAACCGCCTCGCCGCCATAAACCGTAAGCGGATCATCCAAAAGTAAGGTCACCATGCGCTGAGACACGCCCTCTTCCTTGATTTTCAATAAGGCTTCACGTCCGAGAAAATTGCCCTTTTTCCAATCGATAAGAAAGTTCAACCCAGCTTCAAAGGGGTTATAGTCCGAGTTAATATCCGCGCCCCATGCCAGATAGCGCTTTTCCAACCGCAAGCTATCAATAGCGCGATAGCCCATATTGATCAGACCTTGGTCCTGGCCAGCTTGCATTATCGTTTCGTAGGCATATTCAAGATATTCCGTTGGGATATATAGTTCCCACCCCAACTCCCCCACATAGGTTACGCGGTATGCCAGTGCCGGAGCGTAGCCAATGCGGATGTCTTTGGTGCTCATAAAGGGAAACCCCGAATGTGAAATATCCTCATCGCACACTTTTTCCAGGATCTTGCGCGCGTTTGGTCCCTGCAGATTAAGAACACCGAAGGAGGATGTTATATCGCGCAGCACAACATCCTGCGTCCCAATACTTCCCTGATGATGTTCGGAAAAAAGTAATAATCCGGCTTCAAGCCAAGCTCTATCCCGCACACCCAAAGCAGATCCCGTGATCAACCAGAAGCAATCTTCAGCACGGCGAATGAGGGTGACATCCGCTTCTATGCCGCCATTCGCGTTGCAAAGTTGGCTATAGACAGCGCCACCAACAGGTTTGTCCACATTTGCCACGGCCATATATTGTAAAAATGCACAAGCTTTCGGGCCCGATATTTCAAACTTAGTGAAAGAAGTCTGATCAACCAGCACTGCTTGTTCTCGCGCAGCCTTGTGTTCGCGACCAATCGTTTCAGCCTGCCCCGGTCTATCAAAGCCAAATTTATCTTCCTGGAGGATATCTCCGTGCGCAAACCAATTGGCACGTTCCCAACCAAACTTAGAGCCGAAAACCGCCCCCTCCTGTTTGAGCCTGCTGTACAGTGGCGATCGGCGGGCGCCGCGGGCGGTTTCCAATTCCTCTCCCGGCCAATGGATGTCGTAATACTTGCTATAGCTTTCCACCGCACGGTCATGCAGGAATTTGTGACCGGACTGCAACGGACCAAAACGCCTGATATCAAAAGCCCAAAGATCGAGACCAGGATCACCGTTCAGTATCCAATTGGCCACGGCCTTACCAACACCACCTGACGCTGCAATACCTGAGGTAAAGGAACAGGCGGCAAAGAAATTGTCCAACCCTGGAACCGGGCCGATAACGGGTTCACCATCAGGAGATATGGGGATCGGCCCATTGATGATGGTACGCACACCCAATTCATTGAGAATAGGAAAACGGTGCAAAGCTGGTCCAAATATTTCTTCCAGACGATCCATGTTTGGATCAAAAAGATGGCGTTCACAATGCCAGGGGAAGCCTTCTTTTGGATTGACCTTATCAGTGCTCTGTTCCCAGCCGCCAATAGCTAGAGCCCCCGGCTCAGGCTTGGCGTAAAATCCGCCATCTGGATCGCGAAAACAGGGGATGCCGTCAGGGATATCGGGTGTTTTTTCAGTCACAAAATATTGGTGCTGCACAACACCTGCAGGCAATTCTACACCCGCCATTTGGCCAACTTGCCTTGCCCAGAGCCCCGCTGCATTAACCACCGTATCGACCTCTATCGTTCCGTGATCCGTTACGACATGAGTGATGCTTTCCTTGTTACCAACCGTTTTTCGGACCAGCTCTTTGACCATTACACCTTCGATCACCCGCCCCCCATTTTGACGGATACCTTTGGCATAGGCCTGGGTGAGGCTATAGGGATCAACATGACCATCTTCCGGGATGAAAGCTGCGCCAACGAGATCATTACTCTCCATCAAAGGATAAAGATTTTTGGCTTCACTGGGCGAGATGATCTCCATCTCAAACCCAACAGCCTGGGCAGCAGAATGCGACTTGAGGAGCTCTTGCCAACGATCCTGGGTTGAGGCGACACGTATGGAACCCACTTTACGCCACCCCGTTTCTTGCCCCGTTTCCTCAGCCAAGGTATCAAAGAGCGAAACGGAATCCTTCATTAGGCTCATCAGGTTCTGCTGCGAACGAAACTGCCCGACCAAACCAGCCGCATGCCATGTTGCGCCTTCGGTTAGCTTGGATTTTTCGAGCAAAACCACATCAGTTTGCCCCGCCTTAGCGAGGTGATAGGCGATAGAGGTCCCGATGGCACCACCACCAATGACCACAATTTTTGCAGAGGTTGGAAAAGCCTTACGCATCGAATATTCCTATAGATTCCTGATAAAATCAGATTTTATTCATTGTTTAATCGGGTGAGGTAGAGCAGCATTTATGTCTTACGCCGCAGTACTCTTTGCGCGACGATTGACGCGGCGTCCCCGGCTGACTTTATCACCACCAATGTCAAGTTCCTTCCACCCCTCCGGCAAAGTAGAATCCCCAGCGACCATCCCCGCGAACTCAGCTCGAATACGTGCATCGGTCTCGGCATCAAAGGCAGCAGCGTTCGGCTGGGAAAGTATTTCTCTGGCCTTGTTCATGGCACGCTGGTGTATCGTGGACGAGCCTTCGGTTTCCCATGTTTCACGCAGTTTACGGTCAGCCAGTTCCGGCATAAAGGTGGTGGTGGTCATATTATCCAGGGTCATGGGAAGACCTGCAAACAAAGCACCTGGTCCGACCTGCTTGACATCCTCAAGTGCAATTTCTTCATCGGAAAAGGCAAACCCAGTGCGTACGCGCTTGACCATGCCGGCGATTTCGTTGTCGATGAGTAGTTGTCCAAAATCAAAGGTCATCAAAGCATCTTGCAAGCCGCCCATAACGATAAAATTCACGCCTGAAACAGCCCCTAGCAAAGGAGACATTCCCTTTTCAAAGCCAGCCTGAGCATCGGCCGTCTTAGAATTTGTGAGCCCGAGATATCCGCCTGCTGGTACATCATAAAAACGAGCCATCTGACACACCAGAGAGTTCATCATGCCCACTTCTATAGCACCGGGCGCATAGGCTCCATCGCGCAAATCAGCAAAAACCGGAAGGAAGTTATAGATCTGTTCGGTCCCGGCCTTGGACATCTGGGCCAGACAAGCCGTCGCCAGCCATTCAGCATTGATCAGGGTTAACATACCCGGTAACGACTGGGGTGTATTGATCCCGCCCATAGGTGCAATTGTGCCGTAAGCCGTGACCCCGTTTTCAGCAAAAAACATAAGATTTTCAGTACTGTCATAATCCATGGTGAGCGGGGTTACGATCGAACAATACCCAAAATTAATAAAGGGTCGCTCCCAAAAAGCTTCGGGAGAGCCCGCAATCAATTCACCCAACTTCAGGATCTGTTTGGCCTCTTCCACAGTCCAAACTGAAGTACGGATTGGTTTCAGGCAATTTTTCAGCGCTGGATAAAATCGTGACAGGCTGATTTGATCGCTTGGTGCGTCATCCGCCAGGGTAGAGATAGAAAATACATCAATGTTATCAGCTTCATTTACCACATGAGCAATTCGGGCAATATCGTCCGAGGTTGCCCGACGGGTTATACCTGTTACAGGATCGACAATATCCGGAGCAGAGCTCGCTGTGGCAACAACGGGTAACTTTCGCGGGAATGTCACATCATTTTTTGGATCTCGCCCGCGCAATGTAATCGTTGCGGGGACCATCGCACGGTATTTTTCGACCACGTTCCGAGGAAGGCGCACCATCTCGGTTTCATGATCGACAATCGCGCCATGTTCGGCAAAGCGGTAGCGCGCCTTTTCATTACGCACCAACAAACCGACTTCTTCTAGGATCTCCAGCGATGATTCGTGGACACGACGAACCTCACTATCATCAAGAAAGGAAAAATACTGCACTAAGGCCTCCAGAAAGGTGTTTTATTTCCCTGAATGGTAAGCCGTAGTTTCGCTTGCAAACAAACGAGATTTAATGCAGCTTTGCATAATTAAACCTTATGCGAATAGATCCATGCCTAAACGCCCTCGCCTCAATCAGCTGCGTACTTTCGAAGCCGCAGCGCGTCACCTCAGCTTTTCTCTCGCTGCAGAAGAGCTCCATGTTTCTCAGGCCGCCGTCAGTCAACAAATTCGGCAACTAGAGGACTATCTTGGCGCGCCTCTTTTTGTGCGTAATAACCGTACTATCTCCTTAAACAGTGGTGGCCAGGCTTATTATCCTGCGGTACAGGAAGCTCTTGATCGGCTCGACACCATTACCGATCAGCTGTTCCCAGAGAAAAGAAAACATCTCATTACAATTCGGTGCACGCCGAGCATTGCGTCCTTGTGGCTGGCGCCGAGATTGCGTCAATTCCACGACATCAAGCCCGACATTGACGTGCACATTCGCACCCTTGATCAATTGCCGGGACAACTGGCGCACCAAGAATGTGATTTGGAAATTTTTGTTGGTTCACAAGAGGCAATTAAAGGAGCCGGGGTTCACAAACTTTGGGATGCAGAAATAATACCGGTCTGTGCACCAGGATATCTCGAGAAAATGACAATTATTAAGAAAGCTGAGGATTTGCTCAACTGTGACTTAATTCATGTCCTCGGCTATGAAAACGATTGGCATCGGTGGTTTCGGACCTATTGCAAAGGCACCTTTGACATTCCACAAGGCTTCTCTGTTGATGGATCTCTCATCGCTCTGGAAGCAGCCTGTCGGGGGGAAGGCGTTATTCTCGGCCGCCGCCCTCTCATCGACGGATATCTGGCATCAACTCAGTTGACAAAAGTATTTGAAGATCCGCTCTCTCTCTTTACCAGCTATTTTATCAGGGAAAATAGAAAATCTGCTAATTGGCGGATAAGCAAGGTCCTCATTGAGTGGCTTCTCCACAACCAAGTCAGTGATCGTAAAAGATCAAATCCAGCGCCGGACTGATCTTTTGTAATTCTCATAATCCTCGCCAAAGACATCAGCCATGACCTTTTCTTCAAAGGCGATATACCAACGATCTGAAACAACGATGAACAAAACAAAAATAAGAAATGGCGAGAGAGACCCCAGATAAAACGCGACACCAAAGCTAGATATGGCAAATCCGACATACATAGGATTTCGACTGTATTTAAAGAGCCCAGATGTCACCATCTGATCCGGCTTGTTAAAGGTCTTGAGATTTGTTTTTACCCGCATGAACTGTGTTCCCGCGACAAGCGTAATTGCAATTCCACCCCCGAGATCTATTAAACCCAGTAAGTTCCATGGATATTCCACGAACCGAATAATCGGTGCAAATTTATTCAACAAAGCCATGGCGATGAGACACAATAAAAAGAAAAACGGGGGTAAGAGACGTTGCATTGAACTTCCTAAATTATTGGATCAAGGCATTACGATCTAGCGGCTTTATCGGGCTTAAAACACGGTTCTAAAGGGTGACCGTTTCGACATTATTTCGGCCATTCTTAGTTTGGATTCTACTGTATTGATAATGAGCCTGTCCACGGCTAATGAAAACGACGATCCCGGAAGCTACCAAGCCAATACCAACGCCCATCAAAAGCTGTAGAGGGAAATAATTTCCTATAAATAGAACGCCCCAGGCATTCGCAATCGCAAGGGAGAATACCCACCCCGTGAAGAAACTTTTCTGGTTCCAGAAAAAACAAGAAAAACTCAGAGTAAAGAGTAAAATTGGATAACTCCCGACCCACTCTCCGTATCCAACACCACGCATCCAATGTTGGCCCACGCCCAAGTCTTCAGGTGTAATCAAAGGGTAAGCCCAACTAAAAATATGGTTTAAACCAATGGCAAATAAAACAGATGTACAAACTTTAACGAACCAGCCAAGACCATATTCATTTTTGCATAAGAGAAGAAAACACAAGGACACAATGGCAAAAATTTGCGGCCACCACGTCAAAAATCGCCCCCAATCCAATAACCAAAGAGCTGTATCTGACGTCGCATTCGCTAAACCAAAAAGATATAAATTTAATTCTTGCATCAACACACCTGCCAAAAACTACAGGCTTGTTTAGAACAGGAAAAGCCGATGCTATCCTTGCCTCAGATCAATCCTGTATAAAGTTCTTAATCTTAAATATAAAAACCTATATCAAGCTAGAGTCGGGACCCTAGAGAGGTATGTTTTATTGGCTTTATCTTACAGTAACCTGACAAGTTCTGATTACGTATCCTGCTTTTAAGAAAAATACTCAAAAAGATAAGCACCCCAAATCAAAACCGCCGCCAGCATCGCAAGCAACACAGCTGCCGATCCACAATCCTTGGCCAAGCCAGAAAGCTCATGATGTTCCACCCCCACGCGGTCGACCACAGCTTCTAACCCGGTGTTAAGAACCTCAACAATCAAAACAAAGATTAATGGCAGAGTAAGCAGCAACCAATCCCAAACCTGAGAGGAGATAAATACTGCAACAAGGCTTAAGGGTAAAAAAAGCAGAAGTTCTTGTTGAAAGGCTCGTTCCTTGCGTAAGCAATGGAATAAACCCACCAAACTCGCGTTAAAAGCACGTTTAATTGCCCCAATATCACTTACAGCCATCTTTCCCCCAATTCCACACCGTTTAGCTCCAGAAACTCCAGAATCCAATACCGAGCATAGTTTAGGATCAGGACTCATTAATTCAACAGCGTTGGCAATTTTGTTACGAGATATCTGAGTTTTGGACACCACTGTCGATATCGGGGATATTGCCAAGGAGGCTGAACCTCTAAGATGAAGTAACAAGATTGTCCCTAGGATTTACTGAATTTACCCCGTGAGCACGTTACAAAGACTTGAAAATGAACCACATTTCCCGCGTTTTTGCGCCTTCTCACAGGAAAAATCTGGCAAACCAGCACAGTCGAATTAATGGGTCCTGATCCTAGGGGAAGGGGTAGGGGATCAACGGATAATTTGTTTACAGGCTCAGGCACTCATTTTAGTTGGTATTGAGAATTTCACGGTTGTACCTACGTTTTGATCTGTGTTGTCGATCCAAATATTGCCCCCATGATATACAACCAATTTTTTAACAATTGCGAGCCCCATACCACTGCCTTCGACTTCATCCCGAGGACGAAGCGTCTGAAACATTTTAAAGACCTTGTCCTGCATTTCATTTGGGATTCCCGGTCCATCATCTGTGATCGCAAATACGTGATTTTGGTCTTCGACGTTATGTTCAATTTTAATCAAACCTTTATCCTGATCATGATGTTTGATCGCATTGCCAATTAGGTTATGAAAGGTTTGATTGAGAACAGTAGAAGGTGCTTTGATGGTTGGGAGGTCATATCGAACCTCAAAGCCATGATCCTGAACCGCTAATAGATCCGTAACATCCCCGATCATCACATTGAGATCGATAGACTTGAGGTCTTCACGGCCTTGCCCGATACGTGAATAGTCGAGAAGACTGGCCAATAAATTTTGCAGCCTGATAATCCGGCCCTTCATTAAGGCCAGATAATTTTCCGTTTCCTCAAATTTTTGATTTTGAATGTTCAGTTCGATCAACTCAGCTAGCTTGTGTATTCCGCTAAGGGGTGCTTTTAAATCATGCGAGGCCACATAAGCAAACTGTTCAAGTTCTGCGTTAGAACGTTTCAATTCCTCCGCATATGCCTGAATAGCGACCTCTGCAGTTTTTTGCCTATGAATATCCTGTATCGATCCAACAAAACGGGTGGGGATCCCATTCTTATCTCTTCCCACGCGCCCACTACCTCGGAACCATTTGTAATTCCCAGATTTGGTTCTCAGTCGATACTCAATATCGAAGTCCCCTTCGGCCTTTAGATGTACATCCATCATTTTATGTGTTCGCTCAATATCCCCGGGATGAAGGATGGCATCGAATTGTTTTGTTGAAGCGCTAATCTCTCCGCTTTCATACCCCAGAAGATTATAAAATTGAGATGACCAAAACTGTGTATCATCATCAATATTAGTCCAATCCCAAATTCCCACACTCGTCCCTGCAGCCGCTAAAGCAAATCGCTGTTCACTCTTTTGCAAGTCCTGGGTTTTTGTTTCAACCGCTTGATAAGATCGCATTAAAAAATAAGTGTAACTTCCAGACAAACAACTAAGGAAAAGAGCTCCCATGAGTAGCAATACTTCTATTATCTGTTGGTCATTGGCATAAGCGCCGGATTTTGGGTAAAGACTAAACAGCCATTTTCTTTGGCCAAACTGCCTCGTTTGATGAAGAGAAAAATCAGCTTCAGCCTTTGCGTCCGCTCGGCTGTCATATAATATTTCAGAACTTTCGATGTCTGTAACCATTATATCGAGATTACCATCAAGGTTTGAGCGAGGCTTCTCGATCAAATCCCCAACTCTCAACACGATTAGGACAAAACCTGTCAATAACTCACGACGTTTCAGTACGGTATCAGGCACATTATTCAGAGCCTCATTTTCGATATATTCTTCTGGATACACTTCTGACTGATACATCGGTAAAAACATAAGAGTGCCTGATTGAGAACCCGTTTCCTGAACAAGAGTAATTCCCTGTGTCATAACAAATTGCCCCGTATCTCTTGCGATTTCCAAAGCTTCCAAACGCTCCGGATTTGACCCCAAATCAAACCCAATTGCAGCTTCGTTTCCTTTTAACGGGTAGGCAAAAAATACGGGATAATATTCAGGGCGGCCAATGACCGGAGCCAAAAGACTTTTACCGTCGTTGACAATTCTCTCCTTTATGAAAAACCCTTCGTAACCTTCAGCCTGAGCCCGAATTTCATAACTATAACGCCTGTTGTTAGTGACCCTTGGGATCCACTCCAGCGCCTGAACTTCTGGGTGCCGCTTTAACAAATTGTTTGCAAAGTTATCGAACTTCCGTCGCTTAAGGTGCTCCGTATTTTCAATAAAGCCCTTAAGAGAACCAAGAATATCTTGAGTTGAGAGCATGCGCTCTTCGACAGCAAAAAAATGGCTGTTTGCTTGCTGTAGAAAAACCTCTTTACGGTCAGACCGGTTAAGTTCGACCATTAAAGAATACATGTTAATGGAAACCACTATGCCAATAACAAACACGAATAACGGAATAAGATATGGGTGACGATGGACTATGGGGAACATTACCGAAGCCCCACATTATGGTTTTTATTTAAGTCATTTTGAACACAGATAGCCTTAGCCATACCGCCTCCTTGTCATGCCAAGCCATTGCTGAGGATTGGCAAGATACTCGTCGTGAGCTTGCTGGATTAAGGAGGCTTCAAAAGTTGAGGAATCAAGAGCTTTGCTATAGAAGAAACCCTGTAACTCATCCTTTGCAAACAGAGAGAGTTGCTCAATTTGTGACTGCTTCTCAATGCCCTTAACGACAAGAGTCAACCCCAGAACATTGGCAAGTAGAGTTATAACATTGCAAATTTTTCTACTCGACGCGGAGGTTTCTATCTGGCGGACAAAAGATCTATCTATTTTGATTTTAGATATCGGCAACTCGCTCAAACGACTGAGCGAAGACTGCCCAACCCCAAAGTCATCAATAACCCAGATACACCCGAGCTTTGTCAAAACCTCAAGCTTTTCGGAGAACTGGGCCAGATTTTCCATAAGTGCTGTTTCTGCAATCTCAAACTCAAACAATCCGGGATCGAGATCATATTTTGCAAGCATTTCCATGACATGTGGAACAAAATCATCTGATTGGATCTGTAGGGGAGAAACATTGATCCCCACGGGGACAACTTTGGTACCCGCATCAATCCAGGCACGTTGCTGACGACAAGCTTCCTCGATGACCCATTGCCCTATTTCGAGTATTTTCATCGATCGTTCAGCTATTGGGATAAATGCATCCGGGCTGATCTGTTCCTCATTTTCTCTGCGCCAACGAAGTAAAGCCTCTGAACCGCAAATTGACTGGCTACCGACATTTATCTTAGGTTGGTAGTGTAATGCAAACTCGTTGTTCTCTATTGCTAAGGCTAACGCATTTTCAATTTTAGCAACCTTCTCAATATGTTCTCCGATACTTGAATCAAAAAATTCACAAGAATTTTTACCGTTTTCTTTAACCTTGTATAGAGCGCCATCTGCGTCCCGAATGAGATCTTTGGCCGAACGGTTATCTTGATTGGGGTGCATCACTGCAATACCAACAGAGCCTTTACATTGGAAAGTTTGGTTATCAAAATATATTGGATTATCAAAAACTTTGAGGATCTTATCCTTGAGCGGAAGCACATCTGCTTCGCTTCGATAACCATTGAGCACCACGCCAAATTCATCTCCCCCTAATCGCGCGACGATATCAGATCTACGTACGATTGCCTTTAAACGGCTGGAAATTTCTTTTAACAGAGCATCTCCTGCGGGGTGTCCATAGGTATCATTGGTCGTTTTGAAATCATCAATATCAATAAGGAATAGGGCGAGATAGGTATTAGCCCGTTCTGTTGTCAGAATTGCCATCTCAAGTGCAGGATCAAATTTTGTCCTATTCGCCAAGCCTGTCAGCCCGTCAGTAAGGGCCGATTTGATTAACTTTCTTTCTTGTTCCTTTTGGGCAATACTAAAGCGAACAGAGCGGTTTAACAGAGCAGGGGTGAGTTCCGTTTTCAGTAAATAATCTGCGGCCCCGTAATAACAGGCCAATTCATCGAGGGCTTGATTATCCTCACCCGTTAACAAGATCATCGGGGTCAGACAACCAGCTTTGGTGAACTTCTGAATAAGATCAACACCTCTTTGAGATCCCATGTATTGATCAATGAGGCAGACATTGTAGTCGTCTATTTCTTCACTAACATCAACTTTGGATGGATCAGATACCCAACTGACAACAACATCCTCTTTGGGAAAGGCACTACTTAACAGGTGTTCTGTATAGAGAAAGTCAACTTTATCATCATCGAGCACCAGTACGCGCATTCGGCAACCCTCCACCCCCCGGTTTTGGACTTAGATATAGACCCCATGCAAGCATAACCACATCTTAACGGGAAAGACTTAACGATGTATAAACTCCAAGGTTGCTTTAAGAAAGATTAACCATCTAAGCTTCTTGTTAGTATGCAGGTTTTTAAAAAATGCCCCTTCTTTATAGAAAAACAAACAGAGGATATCTCAAGGAATAACCTTATGTTTCAATCAACGATCTGCTATATACGTCTGACAGTATAAATGTTTCTTTTGAACCTATCGGTTGAGCTTACCCAGTGAATTCATGACGACACTTTCCCTTTTTAATATTGCGACCATCACACTCACGCTGGCTGCATTTTTTGGCTACCTTAATCATCGTTGGTTACGGATGCCGATATCCATTGGCCTTGTTGTCATTGCCTTAATTGCCTCCATTATGGTCATGCTGGTTGACCTCGCGGTTCCTCAACTCGGAATACAGTCAGCTGTCAGGCTCTCTCTTGCTCAAATTGATTTCCATGAAACCCTGATGAAGGGAATGTTAAGCTTCCTGCTCTTTGCGGGTGCCCTCCATGTAAATATTGAAGATCTTATCCATCGCAAATATGCCATTACACTCATGGCAACGGTAGGTGTTTTGATCTCAACCTTCCTCATTGGCTTTTCAATGTTTTACCTCACAAGCTTCATTGATCTTGAGATACCCTTAATATATTGCCTGATTTTCGGGAGCCTGATTGCCCCCACAGATCCTGTCGCAGTTCTAGGTATCCTTAAGACGGTAAGAGTTCCAAGTTCTCTCAAGGCCAAAATTGCAGGAGAAAGTCTGTTTAATGACGGAGTTGGCGTCGTGGTCTTTACCATTTTAGTTGCCATAGCCACCCAATCACCCACGTCTGGAGAGGAGCAAATGGGGGCCCTTGAAATGGTGCGCTTCTTTTTACTCGAAGCTGGTGGCGGAGCCGCTCTTGGACTGGTCACGGGGTATATTGCCTATCGAGCTTTAAAAAGCATCGATGAATACACCATCGAAGTTCTCATTACTCTAGCTCTGGTCATGGTGAGTTACAGCCTCGCTTATGCCTTGCATTTTTCAGGCCCCATTGCCGTCGTAATAGCTGGCCTTTTGATTGGCAACAGCGGCATGCGTTTTGCCATGAGCGAAAGCACTCGGGACCATGTACAAAAATTCTGGACCCTCCTCGATGAGATCCTCAACGCTTCCCTGTTTTTGATTATCGGATTTGAAATTCTGGCTATATCTGAAACAACAACTAATCTAATCGCAACTCTGATTATGATCCCAGTCGTCTTAGTGGCCCGCTTTATCTCTGTCGGACTGCCGATTAGCCTGCTCAGTCTCAAGCAAAAATACACTCCAGGAGCTATTGTTGTTTTGACCTGGGGCGGACTTCGCGGCGGTATCTCTGTGGCCCTTGTTCTCTCTCTACCGAACGTCCCAGAAAAAGAGAGCCTGCTTGCCATAACCTATGGCATCGTCATCTTTTCGATCATCGTACAAGGGCTAACCGTTAAAAAGGTCGTCGAGCGTTTTGTGAAATAAAGGTTGGGGCTGATCCAGATAACTAAATTAAATGCCTATTAACCCACTATTTAATTTGTCGTAATTGCTCCTGCGGGGCAGGGTTAAACTTGTGATTGAGTGTTGGATCGAATTGGCGTTTTGTATTCTAATTAAAGCCTGGGCATTTAAAGATCTGGATATTTAACCAAAATTGCCTTTAAGCCTTACAAAGACCCTGTAAGGCCCATTTCCCAAAAACCGGCTTCTAGTCTTGTTGCGGTGGCAAAGGTTTCGCAAAGCTGTTTCCAACGCCCCGAAGACCTGTAATCTTCGCCTAGCCGGGACATCGCAACACGTTCCAACTGCCCGTAAGCACCCGCTGCGACTTGCTGATACTCGTTACTTGAATACATATCGATCCAAGGGCGATAAGGATTGTTTTCTAGCGCTGTCGTCTGTTCATCCGCCAGACGAGATCCGATTTCAGCATAGCCCATAACACAAGGAGCCAGTGCAACGAGAAGATCAAGAATATCGCCAGACATTCCCCGTTCCATGACATAACGGGTATAGGCGATATTGGCTGCGGCTTCGGGCTCCGCTTCCAAGACAGATTTCTTAATCCCCCAATCAGCACAATAGCTGATATGCAATTTCACTTCTTCGTTTAACAGTGCGTCCATCGTTGTCGAAGCCTGACGCATGTCGTCCAAATTATCACTTTTAAAAACAGCCAAGGCATAGGCTCTACTGAACTGGACTAAAAAGAGATAATCCTGAATAAGATAATGCTTAAAAGCAGCCTCTGATAAAGATCCATCCCCCATTGACTGAACAAAGGGATGATAAACATACGATGCCCATTCCGTAGGGCATTCTGCTTTGAGATCTTCATAAAAGGACATGTTATTTTTCTTTTTGGAGAACCCGACGGTAAGATTATCGTCAGAAAAAAAGCGGTCCAAAATTAATTAGACCGCTATCTAAAAATTATCAACCGCTCAAAGAGCCTCAGGTAACTGAACCTTCAGGCCATCAAGCTCTTCAGACATAATCAACTGACAGCCCAGACGCGATGTCTCGGTCAGGTTAAAAGCAAGGTCGAGCATATCTTCTTCGTCTTCAGATACTTCTTCCAGCTTGCCATACCAACTCGGGTCAATAACCACATGGCAGGTCGCACAGGCGAGAGATCCTTCGCAAGCACCTTCGATATCGATATCATTACGCTGAGCAATTTCAAGAACTGATAGCCCGAGAGGGGCATCAACTTCTTTTTCGGAACCGTCTGTTTCGACAAAAGTCATTTTTGGCATGCGCCAATTCTCCTAACATAACCGGGGACAAAGCCTGATGACTTTCACATGCCCCTTAACATCGATCCGCTGCCGTACTTATGGTCGGCTATTATTTTACTATTTATTCACAGTGGCTGACTATATACGCCGCTTAAGTCTGACTTGGGAAGTGCTTTTTCATATCATGAGCCGCGCGGAGCTGATCGTAATTTTCCAACCGCCTTAATCAAGAGATCAATGGCCTGATCAACCTCTTCTTCTTTTGTGAAGCGACCGAGGCCAATACGAAGGGATGACAATGCCTGACTTTCGTTTAAACCCAAAGCCTTAAGCACATAAGATGGATCGAGATCAGCCGAGGTACAAGCAGATCCCATCGATAGGGCCAGGCCAGGAATAGACTTCATCAATTCTACACCAGAAACATCTTCGAAAGTTACGTTGAGGTTACCAGGAATCCTCTGCTCGGGATCACCATTAAAGCTCACACCCACCAATCCGGCTTTCAGTCCCTCTTGAAAGCGTCGACTTAAAGACGACAGCCGATCATACTCGCCAAACATTTCTTCGTTGGCGTATTGAGCTGCTGCGCCAAGGCCGACACAAAGAGGCGTTGCCAGTGTACCTGAACGAAGGCCTCGTTCCTGCCCTCCGCCATCGATTAAAGGCTCCAGACGAATACGAGGGCGCCTGCGCACATAAAGAGCACCGATGCCTTTGGGCCCGTATATTTTATGACCCGAGATGCTCATCAGATCGATCTGCATTTTATTCACATCTAGGGGAATTTTGCCAACGGCCTGGGCTGCATCAGTGTGAAACTTGGCACCAGCAGCCTTACAAATTTCTCCAATTCGGCTTAAGTGCTGAATAACGCCGATTTCATTGTTTACAGCCATAATCGATACAAGGACTGTTTCCTCGGTAACGGCTTTTGACAAAGCCTCCATATCGACCAAGCCCATGGCATCAACGGGCAGCCTGATAACGTCGAAGCCTTCACGTTCCAATCGGTTCACAGATTCCAAAACGCATTTGTGTTCAATTGTTGTCGTGATGATCCGATTACGTGGGGAGCCTCTGGGGTTATCGCGCAGGAAATGAGCCAGGCCTTTTATTGCCAGATTGTTTGATTCAGTGGCACCAGATGTGAAAATTATTTCCCTCGGGTCGGCACCGATCACATCCGCGATTTGCTGGCGTGCTTTATCCACCACCTCTTCTGCTTCCCAGCCGTAGGCGTGGTCAACCGAGTGAGGGTTGCCAAAACTCTCGCTAAAAAAGGGCAGCATGGCCTTGACCACACGTGGGTCTGTAGGTGTTGTGGCCTGATAATCGAGGTAGATAGGTTTAATTGATCTATTGGCTTTTTTGTTCTGCATTAGACTCTAAACACCCTCTGGCCGCTCTCCTTTGCGCTGGAACAAGGCAATCCAGGCATCCGTAAAACGATCCAAATCTTCCAGGCTTGAGTTCCACCCTGTCGAAATACGAATAGCCTCGCCTGCGGCCTTGTCATCCGCCCCCATGGCCTTGAGCACGTGCGACGCTTGAACCTTACCGGAGGAGCAAGCAGATCCAGAGGACACCGCATATCCTTCGAGATCAAGCACCATCAATTGAGTATCTGATGGCACACCCGGCATTGTAATTGTCGTGGTATTGGGGACACGGGGAGTGTTGGCACCAAAGACACGCGCCCTCGGTGCCGCAGCCAAGAGCTTTTGTTCCATGGCGTCTCGGGATTGAGATTTTTTCTGCATATCAGAAAGTCCTTCAAGCGAAAGTCTTGCCGCCACACCAAAGCCGGCGATCCCAGAAACATTCTCTGTCCCACCGCGTCGGCGTCTTTCCTGTCCGCCGCCCAATTGTTGAGAAATGATCTCGAGACCTTTACCCAGGATCATAGCCCCTATTCCCTGAGGGCCTCCGAGTTTATGAGAAGAAATCGTCGTAAAATCTATCGCGAGTTCTTCGCAGTTAATAGCCACTTTTCCAGCGGCCTGCACAGCGTCGCAATGAACCAAAGCGCCTTTGTCGTGGGCTAATTTTACAATCTGCTCAATGGGTTGCAAAACGCCGGTTTCATTATTGGCCATCATGACAGAGACAAGCGTCTTGTCGCCGTCGTCGGCGAGCAACTCTTCCAGAGCTGATAGCCTTATATTGCCTTGCTCATCCACAGGAATCTGAACCGCATTTTCATGAACCTGCAACACAGAAGGATGCTCAATAGAAGACACCAAAATGCGACTGCGGCCTGAACCTTTGAGAGCTAGGTTATTTGCTTCAGTGCCACCGGAGGTAAATACCACCCTTGCCGGTTTACTGGCCACAAGTGCCGCAATCTCGGCACGCGCGTCTTCAACCAGGCGTCTGGCCGCGCGTCCATATTCGTGAATAGATGAAGGATTGCCGGTTTGTTTAAGCGCAGAAGTAACGGCTTCTATCACTTCAGGTCGAACGGGTGCCGTAGCATTGTAATCAAGATAGACGGAACGGCGCATTTAAGGTCTCATATCCAATTTAAGCCAAGCTGATTCTTCACTAGGCCCAATATAACATTCGGGTCAATATTACACTGGACCAATTAAAACACTGGGTCCAATAGATATATGGTGGTTATTCAGCAGCGACACCATCATTTGGGCCAGAAGACAGAAATAAAGCTGACCCAGGTTCAATACGACGTTCAATTACGTCTGCCAAGGAAACACTGTTCAAATAGCTATAGATGTGGTTCGAAAGACCAAGCCAGAGGTCATGAGTAATACAACGGCTTTTATCGCTTCGACACCCCTGAGGACTTGTCGGCGTACAAGCTGTTGCCCTTATTGGTTCTTCAACCGCCTGGAATATTTCAGAGATCATAGTCTCACTGGCTTTTTTTGACATTTTGTAGCCGCCACCGGGGCCGCGTACTGATGCCACCAAATTTTCCCGTCTCAGCTTGGCAAAAAGTTGTTCAAGATATGAAAGAGAGATTTCCTGTCGGTCCGCAATCTCGGCAAGAGATACCGGGCGCTCATCAGCATAGAGAGCCAAATCAACCATTGCCATCACGGCATAGCGACCTTTAGTGCTTAGTTTCACGGCCCATCACTCCTAAACATCCGATAACAACCTGATCCTTAACGCCCGTCATATTATAACAGCCTCAAATTTATAAACACCTCTTGCGATGAGGTAAGCTTAACATTTCCCCTGCGGAGGGATATCTTCGCCAGTGCTTTCATTCTTGTCAGTTTCCGCCTTTTTTGTCAGCAGATTACCCTGATAGTCATCCTGACCTTCCAAAGAGTTCAAACGCCTGCGCAGCGATTGAACCTCGTTAAGAAGTCCCTCAAGTGTACGTGCGACAGGATCTGGGACATCCCCCGTAGGTATTCCATAGGCCACAAAAGGTTGTTCGTCCACCACGACAGGTTTCGGATTAACCACTTTACCAGGAATGCCCACAACCGTTGCACAACAAGGCACATCCTTGGTCACAACAGAATTTGCCCCAATTCGGGCATTGCGCGCAACCACAATGGGGCCAAGTACTTGTGCACCAGATCCGACGATTGTTCCACATTCCAAAGTTGGATGACGTTTGGTTCCGCGCTGAGCATCAGAATCAACACTAGGAGCTACCCCCCCTAAAGTCACGCCGTGATAGAGCGTCACATTGTCGCCGATGACAGATGTTTCACCGATAACCACGCCCATGCCATGGTCGATAAAAAAACCTTTTCCGATGGTCGCGCCGGGATGAATTTCGATTCCCGTTACCACGCGCCCTAAATGGGATAAACACCGCGCAAGTAACCGCCAGTCTTTTCGCCACAGTTTATTGGATAGTCTGTGCAGACTAACAGCCTGAAAACCGGGATAACAAAGCACGACCTCTGCGCGTGAGCGTGCGGCAGGATCACGCGACATTGTCGCATCAATTTCAGCTTTTACTCTGTCGAACATTCGTTCGTTCCTATCTCTACCTTTTACTTTCTTGAAAAAGGTATTTGGCTAAGCGCTACCCGTAGATTATATACAATGCATTGAAATCACACTGCACATCCTCTGCGATATAATTATCCGGGTCGTCGGGGTCAAGTGTAGCAAGTGTTTAGACCAGCTGCACAATAGCTTTTTTGGAGCTTATGTGAAGGTAGTCTAAACAGGTGAACGGCTGAAATAAAGCCTCGAAGTCAACTAAAGGGAACAGTGACTGTATGCCTGATATTATTCTGAACGGCCCAGAAGGTCGTCTTGAAGGACGCTATTTTCACAATCCGACCCCCAATGCCCCGATTGCGTTGATGCTTCACCCGCATCCTCAGCACGGCGGCACAATGAACAACAAAATCGTCTACACGATGTTCAACTCTTTCAAAGCTCAGGGCTTTTCAGTTCTGCGCTTTAACTTTCGCGGTGTAGGCCGCTCTCAAGGTACGTTCGATGACGGCGAAGGTGAGCTTTCTGATGCAGCATCTGCCCTAGACTGGCTTCAGTCCGTCAATGCAAATGCCAGCCAGTGCTGGGTATCCGGATTTTCATTCGGCGCCTGGATCAGCATGCAATTGCTCATGCGTCGGCCTGAGATCGATGGATTTGTATCAATTGCACCACCCGCAAACATGTTCGACTTCAGCTTTCTGGCACCCTGCCCGTCATCTGGCCTGATCGTTCAGGGTGAGCGCGATGACGTCGTACCAGAATCCGCAACGGCAAAACTTGTCGATAAGCTGAATTCACAAAAAGGTATCGCGATCGATTATCGGATCGAGCCAACTGCTGGCCACTATTTCGAAAACGAAATGGAAATCGTCGATAGCCACATTCAAGATTACGTCAGCCAAAACCTGGCACCAGCTGAAGAGTAAGCACTCTATAGAGTGATGAATAAAAAAGGCCGCTGATTGCAAATGTAATCAGCGGCCTTTTTTTGTGTCTTGCACAAACTTAGTTCAAAAATTTTGAAACATTCAAGCGGCGTGCAACACACCACCATGGCATGGCTCAGGAACCTTCGTTGTTGTTGGCAAGGACAATGGCAACCCAAGCTGGCTGCGTTTGGCTAAAAAGGCGAAGGCCTGTGCTTCGAGGTGGTCTCCGTCCCAGCCAACACTTTCAACAGGCTCGACAGAAACCTTGAGAGCTTCACGCAGGGCATCCATCAGTACAGGGTTATGACGTCCTCCACCTGTTACAAACCACTTCTCAGGTGCTTGTGGAAGATACGGAAGCACCTTGGCATTCGCCGCTGCTGTAAAAGTCGTCAAAGTCGCGGCCCCGTCTTCCGGGTTCAGGCCTTGTACGTGCTCACTTGAGAAATCGTAGCGGTCTAACGACTTTGGTGGTTCTTGGGAGAGAAAGGGATTATCGAGCATTTTTGAAAGTACTGCTTGATTGACATGACCAGAAGCTGCAACCCGTCCGCCTTCATCCATGGCCTTGCCAAAATGCTTAAACATCCAATCATCCAGCAGACCGTTGCCCGGTCCGGTATCGCACGCAAGCACAGAACCATCTGGACCAAGATAGGTGATGTTGGAAACGCCGCCAATATTGAGAACAACGATTGGCTTGGTCAATTCCCGCGCCAAAGCCTGATGATAGAGCGGTGCAAAAGGAGCGCCCTCTCCACCAGCCGCAACATCGGCAGACCGAAAATCATTTACGACAGGTATGCCACAAAGTTTAGCCAGCAGTTTACCGTCGCCAATTTGTTTGGTTATACCGCGCGCCGGATCATGAAAGGTGGTCTGTCCGTGAAATCCGATTAACTCAATATCAGAAGCCTCAAGGCCAGCTTTATTCAAAAGTTGTTGTACTGCCTCACTATGCCAACGCGTTAAAGCTTCTTCTGCAACAGAAGTCTCTTTACCTTCTCCCATCACAGATTGAAGCAAGGCACGCTGATCATTGTTATAGGAAAAGCTATGAGTTTGTCCTTGTTCAAGTACGGTTTCACCATCGCTTTTGATAAGAGCGACATCTATGCCATCCATAGAGGTTCCACTCATCAAGCCTAACAGCCAACCACACTTCGTATCGGTCATAGATCTAACTCTTCTCTATATCTTGTTCTGGGATCTTGTTCCGGGATCTTGTTCCGGGATCTTGTTCCGGGATCTTGTTCCGGTATCTCGTTTAGGTGTTTTCTCGCGATGGTTCAATTTGGTTTCAGATGTTTTTCATCGTATCGAAGATTGTTTCCTTATAGGGATTGTGGTAAATCCCTGCGGCTACGGCAAGGAGAGGATTGCTTTTCTGCCGTACTTTCTACATTAATTTTGACCTTTTTCGAACTAAGCGAGATTTACAATGACCGCGCCACAAGCAACCAACTATCGTTCAGAATTCCTTCGCGAACTGAGCGCTCGTGGTTATATCCATCAGTGTACGGATATGGATGCCCTGGATTCAAAACTCGAAAAAGGTCCAATCGCAGCTTATATCGGCTTTGACTGCACAGCAGACTCTCTGCATGTAGGCAGTCTGGTTCAGATCATGTTGTTGCGTTGGCTGCAGAAATCCGGCCATAAGCCCATCGTTTTGATGGGCGGCGGTACCAGTAAAGTTGGTGACCCTTCTTTCAAGGATGAAGCGCGTAAGCTGATCACGGTTGAAGAAATTCAACACAACATGGATGGCATCAAGAAGGTCTTTTCTAAATACCTGACTTTTGGTGACGGCCCTACAGATGCTGTGATGGTCAACAATGCCGACTGGCTCGACAACATCAACTACCTTGAATTCCTGCGTGATTACGGTGTGCATTTCTCCGTCAACCGTATGCTCAGCTTTGATTCCGTCAAACTACGTCTTGATCGCGAACAGTCTCTGTCGTTCCTTGAGTTCAACTACATGATCCTTCAAGCTTATGACTTCATGGAGCTGAACAAACGTCAAGATTGCCTGTTGCAAATGGGTGGATCTGATCAATGGGGCAACATCGTCAATGGTGTAGATCTCACGCGCCGTGTCAGCCGAAACGAAGTCTATGGTCTAACCTCTCCGCTTCTCACCACCTCATCTGGTGTCAAAATGGGCAAGACGGTTAGCGGTGCGGTGTGGCTCAACGAAGAACGCCTATCTGTTTATGATTTCTGGCAGTACTGGCGCAACACAGAAGACGCCGACGTTGGTCGTTTTCTCCGCCTGTTCACCGAGCTTTCCGAAGACCAGATCAATAGCCTGGAAGCCATGGAAGGCGCTGATATCAACGAAGCCAAGAAAGTACTCGCCACCGAAGCAACGAGACTTTGTCACGGACTGGAAGCAGCAGAAGCTGCTGCAGAAACGGCACGCAAAGCATTTGAAGAACGCAGCATGAGCGCCGACCTACCGAGCCACGATGTTGAAAAATCTCGCCTAGAAGAAGGCATCCCGGCTTTCTTACTGCTCAAAGAAGTTGGCCTCACGACCAGTAACGGTGAAGCCCGTAAGCTGATCAAAGGTGGCGGTGGTCGATTAAACGATGTGCAAATCAAAGATGATAGTTTGTCTATCTCTCTTACTGATTTAAACGCTGAAGGCTCCATCAAGCTTTCCGCTGGTAAAAAAAGACATATCCTGGTGAAGCCCGTCTAGGCGACTATTTCGTAGAATACATGTCGTACAAAAGGGCTGCAATTTTGCAGCCCTTTTGCGTTATCTAAATCAGACACAGATTACTTCTGATCGATTTTTGGCTTCTTCTTTTCTTCTGGCTCTTCGTCAACTGAAGTTTGACCTTCGGTCGTTGGCGTTGCATTACCAAAGATATTACGAAGGAAACCTGGGGCAAGACCAGACAGAGGATTAATCGAAACTTCAGGCTCTTCCAGATCGCCTTTCAAAGAGTAATTGAAAGCGACGATCCCTTCGCCTTCCCCGCCGGTGAGCAAATTCCCGATCAAAGGTATGCCGCCAAGAATTCGATTAATCGTGTAGGCTGGAACAATGGTTCCATCCACGGCCAATATCTTCTTGGTGGTATCAATTTCCCCTTTTCCGGTCAGACCTATGGAAGAAGAATATAACCTTATAAGATCACTTCTGAGCAGGCCGTTCTGGAGGGTGAAATCACCTTTCAATTCGTTAAAGGCGATCCCTTCTGTGGTCAGGGTGGTTACAGGTCCTGTAAGAGACGCAAAGGCCAGCATTTTTGCAAGGGTTGGGGCTTTTACCAGACGCAAACCCCGGGCTTCCATGCTGCCATTCAGAATGGTCTCTGTTCGATAATCTGCAGCAACCCCATTTATTTGAAGCGAGCCGCCTTCGACCGTATCAAGCACGTCCAGGGCACGCAGCATAGCACCGAAATCGTTCGCGGTTATACTTAACCCCTGACGCCCGTCTTCGAGTGGCTGATAAGCCATAGCAAAGGTCCGTGTGACATTGTCCGTCTCTTCAGTCCCCTTCACCCCTTCAGCATGCCAAAGCTCTTTTGGAATCTCACCCGAAAACTGTATCCGTTTCCAGCCTTCAGCCTCTTTATCAATCCATAAAGAAGCATTCCGAAAGAACCGCTGTTCTCCCATGTAAATTGCATCGAGGTTTTCAGCAATTACAGTAATTGGGGCTGTTGTTTCTACGTCTGGCTCAGGTATCGCTTCTGGGACTATTGTGTTCCCATTCTCAGATGCGGTTGTTGCAGTGCTCTCAGTACCCTCGTCAGGCTGGGTTTGTGCCTCTGTGGTTGTGTCATCACCAATAAAGCGTGTGGCATCAAGGACACCACCTCCGATAATGACCACAGGTTTATCATTACTCAGATCCAGCTTCACATCGGTAAGTAAAGAATTTCCAAGTTGAAGTTGGTCAAGAGAGGCGCGCGAAATTCCCTTATCATTCAAATCTATCTGGCCTGTAACCGCTAAATCATTTGCTTCCAGATCAAAGCTGTTAATTTTAACCGCTTCGCCATTCTGTAAGGTGACAATGGCCTGCAATTGACCGGGTACGCCCGCTTCTTTTTGATAATTGAGATCATCAATTTTAAGCACAGCGTCCTGAAGATTGGTTGCCAGCTGAACAGTTCCAGTACTGTCCACCCTGTTTTCCAGAGCAAGAGAGAGCGAAACCGGTCCTGAGATATAATCAGAAACAGGAATGCCGAGCTTTTCCAAACCATCAGGTAGAATACGTGCAATTTCAGCTTTTAGATCAGTCCGAACACTGACATCACTGCCAAAATTTTCATTCCAATCAATTATTAAGGGCACCCCGGCAAGTAATAATGGTCCGGTTACGTGCATGCCTTTTCCCGTTACATTGAGTACCAGGTCGCCCTCAGTTGCATCGAGCCCATTATAGATTTTGCCAATCCGCGCTTTCTTGATCTCTGCAGAGGCATCGATAGCGACATCCTCAAACTTGAGATCCTTGAGCAACAGAAAATCAAAATCGACAGCAACCGCGGCATCACCGCTGGTTTCTTGGGGATCGATACCCAATTCGTCGACAAGCTTCAGGTTTTCACTGTTTAAGATCGCCAGTGCAGTATTAACGGGGCCCTCAACAGCAGTCTGGATCGCTATTTTTTCGTTCTCAACATCAAGACCTGTTATTTCTATCGTCGAAGGCAGAACTGACATATCTTCGAGTATGCCGCCCTCTGTAAACAGGGTGAGCCCATCCGAACGAACTTCGGCAGTCCCGGATACTTTTGTGACCGGCGGCAGGGGACGTAAATAGTGCACATCAAGGTCTGTATATTTCATAGTCCCCTTGAGTGAGACCAGTTTAGCCTTCTCAAAATCGCCCTCAGGAACATCGAGAACAACCTTGACCACGGCTTCGTTGGCAACACCTGTTTTGATGTTTTCAGTGACCCATTCGCGCGCGTCATTGGCCTTCCCTTCGGGCCAATAAAGCGAAAGATCATCAAGAGGCACCTCAACAGCTTTAACGCCAGCGAGGATTTGCATATCACCTTCCAGGCCAGAAATGCTGCCCGCAACAGAGAGCTGCGGCCCTTTCACGCCCTCTAGACCAAAATTAATTGCTGCGTTATCTAGGGTCAGTTTTTGATTTTCTTTACTATAACTACCTTTGAGGAAGAGCCCTTGCACAGGAAGTTTGGGCACGTTTTGGCTCGGAATTTCAATCGTGCCACTGCCACCTGAAAGCTCAAACCGACTGCGACCAAACTCCCCTGACAGGTTCAGTGAAGTCGCAACAGATACTGCAAGTGGAATATCGATTGTTGAAAGCTCTGATAGACTTGGATCCAGTTTCGCCAAAGTCGTTGGCTTCAGACCTGAGAGCTGAAATGCGAGGTCTATTATTTGCAAAGATCTGTCGTATACAAAAGCGCCATTGAGAATGGCTTCTTCTCTTGCAATATCTACCAGAAAATCTAATTCGCCCTTTAGGCCGAGCTTGTCGCGACGGATGTTTATATCGGCGTAGGGAACGTTATAGATCAGGCCAAGTTTTTTATCATCGATAACCAGTTTAGCGCCCACGATTTCGAACTGATTGAGATAAGCCAGGGGATGCCCAACATCTCGATCCTTCATCAAACCATCCAGGATCTCCGGCAAGACATCGCCAAAACTTGGCTCATCCCCAGCCTTTTCATCTGAAGGGTCATTAACAATCTCAAAATGCCCATCTTCAGCTCGAACCAGGTACAGTCTTGGCCCAATGACATCGACGCCCGTTGGAACGATTTTCCCTCGAAGCAAAGCACCAACATCAAAATCAATACCCATTAAGGGCACAGCAGCGATAACATTATTTTCGCTATCAACGACCCTGACCTGTTCAACCTGTACCGCAATGGCGCGTTCTTTCGGCACCCATACAAGCATGGTAGTCGCCACATCAAGGCGCATTCCCTGCTCTAGATCGACAAAGGCTTCTTCCACGTAGGGTGTGAGAAAATCTATTTGAACAGGCCCTGACGAAAGGCGCCAGACCGCAATGCCCGCCAAGACAGCAGTGATAACCAGCAGGCCGGCAATCAGTTCCAAAATGAACAGAGAAGACTTACGAATCATAAAATAATGTGGCTCCGCGCGCCCAGAGTACGACCAGAATCGATAATGTGCTGCATAATTTTATTTACTCAATCTCTTGACCAATTTCTACAGCCTTTGCACTGTACTCGAACAAGGTGGGTACTTGAAACAAGGTGTCCCCCAAAAACAAGGTAGCGGTGTACATGATACTATCATTCTCTTTTTCAGAAGAAACATTACCCAAAATCGGCAATTCCGAACGTGCCAAACTTGGCTGTACTCATTGGGAAGAACGGATTGAGCGTATTGAAAATTCCGATGTAAAGCAGGATCTTATCGATTTCTATAACACACCGAAAGTTAATTCACTGTTGAGATCTGTCTTCTCTAATAGCCCTTATCTTTCAGATTGTCTTCTCAGGGATATGGAATTCCTCTGTCAGCTTTTAAAGCAGGGAGCTGAAAAAAGTCTGACAAATATCCATAATCACCTTCTCGAAAACATCGCCACTTCGACAGATAGACAAACTATTATGGCCTCTTTGAGGCGGGCAAAAAAGCAAGCATCTCTGGCTATCGCTTTTGCTGACATAACGGGGCAATGGACAGACAGACGCGTCGTAGAGGAGCTCACAGGTTTTGCTTCAACAGCCATTTCCACGGCCGTGTCACACCTTCTTTTGGAGCTCGAAAAACGCGGACACATCAAATTAAACACACCGGAAACTCCCGAAGTTGATTGTGGTTATGTTGTTCTTGCTATGGGGAAACTTGGGTCTTGGGAATTAAACTATTCGTCAGACATTGATCTCATCATACTGTTTGATCCACAAAAAATTAATTACCTTCATGACCGAGGTCCCCATGAAGGCATGGTAAGAATGACGCGCGATTTGGTGCGCTGTCTAGATGACCGTACCAAAGATGGCTATGTGTTTCGAACGGATCTTAGGCTACGGCCAGACCCCAGCGCCACGCCCCTTGCCTTGTCATTCAATGCCGCAATGACCTATTACGAGACCACGGGTCTCAATTGGGAGCGGTGCGCCATGATCAAGGCCAACCCCATCGCCGGGGATAAAGAACTTGGCCACAGATTCCTGAAAGAAATCAAACCCTTTGTTTGGCGCAAACATCTCGACTTTGCCGCTATCAACGATATCCATTCCATCAAGCGTCAGATATACGCCCATAAAGGCGGAGCTAAGATTGCGATAAAAGGACACAATATAAAACTGGGGCGCGGAGGTATCAGAGAGGTCGAATTCTTTGCCCAAACCCAGCAGTTGATTTGGGGCGGACGCAATCCCGAGCTAAGAAGCAGCTCAACTGCTTATGCCCTTGAGCAACTCCATCGCGCACATCTAATATCCCCAAAAGCTCACACTGATATGACAAAAGCCTATTGGTTTCTCCGGCGTGTCGAAAACCGTCTCCAGATGGTGGACGACCAGCAAACACAATTCCTACCTGAAACAGACGAAGGCCTGTCTGAGATCTCAGCCTTTCTCGGCTACGATAACTCTGATGATTTTAGCGAAGAGTTATTGCTCCACTTACACGTCGTCGAAGATCACTACGCCGCACTGTTTGAAGAAGAACATGAGCAACCCACTGCGACAAAAAATCTTGTTTTTACCGGGCAAGAAGCCTCTCCTGAGCTTGTAGATTCGCTACACAACATCGGTTTCGAAGACGGGTTGCGGGTATTTCAACTGGTCACAAAATGGAAACAGGGACGCTATCGCGCGGTGCGTTCGGACAGATCAAGGCAGTTAATGGCAGAAATTGTGCCGATCCTGCTCGAAGCCTTTGGTAAATCCACAGCCCCCGATCACGCCCTCAATAAATTTGATGAGTTCCTCGCGGGATTGCCAACAGGGGTACAGCTTTTCTCGATGTTACAGTCCAACCCTAATTTACTGGATTTGTTGGCTGAGATCATGGGATCGGCCCCGGCCCTTGCCAACAGGCTCAGCCAATCTCCCGGTCTTTTGGATGCGGTCCTCAGCGAAGATTTTTTCAAACGCTTACCGGATCAAGACGACCTCTTAAAACAGCTATTAACCGCACTGGATCAAGCCCGAGATTTTCAAGACGTTCTCGACTTCAGCCGGAGTTGGGCCAACGATCAAAAATTCCAAGTCGGCCTTCAAATCCTCCGAGCCACGGGATCGGTTGAGCGCTCCAGCCGTGACCTCTCAAATATCGCACAGAGCACACTAGAGGCCCTGCTACCTCGGGTGCACAACGAGCTTAAAGTCCGTCACGGGGAGATTGAACACAGCAATTTTGCCATCCTCGCTATGGGAAAGCTTGGTTCTCATGAAATGACCGTGACCTCTGATCTTGATTTGATCAGTCTCTACGAAATTACAGATGTTTCCGGTCAATCGAATGAGGTTCCCTCTAACGGTATCCTCTCAAACGGTGATCGCCCCCTGGATCCTACCCAGTACTTCGCCCGTCTAACCCAGCGCTTTACCAACGCCCTGACCGCCATGACTCCCGAAGGCAAGCTCTATGAAATAGATATGCGCCTGCGTCCCTCTGGCGGTGCCGGGCCATTGGCTCTTTCTCTTAAAGCCTTTGAGCGCTATCAGCTCAATGATGCCTGGACCTGGGAACACATGGCCCTGACCCGCGCCCGTGCCATTGGTGATAACAAGAACTTTTGCGAAAAAATAGACCAAGACATCAAGCAAGTGCTCTGCTTGAAAAGAGATCCGCAAAAGCTGGTCGATGATATCGCAGGCATGAGAACGCGGATTGCCAAAGAAAAACCCGCTAAAGGACTATGGGATATCAAACAGATCAGCGGTGGCTTGATCGATCTTGAGTTCCTGTCGCAGTATTTGCAGCTCAAACACGCCCACAACAATCCGAAGGTGTTGCACCCCAATACAAAACAGAGCTTTAAACAACTCAGCCAAGAAGGACTGCTCTCCTCTCCTGATACCGCGGACCTAATCGAAGCTTTTGACCTCTTTCACCAACTGCAAAACCTGCTCCGCCTGACCACAGGCGAGCACCTCGACGAAGAAACCGCGCCACCGGAAGTCCTCTCCCGCCTCGCCACAGCCCTAAGCGAACCCGGCTTTGCTGAACTTAAAGCAAGGTATGTGCAAACAACCGAAAGAGTTGCTGAGATTTATAGACGATTGATCTCGGCAGAGGCCTCGGTAAATGAGAGATAACAAATTAATCTAAGCCTTAATCTTAATTACAGTTGAGGCATCAAAATATTTGAAAATGGTTTATTTTTTTTGAATATAACTCAGTAATTAAAGCCTTATCAAACGGTGTTAAATCACTATTTTCTTTCATATATTCTAGTGCAGCTAAAAATTCACGAGTAGAAGATGATAGCAGTGAAGGAAAGCCTATGTTTTCTGCTCTCTGATGGGCTAAATACGCATAAAAAAGGCCTACTGGCTTATAGGGGTAATTTAAGTCACCACCAATTGTGTTTTTATACATACCAAAATAGCTGATTATTTCCCCATTATGAATCTTATAACTAAGAGATGGTCTTCCAGTTGTCCCGTTTTCCTTAAAAATTGAGGTTCGTTTTCGACATACTTCAGCACTGACTATTCCATCACAATAAAAACGATCCATAAGCTCATTTACGAAAGGTTCTTGGCCTAACAATTCAACAACGTTATCTGAACTAAGTATAGTCGAATCAGCATCACTATCCGTTACTCTTTCAAATTGTATTCCAGTTAATAATGGAAGAGATTTTTCCAATACTTCAAAATCACCAAAATCATCAATATTTTCAGAGGCAACAAATAATTTAAAAGGCTGATTCCTACGACCAAAAACCCTATTTTTAATATGTTTGTCTATAGCGCTTTTCATATCAACGGAGTTAGTAGCATAAGTTGGCGTCGATATAAGAAAACCTATTAATATCATAGCCTTGAAAAATATATTCACACAAACCTCTTCATGGGTACATTCTCAAAGCTTTTTGGGCCTTGAATCGGTTAGCTTAAAATTCATCAATGAAAATATCTGTCTCTTATACACATCTCCGAGCCCACGAGACCGAGGCTGATCTCGTA
>OJDH01000076.1_pt1 | contig 84580 bp, 73 predicted proteins | sample 1592761 | NCBI WGS metagenome assembly OJDH01 (sample SAMN05416855, study PRJEB24817) | seawater metagenome | isolation source: Sea water | place: Canada:Atlantic | collected 2013-11 | reverse complement strand
CCAGCGACCAATAGATTAACAGTCTACTGCTCTACCAACTGAGCTATCGAGGAACTCAGATTTGCGGATATTTTGTGTGGCTCCTCGAGCTGGACTCGAACCAGCGACCAATAGATTAACAGTCTACTGCTCTACCAACTGAGCTATCGAGGAACTACATACCGCTAATGGCGGAGGGATAGGGATTTGAACCCTAGGAGGGCTATTAACCCCCGCCGGTTTTCAAGACCGGTGCTTTCGACCACTCAGCCATCCCTCCAAGCGATGGCGCATATAATACCGTCCAGAATATTTTCGTCAACACCCTTTTTCAAAAAAATGTATAATTTTTTCAATCGGTTAAAAAGCAGACAGTAGTAAATTTGGCTGACTGATTACCGCTGTCATCATTCTCTGCCACGAATCTGATCACAACATTGCCTGCTACCGTACCCGGCCTATAATCGAGCCCGACATTCGCCTGATAACGGTCACCGTATTTCCTATGAAGAACACCGATAACCATCCACTGCCTGAAGACCTGCTGGCCCTGCTCACTGCCTCCAGTCTGGTCTCTCTGGGCGTGTACCTCTTTACCCAGGCCGGTTTACTCACCGGTGGTACTGCCGGACTAACCCTGCTGCTAACCCAGCTGACAGACTTCAGTTTTGGCCAGCTGTTCTTTCTGATCAACCTGCCCTTCTATCTGTTAGCCTGGAAGCAACTGGGCCGTCGCTTCACCCTGAACACTCTGGTGGCCGTTACTGTCGTTTCGGCCTGTGTTGATAACCTGCACCGGTTTATCCATATAGGGCAACTGGAGCCCGTTTACGCGGCTATTATGGGCGGCACACTGGTTGGGGTCGGTATGCTGGTGCTATTCCGCCACAAGGCCAGCCTGGGCGGCTTTGGCATTTTGGCGCTGTTTCTGCAAAAGCGCTTTGGCCTGCGCGCGGGTAAAGTACAGATGGCACTGGATTGCATCATTGTCGTCAGTGCTTTTTTCAGTGTGGATTTCTGGATGCTTACCCTGTCGGTCGGTGCGGCCGTGGTCTGTAATCTGGTACTGACCCTGAACCACAAGCCAGGCCGTTACTCCCAGAGCCCGCTTCAGACAGACGATGAGTGATCAGGTACACTAGCCCCGCATGATGCATGGAGGTCGAAGACAGTAATGCAACTCAAAGACATTGATAAACAACGCTACAGCAAGCACTTCAAGCAACTGTTCATTGGCGTGTCTGTACTAATGCTCAGCATCGCACTGGTGGTCTCTCAATTGCTGATGTTATTGACCAACAGTACCGGGGATTCCAACTTTGCCCTCAACGTTGCAGGCGCAGCAAGCGCAGCCATTGTCGCGGGCTACCTGATTCGCCGCTACCGACACCACCCATGGATGTATGAGCTGATGTACGTCTGGCAACTCAAGCAGGCGTTAAACCGGATCTACCGCAAACAGAAAGCGATTAAAGCGGCTATGCAGGAAGGTAATCGAGACGCGATGGTGATTATGAATTTCAGTTACCAGGGTTCAAAGCAGCTCTATCACCTGGATAACAACACCATCACCATGGACGAGTTGAATAAAGCAATCACTGAGCTGAGCAATCTGCTGGAACAGCATCAGTTCAGCATTGAGATAACGGATTACCGGCCCGAACTGCTGGATCAGTTTTAAGTGGGGGTGGTTACTCAGGCAACAGTTCTGCCTGAGTAACCACCAGTGCTTTCACTCCCAGCCGCACCAGCATAGCGGGTATTTTCTCTGCACCTAACGGGCGACTGTAATAATAGCCCTGGCCAATATCACAACCATACTGCCGTAATATATCGCGAATTTCGCTATCCTCAATGCCCTCAGCAACCACACTCATATTCAGGGTATGGCCCAGCTGAATAATGCCGCCAATCAGTTTTGAGCAGTACTCTGGCGATGCCAGGTCTTTGACAAAGCTGCGATCAATTTTCAATACTTGCACCGGCAAGTCTTTCAAATGGCTCAGCGATGAGAGTCCGGTACCAAAGTCATCCAGTGCGATCGTCACGCCCAATTGCTGCAAGCCCGGCAGAACCCCCATTGACTCATGCAGCAGCTTAATAGTGGTATCTTCAGTGACCTCGATGGTCAGGCAGGCCGCGGATAAATCAGCTTGAGACAAAGCCAGCCGCACGGTTTCAACCAGATCCAGCTGATACATCGACGGCGAAATATTTACCGCAATACGAACCGGCTCAGACCCGGCATCCTGCCAGCGGCGGTTCTGCTGACAGGCTTCACGTAATACCCAGCTCCCCAGCTGCTGACCCAGTCCATATTGCTCAGCCACCTCGATAGCTTCCATCGGTGGAATCGCCCCCAGTGATGGATGGTCCCAGCGTAATAAAGCTTCAAGGCTGGAAACCTTTTCTGTCTGCAGATCCACTAACGGCTGGTACTCCAGCCGTAGCTGGCTTTGCGGTACCTGTAAGGCATCACGCAGATCACGGTGCAGCAACTGCCTGCGCTTGAGCCGGTCATTAAAGGCTTCTTCAAAAAAACAGAAAGCAGACACCGGTGAAAACTTCTTCGCCTGATACATCGCCAGATCAGCCCGACTAAGTAAATCCCGCACCCGCCCTGCATGTTCTGGATAGAGCGCTGTACCAATACTGGCGCCCACAAACGACAGGTTGTCATCGATATCAAATGCCGGAGTGAGTGCCTCTATGATCAGTCCCGCGACCTCTTCGGCCTCAGCATGATCAACCAGAGGATGCTGTACGACCGCAAACTCATCCCCCCCCAGCCGAGCGACCATATAATTCCGACTGTCAGCCATACTCTCCAGCAACCGATTGGCAACGGCTTTGAGCAGCTCATCACCGGACTGATGGCCCAGCGTATCGTTCACTTCTTTAAAACCGTTGAGATCCAGCAAGTGCAGCGCAAAGGGCTTACCAGAACCAGCCAGCTCCCTCATATGCTGACGCAACAGTTTACGATTCGGCATATCCGTCAGGCTGTCATGTAGCGCCTGATAGCGGTTATGACGGTTCTCCCGGAACAACATCCATAACAGGAATGAGCCACTGAACAAAATCCCCAGCAGCAGGTAGCCCAGTTGCATCTGCAGGGCACGCATACGCTGATCATTTTTACGGAAGTACTGGTTATTGTGATGGAAATTAGTCAGTGCCAGGTCATCAATTTTAAGACTGAAGCGTTCCAGCTGATCTCGCAGATGTGTCGCCCCCGCAACATCGCCCTGACGCAGATATTGCATTTGCATATCCATGCTTTTCAGGTCGTCAAAGGCGATATTAAGCAATGAGGCGCCGCCCTCAAGGGCACGAATCTGGTTGGCATCCAGTCCCTCCTGTAACACAGGGAAACGGCTCCAGAGGATATCGTAAGACATCATCAGTGCGTCGTGATGTACCAGACCATTCTGATACATCAACAATTTGCCTCGAAGATTGCGGTATTCATTTTTAAGCTGGAACAGTGCCCAGATACTGGTACCGGGCCGGTAATCCAGAAGTTTTACGGTCGTCCTTAGCTGCACCATGCTGATCACGACACTGATACAGAACACCAGTACGATAACCACCAGCCAGCGTGCGCCAGGACGTCTATCCGAATGCGAATCGCGAGAGCCTGTCACTTAACGCACCTCGATGGTAGACAACTGCCAGATCAATTTGGAAACATTCGCAGGCTCATTAAGCTCCGGGTATTGGTGCAATGGCGTCATCAACCAGAGTGGGCCTTTATTGCGGATACTCAATGTAAGCCCATCTTCCTGCCAGGCCAGAATCGGCTGATATTTCTCGATAAAAGGTCGCTGGATTTCAATAAAGTACTCATTCAAGGCGCGCAGCTTAACGGTAGTGCCTTTCATACCTGCTTTTTCAAGCACTGCACTCAACAGAGGTCCGGTATAACGGTGTGGGCTATCGCTCCAGTCATGAGTCAGGGTAAAGGTATGACTCTCCAGTGACTGCAGGTCTTGCAGCGTAAACTGGTACCGTTTACTTTCAGCCACACTGTTCACAACCGTCAGAATCACCGGCCCTGGTTCAGCTGCTACGGGCAAATCCTCAGCCCAGACATTGCTCCCTGCACACAGCAGCGCGATCAGCATCACGCAGAACTGTCTCACTAAAATTCCCCTGTTCACTTTAATAAGAACGCCTGAGCAGATTAAACCCTGTGTAATCCAAGCACCAGTCTGATCCATTACAAAAAACGTTAACCCTGCATATTCAATGACCTGCCACAGCGCTGAAAATTCATTCAACAACACGTCTGTTACAGCAACACCTGAATGAATGATAAAGAACCCGCAGCCATCCCACTATACCCGGATCGTCTTAACATCCGGGTACAATCCACAGCAAACAGACAGATATAGCTCAGATATCATGCCGTCTTAGCACACCGTCGGTCGCTGCAAAAACAAAAACGGCAGCCCGAGGGCTGCCGTTTGTTTAACGCATCAAACTGTCAGTGAGGCTTAGCCCGCAAAGACCCGTGCATTGCGGAACATACGCATCCAGGCGCCGTTTTCATCCCAGGCTTCAGGGGCCCAGCTGTTGGTCACCGCACGGAATACACGCTCAGGGTGCGGCATCATAATCGTGACGCGGCCGTCGGCGTTGGTGACACCGGAGATGCCCATTGGCGAGCCGTTCGGGTTCGCCGGGTAGCTTTCGGTGACGTTGCCGTAGTTATCCACATAACGCAGCGCAACGCTGTTAGCGCTCTGCAGATTTGCCAGGTGTGCTTCGTCGGTGAACTCGGCACGGCCTTCGCCATGGGCGATGGCGATTGGCATACGTGAACCCTGCATACCCTGCAGGAAGATGGAGTTGCTTTCCTGCACTTCTACCATGGCAACACGGCCTTCAAACTGCTCAGACTGGTTACGCACGAAGTGCGGCCACAGTTCAGCACCTGGAATCAGCTCGTGCAGGTTAGACAGCATCTGACAACCATTACAGATACCCAGCGCGAAGCTGTCATCACGGTTGAAGAACGCTTCAAACTGATCACGGGCGATGCTGTTGAACAGTACGGACTTGGCCCAGCCTTCACCGGCACCCAGTACGTCACCGTACGAGAAACCACCACAGGCCACCAGGCCTTTGAACTGATCCAGGCTGACACGGCCGGCCAGGATATCGCTCATATGTACATCCACGGCGGCAAAGCCTGCGCGGTCAAAGGCGGCGCCCATTTCCACGTGGCCGTTAACGCCCTGCTCGCGGATGATTGCCATCTGTGGCCGTGCGCCGGTGCTGATGAACGGTGCGGCAACGTCTTCATTAACGTCGAAGCTCAGTTCAGCACTCAGACCCGGATTAGCGGTATCCAGCAGAGCGTCAAATTCCTGCTGCGCACAGTCGGAGTTATCACGCAGAGACTGCACCTGGTAGGAGGTTTCTGCCCACCACCGCTGCAGCTGAACACGGCTCTCGTTGTAGATCTCTTCTTCGTCGAAGTAAACATTCAACGTATCGTCGTCATTCAGGGTACCGATCACCTTGGCAACCTCACCCAGGCCCGCTGCATTCAGCTCGGTCAGGACAGTCTGCAGGTCATCACGTTTCACCTGAATCACACCGCCCAGCTCTTCAGCAAACAGCGCAGCGGCCAGCTCAGAGGTATCCGCTGCCAGCATATCCAGGTTGATATCAACCCCGGTACGACCGGTAAACGCCATCTCGGCCACGGTGGTGAACAGGCCGCCATCAGAACGGTCATGGTAGGCCAGCAGCAGGCCCTGTTCGTTCAGTTCCTGCATCGCCTGGAAGAAGGCAACCAGCAGCTCTGGCTGATCAACATCCGGTACGTCCTGACCCACCTGGTTGAATACCTGCGCCAGCGCAGACAGACCCAGACGGTTCTGACCGTTACCCAGATCCAGCAGGATCAGGTCAGTTTCACCCTGATCGGTACGCAGCTGTGGTGTCAGCGTTTTACGCGCATCCAGCACCTGAGCGAAACCGGTAATCACCAGCGACATTGGCGCAGTTACGGACTTGTCTTCGCCGTCATCGTTCCACACGGTACGCATGGACATGGAGTCTTTGCCCACCGGGATGGTGATACCCAGCTGAGGACACAGCTCCATACCCACAGCTTTCACTGTGTCGTACAGTTTTTCGTCTTCACCTGGGTGGCCTGCGGCACACATCCAGTTGGCAGACAGTTTGATATCGATGATGTCTTTAATGCGAGCACCGGCCAGGTTAGTGACGGTTTCACCGATCGCCATCCGGCCCGAAGCAGGGGAATCAACCAGCGCCAGCGGGGTACGTTCACCCATCGCCATCGCTTCACCTTCATTGGTGTCGTAAGCCGCAGTGGTAACCGCACAGTCAGCCACCGGCACCTGCCATGGGCCAACCATCTGGTCACGGGCAACCATGCCAGTGATTGAACGGTCACCGATGGTGATCAGGAACGACTTGGATGCCACGGCTGGCAGCTTCATCACCCGCTCAGCCGCTTCTTCCAGATCAATGCCGCTGGCATCAAACGCTGGCACGTCGTAGGTTTTACGCTCAACGCTGCGATGCATCTTCGGCGGTTTGCCGAACAGCACGCTCATTGGCAGATCCACCGGATTGTTCTGGAAGTGGGTGTCGCCCAGCGTCAGGTGATGCTCTTCAGTGGCGTCACCAACGATGGCGTATGGGCAGCGCTCACGGGCACAGATAGCTTCGAAGCGGGCCATATCTTTTGGCTCAACGGCCATAACATAGCGCTCCTGCGCTTCGTTACACCAGATCGCCAGCGGGCTCATACCCGGCTCATCATTGTTGATGTTGCGCAGTTCGAAGTTACCGCCACGGCCGCCATCTTTCACCAGCTCAGGGAAGGCATTGGACAGACCCCCGGCACCCACGTCGTGGATAAAGGCAATCGGGTTTTCATCACCCTGCTGCCAGCACTGGTCAATCACTTCCTGACAGCGACGCTCCAGCTCAGGGTTTTCACGCTGTACTGAGGCAAAGTCGAGGTCCGCAGATGAAGTACCGGATGACATGGACGACGCCGCACCACCCCCCAGGCCGATCTGCATCGCCGGGCCACCCAGACAGATCAGCTTCGCGCCGACCGGGATTTCACCTTTATCAACGTGATCGGTGCGGATGTTACCGAAACCACCGGCGATCATGATCGGCTTGTGATAACCACGTACTTCTTCACCGGCTGCGCCGTTGACCTTCTGCTCGAAGGTACGGAAGTAACCGTTCAGCGCAGGACGACCAAACTCGTTATTAAACGCTGCACCACCCACCGGGCCTTCGATCATAATATCCAGTGCGGATACGATGCGATCAGGCTTGCCGTACTGGCTTTCCCATGGCTGTTCAAAGCCTGGGATGTTCAGATCAGATACGGTAAAACCGGTCAGGCCCGCTTTTGGCTTGGAACCTTTACCGGTTGCGCCTTCATCACGGATCTCGCCACCGGAACCAGTCGCAGCACCTGAATGCGGGGCAATGGCGGTCGGGTGGTTATGGGTTTCAACCTTGATCAGGATGGCAATTTCTTCCTGATTGTAGCTGTACTCTTTGCTGTCCGGTTTAGGGAAGAACCGGCCCGCCGTCGCACCGTTCATCACGGCGGCGTTGTCAGAGTACGCAGACAGGATGTTCTCGCCACCCAGCTCGTTGGTATTACGGATCATCGAGAACAGTGATTTGTCCTGCGCTTCACCGTCAATATCCCAGGAGGCATTGAAGATTTTGTGACGGCAGTGCTCAGAGTTTGCCTGGGCAAACATCATCAGCTCGATGTCGTTCGGGTTACGCCCCAGCTGCTGGAACGCTTCGACCAGGTAGTCGATCTCGTCGTCTGCCAGTGCCAGGCCCAGCTCAACGTTGGCTTTAGCCAGTGCTTCACGACCACCGGCCAGTACATCAACAGCCGTCAGCGGAGCGGGCTCATCTTCACGGAACAATGCCTGTGCCTGATCCATTGCAGGCAGTACCGCTTCGACCATTCGATCATGCACAATTGCCATGACTTTATCCTGCGCCGCTTGATCAAGCGGGCTGGATGCCTGAATATAGTAAGCCACACCGCGCTCAAGACGCTTAATCGCGTTCAGGCCACAGTTGTGAGCAATATCAGTCGCTTTGGAGGACCAGGGTGAAATCGTGCCCGGACGCGGTACTACCAGCATCAGCTGGCCAGTCGGTTCCTGTACTTCAGCCTTAGGGCCGTAACGCAGGATACGATCAAGCACAGATTGCTGCTCTTCAGTCAGCGGCGCAGAGAGATCTGCAAAGTGCATGAACTCACCGTACAGCGCTGTAACAGCGGGTACTTCAGACTGAATGAGTGACAGTAGCTTGTCGTGACGGAAAGCAGAAAGAGCAGGAGCTCCACGCAGTGCCAGCATTTTCTTAACGAGCCTCTAAAGTGCTGCCGGGGATCGGCAGGAGTTACAGGTGAAAATCAGGCAGGAAATTCTACCTGATGCCCTACCCTGTGACCAGAAATAGACCAGAAAGAGCCAGATATCCAGAGAGTCGCATCCAGAGTTATTGCCCATGTTGTCTACGACACGCCGCCGCCAGGCCGCTTTTTATTTTTTAAGCCTTGTCTTGCTGTTCACGTTGCCGCTGCTTTTGAGCTACAACAGCAAAACCCAGCTGGAAGCGATCCGCGAGAGCGGCACCCTGCGCCTGCTCACCCGCAACAGCCCCAGCAGCTGGTACCAGGACCGTGGAGTTCCGGCCGGGTTTGAGTATGAACTGAGCAAAGCCTTCGCCAGCTATCTGGGCGTTCGGCTGGAAACCATTGTCAAAGATGATATTGGTGAACTGATCACCAGCCTGCGTCACCGTAACGCTCATCTGGCGGCTTCCATGCTGACCATCACCCCGAAACGCCAGGCTGAGTTCGATTTTTCTCCAGCATATATGCATGCCGCCGCCAGCGTGGTGTATCGCGTCAAGAAAGGGAACAAAGCGCCGAAGCAGCTCGCTGATCTCTACGATAAAAAACTCGTTGCGCTGCCTTTTTCCAGCCATTCCGAGCTGCTAACTCGCTACCAGCTGGCTCACCCTGATCTGCAATGGCAGGAACCGGACAACACCTCCAGTCTGGAACTGCTGGCAATGGTCTATAGCGGTGAAGTCGACTACAGCATCGCTGACTCCACGCTGTTTGATGCCCAGCGCAGCTATTTCCCGGGGCTCAAGCGCGCCTTCCCGCTGGAACAGTCGCAGCCGGTCGCCTGGATGCTTAACCGCCACCACGATGGCTCGCTAAAAGAAGCACTGGACCGGTTCTTTGCCCGCGAAATAACCCAGCAACTGATTGGCAAACTCAAACGCAAGTATCTGGAGCGCAGCAACCAGCTAAATTACTTTGACACGGTAACCTTCAAGAAAGATCTGAAAACCAAACTGCCGCAGTACAGCCAGCTGTTCCAGATTGCAGAGCAGGAATCCGGCTGGGACTGGAAGTTGCTGGCCTCGGTGGCCTACCAGGAATCCCACTGGAACCCCAAAGCCGTCTCTCCCACGGGTGTACGCGGCATTATGATGCTGACCCGTACCACCGCCAAAGAAGTGGGTGTAAAAGACCGTCGTAACCCGGTACAAAGTATTATTGGCGGCGCTCGCTACCTGCGCTTAGTGGAGAAAAAGATACCCAAACGGGTGCAGAACCCTGACCGGCTCTGGTTTGCTCTGGCCAGCTATAACGTGGGATATGGTCACCTGGAAGATGCCCGTATTCTGACCAAACGGGGGGGCAAGAATCCGGATAGCTGGGACGATGTGAAGAAATTCTTACCGCTTCTAACCAAGAAACAGTATTACAGTACCGTCAAACGTGGCTATGCCCGTGGCTATGAACCCGTACGGTACGTCGCTAACATCCGCAAATATCTGGAATTGCTGAAATGGGAAGTACAGGTGGAGCAGATGAAGCAGCCCGACGAAATACTGAACCCGGCTGAAGCCGAGGGTTCCGACAACAGCCAGGCGATCAACCAGGTGCCAGCCACCCTCTAACAGCAATTCCCCTCGGCGCGCTCAAGACTGTTGCTGCTGGCGCGCCTGCTCTGCCTCTGTTCGCTGTTGCTGTTTGAGCGCTTTTTTCTGGGCCCGGCGCTGCTTAAAAAAGGCACTGATCTGGGCGCTACACGCCTCCGCCAGCACCCCGCCTTCATACGCCACCTGGTGATTCATCCAGGGCTGATCAAACACCTGGCCATTGCTGGTCGCCGCCCCGGCCTTGGGCTCAGTGGCACCAAACACCACCCGCGCCACCCGCGCATGCACAATCGCCCCGGCACACATGGTGCAAGGTTCTATGGTGATATACAGCGTGGAATCGATCAGCCGGTAGTTTTCAATTGCCTGGGCAGCATTGCGCAGTGCCAGCATTTCGGCATGTGCGGTGGGGTCATGACTGCTGATCGGCTGATTCCAGCCTTCACCAATCACCTGACCCTGATGGACCAGCACTGCCCCTACGGGTACTTCACCCAGCTCGGCAGCACGCTGCGCCAGCTGCATGGCATAAGCCATCCAGCGGCGATCTTCAGCTTGCTCAGCGGTCAGTGGAGGGAGTGTATTGTCAGAGTTTTCAATAACAGCATTCATGGCCGCAGTATACCAAGCTTGCAGCCACCCGACAGTGGGATTCAGACAGTGCGGGCTTCCAGCTCATCGTAGAGCGCCACGAACTGACCTGTCAGCTTATGCTTCGGTGCCATAAAAATCAGCGGACAGCACTGATCATGGGATTCTTTCATCTTGACCGAAGACGCCAGCCGGGTTTCCAGCACCGGCAGATCATCATCCAGCAACGCTTCTACAATCCGTTGTGGAAAGGTTGCCCGCGGCTGATACTGATTCACCACAATGCCTTCTACTCGCAGCTGTTCATTATGATCGAGCCGGGTTTCCTGCACATTCGCCAGCAGGCTGTAGAGCGCCTGGCGAGCAAACTCATCACAGTCAAATGGAACCAGACAACGTTCAGCGGCTATCAGTGCCGACAGTGAGAAAAAGTTAAACGCCGGTGGGGTATCGATAATAATGCACCCAAACCGCTCGCTCAGCTGCTTCACCGCATCTCGCAGCTTGTAGATTTTGTGCCGGCTTTCCAGCCGCGATTGCAGATCACCCAGCTCCGGGTTGGAGGGCATCACATAGAGGTTGTCGTACTCAGTCGCATGAACAAAGCTCTCCAGCGGATGGGGGTTAAGCTGGAAGCTCAGGGTCTGTTCAAAAAAGTCTCGGATATCTGGCGCGGCTTCATTATAGGCCTCACTCAGCAGGTAATGGCTGGCATTCCCCTGCGGATCCAGGTCAATCAGCACTGTCGACTGTCCCCGACTGGCACTGATCGCCGCCAGATTTGCTGCGATGCTGGATTTGCCAACACCGCCTTTCTGATTGAACACTACCCGCCTGGTCATTCTGCTTATCCTCAGCCCTTGTTCATCATTGATCAAAAACACATCATGCTGCACTGCAATATCACCAATTAATCCCAAAACGTCAAACGATATTCGGTTAATTTCTGTAAAAAGGTAGCGAAAATCCCTAAATCAGCAAAACCTGTATGCACCGGTGCAAAACAGACCCTTTTGTTAAGCAATATTTCAGGTAAAAAAGTGGTTAATTTCGGCAAAAATGACGCCAAACCACAAAAAATAGACTCTTTATCCAGATCGTATAGACATCAATTCAGGACTTGGGCAAACTAGCCACCTAACTGATGATGACAGCCTGTTTACACAGACAGACTGACCTCATAATTACAGGAAAAAAGAGACCGCTTCATGGCAACTATTCTGGTCCTGCATGGCCCTAACCTGAATCTGCTCGGCAGCCGCGAGCCGGAAATTTACGGCAGCGATACGCTGGCAGATATCAATCAGCGACTGGCAGATCAGGCTCAGCAAGCTGGCCACAGGCTGGATGCCTTTCAGAGCAATGCCGAAGCCGATCTGATTAACCGAATTCACCAGGCCCGGGATGAGCAGGTGGCGTTTATTCTGATCAACCCGGCAGCCTTTACCCATACCAGTGTGGCGATACGCGATGCCCTGCTGGGGGTAGCTATTCCTTTCATCGAGGTACACCTGTCCAACGTTCACGCCCGTGAGCCGTTTCGGCATCACTCCTATCTGTCTGACAAGGCAGTGGGCGTTATCTGTGGTCTGGGTGCCCGTGGTTATGAATTTGCACTGCAGTCTGCCCTTGCGCAGATTGAGTGAAAACCTGAATAAAGAGAGAACCTTAACAGCATGGATATTCGTAAAGTAAAGAAGCTGATTGAGCTTCTGGAAGAATCCAACATCAACGAGATCGAAATCAAAGAAGGCGAAGAGTCTGTTCGCATCAGCCGTGGCCCGACCGGCTCAGTTGCCTATGCACCTGCACCGATGATGGCACCTCCGGTAGCACCGGTTGCAGCGCCAGCTGCGGCACCTGTTGCAGAAGCACCAGCAGCGTCTACTGCCAATGCAGTACTGTCGCCAATGGTCGGCACCTTCTACCGTTCACCGTCTCCTAGCTCCCCATCTTTCGTTGAAGTGGGTCAGAGCATTAAAGCGGGCGACGTTATCTGCATCATTGAAGCGATGAAAATGATGAACCAGATCGAAGCAGACAAATCCGGTGTGGTGGAAGCCATTCTGGCAGAAGACGGACAGCCGGTAGAGTTTGACCAGCCGCTCGTGACCATCGTTTAAGCGAGGTGTCCAGGATGCTGGAAAAAGTTGTTATCGCAAACCGGGGTGAAATTGCGCTACGGATTCTGCGTGCCTGTAAAGAACTGGGCATCAAGACCGTTGCCGTTCACTCCAAAGCTGACCGCGATCTGATGCACGTGCGCCTGGCAGACGAAGCCGTCTGTATCGGCCCGGCACAGTCCGCCGCAAGCTATCTGAACATCCCATCGATCATCAGCGCTGCTGAAGTTACCGACGCCATGGGCATCCACCCAGGCTACGGTTTCCTCGCTGAGAACGCTGATTTCGCTGAGCAGGTTGAACGCTCCGGCTTCGCCTTTATCGGCCCGACTGCAGACGTTATCCGCCTGATGGGCGATAAGGTTTCTGCGATCAAGGCGATGAAGAAAACGGGTGTACCGACAGTACCAGGCTCCGACGGCCCACTGCCCGTACATGACGATGCCAAAATGCGTGAAATCGCTAACCGCATCGGCTACCCGGTCATCATCAAAGCGGCCTCTGGCGGCGGTGGTCGTGGTATGCGCGTGGTGAACTCTGAAGCCTCGCTGGTCAACTCCGTCCACGTGACACAGTCGGAAGCTGCTGCAGCCTTCGGCGATGGCACGGTATACATGGAGAAGTTCCTGCAGAACCCACGTCACGTGGAAGTGCAGGTACTGGCTGATGGTCAGGGTAATGCTGTCCACCTGTATGACCGTGACTGCTCTATGCAGCGTCGTCATCAGAAAGTTGTGGAAGAAGCACCCGCGCCTCATCTGGATCCGGAATCCCGCGCTAAAGTACTGCAGTCCTGTGTTGATGCCTGCATCAAGATCGGTTACCGCGGTGCCGGTACGTTCGAGTTCCTGTACGAAGATGGTTGTTTCTACTTTATCGAAATGAACACCCGTGTTCAGGTAGAGCATCCGGTGACAGAGATGATCACCGGCGTTGATATCGTCAAAGAACAGCTGCGCATCGCCTCCGGCCTGCCACTGTCACTGAAACAGGAAGATATTAAAATCCTGGGTCACTCTTTCGAAGCCCGTATCAACGCTGAAGATGCCAAAACCTTCATGCCGTGCCCAGGCACCGTGAAGCACTTCCATGCCCCGGGTGGTTTTGGTGTGCGAGTAGATTCGCATCTGTACAGTGGTTACACCGTACCGCCTCACTACGATTCACTGATCGCCAAGCTGATCTGTTTCGGTGAAGATCGTGAAACCGCACTGACGCGCCTGCGCAACTCACTGGATGAAATGCTGGTGGATGGTATCCGTACCAACATCCCCCTGCATCAGGACATCACCCGTGATGCCAACTTCCAGGAAGGCGGGGTAAACATCCACTATCTGGAGAAGAAACTGGGCCTCTAAGGTTTCGGTTTTTTGTAGATAGAAGAAAGCCCGGCTGATTAGCCGGGCTTTTTATTGCCAGTATGTAACGATAAGAACCGGGGCCGAAGCCCCGATTACATTATGCGATCCAGATATCAGTTAGCTGAACCACTGAGCCATCAGAGAATTCCAGCAGTTCAATCTGGGATCCATCCATCACCTGTCCACCCACGAGCATGATCGCATCACCCGTTGACTGCCCGTTCTCCATAATGGAAATCGCCAGATCCTGGGTAAATGGATTCGCAGTAAATGCCAGATCAGTGGCTGAAATCCCGTCACCAAACATCAGACGATCCTGCTGCGCCGGATCCATAGCACCGTTGCTATCATTGATCCAGTCCATGCCATCATTGCGGTTGAAGACAAACACCTCAGCCTGACTTGACCCCATGATGAAGTCATTTCCAGTGCCACCGATAACCGTTGTCGCGATACCGGTTGTACCCATCGGCCCTTCAACAACTTCGATCTGATCTGAGCCACTTCCACCATCCAGCACAGCAGAAGCTCCGCCTTCAGCTCGGAGTACATCATTACCCTCACCACCAAAGAGCTTATCCAGACCACCCGAGAATGCAGCATCCAGCGTATCGTTACCGGCACCGCCTGATATCAGGTCATTGGATGAGGTACCAAAAATAACATCATCGCCATCCGTACCAACAGAAGGCAAAGCCACCACATCAACATCAGCAAGGCGGGCTACAGAGCCATCAGAAAATTCCAGGTGATCGGTTATAGAGAATTCCATCAGGATACTATCCGTTGTAAATACCCCATCCTCCATCACGAACAATTGGATTCCTGAACCATTCACCTGAGATACACGGAGGTCACTCAAGGCGATGCCTTCACCAAAGCGGATTTTATCCACCTGCGTCAGGTCCAGTTCAGCCATGGCATCCGCCAGGTCAACCCGGTCTTCACCGTCGCCGCGGTTGTAATGCACAGTCTCAGCTTTGTCGGAGCCCATGATGACGTCGTTGCCGGTACCACCGGTGATATCCACCGTGCCATCGGCCATACCGTAGCCGCCCGGCATCACGGTGATGCTGTCATCACCGGCACCGCCATCCGCCACAATCGCGCCATTCTGGCCGCTCCAGTTCGCCTGGATCTCCAGCATGTCGTTGCCAGCACCACCGAGCATCTCGGTGTCGCTACCCGCTTCGGCACGCAGGATGTCATCACCCTCACCACCGTCCAGCAGATCCTGAGTCGCACCGGCAGGGTCAACCGGTCCTGCCTCCAGCGTATCGTTACCGCCCAGGCCGTGAATGATGTCACTGTCCGGTGTGCCATTCAGGTAGTCATCAAACTCAGTACCGATCGTTTCAATCGCCAGTGTGCTCAGCTGCAGTGCAGTACCATCCGCAAATTCCAGCTGTTCAGTAATCGTGCCTTCCATGATGATGCGGTCACCCACATCCACGCCGTTTGCCAGGATCACCAGCTGAACACCTATGCCGTTGAAGCCCTGCTCCAGACGCAGGTCAGTCTGGCTGATGCCTTCACCAAAGCGGATTGTATCCACCTGCGTCAGGTCCAGTTCAGCCATGGCATCCGCCAGGTCAACCCGGTCTTCACCGTCGCCGCGGTTGTAATGCACAGTCTCAGCTTTGTCGGAGCCCATGATGACGTCGTTGCCGGTACCACCGGTGATATCCACCGTGCCATCGGCCATACCGTAGCCGCCCGGCATCACGGTGATGCTGTCATCACCGGCACCGCCATCCGCCACAATCGCGCCATTCTGGCCGCTCCAGTTCGCCTGGATCTCCAGCATGTCGTTGCCAGCACCACCGAGCATCTCGGTGTCGCTACCCGCTTCGGCACGCAGGGTGTCGTCACCCTCACCACCGTCCAGCAGATCCTGAGCCGTTCCGGCAGGGTCAACCGGTCCGGCATCCAGCGTATCGTTACCGGCCAGGCCTTGCAGCCAATCATCCTGCCCTGGCATCCCCGTCAGAATATCGTCACCCTCGGTCCCCTGAGTCACTGTCATACCGGAAGTATCAATCGTATTCGCAGACATAAAGCACTCCTTGCTCTATTTTGATGTATCAAAAATCAACTTTTAATAATCAGAAAGTTTCCTAATTGATTTTTGACTAGTTAAAAAGCATTTTTCAGGAATCAATGCTCTGTAAATTCTATTGGAAGTTCTTCTCGATAATCTATCGACCAATGTTGATTAAGCATTATTGACTTATATCAATAAAAAAACGCCATAAAAAATAAACACTTAATAATCATAGAGTTATACAAGTGATTAAAACACATTAGTTATTTTTAAAAAAAATCAGTAAAAACAATAAGTTAAGATAAGATCAACAATCAACACCCACATTGAATAAAAATATTCCTATATAAAATCTGACCATATCCCAACAAATACAGGCCTTTCAGACCATATCGCCATTATTTTGACTTTAAAACGTACTTTTTCCTCTTCCTGATCTAAAGCCGCCAATATAGGTGGCGATAGTTCCAGCCAATACCAGCTAAGCAGTCACTCTTCTGGCAAGCGCTGCTGACGATTTGCCTCGCCAGCCAGGTACCGCTCCCTTCACCGTAACTTCACCGCAAAGTCGCATTGACCAGCGTCCAGCCAACGCTGATCAGCGCTTGTTCAAGCCTTGTCCAATCGGTAAAATGCCGCGCTTTCCCACCAACCAGGAAAGCAGTCAATGCTTGAAAAACTGTTCCAGCTCAGAGCGCACAACACCAACGTGAAAACAGAGGTGGTCGCCGGGTTTACCACCTTCCTGACCATGGCGTATATCATCTTTGTTAACCCGAGCATGCTGGCGACCACCGGTATGGATCAGGGAGCTGTTTTTGTCGCCACCTGTGTTGCAGCAGCAATTGGCTGTCTGGTAATGGGGCTGTGGGCGAACTACCCGGTTGCGCTAGCACCGGGGATGGGTCTGAATGCTTTCTTCGCCTTTACCGTTGTCGGTCAGATGGGCTACACATGGGAAGTCGCGCTGGGTGCGGTGTTCCTGTCCGGGATCTGTTTCTTCCTGCTGTCGGTGTTCAAGATCCGCGAGTGGATTATCCACAGCATTCCGCTGTCCCTGCGCGGCGGTATTGGTGCGGGTATTGGTCTGTTTCTGGGCTTTATCGCACTGAAAAATGCGGGCATCGTGGTAGATAGCCCGGCCACCCTGGTCACCATCGGTGATATGGGTAGCTGGAGCGCGATGATGGCGTGTCTGGGCTTTGTCATTATTGCGGCGCTGTTCTATCGCGGCATCACCGGTTCGGTAATGATTGGTATTCTGGCGGTGTCTGTATTGAGCATTGCCACCGGCCATGTTGAGCTAAACGGCGTATTCTCTGCACCGCCAAGCGTAGCTCCTACGTTTGCCAAGCTGGACCTGGAAGGGGCGATGCAGATCGGCCTGATCAGCATTGTGTTCTCGTTCCTGTTTGTCGATCTGTTCGACACCTCCGGCACTCTGATTGCCGTGGCGCAGAAAGGTGAGATGCTGGATAAAGAGGGCCGTCTGCCGCGCCTGGGCCGTGCGTTACTGGCCGACTCCACGGCCACCATGGCCGGTTCCGTGATGGGTACTTCCACCACCACCAGCTACATTGAATCCGGTGCCGGCATCGCCGCCGGTGGCCGTACCGGTCTGACCGCTGTTGTGGTTGGTCTGCTGTTTCTGGCCTGTCTGTTTATCTCGCCGCTGGCCGGGGCGATTCCTGCCTACGCCACCGCACCGGCACTGTTCTTTGTTGCCGTGCTGATGACCCACTCGCTGGTCAAGATCGACTGGGATGATATTACTGAAGCCGCACCGGTAGTTATTGCTGCCGTTACCATGCCGCTGACGTTCTCTATCACCACCGGTATCGCACTGGGCTTTATCTCTTACACAGCGATCAAGGCACTGACTGGCCGGTTTGATCAGCTCAATCCGGCACTGATTATCCTGTCGACGCTGTTTGTAGTGAAGATGGCCTACTTCGGTTAAACAATACTTTTATAAGCAAGGGAGCCTGCGAGCTCCCTTTTTTGTTGCCGACACTCTGACGGACAGCCCGCTGGGGCGAATTATCACCCATTCGTCGCAGCCAGACTGGGAAGCTTTACAGCGCAGGGTTAAACTCAATCTTTAGTCTTACTTAACAGGAAGGTCGTACCATGAGCATCACCCGAATGGAAACCAACCAGCGCACCAGCCGCATTGTTGTGCACAATGATACTGTTTACCTCTGTGGCCAGGTCGCAGCGGATGCCTCTGCCGATATTCAGGAGCAGACCCAGACCATGCTGGATAAGGTTGATGCTCTGCTGGAACAGGCCGGTAGTGATCGCGAGCATATGCTCAGCGCTACGCTTTACCTGCGTGATATGAAAGATTTTGCAGCCATGAACGAAATCTGGAATGAATGGGTGCCAACCGGTCACGCCCCTGCCCGTGCCTGTGTTGAAGCACGTATGGCACGCGCCGAGCTGCTGGTTGAGATATCGGTGACTGCGGCGGTGAAGAAGTAAAGATGACGCAAGCTCGCCACGCGAAAACGTGGCGAGCCACTAAGGATATTTATTCGCTTAGAAAATACCTGCGTTCAGGGCTGTTCGCCTTCGCTCAGCCGGGCTTCGATATCATCGATCACCGCCGGTAGTTCCACCACACTGTCAATCACATAATGGGCCCCAGCCTGCTGTAGTCGCGCAGCGGCTGCCATACGCAGACGGTCCTGCACCGCCTCGGACAGCCCATCCCACTCGGCCAGATCAAACCCCACCTCATTCCCCGATACCGCCACCGCCACCGTCCAGCAACCCGCATTCAGGCCCTCTTCAATCCCGGCGATCGTATCATCCACTTTCACCACCGACTGTACCGCCTCGACCTTCAGCTCCATCAGATTCTGCCACAGCATATGAGGGAAAGGTCGACCGCAGGGCACATCCGTGGCGCAGACGCAGGAATCCGGTGCATAGCCCTGCTCTGCTGCCCGTTTGACCATCTCACCGATCATCTCACGGGCATAACCCGTGTTCGCACCCACGCGGATATCATTGTCCTGCAGAAAGGCTACCGTTTCCGCAGCCCCCGGAATCAGTATTGAGCGCTCAGCAATGACGGCCGTCTGTAATGGAATAAAGTCAGCATATAACTGGTCGATATCAGCCTCGGTGGCAACCCTGCCATGGGTCGCCCGCCAGGCCTCGGCCACCCGCGGCATCGCCAGTAAGCAGGCGATATGCTGACGCTTTTCTACCCCCATCGGTGCACGGGCCTCAGCCACGGTAATCGCCACGCCCTGGTCCGAAAATAACCGGGTAAACGCCATCACCGGTGCCTGCGAACCGAAATCGATCATGGTACCCGCCCAGTCAAACACGACGGCGGTTACAGGGCCTGTGTACCTGCGAGCATAGCTATAAGACATCCGTTCTCTCACTCTGTCAGCGCCAGGGCTGGAAACCGCTGGTCATGGATTAACTGGTATACACCAGTGAAATGATAAAAAAAATCCCGGATGCTGCCATCCGGGACTTCAGTATGAACGTTGTCACTCAGTGTTCACTTAACGCAGCCGCCAGGCCTGAGTGCGCAACAACAAATGGCGTGACAGCAACCAGTGGATAAGCTTGGCCGCGAAGCAGGTCAGCATCAGTAACACCCCCATCGCTGCCGCTGGGGCAATATCACCGGCATCATCCATATTCAGCACCGCCACGGAGGCCAGCATGGTATCGGTGGAGTAGAGGAAAACTACCGCCGAGACCGTATTGACCGCATTCACAAACAGGTAGATTGAAATATCCAGCAGGGCGGGTAAACAGACCGGTAACGTCACCCGCCAGAAGGTGATATAGAACGGCACCTTCAGCGAGGCAGAGACCGATTCGAACTCCGGGTCAATCTGCTTCAGTGCCGTTACGGCAGTCAGGTGACAGACGGTGTAGTAGTGAGCAATGGTACAGATCACCAGAATAGCCATAGTGCCGTAGAGGCTACTAAGCGGGTTACCTGGCTGATTAAAGAAGAATATATATGCCAGCCCCAGCACCAGCCCCGGCACCGCTAGCGGAATCATTGCATTGAAGTGCATCAGGCCACGCAGCACTTTCATCTGTGGCACTTTTTCCACCAGGTAAGCATTGGTGAAAATCAACCCGGTACCCACCAGCGCGACCCATAATCCCAGCTGTAACGAGTTGAAATAAGCTCCCCAGCCACCGCCGTCCATCAGATCAAACTGATAATTACTAAACGACAACTCAAGGTTGTAGGGCCAGAAGGTCACCAGAGAGGCATAAACGGCCATCCCCAGCACCCCCACAATCGTAGCGATCACCGGCAGGCAGAGCAGCAGCAACGTCAGATCTTTACGTTTTTCCGGTTTCGGCTGCAGGGGTTCAGCCCGGGCACTGAGCAACGCCACCTGTTTGCGTTGCACCCAGCGATCGACCGCAAAGGCCAGCATGGCAGGCAGTAACAGAATCACCGATACCACCGCACCCATCTGGAAGTTCTGCTGACCGATCACCTGTTTATAGATATCCGTAGCCAGCACGTTGTACTGGCCACCAATCACTTTAGGCGCGCCAAAATCAGTAATGACCAGGGTAAAAACGACAAAACCCGCACTCATCAAACCATACTTGATGGAGGGCAGAGTCACGGTGAAAAAGGTTCGCAGCGGACTGGTCCGCAACGCTTTAGCCGACTCGTAAAGCCGGGCATCGGTGTTGGACAGCGCGGTGATCAGAATCATGGTAGCTGCTGGAAAACACCAGAACGCCAGACTGATCACAATGCCGATTGGGCCATAAATCGTCTCACCCAGCAGCCAGCTTTTCAGTACCCCCTGATTACCAAACAGGTACACCAGCGAGATCGCTGGCAGCAGCGATGGCGCAAAGATCGGTGCCATCATCACTACCCGGATCACGCCGCGAAACGGCATACAACTGCGGGTCAACGCATAGGCCGTTAACAGCGCCAGGCTCAAAACCACCACCGTGGTTACCATGGCGATGGTCAGTGAGTGGGTGACTGAGCTAAACAGGCTGGGACTGGCGGCATACTCGATAAAATTCTGCAGGCCGACATAGTTTCCGGCTTTGTCCTGCACACTTTTCGACAGGATGGCCCATAGCGGTAGCACCATGGCCAGCATCAGCCCGCCAATCCCCAGACACAGCCCCAGAGCCTGAATCAGCTGATCCCGTCCCAGGCCCTGCAGTTGAATGCGCAACGGCCGATTCAGTACAGCAGACTTCATAGCGCACCCTCGAACAGGTGCAGGCGCTGGCTTGGCAGGTCCAGCATCAGTTCAGAGCCATGCTGAATATTCAGATCACGGACATCGTTCATGGAGAAATCTGCCACCAGCCGGTGGTTCATACCACGCACTTTCAATTCTGAACGGACAAATGAACCCAGAAATTCAATCGACTCAACATCGGCTGCCAGCCGGTTAGTGGCATCGCCATTGTGACGTACCCGAATATCTTCCGGCCGGATCGCCAGTTGCAGCGCCTGGCTGGGCTGATAGTCATCACAAAGGCAGTTAAGTGACTGCTCACCCACCTGTACCCGACCGCTGTCCAGCACCGTACTGGGCAGGAAGTTCATGGTGCCGATAAACGATGCCACAAAGGCGCTCGCTGGCCTGGCGTAGATCTCCTGTGGCGTGCCCACTTGCTCAATCACCCCCTGATTCATCACCACAATCTTGTCGGCCATGGTCAGCGCCTCTTCCTGATCATGGGTCACCATGATGGTGGTGACACCCAGCTGGCGCTGCAACGCCTTGATTTCATGGCGTAGATGTACCCGCACCTGTGCATCCAGTGCCGATAGCGGCTCATCCAGTAATAACAACCCGGGGCGGGTGGCAATCGCGCGAGCCAGCGCAACACGCTGTTGCTGCCCCCCGGATAACTGAGCCGGATATTTAGCGCCAGCGTCCGGCAGGCCAATCATCGCCAGCAGTTCATGAACCCGTGCCTGGCGGGCCGACTTATCCACAGCCTGATTACGCAGACCATAACCAATATTTTCGGCCACCGTGAGGTTTGGAAACAGCGCATAGGACTGAAACACAATACCGAAATCACGCTTGTCTGGCGTTAACCAGGAGATATCACGCCCCTGCTGGTGCACTTCGCCACTGCTTTGCAGATCAAGTCCGGCAATTGCCCGTAGCAAAGTGGTTTTCCCACAACCCGACGGCCCCAGAAAACAGACAAATTCGCCTTCTTCAACCGTTAACGAAATATCATCCAGCGCGGTGAAGTCGCCAAAGCGTTTAGAAAGATGGTTAATCGACAGATAGCGCTCGCGCATCGGTTCGCTCCGGTATCAACAGGGGTTTATAAAATAGAGGGAAAGTACGAAAAGACCCGACCCCATCGAAGGATGGAGCCGGGTTATGACGGTCTGATGACAGTCCGTTATTTCGGGTCAGACTTGCTGTCGTACCGCTGCTGCCAGCTTTTCAGAATTTCGCTACGATGGCTTGCCGCCCATTCGAAGTTATTCTCAATCATCAGCGTCTCCGGGTTTTCCGGGAAGTACTGTACTGGCTTGGCAACACCCGGCATCGCTACCACCGCATAACCTTTGTTATACATCTCATTGGCGTTGCGAGAGATAGAGAAGTCCAGCAGTTTCTGGGCAGCATCCAGTTTGTCAGTGCCTTTGACGATTGCGGTCGCTTCCATATCCCAGCCCACCCCTTCACTTGGGAAAACAACATCCAGCGGCGCACCCTTCTTCTTCAGCCTGGCGCCTTTATAGGCGAATGAAACACCGATAACAGCTTCGCCTGCAGCCGCCAGCTTACAAGGCTTGGAGCCCGAATGGGTGTAGCGAGCAACGTTCTGGTGCAGGCGGTCCATATAGCCCCAGCCTTTATCTTCGCCGAACATCTGCAACCAGGAGGATACGTCGAGGAAACCCGTGCCGGAGGACGCCGGATTCGGCATAATCACATGGCCCTTGTAGACCGGTTTCGTCAGATCCTCCCAGGACGTTGGCGCTGGCAGCTTATGCGTTGCTGCTTCAGCCGTGTTGAAACAGATCGCCGCAATCCAGGCATCCATCCCCACCCAGGATGGCGTGGCATCGCTGTCACGGAATTTAGCCGATAGCTTATCCAGCCCAGCAGGCGCATAAGGCTCTAACAAGCCTTCCCCTTTCAGCACCAGCAGCGAAGTTGCTGCCAGACCCCAGACAACATCCGCCTGTGGATTGTCTTTTTCCGCCAGCAGTTTCGCTGTCACAATGCCAGTGGAGTCACGTACCCAGTGAATTTTGATGTCCGGATACTGCTTGTTGAACTCCTGGGCATAACGCTTGAGGTCTTCCGCTTCAACGGCGGTATAAACTGTCAGCTCAGTGGCGGCCTGGGCCGTCACACTCAGACAGGAAGCCAGAACCGTCGCGGTCGTCAAATAGCGTAAGGGCTGTTTCATCTTCGTTCACTCTCAGGTCAGGATAATGGCTGGCTGGCGCAACGCCTTGGTATAGACCAGAATTCCTGTACAGACTAAGCAAACGATATGACAAATTCATGAACGTCAAAATAATAAACCCATAACAAAAACCATTCATTATGAGCGGATATTAAACTCCACTTTCAATTTCAGAGCATCATGTCGCCAGTGCTCAACATCATACTCAACCAGTGCCCCTTGAGCGTCTCTTGATACCCGGTGTATTTCAACACTGGTGTAACCGACCGGCGCCTGTAGTAATTCAGCGGCGTCTTTATCTAGCGAGGAAGAAATCACCTCTAATTCCACATTCATACAAGGCTTATTATATTCTTCTTTCAATACGGTAGTTACCGAGTGCGCCAGATCATGATCATAAATGCCAGGTAAACGGCGCTCTGGTAACAGGATAGTTTCAACATAAACCGGCCTATTATCTGCTCCACGAACGCGCTTCAGCTCAACAAGTGAGTCACCTTCTTCAATGGAAAGCAGGCTCGCTAATGCCGTATCAGCTAGCACTCTTTTTTTACTGATCTGATGACTAAATGGTTTAAACCCCTGCTCCGCAACATACTCCATGAAAAACATAGCTCGACCTGGGTCATAATTTATTCTGGGCGGGGTAACAAACCAGCCTCGACGGTTTGAGCGATAAATCAGGCCCTGTGTTTCCAGCATTTTTAACGCTTCACGAGTTGTCACGCGTGACGTCTGAAGCTGTTCGCTGATCACTCTCTCAGAGGGCAGGCGCATGCCCGTCGATAACGTCTTCTCGTAAATCAGCGTCCGTAGCCAGACCACCACCTCAACCGCTTTAACAACCGCTCTCTCAGCCATACTTACTCTCAAACACAACATCGCTGTTTCTGGTACACAAATCATACAACCTGCACACCAATTTGACTGTACATTTTGCGTACTACAGACCTACCGGTCTGTCTAACTTCATACACTTTAGATATCAGTCGCTACTAAAAACTTGTAATTTAAACCGGCCTATCATTCAAATTAGTCTTAAGAAGTTCAACTTTTATTAAAAGTTAACAAATTCCCATTAATTATTTGGCAGTACTAAAGTGTTAACAATTCACATTAACAATACCGACCAATCGGTTGGTCTTGCAGAGCTGCACTTTTATACAAATAATTTAAACTTTTCATACGTTTCAAAAAAATTACCAGGTTATAATGACCACCCCTTCTTTGAAACAGGAGCCTCGTTATGGAACAAACGGTCAGCCAGTTGATCCTCAAAATCTATCAGAAGGTTGATCAGTGTTCTTCCAATCAGCTGAAAGAGGCGCTGTTCGAGGTATTACAGGAACATGTAACCTTCGATTCAGGCAAGTGGATTGTTGGACGTCTGAACAACAACAGTTTTGAGATCTACAGCCGGTGCTCTTACCTGCTGCCGGAGGAAAGTCTGTACTCAAATGCACCGATCTACTTCCAGGACTCAATCATTCGACCCATGTTCGAGCAACCCGGACTGACGCTGAATGTAAACAGTGAATTTCTGGCCGCCCATCAGGAGCAGATGGCTAGTACTGAGGCCCTGTCCGCCAAAATGGATGTGCGCGCAGCTCTGAGTACCCTGATCCAGCGTGACGGCTATACTGACGTATCAATCTTATCCCTCTACCGCAAGCCTGATCAGCCTGATTTTACTGAACAGGAACGCGCTTGCGTCGAGACCATCGCGCCACATATTATCCAGGCTTTCCACCTAGGCGCACAGATCAAGCAGTGCCAGGAATGGGACGGTAACCAGCACTGGGCTATTGTCGACAATCAGAACTACATCCGTTATTGCTCTGATCAGTTCCGTGAGTTTATCGGCAGCCAGATGGGCGAAAGTGTTGAACAGAAGCTACCCAATCAACTCATCGAAGAACTGAAACAGCGTGAGCCACACCTGGGTACTCAGAGTGTAGAACGTCGCTCGCTGGCAGGAAATGCAGAATTTATCAGCCTCGTTGAACGCGGCGTCCTGAGTCAGCTGACCCCTTCAGAGAAACGCGTAGTGGAGCACTATGCCCGCGGCCTGTCCTACAAAAAAGTCGCCCAGCAACTGGATATCAGCCACCATACCGTTATCAAGCACGTCAATAATGTGTACCGTAAGCTGAATATCAATAACAAGAATCAGCTGATTGAACTGGTTGCACCCGTTCTGTCCTGAAACGCGTGATACAGGCCGGGCCTCCTGGCCTGTATACATGCGACTGGCTGAGGCAGAAAAATCCCTCTACACTGCTGTCGTATAAATCCTGTTTACAGTGACCCTTCATGATCCCCAGCCTGGCCGTAGAACTTCACCGTAGTAAGGATCGATGGGGCACACTGCATGTGTTCGAGTATCAGGGGATTCGTTATCTGACTTTTGGCGAGGGTGGCGAGCAAAGCGCGATTAATCTAAACCAGCCGCACATCCCCCTCTATGAATACACCCAGGCTATGTTACTGGCACTGATTTTCTGCCCTCAACCGCGCCATATTACCCTGCTGGGACTTGGCGGCGGCAGCCTTGCAACAACACTGCTACACCAGTTACCGGATAGCACTGTCACGGCCGTTGAACTACGCCGTAAGGTTGTCGACGCTGCCCAGCAATGGTTTTGCCTGCCAGACAACCCTCGCTTAACCATCGAAGTCGCCGACGCAGCTGATTTTATGATGCGCACCGAGCAGACATGTGACCTGCTGTTTGCAGACATCTATCTCGATGAGGGAATGCAGCAGGTACAGCTGTGCCCCGATATGCTGGCTGACTGCGAGCGCATCTTAAATGACGATGGTCTGCTGGTGCTGAACCTGTGGGATGAGGGCCAGGGTTACCACCCACTGGCGCTGGAGAGGCTGAACAAGCATTTTGAAGGCCACTTTCTGGCCTGCCCGATTGAGGGTGGCAATCTCGTTCTTTTTGCCAGTAAACGTGGCTTGCCAGCGCCCGATTCACGCCACCACCTGGGCTCATTACGCAGGCTCAGTAAACGCATCGGCAACCGGCCATTACAGCCCCTGTTTGAACGGTTACGCCCGCTAGGTGGCTGGGATTAGCCCACCACCATCGAATACCTTTGCGGTGGCCTGCAGACATTAAAGCAATCAATCACCACCGCCCACAAACCTGAGCAGACCCTTGCACCCGATTGTGCAGCTTACAGCCCGAAAAGCTACGCCAAAGCCACAGATTCAGCTCTCAATACAGTTGAATTCCCCACCCAGGCACTGGGATAATCACTTCATCACTTGCGTTAAATGACTTTAATGAGGATCGGCTATGCCATTGCTTGACAGTTTTACCGTAGACCACACCCGTATGGAAGCACCGGCAGTCCGCGTGGCCAAAACCATGACCACCCCTGGCGGCGACACCATCACCGTTTTCGACCTGCGCTTCTGCCTGCCGAACCAGGAAATTCTGAGTGAACGCGGTATTCATACCCTGGAGCACCTGTTTGCCGGCTTTATGCGCGATCACCTCAACGGTGGCAGCGTTGAAATTATCGACATCTCGCCAATGGGCTGTCGTACTGGTTTTTACATGAGCCTGATCGGCGCGCCCTCTGAACAGCAGGTTGCTGACGCCTGGCTGGCGGCAATGGATGATGTTGCCGTTGTAAAAACCCAGAATGAAATTCCAGAACTGAACGAATACCAGTGCGGCACCTACGAGATGCACTCACTGGAAGAAGCCAAAGGTATTGCAGCCGACATCAAATCCCGTGGTGTTCGCGTTAACAGCAATACTGAGCTGAAGCTGGACCCATCCTTCCTCGAAGGTCAGGGCTAAATATTGCCCCCTGCTCTGGCTGGCTGGGCCTGCCAGAGCAACGTTCCACCCGTTCAGCCTTTTTCTTCCAGCAGGCAATCAGGCTCAAAGCCCATAATAAACGCCCCCCAGTGACGTCCGTTCAGATAGACAGGAATTGACAGATCGATCAGTACCTCACCCGTATCCCGGACAAAAGTTTGCAACAGAAAAGGCAGCTCATTTTCCGCCCGTCGCCGCTCTGCCCGACTGTCAAAAAAGAACCGCCGATGCCGACTCATCCGAAAATCAATCGCCTCATCACCACTAAGCGGTTGTGATGCTTTCTTATGGTGAGCAGGGGCATAGCCTTTTTTATCCACAGCAATGGCATAGATAAACTCTGGCTTCTGTGTGATAAAGCGGTCATAAAGTGGTTGTAACAACTGCTCAAACGCTTCGACATAGCTGGTGGTATATTTTTCAAACTGATGACCCGGATTGCTACAACGGTAGTGACTGTCAAACAGGTTAACCCCCTGACTGGCCAGCCCTTCCATCTGCCCTTTTACCTCACTCGCCCAGCTCTGTCCGCATTGCAACATATGTTCAAAACCGCCCATTCCCACTACAAAGTGCGACAACAGCTCCTGAGACTCTTCCGTGGCATGGCTCAGGTGTACAAATACCTGCTGCGCCTGATCCATCTCCGAGCGAATCGACTGAGCCTGACGAGTAATGGTCTCCACATGATCATGGGACTCATCGTTACTGCTCGACAACTGCGCCAGCGAGGCGCTGATCCCCGATAAGCGGTCATTAACCCCTTCCAGCTCCCCGGTCAGCTCTGAAAACTGATGATGGGTGCCACTGATCACCTTATCTGTACGCTGAGCATAATCATGGATCAGCCCGGCACTGTCCCGCGTTGCCTCTACTAGCTGCGACATCTCACCAATATTACTGTTAATGGTTTGTGTCGCTTCACTAACCTTGGAAGCCAGATTACGTACCTCATCAGCAACCACCGCAAAGCCACGACCCGCCTCACCGGCACGGGCAGCCTCAATGGCGGCATTCAGCGCCAGCAGATTTGTCTGCTCAGAGAACTCCTGCACCATCTGCAAGACCTGGCTGATACGGGTAGAGTTATCACTCAACTGCTGCACTGAGCTCTGAAAAATACTCGCCTGTTCACAGATCATCCGCACCTGTTCACAAACTGCACCCAGCTCATTATGGGATGTGCGTACCTCCGCCAGCTGCTCAGTATTCTGTTCAGTAATCACCTGAGTGCTATCAGAAATTTGCCTGATCGCCAGCACCGCCTCGCTGCTGGCAGCAAATACCTTTTCAGCCTGCCCCTGCTGGCTGACCGCCGAGCGATGCGCGTTGGTCAACGCCCGCTGCAGGTGCGCCGCCTCCACGCCAACCTGCACACTGCGCTGCCGGGTTTCAACAATCATCTCTCGCAGCTGATCAGTGAAATTGTTGTAGCTGTTCGCCATGCCTGAGATTTCATCAACGGTGTCCACCGGCAAGGTAGCCGAGAGATCCCCTGGTTTGCCCTCATCATTGCTGAGCATCGAGGTCATGCACTGGATAGGGCGCAAAAACAGAAACCGCATCCCCAGCACAACCACAACACCCATTAATAAGACCACCGCCAGCGCAACCAGCTGGGCCAGCCATAAGGTATCCAGTTCAGCCTGAAGCGATGCCACCTGAGGCAAGGTACGTGTTAACTGTTCAAGTGTCTGTTTTATCTCCGTCAATACAAAATAGCTAAATGCCAGTAACACAACTTGCGGCAATATGAGTGCCACGACATTCGCAACAATCTTCCGTGTCAGTGTAAAAAACAGCGCCTGCTCAACCATGTTATACAGGCTGCGAAACTCACTCATCATGCCCCCTTAAATGCATGATCTTGTCTATCTAAAATAGACACTTCGTTTTTATTTTCAGTGTGTAACTTCGTTCATTCAACACAGCCTGTTGAAAAACATAAAAATCACACGCGTAATACGGGTAATAAAGATGACTGAGCGTCAGTTCGGTACTCCCAAACCAACAGGTTGAGACATAAACAAAATATTCACTATTGACCGAGCGCAAGGTGGGGTTAATAAGAAGGGTAAGTTAAACCAAAGTTTGAAATGAAATATTTAAATAAAAATGATGCTAACCAGAACAGGAACTCAGCCGGCTGACAAAGCCCATCTGACATTCCATCCGGCTATCGGGTGCCAGGCACCTGCGAGTACCAGGCAATAGCAGTGCAACTCTCAACAGATATATACCAAAGTGTTATGCACATATTCTGTGGATAACCCTTTGGACAACCCGACCAGGACCTGAGCGTACCGGCTGAAGCCCACACCCTGCGGGCTTCAGCCATCATTGTGACAATTTGTTCAAATTATCGACGGCCAGCCTGCTAGCGGCAGTATCGACCCCGATAGCCACCGTAAAAACCCGCCGGATAGTAACTGCGGCTACGGTAGTAACGACTGCCATTACGATAATGACGGCCATGGCGGTAGCGATCACCATGATGTCCATGGCTACGATGTACACGGTAACCGACATGAACACCATAACCATCCGAGTAATGGACAGACACAGATCCCCCGACAGGAGAGTAAGGCGATGCCTGTACCGACGCCACCCAACCGAGACTGAATATGACCACGAGTACAGCCAGAAAAGCTTTCACAGTTCACCTCGTTATATCTGACAGACACCGTTTAGACTCTCGCTAAGCCGTTGAGTTGCCAGACAAAATATCGCGGATAATTCATAAAGCATTCAGCCAGCCTGTTGAATTTATGCCCGGAAACTGCGCATTTACACTAGATAGGCTAAATTTAAAAGATCCGCGTAAGCAGACTGTATGAGCGAGTGTTGAATGAACTTACCTCCATTTATTACCCTGAAGGCAAGCCTGAAAGCAGCCGCTTTGCTACTACTGGCACCGCTGGCAATGGCGACTACCGTCATAGCAGGGAACAGCAGTGGCACAACCGGCAGCGCGCCTCAGCCACCTGGCCACCTCAGCTATTGTGTTGACCCAAACTGGATGCCCTTCGAGCAGATAAACAAAGCAGGTCAGCACGAAGGGATCGTGGCGGATTTCCTGCAGCTGATCAGCCAGCAGCTACCCCAGCCGCTGAAACTGGTCCCAACCCATAGCTGGGCTGAAACCATGTCACTGATACGGGCAGGCGGATGCGATCTGATCCCGGCAATAAACAGTAGTCCCGAGCGAGAACAGTTCCTCAACTTCACCAGCCCTTATCTTGAGTCAGCCGTCGTCATCATTGCCCGCAGCGATGCAGACTATATGGACGGTTTCGCGGCGCTGGAGGGCAAACAGCTGGGTATCGTCAGCGGCTACATCTACGATGAATTGCTCAACAGGGACTACCCCGAGATTGAACGCATCTATACCACCTCAGTGCGCGAAGCATTCCGCCAGGTTGCCTCGGGGAAACTGGACGCTACTGTGGCCTCATTGCTGACCGCCACCCGGCTGATCCAGGAGCAGGGGCTGAGTAATTTGAAAATCGCCGGCGGCACCGGTTTCAGCCATCAGCTCAGGGTCGGCACACGTAAAGACAACCCTGCGCTGGCCGAGCAATTCCAGCGAGTCGTCAGCCAGCTGCCTGCCAGTGCCACCAATAAAATCCTGCAACGCTGGTATACCGTCAAACTGCAACAGGCTCCTGACTACACCCTGCTCTACCAGCTCGCAGCACTGGCGATCCTGGCCATTGGCCTGCTGTATTATCGTAGCCACCGGATATCACAAACCCGTAACCAGCTGGGTCAGCTCAACAACCGCCTGAGTGATCGTAATGCCCGGCTTGAACGGCTAACCCAGCGCGACCCGCTGACCGGTGCCCGCAATCGGCTAAAACTGAGCAGCGATCTGCAGCACCAGCTCAACCAGTGTGCGCAAAGTGGCTTACCGCTGTCGCTGATCATGCTGGATCTGGTTCAGTTAAGGCAAATCAACCTGCAACACGGCCATACCATAGGTGACCTGGTGATCAGTGAAGCTTGCCAGCTGATACGAGATAACCTGCCTGCCAACGCTCAACTGGGTCGCTGGAGTGGTAGCAAGTTCCTGATATTACTCCCCGAGCAGGAAGAACATCGGGCCAGCACTATTTTGGAGGGGCTATTACGGCGACTCGAACAGCATTCATTTAGTGATAATGCCCAGCTCAAAGCTCAGGGAATTGCCGTCACTCATCAACGTCAGGAATCTTTCGGCCAGTTGCTGGAGCGTCTGGAGCTGGCTCTCAAAGCACAATCAGCCTCCACCGCCTGAATCCGCTCGCTTTGCCCATAAAAAAACCGCTGCCATGTGCCCGGCAGCGGCTTACTATGCTTACTTAACCGGCGCTGCCTAAACGCTGATCTTCCGGCTCCTGCAGTGAATCCAGATTAAAGCGTATTTTAACCGCCCAATGCCGAACCAGCTGCTCCAGGTCGATCAGCGGTGCGCCAGGCTCCTGTCGCCAGGCAGCTTTTACCTCTTCCAGGGTATCCAGCATCGACAGCAGGGGGGCATTGGTCTGCGCATCCATAAGATCAATCCGTAATCCTGCCGCTGCCACCGTGATCCGTTTTATCAGCGGTTTGCCGTTTTTATCGTAGGCATTCAGATCCAGCGTCACCGGCAGGTATTTCAGCGCATCCCCTGGCTGTGGTTTCTTCGCTGCCGCCAGCAACACCACCTGCATCTTCATCTGTCGCTCACCTTTTTCCCACACCAGCTCATAGCGCGGGTGCATGGCACTGGCCATCATCACCGGAAAGCGGGTCTGAATAATATCCGCTTTCACCGCTTTCACACGTGGGTTATTCATCTGTCCCTCGGGTGCCATCACCACCGGCTCCAACATAAACCCCTGATAACCTTTCAGTTCGGTAGTCGTCAGGTCGGATCGGTGCCAGACAGACACCGCATCGGTCCAGGGATGCGGACTATAGGTCAGCCGGGCTGACTGCGCTGGCGTTGCCGTCGCGGTCAGTGACTGTTTTTTGGTTGGCGTCGTTTCGCCACAGCCCGTCAGCACACAGACCCCCAGCGCCGCGGCGATCCAGCTCAGTCGTCTCATATTATTCTTCCTCGTATTCAGTCCGGCGGCAACACAGGTCCAGCCCTGTTGCTCTCATAACGCGGTCACGCTATCCGGGTTTTAAAAACTGGCTAATGGACGTCATGCCTGCTGTTCTACTGTGGGGTTATCCCCCGCTCTGGGCATGCGCGGTGCAGGCTGACGCAACGCACGTCGCAGCACTTTGCCGACCGGTGTTTTAGGCAAGGTGTCCAGACATCGGATATCTTTCGGTACCTTATAGCCAGCTAACTGTTGGCGGCACCAGCTCTGTAGCGCTGTTTCATCAAAGCGTTGTGCATCCACCGGCACCAGAAACAGCCGCACACGCTCGCCAGTTTCCCGATCAGGCACACCGACCACAGCACACTCCAGCACGTCCGGGTGGCTGCTAATCAGATCTTCAAGTTCATTGGGGTACACATTGAAGCCCGACACAATAATGATGTCTTTGATGCGATCGACAATGGTCAGATAACCATCTTCACTACGTCGGGCCATATCACCGGTTTTGAGATAGCCATCAGCGGTAAAACTGGCAGCGGTTGCTTCCGGTTGCTGCCAGTAGCCCTGCATCACCTGGGGCCCACTGACACAAAGCTCACCACAGTCCCCTGGCGCCACCTCCTGCTCATTACTGTCAACCAGCTTCACCTCACAATCACTGACCGGCAGGCCGATGGTACCCAGCCGGACAGCCCCCGGCGGGTTAAACGCCACCACCGGCGAGGCCTCTGTCAGCCCGTAGCCCTCCATAATCGGGCAACCGGTGGTCTGCAGCCAGCGATCCGCTGCACCATGGGTCAGCGCCATACCACCGGAGACCGTCAATCGGAGCTGATCGAAATCGAGCTGACGAAACCCCGCATGATTGCACAATGCAGAAAACAGCGTGTTTAGGCCGATAAAAGCGCTGATCTGCCGCCCACTGAGGGTTTTCACCAGCCCATCCAGATCCCGCGGATTAGTGATCAGCAAGCTATGCCCTCCCGCTTCCATCACGACCAGCGAAATAATAAAGGCGTATATATGGTAAAGCGGCAATGGCGACACCACATCCTGCTGCCAGCTTTCAGGCGCTTCATGAAGTCGCTCGGATACCTGTAACAGGTTGCTGATCAGATTGGCATGGCTAAGCATCGCCCCCTTGGAAACCCCGGTGGTACCGCCGGTATACTGCAGTACGGCCAGATCTTCCGGCCGTGGTCGGTGTTCCAGTAACTGATCAGGGTCGCCCTGGCGCAGGGCATCACGCAGCTCTATGGCGTCCGGCAGCAAAAACGCCGGTTCCATCTGCTTTAAATACTTAATAGCACCGTTGAGCAACACTCGCCTGAGTAGCCCGTGCAGATCGCCAATCTGGGTAACGAACACATGCTGGATCTGAGTCTGATCAATAATCGGTTCCAGTTTGTGGGCCATGCTTTTATGGATCACCAGCGCTTTCACCCCGGCGTCAGAAAACTGATGCTGCATTTCCGTGCTGGTATAGAGTGGGTTGGTATTCACCACCACCAGTCCGGCCCGCAACGCACCAAACAGTACCACCGGATACTGCACCATATTCGGCATCTGGATCGCGATCCGGTCACCGGGTTTAAGCTCAGTATGCCGCTGTATATAGCAGGCAAACGCCGCCGACAGATCAGCCAGTTCGGTATAACTCACTGAACGACCAAAGCTGCTGAATGCAGCTCGCTCACCATAGCGATGACAGACATCCGTCAGCAGACTGACCAGGCTGGTAAAATGCTGCTGATTCAGCCGACCCGGGATTGACACTCCACGCTGCAGCTCCATATACGCCTCCTTCCGCACCCGAACGTGCGCTAGCGATGTTGTTAAGCGTAGAGCAGGAAATCCTCTGCTGCTAAAGCCGCATAAACCCCTGAGAATTACTGACTAAATTCTGCATTGCAGCGCAACATTCCAGCTTCGCCCCTATCCGCCCTAAATTATCTATTAGAATCAAATAGATAAAGATAACCTCTGGCCCAGGACCGTCATAGACAAAGACTGGACCGACGAATTATTCGACCACATAAATGCCAGATTGTTTATTAAGTATTCAGTGAATAAACCAATATTGAGTGATTAAGAATTTGCTAATTAATCAGCTTGACCAACTATTGATCTCAGGGCATTGATTCATAAGAAATGTGACGGTAATGTTTACCGCTGAAAAGAGTCCATCCTGGTTTCAAAACTAAAAAAATACGACTGAATCCACTCTATGGGGCAGATTGAATAATGAAAACTATAAAAACGACGCTTAAAGCAGTCGCTCTGGCCGTTATGGCCACCACCTCTCTTGCACACGCAGACACCCTGAAAATCGGCCTGGCTGGCCCAGCTACGGGCCCGGTTGCACAGTACGGTGATATGCAGAAGATCGGCGTTATGGCCGCTATCGACGATATCAACAAAGCCGGCGGCATTAATGGCATGCAGCTGGAAGGCGTAATCTACGATGACGCCTGTGATCCAAAACAGGCAGTGGCAGTTGCCAACAAGATCGTCAACGATGGTATTCAGCACGTTGTCGGACACCTGTGTTCAAGCTCTACAGAGCCTGCTTCTGATATCTACGAAGAAGAAGGCATCCTGATGATCACGGCGGCGTCTACGTCACCGTCTATCACCGAGAAAGGCCATCAGCTGATCTTCCGTACTATCGGTCTGGACAGTCTGCAGGGCACACTGGCTGCTGAACACATCCAGAACACCGTGAAGCCTGCGCGCCTGGCTGTTATCCATGATAAACAGCAGTACGGTGAAGGCCTGGCAACCACGGTTAAAAACGCTCTGGACAAAGCTGGCACCAAAGCCGTGCTGTTCGAAGGTGTTACTGCGGGTGACAAAGACTTCTCTGCACTGATTGCCAAGCTGAAAAAAGCGAACGTCGATTTTGTTTACTACGGTGGTTACCACCCGGAACTGGGCCTGATCCTGCGTCAGTCGCGTGAAAAGGGCTTCACTGCTCAGTTCATGGGGCCTGAAGGTGTGGTAAACAGCGATCTGGCTAAGATTGCTGGTGCTGCATCCGAAGGTGTTCTGGCCACTGCGCCAAAAAGCTTCGATCAGAACCCGGTCAACCAGGCACGCGTTGACGGCATCAAAGCCAAGGGTGAAGACCCAACAGGCCCATTCGTCTTCACGGCCTATGCCGCCGTTGAGCTGATGAAAGATGCAATCGTTAAGACCGGTGGTACTGACCCGGAGAAAATGGCCGAGCACATCCGCGCCAACCCGCTGGAAACGGCGATTGGTAAAGTGTCCTACGACCAGAAAGGCGACTTGAACGAGTCAACTTTCCAGGTTTACACGCTGCACCAGGACGGTTCTAAAACAGCCGTCAAGTAAGCACATCTGAACCTCTGAACACCTTGCTACCGTGATCCGGTAACAAGGTGTTCTGCTATCCGGGTCCCGAAATATGACCGAAACTTTCCTGTACCTTATCCAGCAGCTCATTAACGGGCTGACTATCGGGTCCACCTACGCGCTGATCGCCATCGGCTACACAATGGTTTATGGCATCATCGGTATGATCAACTTCGCCCATGGCGAAATTTACATGATTGGCTCTTATGTGACGTTTATCGTCATTGCCGGTCTGTTAGGCATGGGCATGGTTAGCCTGCCGGTCATTCTGCTTGTCGCGCTGATTGTGGCTGTCGTAATGGCCAGCACCTATGGCTGGACCGTTGAACGCGTTGCTTACCGCCCATTACGTGGCAGTAACCGCCTGATTCCGCTGATCTCTGCGATCGGTATGTCGATCTTCCTGCAGAACTTTGTGGTTCTGGCTCAGGGTTCTCGCGACGTTGCTCTGCCCCCGCAGATCACCGGCGGCTGGACCTTTGGCGATCCATCTGTATTCGAGGTGTCCTTCTCGTACATGCAGGCGCTGATCTGGTTTACCACCTTCGCCACCATGACCGCTCTCACGCTGTTTATCTCAAAATCCCGTATGGGCCGCGCCTGTCGCGCCTGTTCTGAAGATTTAGGGATGACCAACCTGCTCGGAGTCGACACGAACCGTACCATCGCCCTGACCTTTATCATCGGTGCCGCACTGGCTGCCGTTGCGGGTCTGCTACTGGGTCTGTACTACGGTGTAGTGAACCCGTTTGTCGGCTTTATTGCCGGTCTGAAAGCCTTTACCGCAGCGGTACTGGGCGGCATTGGCTCCATCCCTGGCGCTGTGCTCGGTGGCCTGATTCTGGGTGTAACTGAAGCACTAACGTCTGCCTACTTCCCATCTGAGTACAAGGACGTCGTATCCTTTGGTCTGCTGGTACTGATCCTGCTGTTCCGCCCATCCGGTCTGCTGGGTAAACCGGAGGTGGAGAAAGTCTGATGCATAATAATAAACTTCAAAGTGCGTTATTCGCTGCCGGTATTACACTGGTTCTCGCCTGCCTGATGATTGGCGTGAAACTGGATACTGAAAGCACCACCCTTGCTGTCCGCGGCGCCACTGCGGAACAATGGACATGGATCGGCCTGGGCGTCACCCTGGTCTTTCTGTCACAACTGTTTTCCAACCAGATTGATACCCTGTTTGGCAAACTGCCCAAGCCCAACGTAGGCGGCCTGCTGCCCAAAGGCCAGAAAATGGCCACGCTCAAGCCCTGGCTGATTGCTGCGCTGCTGGTGGGCCTGGTTATCTGGCCGTTTATGGTCTCCCGTGGTTCGGTTGACCTGGCCACCCTGACGCTGATTTACATCATGCTGGGGTTGGGCCTCAACATTGTTGTTGGCCTGGCGGGGTTGCTGGATCTGGGCTTCGTGGCATTTTACGCCGTGGGCGCTTACACCTACGCTCTGCTGTCGATGTATTTTGGCCTGTCGTTCTGGGTTTGTTTGCCACTGTCGGCAGGTTTTGCGGCACTGTTTGGCTTTGTACTGGGCTTCCCGGTGCTGCGCCTGCGCGGTGACTATCTGGCGATTGTGACGCTGGGGTTCGGTGAAATTATCCGTATCCTGCTCAACAACTGGACCAATGTCACCAACGGGCCAAGCGGTATCTCCGGTATCGCTAAACCCAGCCTGTTCGGTCTGGAATTTACCCGCCGCGCTAAAGAGGAAGGCGGTCAGACATTTCACGATTTCTTCGGCATTGCTTACTCAAGCTCCTATAAAATCATCTTCCTGTATCTGATTGCGGTCGTACTGGTGTGCTTCCTGATCTACCTGATCAACCGCCTGATGAGGATGCCGATCGGCCGCGCCTGGGAAGCCCTGCGTGAAGACGAGATTGCCTGTCGCTCACTGGGTCTGAACCGTACGGCCATCAAGCTGTCGGCATTTACCCTGGGGGCATCGACTGCAGGTTTTGCCGGTTCATTCTTCGCTGCCCGTCAGGGCTTTATCAGCCCGGAGTCGTTCATCTTTATCGAGTCAGCCATTATCCTGGCGATTGTGGTGCTCGGCGGTATGGGATCACAGATTGGCGTTATTCTGGCGGCAATCGTGATGACTATCCTGCCGGAACTGGCCCGTGAGTTCTCTGAGTACCGCATGCTGATGTTCGGCCTGTTGATGGTACTGATGATGCGCTGGCGTCCAGAAGGCCTGGTACCTATGAAACGTCCTCACCTGGAGCTGAAGCAATGAGCCAGTTACTCCTCGATGTCCATGGCCTCACCATGCGCTTCGGCGGCCTGGTGGCGGTTAATAAAGTCAACCTGGCGGTCAAGCACCGTCAGATCGTCTCCATTATCGGCCCCAACGGTGCCGGTAAGACCACCGTGTTTAACTGTCTGTCCGGGTTCTATATTCCGAGCGAAGGCAGCGTGATGTTCAACGGCCATGAAGTGGCCGGGCTGAAAGATTTCCAGATTTCCCGCAAGGGTCTGGTACGTACTTTCCAGCACGTCCGTCTGTTTTCCAGCATGACGGTGATTGAGAACATGCTGGTTGCCCAGCACCGTCATCTCAACACCAACCTGCTGTCAGGCCTGTTCAAAACCGGTAGCTACCGTCGGTTGGAACAGGAAGCGATGGACCGCGCCGCTTACTGGCTGAAAGAAGTCGACCTGCTCGATTTCGCCAACCGCGAAGCGGGTAACCTCTCCTACGGCCAGCAACGCCGTCTGGAAATCGCTCGCTGCATGGTGACTCAGCCGGAACTGCTGTTACTGGATGAACCGGCTGCTGGCCTGAACCCGAACGAGACCAAAGAGCTGGATGAACTGATTGTCCGGTTGCGTGATGAGCACGAGATCTCCGTGCTACTGATCGAGCACGATATGGGTCTGGTTATGGGCATTTCTGATCATATCTATGTTATTGCCCAGGGTACCCCTCTGGCCGACGGTAACGCCGATCAGATCATCAGCAACCCGGATGTTATCAAAGCCTACCTGGGGGAAGAATAAGATGTTGCGCATTAATAACGTCAACACCCATTACGGCCCTATCCAGGCACTGCATGACGTATCGCTGGAAGTAAAACAGGGTGAGATCGTAACTCTGATCGGCGCTAACGGTGCTGGTAAAACGACTCTGATGATGACTATCTGTGGTGATCCGCAGGCAAGTTCTGGCACCGTGCACTTTGATGGCGAAGAGATCACGGGCCAGAAAACCTCCGATATCATGCAGAAAGGCCTGGCGATTGTGCCAGAAGGCCGTCGCGTATTCAGCGGAATGACGGTGGAAGAGAACCTTTTCATGGGGGCTTACCACCGGCCAAAAGCCGAAGCAGAGGAAACCGCTCAGCAGGTGCTGAAATTGTTCCCTCGGCTGGAAGAACGTTACGACCAGCGCGCGGGCACCATGTCTGGCGGTGAACAGCAGATGCTGGCCATTGGCCGTGCCATGATGTCCAAACCGCGGATGATTCTGCTGGACGAACCTTCGCTCGGGCTGGCACCGATCATCATTCAGCAGATTTTCAATATCATCCAGCAGCTGCGTGACGATGGTGTCACCATTTTCCTGGTTGAGCAGAACGCCAACCAGGCCCTGCGTATCGCTGATCGCGGTTACGTGCTGGAAAATGGCCGGGTAATACTGGAAGACACCGGTGATGCACTGTTAACCAACGAAGCTGTGCGGCAAGCATACCTCGGCGGTTAACGGACAGAAACAGACCGGTAAGACTCTTTTCAGGCGGCCCATTGAGCAATCAATGGGCCGTTTTTTATGTGCGTAAGATCTGACTCGCATAAAAAAGCGGCCCACAGGCCGCTCTGGCTAACGCGTTTACAGACGACGTAATACAATCAGACCCGGAACTGTTGAATCAGCACATTCAGACGCTGCTCCAGCTGGCCCATTTCACTGGTGGTACCTGACAGCTGGTCCGCCTGACCGGCTGAGCGATCAGCAATTTCAGCAATGCTATGCACACTGCTGCTGATCTCTTCCGCTACAGCTGTCTGTTGTTCAGCGGCACTGGCGATCTGAGTATTCATCTCACTGATGGTATTCACCGCCCCGGTAATCTCTGCCAGAGCGCTCCCTGCCGCCTGGGCCTGCTCTACCGTGCTAACCGCTTTCTCTTTGCTGCGCTCAATCACCGACACAGCAGTGGAGACCCCGGCCAGTAAACGATCAATCATCTGTTGAATCTCTTCGGTACTAACCTGAGTTCGAGTTGCCAGGGTGCGCACCTCATCAGCTACGACAGAGAAACCCCGGCCCTGCTCTCCAGCCCGCGCCGCTTCGATTGCGGCGTTCAGCGCCAGCAGGTTAGTCTGCTCAGCAATATCCTTGATTACATTCACCACCCCGGTGATCTGATCGGTATAGGTATCCAGCTCCTCAATCGCCCCGCCGACCTCATTCACATCATTGGCCAGGTCAGTGACCGTCTCAATGGTACTGTTCACCAGCTGTTGACCATCAACCGTACGTACATCGGCGCTGGCCGCCGCCTGGGCAGCCTCGGCTGCATTACCAGCAACCTGCTGTACCGCTGCAACCATTTCGTGAATCGCCGCTGCGACCTGCTGGGTTTCAACCCGCTGCAAATTGGCATCTTCATGGGTGTTGTGTACCACCCCTTCCATCTGGCTGGTCGCGCTGGTCAGATCAGTAACACCTTCTTTGACTTCCGTTACCAGGGTATGGATTTTGGCGGCAAAAGTATTGAAACCATCGGTAACTTCACCAACTTCATCAGCATTACGGCTTTCCAGCCGTCGGGTCAGGTCCCCCTCACCTTCAGCAATATCGCGCATGGCATGGGCGGTAGAGCTTAACGGTGCAACGATACGACCACTGATCAGGCTGGCAACAGCGACAATCAGCAACAGCACAACAACACCCACACCCAGAATGGCCCACAGCGTCGCAGCGATTTTACCGGCCATTTCTATACGCAGCTCGGCCATCCGGTCATCAATATCATTGATCATAAAGCCGGTACCGATCATCCACTGCCAGTCTGACAGCGCCGTGGCGTAACTCAGTTTAGGGCCATTACCGGTACCATCCGGTTTGGTCCACAGGTACTCCATATAACCGCCCCCCTGACGGGCGATGCTGATCAGATCACGGATCAGATAACGGCCCGCTTTATCCTGCAGGCCCATCAGGTTCTGCCCGACCAGCGATGGTTTGGGCCGCATTACCAGATTGGTACCCTGGTAGTCATACACAAAAATGTAGTTATTGCCGTTGTACTGCAGGCTGGTGAGGATCGTTTTAGCCTGCGCCTGCGCCTGTTCCTGCGACAGTGTGTTATCGCGATAGACACTTTCAATACTGCTCACGGCCAGATCAATGTAATCCTTCAACGCCTGACGGCGTTCATCAATCATCTGTGTCCGCGCCTGGTCTATCTCCTGCTCGCCCAGCGTTTTCAACTGCGCCTGCACTATCAGCATAATCACCGCTGTAATGACCACTAATGGCACCACCGCCAGTAACAACACTTTTAACCGTACAGATAAAGCACCCATGCCTGTCCCCTTAAACACTCTGGTCTGAAAAGCCACCTGTGCTGGCCCTGCTATTATTGTCTGTTTTTTATGCAGGGAAATTTTTCAGCACGATAGAACGAACGATCAGGTTATAAGAACAGGGGCTAAACACTCAACACAAACAGCACTAAAGTTTAATGACATAATCATCTAAATCCTTAATTTTTAGTGCTAAAGCTATGTAGAGCATACCGCCACTGATCAATTAACCGCCACCACTTCCCTGAAGAGTTGAAACAACGGCACCTGAAGAACAGGATTCACTGGGCAAGACTGAGCAAACAACCCAAAGAAACGTTCGGACGGTTGTGACAAAAGAATTCAAACAGGGAAAAGAAAGCGGTGATATGTAATATAGCTACATATCACCGCAAGGGGAGAAATCTGGACATAAAAAGTGCGGCTGGAATCAGACCTGAAACTGGCGAATCATACTGCTCAGACGTTTCTCCAGCTGAGCCATCTCCTGGGTGGTACCGGCTAGCGTGTCCGCCTGTTGAGCCGAACGCTGGGCGATGTCGGCAATGTTTAACACATTGTGGCGGATCGTCTCAGCCACCTCGGACTGCTGATGCGCAGCACCGGCAATGCGGGTATTCATACTGGAAATATGGCTGACGGCACCGGTGATCTCCGCCAGTGAATTGCCGGCCTGCCGAGCACACTGAATCGTTTCAGAGGTCCGGGCTTTACTGTTATCAATCACACTGACCGCCGTAGCAACACCGGTCAGCAGCTGGTCCACCATCAACTGAATCTCTTCCGTACTGCTCTGGGTACGGGTCGCCAGTGAACGTACTTCATCAGCCACCACGGCAAAGCCTCGGCCCTGCTCACCCGCCCGTGCAGCCTCAATGGCCGCGTTCAGTGCCAGCAGGTTGGTCTGATCGGCAATATCCTTGATCACATTGACCATGCCGGTAATCTGATCAGCAAAACAGTCCAGCTGTTCAATTGCTTCACCAGCAGTGTTTACCTCTCCGGCCAGTTCAGCAATGGTCACTATCGTGTTCTCCACCAGCTGCTGTCCCTGTTGCGCCTGATGGTCCGCTGCATCTGCCGACACCGCAGCGGCCTGGGCACTGTCTGACACCTGCTGCGCAGACAGCGCCATCTCATGGACAGAGGCGGCGACCTGGCGGGTAGTCAGGCTCTGATTCTGCGCTTCATCATGGGTTGCCTGTACCACGCCCTGCATATCTCGCGTGGCCCCGGTCAGCTCCTGAATACCGTCTTTTACTTCAGTAACCAGGGCACGAATCTTGGCCGAAAAACGGTTGAAACCACGGGTCACCTCACCCACTTCATCTTCACTGCGTACATCCAGACAACAGGTCAGATCACCTTCGCCATCGGCGATGTTCTGCATCGCCTGGGCCGTCAGACTCAGCGGGCTGACCAGCCGTCGCGTCAGCCAGCTGGCGGCCACCGTCATCACCAGTAACAGCACCACACTGACCAGCAGTACAGCAAACAGCGTCTGCTGAATCTGCTCGCTGGTTTCATGTCGCAGCGCTTCAACATACTGGTCAATGTCGTTCACCATAAACCCGCTACCGATCACCCACTGCCAGTCTGGTAAGGTCAGGGCGTAGCTGAGTTTTGGTCCACTGCTGCCATCGGGTAACGTCCAGACATAATCGACATAGCCGCCACCACCGCGGGCAGTCGTAATCAGATCTCTGATCAGCAACTTGCCATTAGCATCCTGTAGCCCAAGCAGGTTTTGTCCTAACAAGGCCGGGTTCTGCCGATGGACCAGTGTGGTGCCAGCGTAGTCGAAGACAAAAATGTAGTTATCACCGCCATAGGTCAGATCTGTCAGAATCTGGCGCGCCAGTCGCTGAGCACTGTCTGAGTCCAGATTGCGGTCTTTATACACCCGCTCAACAGCACTCAATGCCATCACCACATGGTCTTTAAGCTCGCGCCGTTTCTGCTTCATCATGTCGGCGCGGGCCAGGCTGATCTCCTGTTCACCCAGATCAACCAGTTGCACCTGGGCAATGGACATTAACGCGACGGTAATCAGCAGCAAGGGCACCACTGCAATCAATAACACCTTGAGCCGGACAGACATACTTCGCATAGGGTCGCCTCTGGTAGATCAGATTGCTCTCATAAGCATGACGACAGAGCGAAAAGATGGTCAGTTTAAGTATGAAAACCGCACTGCAAAAACATGAATTTATTTTTGCGGAATTTAAAGCCAGGATCAGAATAAAGGGCTGACCCGTGCGGATCAAGCCAATACCAGGTAATTTTACGGTATATCGACATACACTATAGTGGCATGTGCAACTGCAGCAAAACGACCACAAGCAACACCAGTACCTCAATAATCTCCAGTGCCCCGCCCAAAGTATCACCCGTTGCTCCGCCGATTCTGCCAATCATCCAGCGCCGCAATTGCCACAGCATCAGTCCTGTCGACAGGAATATCGCCATCGCCAGAACGGGCATCACCAACAGCAGGCCCAGCACAATAAGGCCCAGTTGCAGCCAGACTGCCCGGCGCGGCGCATAGTCCAGCAGCCAGCGCCCCAGCCCCTGCTGGCGCACATAGGGAGTACTCAGTAGCAGTGCCGGTAGTGCCATCCGACCAATGACCGGTGCCAGCAGTAACGGCCCAAGCTGACCGCTGCTGAGCAGGCTGTGGATAAGTGTGAATTTGAGCAGCAATAGCAATAACAGCACCACCACCGCCACAGGCCCGGCGGTGGGGTCTTTCATAATATCCAGGGTGCGTTGTGGGTCACCCCGCCCGCCCAGCCAGGCGTCAGCACTGTCGGCCAGCCCATCCAGGTGCAACGCACCACTCAGCCAGACCCAGCCCGTCAGAATCAGCGCAGCGCTGACCAGCACAGGCGCATCACTGAGCAGCCAGCTACCCGCATATAACAGAACGCCAAACAGCAGCCCTGCCAGCGGGTAATAACACAGCGATAACCCCACCTCTTTCTCAGTTGACGGGGATTTGAAAAACACCGGTATCTGACTGAGGAACTGCAATGCCGTCAGCGCGGCTTTGAGGTGACTCATAGCAGACGTGCCGTCAGCGTCAGTGGATACAGCTCGCCATGGGGGGCACTGTACTGCAACAGCTGGGCCACTGATTGCTGTTGTTCCAGACAGCGCAGGGCACGGATCACCCCGCCATGACAGATCAGCAACACCGCCTGACCGGCCGATTCGTCCAGCAGCTGGCGCAACCCGGCTGTTAGTCGCTGCTCGAATGCCGCCAGGGTTTCCGCACCGGGCGGCGGGCTGCCTGCCGGGTCATTCCAGAACGCATCCAGCACGCCTGGGTGCTGATCCAGCACCTGCTGGGCAGTTAGCCCTTCCATAACACCGAAATCATATTCAGCAAACGCATCCATCACCGTCAGTGGGCAATTGTGCTGCTGCGCCAGCTGGCGGGCAAAGCCCAGACAGCGCTGACGTGGCGAGCTGATAATCCGCTGCCAGCCCGACAGGCCAGCAACGGCATCGTTCATCTGCTGCCAGCCCAGCGCAGTCAGGGCCGGGTCGCTGCGGCCAATGTATGCGCTGCCCGCCGTGGTTTCACCGTGGCGCAACAGCTGGAGGGGAAGACTAATCGTCATCACGATTCGCCACTCCAGCCTCGCTAAAGGTCGCCATACCCGCATGTAAGGTGCAGGCCATACGCAATAGCGGCACCGCGACTGCCGCCCCACTGCCTTCGCCCAGCCGTAACGACAACTGTAGCAGCGGCTCAGCCGCCATGGCTGCCAGTACCTGTTGATGGCCCGGCTCGGCGGAGCGGTGGGCAAACAGCAGCCAGTTGCGTACCGCCGGTTGCAGCGCACAGGCCAGCAATGCCGCGACCGAGCAGATATAGCCATCGACCAGCACCGGCATGCCCCGCTGAGCCGCATGCAGGTAAGCACCACAGAGGGCAGCAATCTCAAAGCCACCCAGACAGCACAAAATCGACTCAGCTGAATTCAACTCAGCCTGATGATGATTCAAAGCCTGCTCCAGCACGGCCACCTTATGGCTGACGCCTTTGGCGTCCAGCCCGGTGCCCGGCCCCGCCAGCGCAACAGGTGGCAATCCCAGCTGGGCACAGGCCAGCGCAGTGGCTGTGCTGGTGTTGCCGATACCCATCTCGCCGCCGATAAACAGCTGTGCACCGACATTGTCAGCCCGTTGCACCGCATCGCGGCCAGCATTCAGCGCCGCCGTCAGCTGCCGGTCTGTCATGGCTGGCGCGCTGAGAAAACTGGCGGTGCCCGCCGCGATGCTCTGTTCATGTACCCTGGGCAGGGCAGCCAGCGGAGACACCGTGCCAAGGTTAACCACTTCCAGCGTCGCGCCCAGCGCCTGAGCAGCCACACTGATGGCGGCACCACCATGGGCGAAGTTGGCAATCATCTGCGCCGTGACTGCCTGGGGAAACGCGGAGACCCCTTCGCGGGCGATCCCGTGGTCGGCAGCAAACAGGCTGATACTGATGTTATCCAGCTGCGGGCAGGCGTTGCCCTGCATGGCTGCCAGTTCAACCGCCAGGGTTTCCAGCTGACCGAGTGACCCGGCCGGTTTGGTTAGCTGCTGCTGGCGCTGCTCTGCGGCCAGCCGTGCTTGCGGGTCCAGCGCTGCAATCGGCTGCTGCAGCCAGTTCCGTGTTGTTCTATCCATGTTGCTCATCTCAATCATCGGGTTGTGTGCCTTTTAAAAAGTGTGGCAGACCCGCCACCGTCAACACGACCGGGTCACAGCACTGAGCCAGGGCCTGGTGTAATAATCCAGCCTCATCCACATAACGGCGGGTCAGCGCGCCCATCGGCACAACCCCCAACCCGGTTTCATTACTGACCAGCAGAACTCGCCCCGGCAACGCCGTCAGGCACTCGGTCAGCGCCTGCAGTTCCACCTGTAACCGGGCATCGTCCTCCAGCATCAGCAGATTGGTCAGCCACAAAGTCAGACAATCCACCAGCAGGCAGCGCTGGGGGTGCGCTTCACGCCGCAGCACCGTTGCCAGCTCCAGCGGTTCTTCTATCAACAGCCACTCTGACGGACGACGGGCCTGATGGCTGGCCACCCTGGTGTTGAGTTCCGCATCCGCCGGTTCACTGGTGGCGATATACACCACCTCATGCTGCGGGCTACGCTGCTGCCAGTGTCCGGCCCACTGTTCAGCCAGCCGACTTTTACCCGACCGGGCACCGCCCAGAATCAGTGCTTTCATACTGCTTTCTCCGTGCATATCGCTGCTTTATCCCAACCCAGTATCGCCGTCAGCGGGTCCAGCACCATATGCTGTTCTACCGCATCGGCCACCCGATCAATACCCGCCTCACGCAGCGCCTGATAGTCCGGGGTGCTAACCTGACTCAGTCCGGCCCAGCGTAAAATGGCATCACAGGCCGGGGTGGACTCAAACAGGCCGTGCAGATACGTGCCTGCAACCTGATTATTCAGGCCGATCGCGCCATCACTGTGCTCAGCCAGGTTAACCAGCGGCTGCTGCAGCGCCGGGCCCTGGCTGATCCCGGCGTGAATTTCATAGCCGGTGACCTCTGCCTGCTCCAGCGCCAGCTGGCCCCGTACATTGCGCAGCTGTTTCTCCTCGGCCAGGGTGGTCTCCAGTGCCAGCCAGCCAAAACCGGCACTGCTGCCCGCTTCACCTTCCAGCCCCAGCGGGTCATGCACCTGCTCACCCAGCATCTGATAACCGCCACAGATACCCAGCACTTTACCGCCCAGCCGCAGATGCCGCTGCAGGTAGCTTTCCCAGCCCTGGCTGCGTAACCAGTCCAGATCACGGCGGACCGACTTGGAACCCGGCAGAATCACCAGGTCCGCCGGTGGCGGCGTCTGCTCCGGTTTAACAAAGGTCAGTTCCACCTGAGGGTGCAGCCGCAGCGGGTCGAAGTCCGTGTGATTGCTGATCCGCGGCATGGCGGGCACCACGATTTTAAGCACCTCACCGGCATCTGCGCTCGCACGGGTCGAATCGGCAACTGCATCCTCGGCCTCCAGGTGCAAACCGTGCAGGTAAGGCAGCACCCCGAGCACTGGTTTGCCAGTGCGCTGTTCCAGCCACTCCAGCCCCGACTCCAGTAACTTTATATCGCCACGAAAGCGGTTGATCACAAACCCCACTACCCGCTGCTGTTCCGATTCAGATAGCAACGCCAGAGTCCCTACCAGGTGGGCAAACACTCCTCCCTTGTCGATATCGGCGATCAAAATGACCGGACAATCTACCTGTTCAGCAAAGCCCATATTGGCAATATCCCGGTCGCGCAGATTGATCTCCGCTGGCGACCCTGCCCCCTCCACAACCACTACCTGATACTGCGTCGTCAATCGCTGATGGGAGTCGCATACCGCGGTCATGGCAGTACGTTTGTAGTCGTGGTAATCGCGGGCGTTCATATTCGCCACCGCCTTACCCTGCACAATCACCTGAGCACCGATGTCACTGTTAGGCTTGAGCAGAATCGGGTTCATATCCACATGGGGGGCCAGCCCACACGCCTGAGCCTGCACGGCCTGGGCGCGGCCAATTTCACCGCCCTGTGCCGTTACCGCGCTGTTGAGCGCCATATTCTGTGGCTTGAACGGTGCCACTTTTACCTTGCGACGCTGCAAAACCCGACAGAGTGCTGTCACCAGCATGCTTTTGCCTGCGTCAGATGTGCAGCCCTGCACCATCAATGTTTGATTATGCTTTTTAGTATCAGCTTTCAATATTTCTATCCTTATTCAGACTTACCACAATCGAACCCATACAGCCTCAATATCAGAATTGAAGTAAGTCACATCAACGCAGATAACATGTGAACGGATGTCAATTTTCAAGTCATGCGTATGTTTCAGCAGCTAGCGAACAACAAAGCATCAGTGTGATCTTTTGAATTTCGCAACGCCTGAATGATTGTCAGTAGAGACCTGTGATGGTCTTTTTAACATTCAGCACAAGCAGAACCTGTTCCAGACGCTGCCAGTCCGCTTCCTGATCAGGCAAACCAAAACGCAGCGCCGCCGGTGTTTCAAACAGACGAACCAGCACCCCCTGTTGCAGCAGTTGCTGATAAATCAACACCGCCTGCGGGTGCAGACAGTACTGAAACAGACCCGTACCACCGGCAGGCATCAGGCCAGACTGGCTCAATAAGCGCTGCAGGCGCTCACTATGCGCAGCCAGCTGGCTACGCATCGCCTGCTGCCAGCTCCTATCCTGCAATGCCCGTTGTAGCAGCCAGCGCGACGGTCCACTGACCGCCCAGGGGCCCAGCAGCTCGGCCAGTGACGCCAGCAAGGCTGGGTGCGCCAGCACAAACCCTACTCGCGCCCCGGCCAGGCCAAAGAACTTGCCGACCGAACGCAGCACAATCAGGCCAGGTCGATCAGTAACCGACGCAAGGCTCTGTGCCGGTGTCATGTCGATGAACGCTTCATCCACCACCAACCAGCCACCACGGGCTGCCAGCTGGTGATGCCAGCTCAGCAACTGTTCCCGGCTAAACGTTTGGCCGGTCGGGTTACAGGGGTTAATCAGCAGTAGTACATCCAGCTGATCTGGCAGCTGATCTGGCATAGCTGAGAGTGATTTTTCATCTATCAATAGCAGCTTATGACCTTGCAGTTGCCAATGGTGCGCATGTTCAGCATAGGCCACCGCAGCCATCGCCACGGTGGACGCTGATCGCAGACGCGGCAACGCCTGAATCGCCATTTGAGAACCCGCCACCGGCAGCAGCGACGGGGCCTGATAATAGTCCCGCGCGGCCTGCTCCAGACCATCATCATCCTCCGGCAACCGCTGCCAGCACACTGCGGGCATTGGCTCGTCCGTCTGCCAGGTATCGGGATTAATGCCGGTGGATAAATCCAGCCAGTCCGCCTGAGCGATGTCAGACTGCTCAACCACTGCACGTAGCCGACCGCCGTGTTCAAGCATGACCGGTACCCTCCAGACCCAGCCCGAAGGCGAGACTCAGGCCCAGCAGCAACAGCCATAGCCCCACCGTGCCACTGACCAGCGCCATCGCCCGACGAATATCCGCCGCTCCCGGTTCGGCACCGGCCCCCAGTACCGGCTTATCCAGCCACTCACCACGGTAACGGGTTGGGCCGCCCAGACTTAATTGCAGCGCACCGGCACCACTGGCCATCACCGGGCCACCGTTCGGACTGCTACAGTGAGGCGCCTGATTCTGCCAGCACTGCAAGGCCAGCAGGCTGTCGCCCAGCAGTGCATAACTGATCGCGGTTAGTCGGGCAGGCAGGTAATTCAGCAAGTCATCCAGCCGCGCCGCCGCCCAGCCAAAATGCAGGTAACGCGGGCTACGGTAGCCCCACATCGCATCCAGAGTGTTAACCAGCCGGTAACACAGCACCCCTGGCACCCCGGCCAGTAAAAACCAGAACAGGGCACCAAAAATGCCATCACACCCATTTTCCAGCGCCGACTCGATGGTGGAACGCGGTACATCCATGGTCACCGGGTCACGGCTGACAATCATCGCCGCCTGCTGCCGGGCCGCCATCTCATCACCAGCCTCCAGTGCCAGGGCAACCGGGAGTACATGGTCACGCAGGCTCCGATGGCCGATGGCACTGTAGAGCACCAGCGATGAGAAAAGAAAACCCAGGAGTGAAGTCTGATCAATCAGAAATCCTGTGAGGGTGATAGGAACAACCACTAGCGACATCGCAATCAGACCACGTGTTCGCTGTGCCCACTTTTTAGCATCCTCACCACCATGCAGCCAGCGTTCTGCCTGACTCACCAGCCAGCCAAAGCCCACCAGCGGATGGTAACGGCGCGGTTCCCCCAGCCACAGATCCAGCAGCAGTGCCAGCAGTACCACCAGCACCGTCACCGGCCAGCCCGATATACCCAACAGCTCAGTCATCCTCGGTCTCGCCCCAGCGGTTGTGCCATAACAGATTTTCCAGCGGCTGCGGCTCAGCCCAGCCAGTCTGCTCCAGCATCGGTTTCGAATAAAACGCATCCACATGGCCCAGACACAGCACCGCCACCGGCTCACTGTCAGCAGGCATGCCCAGTAGCTGTGCCAGCGCCTGGGGGTCAAACAGCGAGACCCAGCCCATCCCAAGTCCTTCGGCACGGGCAGCCAGCCAGATATTCTGAATGGCGCAGCTGACAGATGCCAGGTCCATTTGCGGCAACGTCCGGCGACCAAAAATGTGCTGTTCACGCTGATCCATCAGCGCAATCACCAGCAGCTCAGCGCACTGGTCCAGTCCTTCAACTTTAAGCTGCATAAACTCACTGCCCCGCTCTCCCAGGGCCTCGGCAGTCGCCAGCCGTTCAGCTTCCACCAGCGCCCGGATTTCGCTCCGCACGGTGGTATCGGTAATGCGGATGATCCGCCAGGGCTGCATCAAACCGACCGACGGTGCCTGATGGGCAGCATGGAGTAAACGGGTGAGCACAGCAGGGTCAACCGGGTCATTACGGAAGTGGCGCATATCACGACGCTCAGCGATCGCCCGATACACGGCGGCCCGGTCGGCGTCAGAAAAAGCATGACGGCTCATCGGTGGCCCTGCTCAGCGTCGAGCCAGTGGCGGGTGCTTATCATAAAAAGGAGTCCTGCGCGCCTGTGGCACGGCTGCAAAAAAAGGCAGACCAGCATGGCAGGCACCGGACAGGCAGGGTGACGAATACATCACGGTGCAGAAAGGTCCCGATACATCGCCCACCGCAATGCTGGTTACGTAGTCTGCGGGCCGGTCTCCGGGCTGACACCGGACCCGCCCATAACTCACGGACAGATCAGAACCACGCACGCCTTCCCATCCGCCGCATAGCAGCGTTCAGACAGTGGCACAGTGTACGTAGCAAGAGGCAAAGCTCTCAGGTGTTTACCGTTGCGGGGGCAGCGTCAGCTTTATGGCCGAGCCATGCACTGAACTTCCCGATTAAACTGACCCCATACAGAGCCAGTACCAGCAGATGACAGGAGTTTAAAAAGGGGACTGGCAAAGATCAACCGACCCTGCTCAGCTAAAGATGATTGATATTCATGCAACGCCGTACGAGGAGGCCAGGCGGCAGCGGCAGATCCGTATCTGCCGGGCACAGGGATGACAACTAGCAGGCAAAATCCAGCATCTGACTCAGGGTATAACCATGCAGCAGGACACGGGTCGGATCATCAACCTCGACGAACTCAATACCCAGTATCCGGCCCTGCTTGCCATCCGAGACATTACGCACAATGCCTTTAACACGCACCGTACAATCCACCCCACTGACTTCAATGCGTGAGACCAGGGTGACCTCATGGTTGTCATCGAACTGAGCATATTCTGGCAGCCGTTCAACACGTGCCCCCATCACACTGATATCAGTAATACAGGCGGGGACCTTACAAGGCTCGTCTCTAAACTGATAGACGATGGCTGTCGCAAGGCTAACCTTGGCCCGCAATGCCCGACGGACTTCACCCAGGACAACACCGTCTGGCATCGACAGATGCATATGTGGATAAGGCAGTGAACTTGAGTGCAATACCTGAGATTTAAATGCACCCGCACCATTCAGCGTCTGGGAAAAAAATCGTACCGTTACATCCGTATCTTTGGTCACCTTGATCGCCGCACCATTATGCTGCGGGGTCGAGACAATGATTGACTGACCCGGGTTATAACCCAGTAACGTACTGCTATCACGACTGGCGCTATAGTCTGAAATATCCAGCTGCAGGCGCTGGCCAGGCTGGAGCCTTAACTCTTCAAAACGTAGTAACTTCTCATCCATACGATGCATCCTGCAGAAAGACCCTGGTAACTATCGTAGCCTGTAGCAGGGATCTTATCTCTATTTCCAAGTAAAGGAATTAATTCCAATTGATAATGGCCAGCCCAAGATAAAGATCACTTAACGCCAGACCAAGGGTTGTCCATAAATGTACAACTGGCTAGCCAGTTTGCACTAATACAAGATTACCTGGTACTTGCGAACATCACCGTTCAGAGCCAGGTTAAATGAGTATCCAGACCATTCAGGGACATGAGTAATGCAGTCCAGCCCACTCAGCCATCGGCTGGTTGCTCATCGAGGCGACCAGCAGCATTATCCGGAAAATAGCCTCAGTGCATTCCAGGCCGCCGCCGCCGATGGCCGCCTTTATCTGGAGTTCGATGTTCAGCTCAGTGCCGATCTGATTCCAATGGTCTACCACGACCCAGATCTGCAGCGCACCAGCGGTGTCGACGGTGGCATCAATGAAACCACGACGGCAGAGCTTGCCAGGCTCACCGCCAGCGAGCCAGCCAGATTAGGCCAGAGCTTCTGCTTTGAACCGATTCCTACGTTACGCAAAGTAATTAAGTGGTATCAGTTTATTCAGTCCAGTGCTCCCAAGCTGCAACTGTTTGTCGAGATAAAGGAAGAATCCATCGAGCACTTTGGCCACCAGCGGGTACTGGATGCCATCCGGCCGGTACTGGCACCGGTCCGTAGTTCAGTGATTATTATCAGCTTTGACGCCCCACTGTTAGCACTGCTACGCAGCAACTGGCCCCGCACCGGGTTGATCCTGCGCCAATGGCCTGCGACCGATAGCAGCCTGAATACCGCACAACCTGATTATCTGATCGTCAACAAACAGCGCATTGGCACTGATGAACGGCTGGATGATCAGCCACTACCGGTGATGGTGTATGAGATTGAGAACAAACAACAGGCCGAGCACTGGCTGCAACGCGGCGCCAGCTTACTGGAGAGTTTTAACTGCAATGCAATACTGGCAGGACCTCACAGCCCCCCGGCACAAAGGCAAAGATGGCCCTATGAATGACCAGCATCTGGCCTGTTACCAACCCTAATCACGGGCTAAACTGGCGTTCCGAGCGAACCACAGGCCAGCGCTATGCACTACACCCCGAATCGATTTGCCGTACTACGTTATCTGTTTGAGCGTTTTGAGCAGGCACTGGGGCTAGGTGCGCTGTTGGCGATTGTAACCACCACCGGCTGGCTGCCTTTACCGGTGGCAGCCGCTGGCTTCCTGCTGGTTATCGCGCTATGTGCCAACCCGGTTATCAAAGCCTGCCAGCGCATTCGCGAACAACGACTGGAAATCCTCGATGGGGCACTACTGGTTCACCAGGGTAAACAAGGGACCCAGCGCTACCCGCTAAAAGATTTCCATATCGTGCTGTATAAAAGCCGGGATAGTAAGGTCTATGAGTTCAAGCTTTACACCGACAATGACAACCTGAAGCTGCGCCATATTGATGGCTTGCATGAACTGTTTATGGAAGTCTGCCAGAGCGTTAGCCAGCGCAAAAAAGTACGCTGGTGGCAGTTCCTCTGAGCAGCCATTTAATCCAGTCTCGACCTGATCCTGCCTGCACCGTATTATCAGCACTTTTAATCCTCAGGTTACTCTGTGTCTGATATTCAGCGCCCCAGCCATATTCTGCCACTGATTATTCTGGCTCAGTTCCTGGGCACCATCAGCTGGCTGGCTGGTAATGCCATTTTGCCAGCCCTGCAACAACAGTGGTCACTGTCCGACAGCGCCATCACCAGTATTACCAACTCCGTACAACTGGGCTTTATCGCCGGAGCGCTGGCTTTTTCACTGCTGGCGCTGGCTGACCGGTTTTCACCACGGCTGATCTTCTTTTGCTGCACCAGCCTTAGCGCTATCAGCTCATTGGCCATTGCACTCTGGGCTAACAGCTTTGAACAGTTGCTGGTGCTGCGCTTCTGTTCCGGCCTGATGCTGGCCGGGATCTACCCGACGGGCATGAAGATTGCCACCGGCTGGTACCCACAGGGCCTAGGCCGAGCACTGGGCTACCTGGTCGGTGCGCTGGTACTGGGCACAGCTTTCCCTCACCTGTTATCAAGCTGGATAGGTGATCACTGGCAAACCGTTATGTTAATGGTGGCTGCAGCCGCACTGCTGTCTGGCCTGCTGATACTGGCTGGCGTACCGGATGGTCCGGCATTGTACAAAGGCGCACCGCTACAATGGCAACAGCTCACAACAGCCCTGCGACACCCGCCTCTGCGCGCTTCGGCAATGGGGTATTTTGGCCATATGTGGGAATTGTATGCCGTCTGGGCGCTGGCCCCGTTCTGGTTACGGGCATGGAGCCAGCAACACCAGCAACCGCTGGACACCGCTTTCTGGAGTTTTCTGATTATCGCCGCCGGTGCAGTGGGGTGTGTCGTGGGCGGCAAATTATCCCGCCGCTGGGGCAGCCGTACAGTCGCCCAGCAGATGCTCATCATCTCCGGACTGTGCTGTCTGCTATCACCGCTGCTGATGCAGCAGTCGCTTCTGCCGGTTCTACTGTTCTGGTTGATCTGGGGCTTCACTGTCGTTGGAGACTCGCCGCAGTTTTCGGCGCTGTCCGCGCAAACAGCACCACCAGCCGTCGTCGGCAGCGCCCTGACCCTGATCAACTGCCTGGGCTACAGCCTCACCGTTGTCGCCGTCCAGCTGACCGGTAGCCTGCTTGGCTCAGTGAGTATTGAATGGCTATTCTGGTTGCTGCTCCCCGGTCCAGTTCTGGGCGTTATGAGCCTGCGCTGGCTCGCACGCCTGAGCAAACAGTAACGGGCTGCTCTCCTGCGACTCCAGCAGAGCCAGCCATTCCAGCAGCTGCGCCCGTGGAACCGGGCGGGCAAACAGAAGCCCCTGCATCAACACGACACCCAGCTGTGCCAGCTGGGTGGCCTGCTCCGCCAGCTCGACCCCTTCAGCGATCACCGTTGCCCCCCGTCTCTCCGCTCGCCAGACAACTGATTCCAGCAACGGCATAGCAGCGCGATCTTCACCCAGCCGTTTAATAAAGGCCCGATCCAGCTTAAGCAGATCAAAGGGATAAGACTGAATAAACGTCAGCCCGGAGCAGCCACTACCACACTCATCCACCGCCAGCCGGATACCACACGCTTGTAGCTGTTTCAGTTGTCCGCTTACCCGAACCAGTTCGCTGTCAGCAAAGGCACAATCTTGCGCCAGCTCAAGTATCAGATACCGGCTAAGCGCCGGCAATTGCTGACAGCGCTGTTCAATCATACCTGCTACATCGTAATGCAGCAGGTAATAACGGCTGATATTGACCGAGATGTAACAGCCAACCAGCTCCTCAGGGTGCTCGGTGATAAACACCGTCGCCTGATCCAGTACATACTCCGTCACCGGTGCAATCATACCCAGCTGCTCTGCCAGCGACATCACCACATCCGGGCTCATACTGCCCAGGTAAGGATGCTGCCAGCGCAGCATCGTTTCAAATCCAACGGGCCGGTTGCGCTGAAAGTCCATAATCGGCTGGTAACAGATATGGAGCTCATGCAATACCAGCGCCCGCTGTAGCGCTGCGCGTATTTCATTGCGACGCTGAAAAATATATACATGGAAGAGGTACAGCAACGCGGTAAAGCTTCCCAGCAGCAAGCCCACCCAGAGATGCTGCAAGCCGAAAGAGAGCTGCGACTGGCGGGTCTGCTGCAGCGTTAATGTAATCGGATATTCAAGCGACTGGAATACCTGCTCAGTCTCAAACAGGCCCGGCGGCCCGAGCCTGGGATCACCGGTTTTCTGACCTAGCACATCCAGCTGATAAGACAGCCTGCTACCCTGCAATGCCTGACCGACAACCTCTGTCACCGCCGTTGGCGACATCAGCACATTTGCCCCCATCCCGGTGGCGTTACGAAGATAGATAAACAACGCTGGCGTATCGCTCACTTTCGCCCGGGTCAGCCACAGCACCTGACCATTACGGGTATTCTCCAGTCGCTCGCGCAGGCCTGATGGCAGGGAGATCCGCACTGCCCCATCATTACTGACACAATAAACATTGAAGTCAGGGTTATAGAGGCCAATCTCTTTGACGCGACGAAAACCAAACACCTGGCGGCGCAGATGTGTAACCGCAGCGGTGCTACAGTCAGCTTCACCCTCAGACTGGATCAGAGGCTTCAGCTGACGCGCGGTATCCTGAATAAACAACTCAATAACCTGTATTGCTTTCTCCCCCTGCTCGCGAATATCGCTGTTCATCCACGGTAACAACAGCAATGAAGCGAGCATTATCGACAGCAGAAATATCAACAGAATACGCCGTGCCACGGTCTGGCGCTCAGTACAGCGTGGTGGTGTCGACGGACTTCTTATACTGTGAGCCATCACATTGATTGCCATTATTCTATCTATCCCTGTATGTATTTCTCACCACGCGGAGCCAGTGTACAAGTAGCCAGTACAGGCACCCAGTAAAGCCTGGACGTATTCAAGCATATAACCCATCTCAGGCCACCGGTTAACGGCTTTAAAAACCGCCAAATATCAGCCTGATTTAACAACACATCATTTGGCTGATAAATTTATCCCATCCAGAGAGAGCAAAGCAGAGTGTATCTGAATAGCATCACCCAATAACATCGAGCACTCCTTGGGGCTAAGGTGTTCCTGATTCACGTCCAGATTCAGTCATGATGTATTCATCACAGAACACTTCTTACAGGTTCAGAAGCACTGCCCATAAAAGTCCAGACCCGATCTGAGACAAATTGTCGCACCACTGCGTCCGCCAGCTACTGATATACTCCGCCATTATGAATGGCCTTAATGAACAACTGCTGCAACTGACCTACATCCGCTTTCTGACCCTGTTTGGCCAATGCGCGATGCTGATCTTCACCCTGTATGTACTCCAGGCGGAAATTAATCCGGTGCTGATGAGCATCACCTTTGCCGCGTTTGCGTTACTGAACCTGGCCACCTTTGCCCGACTGCATGCCAACTGGCCGGTGACCGAGCCTGAGTTTTTCAGCCACCTGATCGCGGATCTGGCGCTGTTTGGCAGCCTTATTTTCCAGACGGGCGGGGGCACTAACCCGTTTATATTCCTGCTGCTGGTGCCACTGATCATTGCCGCATCCACCCTGCCCTGGCGTTACACCCTGGCCACGGCACTGATCGCGATGATTACCTATACCTCGCTGCTCAATCACTACATCGCGCTGGTGCCCACCGCCGACAGCCATGCCCATCGACTAAGCAACCTGATTGATCTGCATATGACAGGCATGTGGCTGAATTTTATTCTGACCGCCATTATCGTCAGCTGGTTTATCAGCCGTATGCGCCACTCGCTGGAACATCAGCGGGTGCGGCTGGAAAGCCAGCGCGAAAAGCTGTTGCAGGACCAGCAACTGATCTCGCTGGCGACCATGGCCGCCGGTACTGCTCACGAACTTGGCACCCCGCTATCGACCATGCGGGTACTGCTCAGCGAGCTGCAGGCCGATTACAAAACAGATAACGTATTACAGGAAGATCTGCTGATTCTGCAACAACAGGTAGACACCTGCGCCGAGCGACTGCAACAGATGGCCCGCAGCGTGCGAGACGAGCAGCAATCACACCAGCACCTGAGCGCCAGCCAGATTATGGACAGCGCGCTGGAGCAATGGCAGATCATGCGCCCCGACGCGACGTTCAGTTATCGAGTTGAAGGCAAAGAAACCATGCCGGAGCTGGAAAGCTCCAGCGCCCTGCAACAGGCGCTGCTTAACCTGCTGAACAATGCTGCCGATGCCCACCCCAAAGATATTCGCATTGAGCTGGACTGGACCGACACTAATGTGGTGCTAAGGATCTATGATCAGGGACCGGGGCTGTCGCTGGAGCAGTCCCAGCACCTGGGCAAACCCTTCGTCACCACCAAGGGCAAAGGACTGGGCATCGGCCTGTTTCTGACCAGCACCACTCTGGCCCGGTATAATGGCGATGTGCGGCTGTATAACCATGAAACCGGCGGCACCCTGACCGAAGTCAACCTGCGGCGCAGTGCTGAACCGGCAGAAGAACAGGAAGAGGACCTTCGCTATGTCGACTGAACACGACACTCCCCTGCTGATTGTGGATGACGACCCTGTCTTCAGCCGGGTACTGGCCCGCGCCCTGACCCGGCGTGGCTACCATGTCGCCACCGCCAGCAGCGCCGACGAAGCACTGGAGGTCGCCCGTCGCCACCAGCCTGTACTGGCCACGATTGATTTAAAGATGGAAGGCCGTTCTGGACTGACGCTGATCCCGGAACTCAAAGCCCTGTTGCCAGAGCTGAACATGCTGGTACTGACCGGCTATGCCAGCATCAGCACCGCGGTTGAAGCAATTAAACTCGGTGCCACCAATTATCTGCCCAAGCCCGCCGATGCTGACCAGGTGCTGGCTGCCCTGCAGCAGAGCAGCCCCGATGCCGAACTGTCTGTAACCGACAGCCCGATGTCAGTCAACCGGCTGGAGTGGGAACATATTCAGAAGGTGCTGGGCGAATACGAAGGTAATGTCTCCGCCACCGCCAGAGCGCTGGGGATGCATCGCCGCACTCTGCAGAGGAAGCTGGCCAAACGGCCTGTTCGGCAATAAATAACCGACTCTCAGGCTAACTGATTACCTTTTTCAGCGAAACAACAACGATAGACTGAGTGTCGCCCGCCTGACCACCTGGCGTTAGCACTTGATAATGCTGACATAAACCCTCCGCACCCACCTGAAACGGGCACTCGAAGTGAACAACTGATGCGACAGCAACCAATAAAATTCTTATTCAGAAATTATTTTTAACAACCGGGAAAATAACTGTCCAGAGCCACTTTTATTTTTCAAATCAATCAGATATTCTAGCGGCCTGAATGTGGTGAGATGGCCGAGTGGCTGAAGGCGCGCCCCTGCTAAGGGCGTATATCGCAAGGTATCGAGGGTTCGAATCCCTCTCTCACCGCCATTTAGACCTCCCCTGAAAGATCTCCTTACAGTTCAAACCACCTCCAAAGACTCTGCATCAATTTCTGGACTTCCAGCATAAGTGATACAGCGCTTTACATTATCTATTGTTCATCGATATACACTTTGGCATCAAAAGTTCGCACCCAGTCTGGCAGAAACACCATCATGCCGGTCATCAAAATGCCATTCAACAGCCCTTCCGGGAACATGATCAACGGCAGATAACTCACATACTCATGCTCGATCTTTGCCCAGCTATACACATCTGTCAGCCATAACAGTAGCGCACTGGACATCCCGGCACTGGCACTGGCAACTCCCGCACCGATAAAGGCACACAGAAACAGATAGACAAAGAAGTTCTTCGGCAACTTGCGCTCCACATACTGCAGAATGCTGTAACTCACCAGTACCGGAATCACAATGGAACAGATGCCATTGGCGGCAAACCCATCCCAGCTTTCTTTCCCCAGCAGCGTCATCCCCAGCAAGGCCAGTGACGCCGACAAAACGGCAAGGTCCCAGCCAAACATCAGCGTCAGCGCCGTCACACCCAGAAAATGAATACTCAAGCCTGGAGAGATCCCCGCGCGCATCGACCACATCAGCATCAATACGACCGTCGCCCCCATCAACAGATGCTGTAAGCGGGCATTACTGACCAGCACCTTCCAGGGAGCCCGCCACACAGAAACAGCCAGCGCCAGCAGGTAAAGCAGATGTAATGGCCACTGCAAAGGCCCACTCAACAGCCCTTCGGAAAAACTCATCGCACACCACCCGCCTGACAAATAAAGAGGACAACACCGCTGTGTATTGTAGCGCCGCAGCTGATATCGGAACGATATACTCGAAAAGATCCTCACGAAAAATTGATCTCAGTCGACAGACTGTTACAGGGTTTCAATAACTGACAGGTACTGTGGATGAATATTCTGATTGTCGATAACAACCACGCCAGTCGCCAGCAGACTGTCAGCCATATTCAACAGTCAGGCCACCATACCCTTGAAGCGCGAAGTGCAGAACACGCTCTGACCAGCCTCAGCCGCCATCAGATTGATATGCTGGTGCTCGACAGCAGCCTGCCCGGTATCTGTGCGCTGGACCTTATTCGTACGGTACGGGCACAATTTCAAAACTGGTTCCCCATCCTCCTGCTCAGCGAGCTGGACCACCATGACTACCTGGCCGAAGGCATTCATGCCGGAGCCGATGATTACCTGCTCAAACCACTGGGCGAACCACTGCTCAACGCTAAACTCAGTGCACTGGGCCGGATCAACCAGATGAAACAGGCGCTCGATGCCGCCAACAGAAAACTGCGTGAGCAAAGTACACAGGACTCACTCACCGGCCTGAATAATCGCCGCTGGCTGGATCATTGTCTGAAAAAAGAGTGGAGTCGGCACCGACGGGAGAACAGCGAACTGGCGATACTGATGATCGACATCGATTACTTTAAAACCTACAACGACAGTTACGGTCACCAGCAAGGTGATCACTGCCTTCGTCAGGTCTCAGCGCAGCTGAATAAATGTCTTAAGCGCTCCCATGACCAGCTGGCTCGTTACGGTGGCGAAGAGTTTATTGCCGTCCTGCCGCAGACCTCACTCGAAGGGGCGCACATCATCGCCCAGCAAATGCTGACCGCCATCAGAACTGCAGAGATACCCCACTGCAGTTCAGAGATAAACGCCTGTGTCACCGTCAGTATAGGTATCAGCACCACCCGCCTGTCAGCCTCCCAAAGCACTGAACTCATCGAACAGGCTGACCTAGCGCTCTATCAAGCCAAACATAGCGGTCGCGACCAGGCAACCGGCTACGGTGAGATCACCACACTCATCAACAACGCATCTTCACGACCATCACCGGCGGCATAATAGTTTTTTCTCACTCCATCCAGTTCAAACCCCAGCCGCTGGTAAAGCCGGATGGCGGTAGCATTAGACGCACGTACCTCCAGCATCAGCCGGACAATACCTTCGGCCGCCAGGGCCTGCATCGCCCAGCACAACAACTCAGCACCTAACCCGCGACCCTGGGCTGCCGGATCAATAGCGATCTGCAGCAACTCGGCTTCATCCAGTACTGTACTGAACAGCGCGTACCCCAGCATCGGGTCACCCGGCCCCCAGATACGGGTACGCGATGAGGACAACTGAGACAGCCAGACCTTCTCACTCCAGGTTTCGGTAAAACACAGTTTTTGTAAACGTTGCAGGCCCGGCAATACCGCCTGGCTTAAAGGTTCAATGATTTCAGACACAACAGATTCCAATAGATCAGTGTTCCAGTAACGGCTGTATATCCCGCCACAGTGTTGATTTCAGTTCATGCAGGGTCAGCAGTTCGCTCAGACTATGGCTGACCACCACCTGTAGTTGCGGCTGTTGCGGCAGCTGCACCGCACCACGTAATTGATCCAGCGCCTCATCCGTGTCCAGCACCATCTGCGCCGCCGCTTCACCCAGTAACAGCAGACGGCTGGCATGATGCCGGGTCGCCAGCTGTTTAAGCTTGTACTGCACCGCTGCCAGCGCTTCAGGGCGGCTCTGATCCAGTGAACTGCTGGCCAGCATCGGCCAGTTCAGCACCGCCGCGCGCGGTAACTCAACCGGCCGGGCGGTTAAATAACCCGCTATATTGCCCAGCAACTGCTGATGCCGTGCCGAAAAATCCTCCGGCGAAGCCGTCGGCAACGAGTCAACGACCAGACAGTCCCCCACCGCCAGTAATGCCAGCTTGAAGCGCGGAACCGCTGCCGGTTTTTGCGGTTTCGGTGCCAGCTTCACCTGCGGCAGCGCTTTAGCACGCTCAGCTTTAGGCCTGGCCGATTCTGCCACCAGCGCCAGGGTATCGTTCAACGCTGCGCGGGCTTTGGCCGCATCCATAGTTGGCGGCACCGGCGGCGCAGACTGGCGAGCAGACCCTGGCCGACCGGGGTTAACCGAGGGCTCAGGCGTGAACGGAATCTCTGGCGCAGGATAACGAAAATCCCACACCCAGTCCGCCGAAGGGGCTGCGGCGGGCAACGGCCGTACCGGCAACCAGCTGGTAATCCCCAGGGCGTCGAGGTACTGATGGCGCTGTTGCTGATCTGGCATGGTGTGACGTTATCCGTGGTATAGAAACAGAGGAAAGTTGACCATCAATGTGGCGGCAACGCTGAGCGCCCGTATAGCAGAGCTGCTCAGCCTGGTCGCAACACTGGGCAGGCGGGCAGGACGCCCGCATACCGTGCCGCAATCAGACTTGCGGGTGCGCCTTCTCAACATTGATAGCCAGCATATTCAGGGCATGAATATAGGCCTTGGCAGAGGCGATAATAATATCGGTATCCGCGCCCAGACCATTGACGATCCGGCCGGAATTTTCCAGCCGCACGGTCACTTCACCCTGAGAGTCGGTGCCTTCGGTGATCGCATTCACCGAGTACAACTGCAGGCTGGAACCGGAATCAGCAATGGATTCGATCGCTTTGAATGTCGCATCCACCGGACCAGAGCCTTCCGCCTGAGCCTGCTGCTCAGTCCCGTCTACATCAACCGTCAGCTGTGCCAGCGGTGTTTCACCGGTCTGAGAGGTAACCGACAGGCTAACCAGTTTAAAGTGTTCACTGGAGGCGATTGCCCGGGCATCACTGACCAGTGCCACCAGATCTTCGTCGAAGATCTCGTGCTTCTTATCCGCCAGTTCTTTAAAGCGACCAAAAGCAGCATTGAGTTCAGCATCAGTGGTAAAGCTGGTGCCCAGCTCTTCCATACGGCTGCGGAACGCCGCCCGGCCAGAGTGTTTGCCCAATACCATTTTGTTGGCATTCCAGCCCACACTCTGGGCGGTCATGATTTCGTACGTTTCCGGGTGCTTGAGCATGCCATCCTGATGGATGCCAGACTCATGGGCAAACGCATTGGCCCCCACAATTGCCTTGTTCGGCTGCACCGGGAAACCGGTAACACTGGAGATCAGACGGGACGCTGGCACAATCTGGGTGGCATCCACGGCCGTTTCCAGCCCCAGAATGTCATGCCGGGTACGCAGCGCCATCACAAATTCTTCCAGTGAAGCGTTACCTGCCCGCTCACCCAGGCCATTGATAGTACATTCCACCTGACGGGCACCGGCATTCACCGCCGACAGCGAGTTAGCCACCGCCAGACCCAGATCGTTATGACAGTGTACCGAGAAGATCGCCTTATCCGCATTGGGAATCCGCTGGATCAGCTGAGCAATGGTGGCACCAAACTCTTCCGGCACCGCATAGCCCACGGTGTCAGGAATATTAATGGTACGGGCACCGGCATCGATCACTTTCTCGATGATTTCGCACATAAAATCCAGCTGTGAGCGGCTGGCATCTTCCAGCGAGAACTCGACATCATCAATCAGGTTACGCGCCCGTTTAACCGCATACACCGCCTGCTCCACCACCTTCTCCGGTGACATCTGCAGCTTGTATTCCATATGGATGGGCGAGGTGGCGATAAAGGTGTGGATACGGCCCGAGTTAGCATTAGCCAGCGCTTCACCGGCACGATCAATATCGGCATCCAGCGCACGGGACAGCGAACAGATGGTGCTGTCTTTGATGGTATCGGCAATGGCTTTGACCGACTCGAAATCACCCGGGCTGGCAATCGCAAAACCGGCTTCGATAACATCGACCCGCATTTTTTCCAGCTGCTTGGCGATCCGCAGTTTCTCATCACGGGTCATGGATGCGCCCGGGCTCTGTTCGCCATCACGCAAGGTGGTATCAAAAATAATGACGCGGTTACTATCACTCATCTCAAGCGGCTCCATCGAGGCCAGCACCGTTAATCTCAGCGGCGTGGCCCTGTTTTCTTATTCAGGGACAGGTGGTGCGATTGCGCTGGCGCTGCCATCGCCAGTGTCGTACCCCTTTATTTGACAGGAATTTTACACTGCAACGGCCGGTGTAAGTAAGGGATAGCGAAAAACTCTGCTGCACTGCATGGTTGACGCCGCCCGGCCCAGGCGCTCTACAATAAGGAAACTGATTTTTCAGGGAGCCTGATGCGGATGAAAAGCTTCGATACCCCGGTGGACCGCCGTGACACCAGCAGTAATAAATGGGAAAAGTATGGCGAGCGCAACATCATCCCGATGTGGGTGGCCGACACCGATTTCAAAGCTCCCCAGGTGGTGATCGATGCCCTGCAGGCCCGGATCGAGCACGGCGTGTTTGGCTATACTAATACCCCGGCAGAGCTGAATAGTCTGGTGATCGAACGGCTGCAGCAGCGCTATCAGTGGCAGCTGGAAGACAGCGCACTGGTCTGGCTGCCAGGACTGGTGTGCGGATTAAACCTGGCCTGCCGTACCGTGGGCCAGCCAGGTGACAGCGTGATCAGCCCGAAACCGATCTACCCGCCGTTTGTCAGCGCCCCCCAGTTATCAGAGCGCACTGTTATCAGCGTGCCGATGCTGCAGGAAGACAGCCGCTGGCGGCTGGATTTCACCGCACTCGAGCAGGCGATTACCCCGACCACAAAACTGCTGCTGTTCTGTAATCCGCAAAATCCAGGTGGTACGGTTTACCGCCGCGACGAACTGGCGCAGCTGGCCGACATTGTGGTGCGCCATGAGCTGATCGTCTGCAGTGATGAAATCCACTGTGACCTTATTCTGGAGCCCGGCCTGCAACATATCCCGCTGGCCTCACTGAACCCGGCGATTGCTGCCCGCACCATCACTCTGATGGCTCCGAGTAAAACCTGGAATATTGCCGGGCTGGCCTGCTCCTTTGCGGTGATTACAAACCCGGAACTGCGCCGCGCCTTTAATCGGGTCCGCAAAGGCATCGTGCCCGATGTAAACTTGCTCGGTTACACCGCCGCCATCGCTGCCTATCAGCACGGTGATGACTGGAACGAACGCCAGCGTGCCTATTTACGTAGCAACCGCGACTACCTGGTCGAACAGATCAACCAGATTCCAGGCCTGAGCCTGCAGGCGGGTGACGCCACCTATCTGGCCTGGATCGATGTATCCGCCGCCAAACTGGAGAACCCGCCGCACTTCTTTGAAGAAGCAGGCGTGGGCCTCTCCCCTGGCCGCGATTTTGGCGATGATCGCTTTATGCGCCTCAACTTCGGCTGCACCCGCGAAACCCTGGAAGAAGCCGTCCGGCGAATTCGCAGCGCCATGCTGAAACACCTGCCCGCCTGAGGTTCCTGCTTTGGTGGGACCGGTGTCCCACCGGGAAGCTCTGCTCTTAAAGCCCAGCTTCAGGCGCGTTCAAAGGGCAGCGCGATTACCTGATCAATATGCTCAGCCCCCAGTGCCAGCATCACCAGCCGGTCCACCCCCAATGCCACCCCGGCACAATCCGGCATCCCGGCTGCCAGCGCATCGACCAGCCGAGTCTCCAGCGGCCGTTGTGGCAAGCCCAGTTCAGCACGCTGACGCTGGTCAGCCGCTAACCGCCGGGCCTGCTCAACCGCATCGGTCAACTCATAGTAGCCATTAGCCAGCTCGATACCATTTACAAACAGTTCAAACCGGGTCGCGACCAGGCGACCACTGGCATCCTCACGCACCTGTGCCAGCGCCGCTTGGCTGGCCGGATAATCGCAAACGAACACCGCCCTCAGCTCGGCCAGTTGTGGCTCAATCACATGGGACATCAGCAGGTTAAGCCAGCTGTCACGGTCATCATCGTCCATCGCCAGCTCGACATGGCGGCGGGTTTCCGTCTTCAACGCCTCAAGGCTGGTGGTATGCGGATTCAGCCCCAGGTAACGTTCGAACACCTGTTGATAACTCAGCCGTTCAACCTTATCCACAGCAAGAATCGGCATCACCAGCTCAGCCACTTCGTCCATCAGCTGCTGCTCATCCAAGCCTGGCCGATACCACTCCAGCATGGTGAATTCAGGATTATGCCGTCGGCCACTCTCGCCATTACGAAACGCTTTGCCCAGCTGATAGACCGGCCCGCTGCCTGCACACAGCAACCGTTTCAGGGCGTACTCCGGCGAGGTCTGCAGGTAAAGCGTTTCTGCCGCCGCTTCAGGGAAAGCCCGGTAGGCCACTTCGATGCTGTCGATAAACGGATCACTCACCGCACAGTGGGACATCAGCGGGACGTCAACTTCCAGCACATCACGCCGGGCAAAGAACTGGCGGATCTGCGCCAGAATCTCACCACGGCGGCGCAGGTTTTCAATCGGGGCAGTGGGTTGCCAGTCAGTCATAGGGAGTCTTCCAGATACAGAGGCTTAAACAGAAACGGCCAGCCAGCATAAAACGAAAAACGGCAGCCGAAGCTGCCGTTTTTAGCGGGTGTAAGCGGTGGTTACGCGCGGGATACGTATTCGCCGGTACGGGTATCAATCTTCAGGGTTTCGCCCTGGTTGATAAACAGCGGAACACGCACCATCGCACCGGTGGTCAGGATGGCAGGCTTGGAACCGCCCTGCGCCGTGTCGCCTTTCAGACCGGGATCTGTTTCTGCGACTTCCAGCTCAACAAAGTTGCCTGGCGTGACAGAAATCGGGTTACCGTTAAACAGGGTAACCATCACTTTGTCCTGCTCTTTCAGCCACTTCTTAGTGTCGCCGACTGCATTGGCATCAGCACCGAACTGTTCGAAAGTGTTCGGGTCCATGAAGTACCACAGCTCACCGTCGAAGTAGGAATACTCCATATCGGTGTCCATCACATCCGCACCTTCAACGCTTTCGTTAGATTTGAAGGTACGTTCCCAGATACGGCCGGTCAGCAGGTTACGCAGTTTTACCCGCGTGAATGCCTGACCTTTACCTGGTTTTACAAACTCCACATCCACCATGGAACATGGGTCGCCGTCGATCATGACCTTCAGGCCATTCTTGAATTGGTTACTTGCGTGGTTAGCCATAGTGTTCTTCAAATCCAGTTAACATACGAGCCTGTCGACTGCCGACAGCGCCACAATGGCCCGTATTCTACTGCAATGCGGCGGTGGCGCAAAATCAGCCTGTCCCCTGGCCACTTAACACCCCGCTGACACCGGTAAAATTGACAGCGTGCTGACAGCCAGCAACAATGCGCGCCAGTTTTTCAGCGAGATAGCCCATGCAGCCCCTGACCGACCGCTGGCAACAGCACCTGTCCAACGCCATCAGTGATCCGGCGGAACTGATTCGTCTGCTCGACCTGCCCGACAGCCTGGTTGATCCGGCACGCCGGGCAGCGCAGCAGTTCCCGTTACGGGTACCGCTGCCGTTTATCGACAGGATGGTCAAAGGGGATATCAACGACCCGCTATTAAAGCAGGTGCTACCGCTGGATACGGAGCTGGAACCGGTAGCCGGTTTTACCACCGACCCGCTGGCCGAGATGCAAAGTAACCCCCATGATGGCCTGATCCACAAATACCAGGGCCGGGTACTGCTGATTACTACCGGGGCCTGCGCCATCAACTGTCGCTACTGTTTCCGCCGCCACTTCCCCTATCAGGACAATAAACTGGGACCGGAGCAATGGCAGGCTATTCTGGACTACATTCGCGCCGATGCCAGCATCCATGAGGTGCTGTTCTCCGGTGGTGACCCGCTGGCCACCCCGGACCGGCGGATTCTGGCGATGCTGGAAGATCTGGCCGACATTCCTCATCTGAGCCGGGTGCGTTTCCACACCCGCCTGCCGGTCGTCATCCCGCAGCGAATTACCCCTGAGCTGATCAGTGCGCTGACCGCCACCCGTCTTAAAGCAGTGATGGTGCTACATGCCAATCACCCTAACGAGATCGACCAGCACCTGGCCGACGCCCTGCGGCCTCTGCAACAGGCACGGATCACCGTGCTCAACCAGGCCGTATTGTTAAAGGGGATCAATGATGAGGTGGCGGTGCTCAGGCAGCTGAGCGAGCAGCTGTTTGCTGCAGGCGTACTGCCCTATTACCTGTTTGTGCTGGACCCGGTGGCAGGCAGTGCCCACTTTGATATCAGCGACAGCGATGCCCAGGCGCTGATTCGCGAACTGCAGAGTCAGTTACCTGGCTACCTGCTGCCACGGCTGGCGCGAGAAGTGCCGGGTAAACCGTCCAAGACACTGCTATCGCTGGACTGATAGCCCAAAGCAGCCTTAGCCTGGCAGATCAACGCCATCCACTGGCTGCTTTGCCAGCCAGCGGGCCTGATAGCTGTTAGCAAAAGCTACAAACTCGGCAAAGGGTAAAGGCCGGGCATAATAGAAGCCCTGTACTTCAAGACAACCACTGTGGCGCAGCAGGTTCAGCTGCGCCTCATCTTCAACCCCCTCAGCCAGAATCCGCAACTCCAGTGTCTCACCTAACCCAACAATCAGCCTCAAGATAGCCTGATCATCGGGACTGTTCAGTAGGTCCCGGACAAAAGCCCGATCAATTTTGAGCCGGTTAACCGGTAGCAGCTTGAGATAACTCAGTGACGAATAGCCAGTACCAAAATCATCCAGTGCCAGCTCGACACCCAGCGCCCGTAGCTGAGTCAATGTAACAACCACCGCATCGAGGTCTGCCAGGGTCGCACTTTCCGTTAGCTCCAGCTCCAGCAATGCCGGGGCCAGCCCCGTCTGGCGCAAGATGTGGCGGGTCAGCTGCACCAGATCATCTTCAGCAAACTGGACACTGGAGACATTCACCGCCACGCCGACCTGTTCCAGCCCCAGCAACTGCCAGCGACAGCAGTCTTCACAGGCACGCTGCAGAATTTGTGCACCCATCGGCACAATCAATCGTGACTGTTCGGCCAGCGGGATAAACTGATCCGGTGCTACCAGCTGACCATCACTGCGCTGCCAGCGCATCAGCGCTTCCGCCCCCAGCAACTGGCCCGTGTGCAGATCAAACTGTGGCTGATAAAAAGGTACGAACTCCTGCTGCTGCACACCCAGACTGAGGGCACGTACCATTTCTACCCGCTGGCTGAACGCAGCCGACAGTTGCGGGCTGTGCATAACGGCCCGGTCCCGACCCTCAAGCTTAGCTCGCCCCAGGGCTACGTTCGCCTGCAGCATCAACGCCTCAGCCGTAATCACTCCCTTACAGGCACAGGCACTGCCAATGCTGACCGTCAGTTGCAATTGCCGCTCTGCCACATTCAGTGGCTCAGCAATGTAAACCCGCAATTGCGTCAGCAACAGCTCCAGATCAGGCTGCGCCTCCCCCGCCAGCCACTTCAACGCTAACGCGAAGGTATCCTCCCCCAGTCGTGCCACCAGCGCATCGGCAGGCGCAACCTCGGTGATACGTTCAGCCAGTTTACCGAGCACCTGGTCAGCAGCATCGTAGCCCAGGGTATCGTTAATATCGCTGAAGTGATCGACATCAAGTTGCACAATACAGACACCACCGACCGGCTCAGACCCGGGCAACAACAGTTCATCAACGTATTGTTGAAAGCGGGTCCAGTTCGCCAGCCCGGTCAGGCAATCAAAGTAAGCCAGCCGGGTTACCTGCTTCGCCAGTTCTTTGCGCTGTGACTCCTTCTCACTAAAGCTTTCAAAGGCATCTGCCAGCGCCTCAACTTCAAGGTAAGAGCTACGATCATCCACGGTCAGCGCTGTATTCCCTAATGACAGTTGCCGTAGTGATTCAGTGATGGATACCAGTGGTCTTGATACCCGACGAGCTGCGCGCATATTAACAAGCATAATCAGTGCAAACGCCAGAACAGCAATCGCCATGAGTGTACGGCTAACCCACAGGCCCCGTTCCAGCAGGGTATCCACTCGAGTGTTAACCTCCATCAACCCGCGTACGTCTCCCCGGCGCCAGTCTGTGCGGGGGGAATCTGGATGGGTATTATGACAATCCACACAGGCCTGGGCATTGAGCAGGTCTGCCTGGGCCAGCCGAACCGCAGACTGACCCTCCTCTTTCACCAGCTCCACATAAAGCTGTGCCGGCTCTTGCAGAATAGCCTGCCAGGCACGCTGCTGAAACGCATCCATCTGTCGCTGCGCCCGGTTAGCAAACGGGTACGGACTGACCAGATTTGTGGTCACCGTATGGCGCTGGCTATACCCCATCATTTCCATCACAAAGGTCGCGGGTAGCGGAATACCTTCACACTGCTGGCCATGCACCGCCGTAACATGGAACTGATCATCACAGGCGACCTTCTCCATCACATTGGCCGAATAGTAATTCCGGATACTGCGTACCGTTTCAATCAGCTGTTCCGCTCCATCCACCGCCGTGCGGGTGACGTACCACTCCAGCAGGTACGGCGTCGACAGGGCAATCAATAACGTCCCCATCGCTGCAATCATGGCAACCGGGGCAGTAATTTTCCAATAGAGCGAGCGCGACATTCGATCAGATCCCGACAACAAGACAGGGCAGGTACAAAAGCGATATCAATCAATTTTGTACGGATATTCAGTATTTAAACACATCTCGGCAGCCATCGTAGTTACGAAGTCGAACATCCAGTGCACGAACATCCGCTAACCGCCGCCAGCGATTGTGGAAAAACACCATCGGGCAACTACGCCCATCGGGTAATACATCCATCAGGGTCTGCCACTCCTGCACCTGTTCATAGGGCGGGTAAACGTGTGTCACGCCATAGGTGGGGCCATTCAAGCTGGCCAGATCATCGGCAAAAAACAGCTCGGCAGACACCCAGCTGCTGCGGCCTTCGCTCCACACTTCCAGCGTATCAGCCTGCTCCCTCACCTCACCATTATGCGGGGCGGCCTGCAACACGGCAGAAAAACTAAGACTGACGGCAACTGTCATTAAAATAGACTTCATAAATACCCCTCGGTTATCAGCATGCTATATGCCTTAACAACCATAGCTAAAAGTTCCCGTTTTCTGAAAACCAGTTCTACACTGACAGCACGACCTATCCATCACACGACAGGAGCAGGCAGGATGCTGAAACAGATAATCTGCAGTGGCCAGGCGGGAAGTGAACGGGCAGCGCTCGACGCTGCAATCGAGTCTAACTTCGACCATGGGGGCTTCTGCCTGCGAGGTCGGCTCGCCGAAGATGGCCATATCGCCCAGCACTATCAGCTGCTCAGTAATGAGCAAGAAAACATCACCAGTGCTCAGGCCAACGTCGAGTTCAGCGACGCCAGTGCCATTTTTTACCCCGCCTCATTACTCAGCCTGCAGGAACAGGTGTTATTACACTGCATCAGCCAACAGCGTCCTTATAAGCTGATCGATATGGAAACACTGACGCCAGCACAGGCAGCAGGCTGCCTGGAAGGCTTTATCCAGGCCCATACGATTGAACTGCTCAACATCACCGGACCGACACTCAGCAACACCCCCACCGCCTACGATTACACCTATCAGGTGGTACGACAACTGCTACACAGCTGCCAGCCACTGCCGCCTCCGGGCCAGACCACGCTGACCTTGCGATGGAACCAGAACAGCTAAACCACCTGGGCCAACCGTTGTTTTTTTGAACAGCCGGATTGAACCCAATTCAGGATTGCCCTACGTTAGTCGCAGAATAACAATAAAATAAACCGGCAGGAGGAGGATCTCCGACATGTTTAACAAGGTGACACATAAGATCGCCCTGGGTTTTACCTTACTCGTGTTGTTCATCATGGTCGTCGGTGGTGGTGGACTCTGGGGAACCGACCAGATCAACCGCAAACTGCATGAAATCACCGACCGCTCTCTGCCCGCCGCACTCGGCAGTTACAATCAGATGATCGCCCTGCAAGCCGCCAATATTGCGCTGCTCAATTTCCTTGCCGATACCGATGCAGACGCACGCCAGCGTAAACAGTTACAGGCTGAGTTTGATAGCCAGATGCAACACTTGCGTCAGCAGCTGGACAGCCTCACGCCGAATATAGAAAGAAAGCCCCACCTGCAGGATTTGCAGGCCCAAAGCCGCAACGCCGAACAGGCCTTCAGCCAGGCAACCACCCAGGCAATGGCCCTGCACGTAGAAAACCTGAAGTTACAGCAACGGGTACTCCAAAAAGACAGCCGTTTCCGCCGCCAGACGAATTCCCTTACGACCTGGGGCCAGCAATACCTGTCCCGTAATGACGGCGGTGATGGACCTGTCCATGCCCGTGCGTTGCTGCGCAGCCTCAACAGCCACCTGGATCAGCTCATCCTGTTCAAAGAAAAGGGTGACTTTGCAACACTGGAGCAGGCACTGAAAAGCCAGCAGGGAGAACTGAGCAAAATTCATGATCAGTTCCGCAAGGCAGACCCAAAAGCCAACCGTATCAAAGTACTCATTCGTGATATCAATGAGCAGCTTTACGCTGACAGTGGACTGGTCGCGCTGATGCGCAAGAACTGGCAGACCCGCAACCAGCTGGATACACAGCTGGCGCAAACCCGAAATCTGTTAAGCCAGGCGCAGGGCAGTGCCCGCGACTTTATCCAGACCAGTACACAACAGATGGATAAAGCTAAAGTCGAAGCCGATGATGCCACCAGCCTCAGTCGACAGATGATCAGCGTCCTGCTGGTTGGGGCGACAGCACTGGCGATCTTTATCGCCTTTATTACCGTGCGTACCATTTCCCGACCGCTGAACGAGATGCTCACCCGGCTCTCCGATGTTGCCGAGGGTGATCTGCGTATCACCTTTGACTGCAGTCGCACAGACGAGTTTGGCCAGCTCAGCAGCGCCATGAATGAAGTGGTTAGTAAACTTAGCGTGTTGCTGCGACAGATATCTGAAGGTGCGCAAAACCTCAGCACCGTCGCCGAACGCAACGCTGGCATCAGTAACCAGACCCGCGAATCAATGGAAGACCAGCGCCAGCAACTAGCGCTGACCGCCAATGCCGCCACCCTGATGGCCGATACGGTCAACGATGTATTCACCCATACACAAACTACACTGGATGCCATTCAGAGCTGTGAACAGCTGAGCCTGGATGTGGACAAGTATGTCCAGCGTACCCTGGGCAGTATCGAACAACAGGCTGGTGATATCAGTGCAGCCATGGGCCACAGCGACCAGCTGGAACAGTACTCCACTCAGATTGGCAGCATTCTGGACACCATCGGTGAGATCGCCGACCAGACCAACCTGCTGGCCCTGAATGCCGCGATCGAGGCCGCCCGCGCCGGTGATCATGGCCGTGGCTTTGCCGTGGTGGCCGACGAGGTACGCGAGCTGGCCAGCCGGACCCAGAATTCCACCAAGGAGATTCAGGAAATGGTGGAAAATATGCAGAACAGCATCGGTCAGGTGGTCGCGGTGATGCAGAAGTCTGTGCAGCAGTCCCAGCAGTGTGTCGAGCACGCCAGCACCTCTCAAGGGTCGCTGGGAGACATGAACCACAGCATCGCTAATATCCGCGCGATGAGCAGCAATATTTCAGCCGCTGCCAACCAGCAGAACCAGGCCGTTGAAGAGGTCAGCCGTACGCTGGCGCAGATCAACAGTGTTGCTGGCGAGACCGCTGAAGGCGCCAGTGATGTCAGCGCCAGCAGCGAAGACCTGCTCGGTATCGCCCAGAATCAGCGGGAGCTGATTTCACGGTTCCAGGTCTGATCGCTCAGGCAGGCAAGAAGGAAAACAGCAGGCGCGGGACCGCGCCTGCTAAAGGCTCATCCGTTAAGGGCGCGATAGCCCGGAATCAGAAATAAAACGTTGCATCCAGCGAAGCGATCAGCTGGCTGTCGCGACTGCCATCAGCAAAGGCGTTCGGGCCATCACTGTGCTGAACGTCATAGCGCAGCTCAGGCCGGATGCGCAAAGATGGCAGCGGACTCCAGCTGACATTGGTGGTCAGTGCATAAAACTCACCGCTACTCCACTGGCTCGGCAGCTTACCCGCTGCGGCACCCGTCATCACCACATTGGCGGGATCTTCAGCATTAAACCACTCCAGTCGAGTGTTCCATACCAGCTGCTCTGACACGCGGTGATACCAGTTCAGATTGGCACCGTACCACTGGGCATCAACCCCACCGTTCAGTGCAGCATTCTCCTGTTCACCAGCGGTTAGCTCCAGCGCCACCCGGTTACTGCCATCCATTACCCGGCTGTACGTCAGATAACTGGCCCAGCGCCGGGCTTCACCGTCGCTGTCCGCGATGGCTGGATAGGGCGAGCCGCAGCCACAAGCGGCAAAGCTGTCATTGGCACCGTTGCCGACAATGTTTTCCCAGTCGAGCCAGCTTTTCATGTCCGCAGAGCGCCAGCGCAGATTGGCAATCAGGTCCAGATCACCATTACGTTCCTGCAGGTTATTCCAGCCACGTACCAGACCGATTTCAGCCCCTAACAGCGACTCGCCTGGCGCTGAAGGCAGCTTGAACGCATAGAGGGCACCGGCATGCTTGGCCGGACCATGCATAAAGGCATAGCTGCGGCTGTAAAAATCGGTAGGGGCCGGGGCGGGTTCAGCAAAACCGATCTCATTTTCCAGCGGGGTATGGAACAGTCCCAGCATCAGATTGGAACCGCCCAGCAGCGGAAAGTAGAACTCAAGAAAGCCCTGCGTCAGAGTAAAGGCCTCATCACTGGTATCGCCATCGGCATTCACGCCAAAATCATCATCCAGACCATCGGTAAGGAAAAACTGAGCGTCTTTACCGTAGATCGTCGTCAGGGTGAAACCCCAGTCCATCTCAGCAGGCATTGGCGCGGGGGTCGGGGTAATTCGGGTCAGCAGGTTACTTTTCAGTGGCTTCTCAATCATCAGCGCCAGCTGGTTGAGGTTAGCCCCCTCATCGCTGTTCAGAAACGCCTGTTTTGAGACATCATCGGTGCCATTGTTGTTGGCAATCACGCCCACCTGAGCCCAGCCTCGCACCCGGATGCCCGTCTCTGCCAGCGTGTCGCCCAGCGCCTGCTGCAACAGCCCGTCTGACGCCTGCACAGACGCAGGCATTATTGATGTCATCGTGGCCGCCAGTACTGCCGCTGCCATGGTTGTTTTTATTATTGGTTTCACACCATCCATCCTGTGTAACGACACCATCATCGGCGTCTGAATCAGGAAACGGATTCTATACGTATCAGTACACTGATACAGGCAGGATGCGACCAAAGATGCAGGTGAACCTTATATTTCAGCCATAAAAAAGGCCCCCGCAGTACGGGGGCCGAGAACAACAACAAAGAAATACGGCGTACTAAACCGGAGAATCAGTTCTTCGGCGGTACGGAGACAGGAAAGGCGGTGACAGTGCCTTTCGCATCAGAGATTTTGGCGATACCTTCGTTATCGACCTCATCTATTCGAACTATAGCCTGAATTGGGACATACGAGCGTTTGACCCCGGAAAATTCCTGTTTCAGTTTTTCTTCGCCGGGGTCCACCAGCAGCTCTGAACGGCTGCCGAAAACAAACTCTTCAAGCTCAAGGAAACCCCACATTTCGCTCTGATAGACGTGCCGGGCGTAAAGTTCGTAAACCTTATCCTGGTTGATAAAGGTCACGCGGTAGATCGACGCATCACTGGTCATAGCGATTTAGCTTCCCATTAAATTCTTCAGTTATGCCACAGATATGGGGGAACCGGCGCAACTATTCAACCACAGACCCTGCAGCAGGCAACATGAACCGATTTCCAGCAGCAGACCCCGCAGCCCCGTCAGGAGCGGGTAAAATAGGAGCCGTAACCCTGCCTCTGACAGGGCTATTTTCGGGCTGGTTAAATTCTGGTCGCTGCTGTTACGTTCCAGTATAATGCGCGGTCCTTTGCACAACCCCTCAAGTTCGATACAGGTGAACAATGGCTAAAAAGCTGTTTATTAAGACTCATGGCTGCCAGATGAATGAGTACGACTCCTCCCGGATGGCTGATCTGCTGGGCGAAAGCCACGCGCTGGAGCTGACCGACAGCCCGGATGATGCTGACGTACTGCTACTCAACACCTGTTCGATCCGCGAGAGGGCCCAGGAAAAAGTGTTCCACCAGCTGGGTCGCTGGAAAAAGCTGAAAGAGAAAAATCCGGAGCTGGTAATCGGCGTTGGTGGTTGCGTGGCCAGCCAGGAAGGGGACAGCATCCTCAGCCGTGCGCCCTACGTGGATATGATCTTCGGCCCGCAGACTCTGCACCGCCTGCCCGATATGATCGAAGAGAACAAAACCGGCGTGGTCGGCATTGTCGATGTCAGCTTCCCGGAAGTGGAAAAATTCGACCACCTGCCAGCGCCCAGTGTGGACGGCCCGGAAGCACTGGTATCGGTGATGGAAGGCTGCTCCAAATACTGCACGTTCTGTGTAGTGCCTTACACCCGTGGTGAAGAAGTCAGCCGCCCGCTGGATGATGTGATCAGCGAATGTGTCGAACTGGCCGAACAGGGCGTGCGCGAAGTTAACCTGCTGGGACAGAACGTTAACGCTTATCGCGGTGCCACCCATGATGGCGATATCGCCGACCTGGCGGAGCTGATCCGCACCCTAGCTGGCATTGATGGTCTCGACCGCATCCGCTTCACTACCAGCCATCCCGTTGAGTTCACCGACTCTCTGATCGAGGTCTACGCCGAAGTACCCGAGCTGGTCAGCTTTTTGCACCTGCCGGTACAGAGCGGTTCCGACCGTATCCTGATGGCGATGAAACGTGGTCATACAGCGCTGGAGTACAAATCCAAACTGCGCCGTCTGAAGAAGATCCGCCCGGAGATCACTTTTTCTTCCGACTTCATCATTGGCTTCCCTGGTGAAACCGAAGCAGACTTTGAGCAGACGCTGAAGCTGATCCACGATGTCGAGATGGACCAGTCCTACAGCTTTGTCTACAGCCGTCGCCCAGGTACACCGGCGTCCGACCTGCCAGACGATATCACTGAAGACACCAAGAAGCAGCGGCTGGCCATCCTGCAGGACCGTATCACCCAGCAGGCGCAGGCAATCAGCCGCCGCATGGTTGGCACGGTTCAGCGTATTCTGGTCAACGGCTATTCCCGTAAAGACCCAGGCCAGCTGTCGGGTCGTACCGAGAATAACCGCGTCGTCAACTTCCGCTGTGATAATCCTGATCTTATCGGTCACTTTGCCGATATCGAGATCGCCGATGCGTACACCAACTCGCTACTGGGCACCCTGCGCTGCTCCGAGCTGGACGCCGACTTTGTAAAATAATTCGATCCGCCGGGTACGCCCGGCGGTCAGCAGACCTTTCGTCTGAAAAAGGAGCACTTTTGAACACCGCCCATACTCTGCAACTTACCCTGCAACCGGATAATCCGGACTACCTGGCCAGCCTCTGCGGGCTGCTGGATGAACATCTGAAGCTGATCGAAACCCGGCTGCCAGTTGCCATTCATAACCGCGGCAATCAGTTCCAGCTGCAGGGCGAGTCAGACATCGTCCGGGTCGTGGGAACAATGCTGGAAGACCTTTACCAGCAGGCGAGCACCGGCCACCAGCTGACCCCCGACGAAGTTCATCTGTACCTGCAGCAATCCGGCATCGAACAACAGGTTGCTGGCGACGCTGAGAACATTGTCGATAGCAGTACCGATATTCGCACCCGCAAGGGGCTGATCCGCTCCCGCGGACCGAACCAGCAGAAATATGTGCAGGCCATTCGCCGCCACGATATCAATTTTGGCATCGGCCCGGCCGGTACCGGTAAAACCCATCTGGCCGTTGCCTGCGCCGTTGAAGCGCTGGAACGCGACGAGATCGACCGCATCCTGCTGGTGCGCCCGGCCGTCGAAGCCGGTGAAAAATTAGGCTTCCTGCCTGGCGATCTGAGCCAGAAAGTGGACCCTTACCTGCGCCCGCTGTACGACGCTCTGTACGAGATGATCGGCTTTGACAAGGTCACCAAGCTGCTGGAGCGCAACATTATTGAAGTTGCCCCGCTGGCCTATATGCGCGGCCGTACCCTCAATGGCTCCTTCGTCATCCTGGATGAAAGCCAGAACACTACCCGCGAACAGATGAAAATGTTCCTGACCCGTATCGGCTTTGGCACCACTGCCGTAATTACCGGTGATGTGACTCAGGTGGATTTACCGCGCGGCACCCAGTCGGGTCTGCTGCACGCCATGCAGGTGCTGGACGGTGTTGAAGGGATCGGCTTTACCCACTTCAATGCCAAAGATGTGGTGCGCCACCCGCTGGTGCAGCATATCGTCCGTGCCTACGACCGTTTTGAAGCGGCTGAAGAGCAGCATCAGGCGGCACGTAAAGCCGAGCGCAAGGCCGAACGCCTGGCGCAACAGACCATCGTCCAGGCCGTCACTGAAACCTCAGGTGATGCATAACCATGACCATTGAACTTGAAGTACAGTACGCCATCGACGAGGCCAGCCTGCCCGACGAACCGCAGCTGCAGTTATGGGTAAAAACCGCCCTGCACGGCCTGCTGGACGAAGGCGAGCTGTGTATCCGCATCACTGACGCCGCTGAAAGCCAGAGCCTGAACCATCAGTACCGTGGCAAAGACAAACCCACCAATGTACTGTCATTTCCGTTCGAGGTGCCCGAAGGGGTGCCGGTCACCATTCTGGGTGACCTGGTGATCTGTGCTGAGGTGGTCGCCCGCGAAGCTAATGAACAGAATAAAGATCTACATCATCACTGGACCCATATGGTCGTCCATGGCTGCTTGCATCTGCTCGGCTATGACCATATAAATGACGATGAAGCGGAGATCATGGAACAGCTGGAGCGAGATATCCTCGCCCGGCTTGAGATCGCCGACCCTTACCTGGAACAGTGACCGAGAGAGATAATGAGCGAAGAGCGATCGACCCAGCCGCGAAGCTGGTTTGGCAAACTTGCGCAGGCATTTTCCGATGAACCCCGTAGCCGGGCAGACCTGCTGACAGACCTGAAAGAAGCGGCTGAAGATAACGTACTCGACAACGAAGCACTCAGTATCATCGAAGGCGCCATGCAGGTGTCCGAGATGCAGGTCCGTGATGTGATGATCCCTCGCTCCCAGATGGTGGTGGTTGAAGCAGAACAGACCCCGAAAGAGTTCCTCCCGGTTATTATCAACAGCGCCCATTCCCGTTTTCCGGTGATGGGCGAAAACCCGGACGAGATCCTGGGTATATTACTGGCCAAAGACCTGCTGCCACTGATCCTGGAAGAAAGCCTGGAGCATGTGGATATCCGTAAAAACCTGCGGCCGGTTACTTTTATTCCCGAGTCCAAACGCCTCAACGTGTTGCTGAACGAGTTCCAGCAGACCCGTAAGCACATGGCAATTGTGGTCGATGAATACGGCGGTATTGCCGGGCTGATCACCATCGAGGATGTGCTGGAGCAGATCGTCGGTGAGATCGAAGATGAACACGACCATGACGACGATGACGGCAATATCCGCCCGTTCGAAGACAACGCCTGGATCGTTAAAGCGCTGACCGAAGTCGAAGACTTTAACGAGTATTTCGATGTGTCCTTCCCGGAAGAAGAGTTCGACACCATCGGTGGCATCGTCACCCAGCGTTTCGGCCACTTGCCTGAAAAAGACGAGTCCGTCGATATCAACGGCTTTACCTTCCGCATCCTGTCGGCTGACAACCGTCGTATCCGGCTGATTCAGGTCACCCGTAACCCGAGCTAACTCTGTGATTCAAACCCTGCGTGACCCTCTATTGGCCCTGCTGGCCGGTACCCTGATTACAGCGGCACTGGCCCCGTTTGAACTCTGGCCACTGGCCTGGCTCTCCCCCGCTGCCTTCTACCTGCTGCTGCGTAACCGCAGCAGTAAAGCGGGCGGCTGGCTGGGCTGGAGCTACGGGCTGGGGGTGTTTGGTGCGGGCGTCAGCTGGGTGTTTGTCTCAATCAGCGAGCACAGCGCCACCCCGCTGCCCATCGCCCTGCTGCTAACCGGGCTGTTTGTCGCCGGGCTGGCCACATTGTTTGCTTTACAGGGCTGGCTGTTCTGCCGCTTTCTTGATCGTAACCGCTACAGCTGGCTGGCATTCGCCGGGCTCTGGTGGCTGTTTGAGTGGCTGCGCAGCTGGCTGCTGACCGGCTTTCCCTGGCTCTACCTGGGTTATGCAAGCCTCGACACCCCCCTGCAGAGCTGGGCTCCGCTGGGCGGCGTCTGGCTGACATCATTGTGGGTAGCGCTGGGCGGCAGCGCGCTGGCCGCGCTTATCCACAGCCGTACCACGCGCGCTCGAATCATAGCAGCGACAGTCTTTTCGCTGCCCTGGCTCAGCGCAGCGCTGTTGCCCACCAGCTGGACCGATAACGGCAAGCCACTGACCGTGGCACTGGTGCAGGCCGATATCTCTCAGGCCGCCAAATGGAAACGTGATCAGCTACCCGGCATTCTTAATCGCTATCAGCAGCTGACCAGGACGATCGAAAATCCAGAACTGATTATCTGGCCAGAAACCTCGATCCCGGCACTGTACCGCAACTCACTGCCCTATCTGGGCGATCTGTTCCAGCAGCTCGACGAGCGCGGCATCAGCCTGATTGCCGGGCTGCCCGCTGCCGTGCCGGATAAAAACGACCCCAGCCAGTACCGGTTCCATAACTCGCTGGCCGTGCTCAGTGGCGGTGCAGGCATCTACCATAAACAGCGGCTGGTGCCCTTTGGTGAATACCTGCCACTGGAAGGTTTGCTGCGCGATATGGTGGCTTTTTTCAACCTGCCCGCCTCCAGCTTCAAGCTGCCCCAGGGTGAGCAAAGTAACCTGCGTATCAACGGCACCCGGCTGGCATCCGCCATCTGCTATGAGATCGCCTACCCGGAACTGGTACGCCGCGCAGCCCGTGAGTCTGAGGTGCTACTGACTGTCTCCAACGACACCTGGTTCGGCCACTCCATCGCCCCGGACCAGCATATGCAGATCGCCCAAATGCGAGCGCTGGAAAATGGCCGCTGGCTGATTCGCAGCACCAACAACGGCATCAGCGCGCTGGTTAATCCACAGGGCCAGATCACAGCCCAGGCACCCCGTTACCAGATGGCTGTTCTCAATGGCACAGTACAGACCATGCAGGGGTTGACCCCTTATCAGCAGCTGGGGGTCTGGCCCGCATTAATCCTGGCGCTGGGGTTATTGTTCAGTGCAGCGATCGGACGCCGCCGCACAGAGTAGCGATCAATCCTTTAACTGCGCCTGCACCAGCGCCACCCAGTAACTGGCACCCAGCGGCAGAATCTCGTCATTAAAGTCATAATGCGGATTGTGCAGGCCATGCCCTTCCCCGGTCTGACCATTGCCCAGCCAGATATAAGCACCCGGCCGCTGCTGCAGCATAAAAGCAAAATCTTCCGCCCCCATGCTCGGCGGCATAGCCCGCTGCACCTGCTCAGCGCCCACCAGCTGGCGGGCGATATCGGCACAAATCCCGGCATGTTCCGGGTTATTAATCGTAGCCGGATAGTGACGTTCATAGCGCAATTCACCTCGGGCCCCGAACGCCGCACAGATATGCTGCACCTGCTCGCCAATACGCTGCTCCAGCATCGCCTGCACGGCAGGATCAAAACTGCGACAGGTGCCCGACAGGGTCACCGTTTCCGGGATCACATTATGGGCATCACCGCCGTGCATCGTAGTCACACTGACCACTGCTGACTGCTGTGGGTCCAGGTTACGGCTGACAACAGACTGCAGCGCCGTAATCAGATGCCCGGCAACCAGCACCGGGTCACAGCCAAGATGCGGCATCGCCGCGTGGCCACCATCGCCGGTAATGTCGATATACAGCTTATCCATGGACGCCATCACCGGACCGTTATGGACTGCAAATTCCCCCGCCGCCAGCCCTGGCCAGTTATGCATGCCATACACCGCCGTGGCCGGGAAGCGCTCAAACAGCCCTTCTTCACACATCACCCGCGCCCCGGCATGACCCTCTTCGGCGGGCTGGAAGATAAACACCACCGTGCCAGCAAAGTCCGGCTGTTGCGCCAGATACGCCGCCGCCCCCAGTAACATCGCCGTATGGCCATCATGGCCACAGCCATGCATCTTGCCAGGATGGCGCGAGCAGTGCGCAAAGGTATTCAGCTCATGCAGGTTCAATGCATCCATATCGGCCCGCAGGGCAATCATGGCGTCCCCAGGCAGCCGCCCTTTCAGCGTTGCCACCACCCCGGTAGTCGCCAGCCCGGTATGCACCTCAAGTCCGAACGAGGTCAGCAGCTCAGCGACCCGGGCAGCGGTACGCACCTCTTCAAATGCTGTCTCAGGATGGGCATGCAGATCCCGCCGCCAGTGGCGCATCTGTTGATGAAGTTCGGTGTCAGCGGCGATGGCCTGCAGATGATCGTTCACTCAGCACTCCCGTCCGGATCGGACATAAAATCAGAACCGTTAAGAATATGTGCTCCCAGCACCAACCACCAGTAAAACCCACGCGGGTCGCTGCTGATACGCACACAAAATATTTTGCCTGATTTTTAGCAATATCAGAAAAGCCGTCTAACCTTAGTGACTCTGGTTATCAGATACACCCAACGTCTGGATGTCCCTGGCCTGTTTCGTGAGTGTGGCCACTCACTGAACGCTGGCATCTGCCGCAACCTTTACAGAGCCCTTTTAAGGGCCTGGCTCCAAAGAGCCACTCGGTGCGTCAATCAGGGCAGCAAACTGTGAATTCAAGAAAGGGATGCAAAAATGGACTATCGGAATATGGCTGCAGCACTGAAGATTTCTGATACAACGGACACCACAGCAGAACAGACGCCACAGGGCATGGCGGGGGAATTATTGCGACAGGCAGACCTGCTACGGGATGAGGGTAGCTGCGCTGCCGAATTCTGGCTGGCTGAGCAATATGAAATAACCGCACGCTTACTGGGCTGATCTGCTCCCCTTCAGTATCAGCTTAAGGCAGGGCCGGGAGGCTCTGCCTGCTTATCTACCATGTGCCTGGTCATAGCGCACAAGGCCTCAACCAACCACAACGCCTGCCCACGCAGACTCAAGACGGTCGATAGAGATTGTTTCCGAACCTCTCTTTTTTACAAAAAAACACACTAAAATCCAGCTGACCTGTTATGCACTTCATGTTGAACGCCTAAAGCAGCCGCGCAGTATGCGACGGATGCCTTTTCTTGTTATGTGAATTTACCATTTTGCTACTTTCAGCTTTTTTACAGCGGACTGAAGTTCTTTTTGGGTTATACCTATTATTGTTTGGAAATCTCTTGCATCTAAGCCAAAACCTAGTTGATGAGCATTTAATGCGTTTATGATCCCAGCAAGCTCAGATGGCGATAGCATGTTTGGTGAAACCTCTTGAATAGCTTCAAAAAATTTGTTTACTACAGCACTTTCAATAGGATTAACCACGACTATATCACCAGATTCTTCTAGCTCTTTTATAGTCTTGATTAATGCATCTTTGACTACCGATTCACTCATAGGATTTGTTCACATAACGCCCGCATTTGCGGCTGGTTTGGAACGCAGCGTAAAACCAGTCCGACAACATGCGTTTGTTAGCCTTTTTATTCATATAACTTTCCGTCAATCCATGATTTCAGATCATTCCTATCGACTTTACCAAGAATATATTTGTCTCTTTCTATCCTCTGTAATGCTCCAGATGTAAGAAAGCTTGAAGTCACGATGACTCCTTTACTCGCTTTATGCTCATTCCTCACATCTGCGAGCTCTCTGATAGTTGAGATTCCAACCTTCCTAGACGTACTATATTTTTTTGCTTGCCAAAGAGCCTTAAACATACCGTTTTCACCAAGGTCTTTTACCGCAACAACATCAACACCGCCATCCTTGGTACCCGACATTAGTTCAATTTCATAACCATCGGATTCCAATAACTCGGATACTAAGACTTCAAATTGACGCCAATTAAGGTCGTCCAAAGAACAAGTCCGATGCTGGAAGCGTGACAATAAGCTGATGCTAGGAGAAAACCTAGCTACCTGTATTTTAGTTTCTGGTAGTTGAATGATTTTGGGTTCAAATAAATACTCTTTGCCAAATTCATATGTCCAATCTATCGAGTGGCCAATTAGGGGTGTTCTCGATATAAATAGGCATTGATTTGATTCGTCTTTCGTTAGCATTTCATTACAAACTTCAATGGCACGCGACTGATAACGATCTACTTCATCGAATATTACTAACAAACCACCACCAACGGCTTGTTCTCTCATGAGCCCCAAATTGTCCTCATCAAGTAGCGACTGATAAGTCAGAGACGCGCCATCATTAAATCCACTAGAAAGGTCTTTTACATCGCCAGCTAAATTCAGGCCATTTTGTTCCGCAACATATTTCCATTGATCACGAAGTACTAAGTGGTCCGTAATAACTGCAAGCTTCTTACTTTTTCCTGCTTTTAACCTTTGATTTGCAGCAAAAATGGAAGTCACTGTTTTTCCTGTACCAGCTGCCGCAACTAGCATGTTACGTTGACTGTTAGATGCAGCAAATTCGTCAACAAACCTTTGCTGCCAATCAGCCAACTGGAAATTTTGAATATTCAACAGGACTCCTTGTGAGGCTAACGAGGCTGTCGGATTAGCAGCAGAGGACGATAAACCCTCACCAACTTACA
>OJDH01000074.1_pt1 | contig 85062 bp, 71 predicted proteins | sample 1592761 | NCBI WGS metagenome assembly OJDH01 (sample SAMN05416855, study PRJEB24817) | seawater metagenome | isolation source: Sea water | place: Canada:Atlantic | collected 2013-11 | reverse complement strand
AAAAGCCTCTGCAGAAATGCAGAGGCTTTTTTCGTTTTGGCGTCGCGGACTTTTTGAAACGAGATAGTCCGCCCCAGCTTCGCGTTCATGAGCTTATCGCTCCGCGATATTCACCCACAAACATGACGATAAGCCCTAACAGCAATGTTAGGGCTTTTTCGTGTCTGGAATTTGATAAAACAACGATGAGATTATAAACATTAGAGTCTATAAGCTGTGAATGACTGCTCTAGGAGATTAGTTATGAAGACATTGAAGTCGATCGTTGATGAGGAGCTAAGCTCCACATCACCTGTGATCTTGGAACTGATAGTTAAGAAGCGTGTTTATCTAGAAAGTGAATCAACTCATTGAGGGCAAGATTTCTACACTCATCTTGCTCCATAAAGATCTCATGGCGGGCATTGGGGATATTGATAAGCTGACACATTTCACTGACTGCGTGATATTGAGCGAAGTTGTCGACGATAGTATCTTCATCTGCCTGAAGGATTAATATTGGTGTGTTGCTATTTTGTGCCGCTTCTATTGTTCTCTTACCCGCATCAATAGACTCATATAACCAATGATTGGTTGGTGAGCCAAGCTGAATAAGTGGATGGGTTTGATAGAGAACTCTATAGTCTTCATAACGTGGCTGACTGTGGGTTAGATCATTATTGGCAAACTCATGTGGTTTGTAATCCTTGCCAGCTAAAATATAGTTAGGTTCTTTATGTTTTGATGTAGTGTCTAACACTTTAGCTAACCAACGGATAAAGCGACTGCTGACAGGCAGTTTTATGCCATACATGGGGGCTGAAAACACCGCTGCGTTAAATGTTTGCGGATACTTATCTAAATAGAGAGTGCCTATGGCCCCTCCCATGGAATGACCGATTAAAAAGAGTTCTTTATGTTGCTTAGGGAGAACAACATTATCGATAAAAAAGGCGAAGTCATCGATATAGGTATCGAATTTATCGATATGACCTTGGTGTGGATTAGCGGTTATACGGCTCGATAGTCCCTGGCCTCTGTGATCGATGGCGTAGACACTATAGCCTTGATGATAAAGATCGAAAATCAGCTCTTGGTACTTAAGGTATGACTCAATTCTGCCATTGCTTATGACAATCGCTTTATGGCTCTGAGGATGTTCAATAGAGGCATAAGCTAAGGTGATATTATCAATAGTTTTGATGACCGACTGAGTGACCGTCTTCCAGAAAGCTTGTTGCTGAAGAGTGTTAAGTGCGTGCTCTGATGAGAATGTGAACGGTTCTGGTTGATTCTGAGCGTGGTCTTGCGGATCAGTTGCTAGTGACATGGTATTTACAGTGTAGTTTATGCTTGTTAGTCAGTGTATACCTAAACCATATGTGAGCCACTAAGTTTCTAGTGACTCACATATGACTGGTACTATTACTTTAGTTGGCTTTCTGAATTGAGATAAAGTCATGGATTTGTTGTTCTAGCACTAACATCGGCACTGATCCATTTTCCAATATGGCATCATGGAAGGCTCTGATATCGAACTTTTCACCTAATTCCTCTTCAGCCTGAGCACGCAGGCGTTTAATGGTCAGTTCACCAATCTTGTATGAAAGCGCTTGGCCTGGCCAAGAGATGTAACGGTCGATCTCTGTGGTGACATTGTGCAGTGATAAAGCGGTATTGCTCGCCATAAAGTCCAAAGCTCGTTGACGGCTCCAGCCTTTGGCATGCATGCCTGTGTCGACGACTAATCGGGCTGCGCGCCACATCTCATAGGTTAAGCGGCCGAAGTTACTGTAAGGATCTTGATAGAACCCCGCCTCTAATCCCAAGTATTCAGAGTACAAACCCCAACCTTCGCCGAAGGCCGAAATATAGCTGTAACGGCGAAATGGTGGCAGTGAGGTAAGCTCAGTATTGAGGGATATCTGCAGATGGTGACCCGGAACAGCTTCATGGAGTGTTAGTGCTTCCATCTCATAGAGTGGACGTTTATCCAAGGCGTAAGTGTTGACCCAGTAATAGCCTGGCTCATCATCTCGACTTGAACCTGAGTAACGTCCAGTGGTGTATTTTGGGGCTATCTCTGCTGGTACTTCTTGGATACCGTAGGGAGTGCGTGGCAGCTTACCAAAATACTTAGGCAACATAGCGTCGGCTTTCTTGGCGATATAAGCCGCCTCTTTTAGCAATTCTTCTTTGGTCTTTGGGTAAAACTGCGGGTCAGTTCGAAGAAAGTGAAGAAATTCAGCGAATGAACCCTCGAAGCCAACGTCGACAATAATCGCTTCCATCTCACCTCGGATGCGTTTGACCTCTTGTAAACCCAGTTGGTGAACCTCATCTGAGTTCATGTCTAAGGTGGTGTAATACCTGACGCGATTTTCATAGAAGGCTTCGCCATCGGGCAGGCTTGCTGTGGCGATGCTAGTTCGTGCACCAAGCAAATACTCTTGAGTGATATAGTCAAAAAACTCTTTATACAGAGGCAGTACCGTATTCTCGACTAAAGCTCGGCCTTGTTCGGTTAATGCTGCTTTTTGAGCATCTGAAAAATGTTTGGGATAATGGGTGAAAGGCTTGAAATATCCACTGTCTTCCACGGGAACCATAAAGGCGCTGATGCTGTTTTCAAATCCATTTAGCGTGACTTTCGGTGGTGTGATCCCCGCAGCCAATCCTTGCTGTAGCCAATAGGTTTGCTGAGCAAAATATTTTGGCAGTGCCTCAAGCTTTGCTAGGTAGTGATGGTAGTCTTGCTCTGTTGCAAATCTGTCTTTAGCGATTGAGGCTATATACGCATGAAAGCCGCTCTCAGACGAAATTGGCAAGTAGTGGTCTTTGTAGCGATATAGGTCTACATCGTTTTGTAGCTGGTCTTGTAGGAGCTGTGCGTTAATCCTCTCCTCTTTAGAAAGCCCACTTTTGTTTAGCGCCTTTAAGTTAACGAGAAGGAGTTCACGTCTGCTATTGAGCTTATCTAAGGTATCGGGTGACAGATCGGTTAGCTTACCAGCTTGAGATATGTCTCCTTGGGAGTAGGCAAAGTCTGGACTGGCATCTAGCGTGATCTTCCAAGCCTTATCAATCATGCTTTGCAGTGGTGTGCTTGTTTGTGTTGTGGTTGATTGAGTTTTTGCTTCTGTTTCAGGTGCTGTATGTATTTGGCAGGCACTTAAGCCGAAAACAAGTAAGCTGGGTACAAGTATTTTGTACATGAAAATGTCCTTCATCGATTCTTATAGGTTTTATACCAATGTATCGCGCTAAACATATCCAGTTCAGGCTTTGTGAATTTAGCACTATTTTAATATGTTGTATGCAATCTTGATATTTGGAAGGTAGGCAAAATTGTATGAACAAATTTTAGACATAAAAAAACCGACGTTAAGTCGGTTTTTCATTCTAGAAGTTTAGTTTTATTTCAAACTAAATCACACGAGAGAACTGTTGTTGGCGCGCTTTCTCACGATAGCTCATGTTAAAAACCGTCAAAGCAGATGGGCTTTTAACAAATGAGTTAGATTACGCGAGAGAACTGCTGCTGGCGCGCCTTCTCACGATAGCTCATGTTAAAAACCGTCAAAGCAGATGGCTTTTAACAAATGAGTTAGATTACACGCGAGAACTGTTGCTGACGTGCTTTCTCACGATAGTACACGTCAAAGCAGATACAGATATTACGGATCAGTAAGCGGCCAGTTGGGCTGATGGTGATCTTTCTGTCTGTGATGTCGACTAACTTATCATCGATAAAAGTTTGCAATAACTTAAGGTCTTCGCTGAAGTACTCTTCGAAGTTAATGCCTAATTTCTCATCTATCAGCGCCATATCTAAATCGAAGTGACAAATAAGCTGCTTAATCACGACACGACGTATCTCGTCATCGCGGTTTAAGCTACAGCCCTTCCACAATGCGTGGCCTGATTTTTCAATCGACTCATAGTATGGGCGAATATCTTTCTGGTTTTGAGCGTAGCAATCGCCAATTTGGCTGATTGATGAAACGCCTAAGCCCAGCAAGTCACACTCTTCTTGGGTCGTATAACCTTGGAAGTTTCTGTGTAGACGACCTTCATTTTGCAGAATCGATAACTCATCATCTGGCTTAGCAAAATGATCCATACCAATATATTGGTAGCCTGCACCGGTCAATGTTTCAATTGTTTGGTGTAGCATGTCTAGCTTCTGCTGAGGCGATGCTAGATCTTCATCTTTAATCTTACGCTGCGCTGCAAAACGTGCAGGTAAATGAGCGTAGTTAAAGACAGAAAGACGGTCCGGATTCAGGTCTAGCACTCGCTGCATGGTTTCAGCGAAAGTTTCAGGTGTCTGGTGTGGCAAGCCGTAGATAAGGTCGATGTTGGTTGAAACAAAACCTAGCTCTTTTGCTTTGGCCATCAGGTCGAAGATGAACTGCTCATCCTGCTCACGGTTAACCGCGATTTGAACTTTCTTATTGAAATCCTGAACACCGATAGAGATACGGTTAAAGCCGGCTTCTTTCAACGTATCTAACATAGACAGTTCAATTTCACGGGGATCGACTTCAATGGAGTACTCGCCTACATCGGCGACATTGAAGTTCTCTCTGATAAGCGCAGAAAGTCTAAGAATTTGATCTGGATTTAAGAAGGTTGGTGTACCTCCGCCCCAATGAATTTGGGTAACAAGATAGTTCTTAAACAGTGGTGCTCGTTTTACTATTTCGCTAGCAAGGTACTCGATGTATTGATCGGCCTTGTGCTGGTGACGGGTGATCACCTTATTACAACCACAGTAGTAGCAGAGCTTAGCGCAGAACGGGATATGGATATAAAGAGATAACCTATCGCTCTTGCTGTTCGCAATAGAGGTTAGTAGTTTCTCTTCAGTAAAAGAGTCATCGAATTCCAGCGCTGTAGGGTAAGACGTATAACGGGGACCGCTGTAATTGTATTTTTCGATCATTGACTGATCCCAACTAATTTGGGTGGGCTGCTTCAAGGCGTGTCCTCCGGAGTCGTAGTTTAGCGAGGTGTAAAGTATGCATCGTTATTCATTGGATAACTATGATCCATGTTAAAAATTGAGACCTGCATATTTAATGAATGAAAGAATATCCATGAAAACGAGGCAATTGTCAGTGCTCATTTGGCGTTTTTGTGCACAGACTCACGCCTTTAGCCATTTATCGCTTAATAAATTTAAAGATTCTGCTTCATCTCTATCTTGTTGGCACTCGTAATGGATTTATTGACAATGATTAATGCAATGGGCTCGGAGTAAATAAGGTTAACCGTTTTGCTTCTTCGAGAATTTCAGGCTCAAGTTCTGCTTCTGAACGCATACGGGCATAATCGAGCTTCATGCGGGCTCTTTTTTCCAATAATTTACGTTCTGCCATGATCGGGTGGGATTCAATAATAGCAAAATGTTTAAAGAGAGCCGGGTAGTCATTAGTGACTTGCTCTGACATTGATAAGATACCGAAGAGTTTTGCTATTCTCATCACGCCTTCTGATAGCTCGCATCTGTCATCTAACATGGCTGCTGCTATGTATCTAATGCTGTCTAAGTGTTCATCGAATTTGGCTTTATGGGTAGCATCGAATTCAGCCTGCTTTGCCAATTTATCAGCAGTTTGCTTGCGCAGTTTCAATATAAGATAGGTGGCGTAGCTGGCAAGGGCTGTAACTATGATAAAGCCTGATATAAGTAGCGCTGTTGTCATCGTTTATCCTGATATAGAAATGGCATCTAAATCGATGCCATTTATTGGAATTACTTGAGGATTAATCTTTATTTTGAAAATCTTTGAGTAGGTCTGCGCCAGATTCAAATTTGTCGAATAGGTCATCGTCAGTGCTCGTGACTGATTTCATGACATGTTCGAGGTCATCTTCTTCAGTTATACCCAAACTTTCCATAAGCGCTTCGATTAGATTTAGCTGGTTTTCTAGCCATTTCTGATCGTCTTTGGACAGCTCTTTACCCTCTTCAAGCATATCTAGAAGTTGATTTAGTCTTGGATCATCTTCCATCTTGAGTAATTTCTGCTCATCGGTAAGTTTTGGCCCTTTCTCTTTCTTAGGCGCAACAACTTTAGTTGGAAGGTCTAACTTAACAGCTACCTTACTGCCGTGGCGTGGGTCTTTTTTCTGTGAACCTGTGCCATTGACGTTACCCACAATGTTTTCATTGTGACGGCTGCCGGCTTTATTGCCAGAGTCTTTCTTTTTACCTGCTAGAACGCGTTCGGTCTTTTTCGTTCTGGGTGCTAATTTAGGTGAGTTCTGGTTAACTTTACGTGATTTTTTAGAGTGTGCCATGGGTTGTTCTCAATAACTGGTAATACAAATTTGGTACGCAAAGCCGATTAACTTTCAGCAAACGAACTTAGGTCGCGTGTTATATCAGATCCTGATGGTTTTTGCACCAGAATGAGATCATTTGGTGCGAATAATAACTTAAAACCGGCCTGTTCGGCTAGATACTCGAAAGTCGCGTGTTGATAAAAGCTGACATGGGTGAGGTTATTCTTATGGTGCCATTTATCAAAGGTGTCTGGATCAGTCAGTAATTTGGTCTTGATGGCAAGCCAGCCGCCAGGTTTTAACATCGAACCTAACAGAGACCATTCTTTAAAAGGAAAGCGAAAATGCTCGAAAACCTTGAAGCAACAGATGTAATCATAGTGATGCTTTAGCACTTGATGATCTGGTGCGAAAAAAGGATCGTACTGAGAGATCTTATGCTGGCTATTGCCTATGCCTAACAGAGAACTGGGATCCAATACTCGACCAAAGTTCAAACCCGATAGTGGTTGATCGGAATTTTGTTCACATTGTGAAATTAGGCTAGTAAGAAATTGAGTCAGTGCGGGTTGTTTACCCTCTCCGCTTTCTTGGTATCTTTGTTTCTCGACAGAAGGGGGGAGATGGGAGGCGGCGTCGGAGAAAACTAACTGGCAATGATGGCAAGTGTACATGTCGCGTTTTTTATTGCGGTGAAATAGAGAGGTTTGTGTGTTGTGGCAAAGAGGGCATCTGCGCATTTTCAAACATTCACCAATTGGATAAAAAAGGAGACTTTAAAAATATCATAAAAAAAGGCGACAGTATGACTGTCGCCCTCAAAAAGTGTCAAAGACACCAATTCTTATTTCAAGTATCCATACTTGCTATGCGACTTTCCCGGTCAGTATCCATCTTATTTTTGGCTGCTTTCCCTGCATAGTATTTTAGTTAGCGGTCATCCAGACGCTTTCTTAATATCCTGAGTCATCCTGACTACAGCTTCCGTAGATGGTCTCCATGACACATCACTATCCAAATCGTCATCTTTGACGTTTATTAAACCATCCCTGTTACTTTTACGTTAGTTTAGTGAACTTACGCTCTAAAACAGCAAGCTGCGAAGCGATGTTTCTAAACCTGTAAGGGAGCGCTATTAAAGCTATTTGGCCTTCCTAACCAAGTTCCTTACTAAAAGTATTGCTGACCTGGATTTCAAGAGAAATCACGACTCTTATTATTTTTAGAGAGTGGTCTTAATTATATTATTGTTATTGAATATATTTATTCTTATATCTTAAATGCAAACGTAGCCGAAAACTGTAAGTTGTTATTAGATGTCTTATACAAACAGATGGGTTCATCTCGGTACGGGCTCAATTAAACCTAAATCTGTGATCAGTGTCAAGCCTGTTTTTAAGGGAAGTTTACGTAAAGGTAACTTTAAAGTGTAAAAAAAGGTGGCCAAGCCACCTTTTTTTAACATGCCTAAAACTTACTTAAGGCTTGATATATATTTAGATAATGCTGCTGTGTCTTCAGTTGTTAGCTTGCCAGCGATATCTTGCATCATGCCATTTAAATCATTGTTACGACTTGTATCGCGGAACTTATTTAGCTGAATTGTGAGATAATTTGCATGTTGCCCACCGATAGCAGGGAAACCTGCCAATTCAGAACCTGCACCTTGCGGTCCATGACATGCAATACAAGCAGTGATACCGCGAGCGACATCACCGCTCATGTACAACTGCTCACCTAACTCAGGAATATCTGTTACTTCGACTTGAGTTTGTGTCTGTGAGGCGTAAAATGCGGCAACATCTTTAATACCTTGGTCATCAAGCATCATGGCCATTCCGCCCATGATTGGATCATTACGACCCTCTTTACCACCTGTTTGAGCTGCACTACGGAAATCATGTAGCTGCTTTTCGAGGTAAGTGGCTTGTTGTCCAGCAAGTTTTGGGTACATGTCTATCATGCTGTTACCGTCCACACCGTGGCAGGCTGAGCAAACGATGGCTTTAGTTTTTCCCGCTTCAGCATTACCTTCTGCCATCGCTGGTGAAGAGATTGAGGCTAAAACAGATAGCGCAAGAGCAAACTTTTTCATGGCGTTCCAACTTATGGTTAAATTTTTTTGTCCTGAACTTACTAGCATAGCTCGCAAGCGTGATAAAATGTACTAAATGTGATCGAGGTAATATTTTACACGAAATTGTGAAAATGTAAGCAACTCTTCGATATTTAAAGTACAAAACGTTATATTTTTGGAGTCGGTAGTGACTGAATCTCGTATGGATTTTCGTAAAGCAAAGTTTTTAATCAGTGCTCCTGATATTGCGCATCTTAACCAATATTTACCAGGAGATGCAGGGGTAGAAATCGCGTTCGCTGGTCGCTCAAACGCGGGTAAGTCTAGCGCATTGAACATGCTAACCGATCAAAAAGGGTTAGCTAGAACCAGTAAAACCCCCGGAAGAACACAGTTAATTAACGTGTTCGAGCTAGATGAACACCGTCGTTTGGTGGATCTTCCCGGTTATGGTTTTGCTCAGGTTCCGCTGGCATTAAAGAAAAAATGGCAGCATGCGCTAGGTGAATACCTACAGGAACGTCAATGTTTGGCTGGCGTTGTTGTGTTAATGGATATCCGACACCCGCTTAAAGATCTCGATATGCAGATGATTTCGTGGGCAGTTGAGAGTGAGATTCCGGTATTGGCGCTGCTCACTAAAGCGGACAAAATGAAGCAAAGCGAGAGAATGAAGATGATTAACGAGGTGAGAAAACACCTTGGTGATTATGATGACCGAGTTAAGGTCGAGCCATTTTCATCGTTAAAAGGGCTAGGAAAGCCAAAAGTGCTGAGTATTTTGAACGAATGGTGTCAACCGCAATGGCTAATCGATGCAATTGCAGAAGCCGAAAATGCGGATGAGAGCGAAGACGAAGCTTAAGCTTTATTGATGCACTAATCTTATAAGAGTAACGCCCTAGTTTCATTTTGAAGCTGGGGCTTTTTTATGGCCCAAAAAAGCCAGCGTGTTGTATTTATGATTTATATATATGAGCTGGATGGAATTTTAGGCAAAAAAATAGCCGACGGAAAAACCATCGGCCCAATTAGCTCTTTTGGGGAGAAGCTAAATTCAACAAGACTCAAGTACCATCAAGCTAGGCTTTTTGACACTCAATATCGATAGAATACATGGAATAGGATTAGGTTTAAAGTAAATGCTCTAAAATAAATTTTAGGCGAAAAAAAGCCCCAGCAAACTAAGTTGCTGAGGCGCCATAATTTGGCTATTCACTATAATTAGCGAATTAAAAAGGTCTGAAAGATAGAACATCTTAACCTCTGTACCCTACGCAGAGAATAATACATCATTGACCGTTATATGAAAAACTGTTTTTCATATAAAACGTAATAATGTGACAAGGATCCAAGCTTGAGAGGTTTTTTTACACAGAATATGATCGATAATTTTTATTTATCTGCTTATATATGAGTCTGTTAATATCCATTGGCTAATAAAAATACTTTTTTTGATCTTTTTGACACGTTTAAGGATTTTTCATACTGATGATGTATAAATGGCAGTGTTTTTGTAAGAACGGCTATAGAAGTCATCTATTTTAAGCCTAGAAAACAAAAAGGCTCCAGCAAGCTGGAGCCTTTTCAGTAAAGGATGAAAGGGACTAGTGGGCTTGTTCCCAGTTGTCACCGATCCCGCCTTCAGCTAAGAGTTCGACATCTAAGCTGACGGCATCTGCCATCATCTTGCATATCTTAGCTTGTAATGCTTCTGCTTTATCACTGTCGACCTCAAATACCAATTCATCGTGTACTTGCATGATCATGGTGATCTCACCTTGGGTATCCGATTCAATCCACTGGGCGATGTTAATCATTGCCTTCTTGATGATGTCAGCTGCAGTTCCCTGCATTGGAGCGTTAATCGCTGCACGCTCAGCTCCTTGACGGCGCATGGCGTTTCTATCTTTGATAGCTGGAAGATAGAGTCTGCGTCCATAGAGAGTAGAGACATAGCCAAGATCAGCGGCTTCTGCTCGCGTATCTTCCATATATTTAAGTACGCCAGGATAACGTTTAAAGTAGGTATCAATATACTTTTGTGCTTCTGCGCGTGGAATATCAAGTTGGCGTGCTAGTCCAAAGGCAGACATTCCGTAGATTAAACCGAAGTTGACGGCTTTAGCACGGCGGCGCTGCTCTGTGGTGACTTCACTAAAGTCGACACCAAAAACTTCTGCTGCGGTTGCCTTATGAATATCTTTTCCTTCAGCAAAAGCCGTTAATAGGCCTTTATCTTGGGATAGGTGCGCCATGATCCTCAACTCGATTTGAGAGTAATCGGCCGCAAGTACTTTTTTACCCTCTTGAGCGATAAAGGCGTGACGAATACGTCTTCCTTCTTCCGTACGAATTGGAATGTTTTGCAGGTTAGGCTCACTAGAGGATAAGCGACCCGTTGCGGCATTAGCTTGGTGATAACTAGTGTGTACTCGACCCGTTCTGGCATTTACCATCAATGGCAGCTTGTCAGTATATGTGCTCTTAAGCTTAGCTAAGCTTCTGTGTTGTAATATTATCTTAGGTAACGGATAGTCCAGAGCAAGTTCAATTAATACCTCTTCGGCTGTTGAAGGAGCTCCCTTAGGCGTCTTTTTAATGACTGGGTAACCGAGCTTTTCAAAAAACAGGACTTGAAGCTGTTTTGGTGAGCTTAAGTTAAAGACTTCACCTGCTATCTCAAAAGCGTCTTGTTCGAGTTTATCTATCTTGATCGCTATCTCTTCACTCTGCTGACCTAGCATCATGCTATCGATCAATACACCTTCGCGTTCAATATCAGATAAAACGTGGATCAAAGGCAGCTCAATGTCGGTAAAGACCGAGGCGAGTTTAGGATCTTTTTGTAATCTAGGCCAAAGGTGTTGGTGGAGTCGCAAAGTGATATCTGCATCTTCTGCAGCGTAAGGTGCGGCTGTTTCGAGCGGGATCTGGTTGAAGGTGATCTGCTTAACCCCTTTACCTGCGATCTCTTCAAAGCTGATGGTCTTGTGCCCTAAATACTTCAGTGCCAAATCATCCATGTTGTGTTTGGAGGCAACTGAGTTAAACACATAAGATTCGAGCATAGTGTCAAAAGCAACACCTTGTAACTTGATGCCTATGTTGGCAAAAATGCTGATGTCATACTTAAGATTTTGACCGACTTTTTTAAGTTCAGGATTTTCAAGTAGAGGTTTCAGTTTAGCAAGAGCCTCTTCTAGATCTAGTTGCTCAGGTGCGTCGAGATAATCATGGGCTAATGGTAAATAAGCCGCTTTACCTGCTTCAAGTGCAAATGAGATACCGACCAATTTAGCGACCATATAATCGATGCTTGTGGTCTCTGTATCTATGGAGATCAGTTCTGCTTTGGAGAGTTGCTCAATCCATCGATCTAATGCTTCATGAGTTAGAATTGTTTCATACTCTGTTGCGATCTCTTGAGGCGTCACCTCTTCTTCATTCGAACTGTCGTCAGAGTCTTTAGCGGTACCCGTTTTATTGTCTAATACCTCAGCTAACCAACGCTTAAACTCCATTTCACCATAATATTTAATGAGGTCATCTTTATTGGCTGGAGTAATAGTTAACTCTTTCCAATTTTGCTCCATTTCAACATCAAGTTTAATAGTGGCCAGCTCATAAGATAGTTTGAGCATATCGCCATGTTCAGCCAGTTTGGCCGGCATGGTTTTAGAACCTCTGAAGCCCAGTGCTGGAATCTTCTCAGGTGCTGCCAAGATCTGTTCGACGCTACCAGCGCCAATTAACATTGCAACGGCTGTCTTCTCACCCACACCTGGCAAACCAGGAATGTTATCGGCTTTATCACCCTGAAGCGCTAGCAGGTCAATGATTAACTCAGGTCCTACGCCAAACTTCTCTTTCACCTCTGCTGGTCCCATAACGGTATTGGTCATGGTATTAATTAAGGTGACATTGTCATCGACAAGCTGAGCCATATCTTTATCGCCAGTACTGATCAGTACGGCGCGCCCCTCTTTACTTGCTTGTGTCGCAATCGTTCCTATCACATCATCGGCTTCGACGCCTGAGATACACACAAGAGGTAGGCCTAACGCACGAATAATATTGTGTAGAGGCTCAATTTGCGTCCGAAGGTCGTCCGGCATGGGTGGGCGCTGTGCTTTATAGTCTTCGTACATATCATTACGAAAGGTTTTTCCTTTTGCATCGAAAACGACAGCCATCTGATCTGGCTTATATTGATTCAGCAAACTGCGGAGCATGTTGATCACGCCATACACTGCCCCTGTAGCTTCCCCTTTCGAGTTTGTCAAATGTGGTGGTGAGTAATAAGCTCGATAGAGGTATGAAGAACCATCCACAAGAACTAAGGGATTTTCGGCAATTTTCGGCATAATGAGTATTCGACTTTGGTTTCGAGTGATGTTTTCGATAGTGGCGCTAGCATGCCACAGAAGGGAGTTTACAGCCACGGGAATTTATTCCACTGCTTGTGGATAAGTCTGTGCACTAAAAAAAATATTAACTGAAATTGTTCAACCATTCATAGAAAAGGCTTTATTGTAAGGTGTTGAAAATAAAGTGAAAGGAAAAAAAGTGTGAACTGTGTTGTAGTTTCCTTATTTTGGTTTTATTTTGTGGACTTTTTTATTTAACTACTTGTAACACTCTTGATTTGGCTAAATAAACAGCGCTTAATATAGTTGATGCACTAACTTAGCATGAAAAATAAACAGATCAAGCTATTTGTTATGCTCTTGTTAAAATAAAAAGATATATACAGGAGGGTTTTAATGAAAAAAAATTTTAGGGTTAGTGAGTCATTCTAAAGTTTTCAATGGTTGAGAGGCACATGACTCTTTATTCGCTATGTTTACCCTCTTGAAATCAGGCGTTTGATATCTGTGCTTAATACCAATCAGTATAAGAAGTTGATCTACTCAGAGTGTTTTTTGGCAAACTAATTCAAGCCGATCTGATCGATCTTAAGGTCTCGCAGATATCGATTTTATGAAGGCATATTAGGAGAAGTAGGTAGATGGCAACCTGTGTGATGAAGGGGGAAAGTCTTGAGTGTCCAGTGCTCAAATTACGACAAGATGCTGGATTTAACATCTTGTCGTGACAGAGCTAAAGTTTGTACTGTTGAAGTGGATATAGCGAGTGCTTAAAGTCTGCGTTTACTGTCTATGAATCCCTGAGCAAGTCCTACCATTAATCCGCCGATATGAGCGCCGTTAGCAATTGATAGTCCGAATAGATCGGTAAAACCAAATACTAGCCATAACAGCATAAAGCCCATGTATGCCGGTGGAAGCCCTATACCTAATTCTGGGCGTTTAACCCCCATAATCCAAGTGTATCCGACCACAGCGTATACGACACCAGACAGGCCGCCGAAGTTAGGCCCACCAATGTAATATTGTAATACGTTGGGTAAGGTGCCAGCGACAATGAGTAAGATGAACAATGGCGCTGCGCCTAACTTGTTTTCAATTTTACCACCCAAATACCACCACCAGAGTAAGTTAAAGATGATATGCAGTGCTGAGAAGTGAAGGAGTGTTGGCGTGAAAATTCGCCACACTTGGCTTAAGTTAGTGTCGGGTACGGCATTGAAAAAAGAGAGATATTCATAAATTGGGTTAGCAAAGCCCAAGTTAAAACCTGCGAAAACGATGACGCAAATAAAGAATATGGACAGTGTTAACGGGCCTGCGCCTGAGATAAATTGAGTCAGTAGCTGCAAAGAAGGTGCGCCATAATCCATCTTGACGTGTGTATCGCCATTATCCCAAGAGGCTTGTAGATATTTATCATCATGGGGATTCTGGATAAAACGTTGAAATTCCATCGCCGCTTTGACGCTGTCTTGATCTCGCACTACGGCCAGACTGACTCCTTGTTCGACGTGGGTGACTTTACAGTCAATGTTCTCGCCTTTAAGGTAATCGACCAGAGCTTGAGCCGCTCTTTCATTAGGTAACCTGCCAATCTCGATCATAGGCTGAACCTCATATCTGGGAGGGTAACATTAAATAGAATAGCACTCTTTGGCTCGGAATAAACAGTTATATACAGCTAATACAAAGACTAAGGCCATACCTTGATAGACATTTTCAGGCGAGTAGATGAAAAAAGTTAACTCTCTGACTCACGCCATGCCTGATAGCCGCCATCTAAGCTGTATACATCATCGAAGCCTTGCTCAATGAGGTACTCTGCAGCATTTTGACTGCTGATCCCATGATAGCAAACAACAATCAGAGGCTGATCCATATCGGCTTCAGCAATAAAGTTGGCTAGGTTGTCATTGGTTAAGTTAACCGATCCTTTGATATTCGCAGACTCAAAGCTGGCTGTATCACGGATATCAACAATCTGAATGTCGGGGTTTGTTTCAGCTAATTGAATGAGCTGGTTAACGCTAAAGTGTTGGAAGTTAGGCATAGTAATATTTACTTAAATGATTGAGTGGATGTATAAAAAGGGCTGACGTCGCCAACCCTTTAAGATTAAGTTAATCCCAATTAAGGATAACTTTACCTGATTGACCAGAGCGCATGGCGTCAAAGCCTTGCTGGAAATCACCAATATTGTAGTGATGAGTAATAATCGGTGAGATATCGAGTCCAGATTGAATCAGGCTCGCCATCTTGTACCAAGTTTCAAACATCTCGCGACCGTAAATGCCTTTGATGATAAGGCCCTTGAAGATCACTTTACTCCAATCAATCGCCATCTCGCCGCCAGGAATGCCTAACATGGCCACTTTCCCGCCATGATTCATGGTGTCTAGCATAGAGTGGAATGCAGAAGGTACGCCTGACATCTCAAGACCGACGTCGAAGCCTTCGGTCATACCAAGTTCACTCATCACATCTTTGAGATTCTCTTTTGCAACATTGACTGCGCGTGTGGCCCCCATTTTACGTGCAAGTTCGAGACGATACTCATTGACGTCAGTAATGACCACATGGCGTGCACCAACATGACGACAAACCGCTGCGGCCATAATACCAATAGGACCTGCGCCTGTGATCAATACATCTTCACCGACCAGATCAAAAGAGAGCGCAGTGTGTACCGCGTTACCAAACGGATCAAAGATTGAAGCAAGATCGTCAGAGATATCATCTGGGATTTTGAACGCATTGAATGCTGGGATCACTAAGTATTCGGCAAAAGCACCGTCACGGTTAACCCCAACGCCAGAAGTATTACGACACAGATGAGTACGTCCAGCACGGCAGTTACGGCAATGGCCACAAGTGATATGTCCTTCGCCAGAGACACGATCGCCGATTGAGAATCCACGTACTTCCTGACCGATACCGATCACTTCACCCACGTATTCGTGGCCAACAACCATAGGAACCGGAATGGTGTTTTGTGACCACTCGTCCCAATTGTAGATATGGACATCTGTACCACAAATAGCCGTTTTACGAATTTTAATCAGTAGATCGTTATGGCCCATCTCCGGTTTCGGAGCATCGACCATCCAGATCCCTTCTTCAGGTTTAAGCTTGCTTAGTGCTTTCATCGCATAAATTCCTAAATGATACCCATCTCTTTAGCGATACGAGTAAATGCCTCGATTGCCTTATCTATCTGCGCTTTTGTATGTGCCGCAGACATTTGAGTTCTGATACGTGCCTGCCCTTTAGGGACGACAGGGAATGAGAAACCAACTACATAGATGTTCTCTTCAAGCAGTCGACTGGCAAAATCGCCAGCGAGCTTAGCATCACCGATCATCACTGGAATAATCGCGTGATTTGCGCCGCCGAGTGTAAATCCAGCCTCAGTCATTTTCTCTCGGAAATAACGACTGTTTTCCCATACGGCTTCGCGAAGTGCTTGACCTGATTTAAGCATCTCAAGTACGTGAATCGATGCCGTCACGATTGATGGTGCTAAAGAGTTTGAAAACAGATAAGGGCGTGAACGTTGACGTAACCAATCGACCACTTCTTTATTCGCAGATGTGAATCCGCCCGATGCTCCACCAAGGGCTTTGCCTAATGTACCGGTAATGATATCAACGCGATCCATCACTTGGCAGTGCTCATGAGTACCACGGCCATTTTGACCAACAAAACCCACTGCGTGAGAATCATCGACCATCACGAGTGCGCCGTATTGATCAGCCAGATCGCAAACACCATTTAAATTAGCGATGACACCGTCCATCGAGAATACGCCATCGGTGGCGATCATGATGTTGCGTGCACCGGCTTCTTTGGCTGCTTTAAGTTGAATTTCAAGCTCGGCCATATCGTTGTTGGCATAGCGGAAACGCTTAGCTTTACACAAACGCACACCATCAATAATAGAAGCGTGGTTGAGTGCATCAGAAATAATGGCATCTTCAGGGCCTAGCAAAGTTTCGAAAAGACCTGCGTTAGCATCGAAGCATGAAGAGTAAAGAATGGTGTCTTCCATGCCTAAGAACTCGCTAAGACTTGCTTCGAGTTGCTTGTGAATATTTTGGGTACCACAGATAAAACGTACCGAAGCCATACCAAAACCATGAGCGTTAAGTCCGGCTTTAGCGGCCTCAATGAGCTCTGGATGGTTGGCTAGACCGAGATAGTTATTGGCGCAGAAGTTCATCACTTCGCTGCCATTGACTTGGATCTCAGTTTGCTGAGGAGAGACGATAATACGCTCACTCTTGTACAAGCCTTCGGCTTTTACTTGGGTAAGTTGTAGGTTCATTTGATCGTAGAATGAGGTCTTTGCCACCTGAATTCTCCTTAATTAGCATTATTTTGTTTATTGGAGTGGCGGCATTTTAACCTTAAATCTGCTTACGCTCACAGCCTTTTTTTACTGTGAACAGGTAGGATTATTTAGTTTAGGGTAACAAGACAATTCACATTAAAAAAACTAATCAATAACAAATAAGGTTTGAGCGAAGATAATCTGGTGACTAAGGATTGATTATAGAGGAAAACGTTAACTGGATATGAGTAAAAAAAACCACCAACTTGTGTTGGTGGGTGTCACTATTCCGTCGGTGCGGCTGCTAGCTCTCGGTAATGTTGTTCTAATCTCATGAAAGTACTGCGAGAGTCTGCTGTCGAGTAGGCTTTTGAAATCATAAGAATTCTAAGTAACCCCTCGTAGATTGAAGACTTAGTGATCTCCATTTTGCTTGAATGCGTCTGCTTATAACCGATCCAGAAACAGACAATCATACGAATCGTCTCTGCAAGGGAAGGAATATCTTCACTATCAATTGCGAGCACACCATCTTGATTGAGCTTAGTCAGGACATGGCTGCATCGAGTGAGTACTTGTTGTTGAGTAATGAGATACAGAGATTTAAGTTCATCATCACGATTTAAAATATCCGTGAGATTAGCGTACATAAACCGGAACTCCCACATTGCGTAAAACATAGCATCGAAGTAGCCGATAAGCAGATCTATGTTAACCGGCTCACCCTCATAGGGTTGAAAACTGGTTTCAAGGTGGCTTTGATATAAGCTGAAAATAGAACGAATGATGTCCTCTTTATTACGGAAGTGATAATAGAGGTTGCCAGGGCTGATCCCTAAATGCGCGGCGATATGATTAGTGGTGACGTTGCGTTCACCTTTTTCATTAAACAGCTCAAGACTGGCGTAAATTATTTTATCGCGGGTTTTCATTGTCGTCCTAATTGAATCGATGTTTAATCACAGGTCGATTGATACTAGATTGCCCTGATCTTGGATAAATATACCGCAACCACTTGCAGTATGTCATGAGGTCGTTTTGGTATACTAGCACTGACATAATTTATCAGGCAAAACTGATTTATCCTAATTACAGCGTTAATTTCACCTTTGGCCATAAATGAAGTGAGTTTCGGGCGTAAATCATAATGCAGCAAGTGATCGGTTTAAGGTATGTTAGCATTACTCTACTAAGCCGCTAATACGTTAAATAAGTATCAGATCAAATGAATCGTTTTATATATTCAGCATTACTTTACCTCTTATTACCCTTGCTCGTTTTGTACTTGGCATTTAGATCCATAAAAAGCCCTGATTACCGTTGTCGTTGGGGGGAGAGGTTTGGTCTGGCCAAATTGAAACAAAGTGATCTGTTGATCCATTCTGTCTCTATGGGGGAAACATTAGCTGCCATTCCTCTCATAAAAGCGATCCAACAGCGCTATCCTCAAGTATCAATAACCGTCACCACCACCAGTCCTACAGGATCTGCTGAAGTGGTTAAAGCGTTTGGACCGAGTGTTCAGCATTGTTATCTCCCCTTTGATATCTCCATTTGTGTGAAGCGTTTTTTACGTCAGGTATCGCCTAAAAGCTGGATTATTATGGAGACTGAACTGTGGCCAAACTCCATCTACTTTGCGTCCAAGCAAGGTGTGAAAGTGATGCTAGCCAACGCAAGACTATCTGAGAAATCGGCAGGGCAATACAGTAAGCGAATGAAGCTTAGTCAGCCGATGTTACAGAGTTTAGATATCATTGCAGCTCAATCACTGCAAGCGGCAGAGCGCTTTATCGAGCTTGGTGTCAGTCCGAGTCGAGTTAAGGTGTGTGGCAGTTTGAAGTTCGATCTCACCCTCCCTGAGGATAAGATTGCTCAAGCCAAAATATTACGTCAGCAGTGGCGTGACAAGAGTGCCCCAATCTGGGTGGCGGGCAGTGTTCATCCTGGAGAGTTTGAGGCAATGATACAGGCGCATAAACGCTTGTTAGCCAGCAAGCCTGATGCTCTATTAGTGATGGTTCCACGCCATCCTGAGCAATTTAATGCAGCAGCGGAGAAGATTCTTGCATCAGGTTTGAGCTTGGCGCGTCGGAGTTTACAAGATAGCGTGACTTTCAATACCCAAGTATTACTGGGTGATACCATGGGTGAACTGTTGACCTTTTATGGCGCAGCAGATCAAGCTTTTATTGGTGGTACCTTAATCAGTAATGGCGGTCACAATCCATTGGAACCAGCCGCTTTTGGTCTACCTGTTTATGTCGGTCCTAATCATTGGGACTTTGCCGAAATCACGCGTTTGCTTGACGATGCTGGCGCCTTGAAAGTGATTGTTTCTGCCGATGAGCTGGCTGAAGAGTTAATTGTTAAGTTTGATGACAAGCTCATTTACCAGAACGTGAGTGAAGCTGCTTTACGAGTCGTGAATACTAACAAGGGCGCATTGCAGCAACAATGTGAACTTGCTTACCAACTAATTGAGTGTGTTAAATGAGCCAACTTGAATCTTTTGCATCGATTTACCAAAGAGCCAGCGATCGTAAAGGCGGGGATGAAGGCCTCGAAAGCCTGCTGAGCGGCAGTTTAACGGAAGACGAAATAGGTCAGTATAAAGATGCTGAACTACTCTCTGAGATGAGTAAGAAGGTATTCCAATCTGGCTTTGTTTGGCGGATTGTAGACCATAAGTGGCCAGCTTATCAGGAGGCTTTCTTTAACTTTGAACCTACCAAAGTCCTGATGTTATCCCCTGAGCAGTTGCAGGAAAGGGCGAGCGATACTAATTTGATCCGCCATATGAAGAAGACTATGGCAATCTATGACAATGCGTTGATGGCTCATGATATTGCACTTGAGCATGGCAGTTTAGCCGAATATATTGGCCGTTGGCCCGCTGAAGAGATCACTGATCTTTGGGCAGTGCTTAAACGTCGAGGTACACGTTTAGGCGGCAATACTGGGCCTTACTTCTTACGGGCGATAGGCAAAGATACCTTTCTACTCACCGGCGATGTTCAAGGTTATCTCACTTCCCATAAGCTGGTGGATTTTGGCTTTAGTTCTAAGAGTGGTTTAAAGCAGGTTCAGGGTGTGTTTAATGCTTGGCAACAAGAATCGGGCAGAAGTTTAGCTGACATTAGCCGAATCTTAGCCTGCAGTGTCGGCGATAATCGAGTTTAAATTTAGGGGTTATCTAATATAAAAAAACCAGCCCGGATGGGCTGGCGCATGTTTGCCAAAGAATGAGCAATAAATAGAGATAAAGATTGAGCTTTGGTGCAGGGAAAGCGAGTTAAAACTTAAAAGCTTTTGCTGATGCCAACAACGAATCGGTCATCAAAAATTTCTGTCTGTGTACCATAAACCTTGTGGGTACCATCTACTGTGCTGCCATGGTATCTAAGGTCAAATTTAAGGCCTGCATAGGTTTTACTTAGACCTAAGTTCCAGTGTCCCCATCCTTCAGCGCCTTCGCCATCAAGATCTTGGTAACCCACTGAACCAGATACGTTGATTCCGTTGCTAAATGCATAGCTTGGGTGGATTGCGTAGTTAACACCTTGCCAACCATCAACACCAAACCAGTCATCCAGAGTTGGTGTGACTTCGAGTTGTACGTTTGCTTGACCAAACTGCTTGCCGACTTTAAGCCAAAGCTCGGTGTAGTTTGAGTATGAAGCACCTGGATACAGGTACGAGAAGACCATCACATCGTAAGTAAAGCCGCTGTCACCAAGTTCTCCTGCTTTACCGATAAATGGTGCGGTGACGATTTCAAGATTAGGATCGGCAAACTTGATGTTAGAAGCGAATACGCCTGCATACCAACCATCATCATTACCCCAGCCTAAAGTACCTTGTACTACAGGAACATCGCCGTCCATCGTTTCAGATTCACCACGAAAAACATAGTCAGATGCAAAAGTCAGGTTGCCATTGATGGTACCACCTAGTACTTGCTCTTTATCTTCGGCGTGAGCCATTGATACGGTTGAAAGCAATAGGCCACTGATAAGTAACTTGTGTTGAAGTTTCATCTTAATCGTCATGAGGTCGTCTCGTTTAAGTATTTGTAAGCACAGGAGCACTATAAGGATAATTTGTGAATGGCAATGACGTATCGGATGAATCAATAGCTAACAAATATGAACAATTATGAACAAAGTGATATTTAGAGGGCATAAACAGGGGCTGATAATACTTTTGTCTGTTTTTACAATACATTCAGCTGTAATAAAACAAGTGAGTAACAAGGATATCTAGTGCAGTTTAAATTTAACGGATTGGCAACATAAAGGGCTGATATTATGTGATTATTAGCATTGTCTTACAAAATAATATCGCTTCTTCTTGTTGGAAAAGGCCAGTTATGAGATAAAGGAAAGTTCAAATCTTACACAAAAACATATGCTGCCTACGTATCAAGCTGCGGAATTTTCTGCTATCAGTATACGTGTCCACAATTGGTGGCATCGATTAGGAGTTCTCATGCGGCAAATAGTCAAAATTGCCTCTGTTATAAGCGTGGCGTTATGGATAACGGCTTGCGGGCAAAAAGCAAACGAAAATCAAGGCGCTGGCGCACCTAGAAGTGTCGAAGTTAGCGTGATGGAGGTTGTTTCAGGCCCTCAGTCTATCCTTGTGGAACTCCCTGGTCGAAGTAAAGCTTATTTGGAAGCTGAGGTTCGCCCTCAAGTTTCGGGTATTATCACCGAGCGTGGTTTTGTCGAAGGCGGTAATGTTGAACAGGGTCAATCTCTGTATCAAATCGATCCTTCTACGTACCAAGCGGCAGTGATAAGTGCTGAAGCTGATCTTGCGCGTGCAAGCGCTAGCTTAGCATCGACTAAATCCAAAGCTGCACGTTTTCAAGAGCTGGTTAAGATTAATGCCATTAGCCAGCAAGATTTCGATGAAGCCGATGCGCTTTATAAAGAGGCTTTGGCCAGTGTAACTGTCGCGAAAGCGGCGATACACACTGCAAAAATTAACCTTGAATATACTCAAGTGCAAGCGCCTATCTCTGGCCACATTGGCGTATCTAATGTGACTGCTGGTGCGTTAGTAACGGCGAATCAGACGCAGATCTTAACTAAGATTCAGCAACTAGATCCGATTAATGTTGATATCGCTCAGTCGAGTGCTCAACTGTTACGCTTAAAAGCTAAATTGAAACAAGGTCAACTCAAAGCGACGAATAACGCGGGCGTTAGTTTGGTCTTAGAAGATGGCAGTACTTACGCTCAAGAGGGGCTATTGCAGTTCTCTGAAGTGAGTGTTGATGAGAATACAGGTTCGGTTATTTTAAGAGCTGAGTTCCCTAATCCTGATGGGATACTAATGCCTGGTATGTATGTGCGCGCGTTGTTGAATACAGGCACAGATTCAGAAGCCATTTTAGTCCCTCAAAAGGCGATTACTCGTAATCCTAAAGGCCAAGCAATTGCCATGCTGGTCAATGCCCAGAACAAGGTTGAGTCACGTGTTGTTACGACAGCTGAAGTGATTGATAACCAATGGCGCATTACTAAAGGCTTAGCGGTTGGTGATAAGTTGGTTGTTGAAGGCTTGCAAAAAATTCGTGCTGGATCGACGGTGACTACGGTTCCCGTGGCGGCCAATAATAGTCCATCAAAGAAATAGGGTAATACTATGGCACGTTTTTTTATTGACCGCCCTATATTTGCATGGGTTATAGCCATTATCATTATGCTCGCTGGGGTGTTGTCAATTTTCATATTGCCAGTGTCTCAGTATCCAAGCATTGCGCCACCTACGGTTGTGATCACCGCGACTTATCCTGGTGCGTCAGCTAAGACGGTTGAAGACTCGGTGACTCAGGTCATCGAGGAGCGGATGACGGGTATCGACAACATGCGATACTTCTCCTCAACCAGTGATAGTTTTGGTAATGGCATTGTCACATTGACCTTTAATGCCGGAACTGATCCTGATATTGCTCAGGTTCAGGTGCAAAACAAGCTGCAGTTGGCCATGCCATTACTTCCTCAAGAAGTTCAGGCTCAAGGGGTTAAAGTCAACAAGTCGAGTGCTGGCTTCTTGATGGTGATCGGCTTTGTGTCTCAGGATGGATCGCTCAATAAGAATGATATTGCCGATTATGTAGGTACAAACGTTCAAAATCCCATGAGCCGTGTTAGCGGTGTGGGTGAGATTGAGATGTTTGGTGCCCAGTATGCAATGCGCATCTGGCTTGACCCGCTTAAATTGACGCAATATAACCTAACCAGTATTGATGTCATGTCGTCGATCCGTGAGCAGAATGCTCAGGTATCAGCGGGCCAACTTGGTGGTGTTCCTTCATTACCTGGTCAGCAGTTAAACGCGACAGTGTCAGCTCAGAGCCGTTTGAGTACGGTTGAAGAGTTCCAGAAGATAATTGTTAAATCAGATACTTCAGGTGCAATCGTTGTTCTTTCTGATGTTGCTCGTGTTGAGCTTGGCGCTGAGAGTTATGCGGTAGAGTCATTCTATAATGGCCGTCCTGCTGCTGGTCTTGCGGTTAAGATTGCCACTGGTGCAAATGCATTAGCAACGGCTACTGCTGTTCGCGCTAAAATTGACGAGTTAAAACCTTTCTTCCCTGAAGGGCTTGAAGTGGTTTATCCCTACGATACGACACCATTCGTTGAGAAGTCTATTGAAGGGGTTGTGCACACTTTGTTGGAAGCAGTAGCCTTGGTGTTTATCATCATGTATCTCTTCTTGCAGAACTTCCGTGCGACCTTAATTCCTACCATTGCGGTCCCTGTTGTTTTACTGGGTACATTTGCGATTTTGAATGTCTCAGGTTACTCGATTAACACCTTAACCATGTTCGCGATGGTATTGGCCATCGGCTTGCTGGTGGACGACGCCATCGTCGTGGTGGAAAACGTTGAACGTGTCATGCAGGAGGAGGGACTGAGTCCGATCGAGGCGACGAAGAAGTCGATGGATCAGATCACCAGTGCTTTGGTTGGTATTGGTTTGACCTTGTCGGCAGTATTCGTGCCTATGGCCTTTATGTCGGGATCTACCGGTATTATTTACCGCCAGTTCTCGATAACGATTGTCGCCGCGATGGCGTTGTCAGTCATAGTGGCAATCATTCTGACACCTGCTTTGTGTGCGACCATGCTTAAACCAATTCCTAAAGGTGGAAGCCACACTACAACAGGCTTCTTCGGTTGGTTTAACCGTAACTTTGACAGAATGACTGAACGTTATGAAGCCAGCGTTGCATCGATGATCAAGCGTACTGGTCGTGTGATGTTAGTTTACCTAGCATTAACGATTGCAGTAGGTTGGATTTTCGTTCGCATGCCAACTGCCTTCCTGCCTAATGAAGATCAAGGGATCATGTTTAGCCAAGCCATCTTACCAGTGAACTCGACCCAAGAGAGCACTGCGAAAGTGATGGAAAAGGTGACTGATTACTATCTAAATGAAGAGGGCGAGAATGTCAGCTCTGTGTTTAGTGTGTCTGGTTTCAGTTTCGCTGGTAGTGGACAGAACATGGGTATGGCCTTTATCAGCTTAAAGCCTTGGTCTGAACGTGAAGGTGCAGGTCAAGGGATCCAAGCTGTTGCGGCTCGTGCTATGGGCACATTCATGTCGTGGAGTGAAGCTATCGTGGTGGCTTTCGTTCCTCCTGCTGTTATTGAGTTGGGAACAGCTAATGGTTTTGATATGTATCTGCAGGACCGAAATGGTCAGGGACATGAAAAGCTAGTTGCAGCACGTAATGAGCTATTAGGCATGGCATCACAAAATCCTAATCTAGTGGGTGTACGCCCTAACGGTCAGGATGATGCACCTATGTATCAGGTAGAGATAGATCAAGCCAAGATCAGAGCGCTAGGCATCGACATTAATTCGGTGAATAGTGTGCTGGGCACTGCTTGGGGCGGATCTTACGTTAACGACTTTATCGATCGTGGTCGTGTGAAGAAAGTGTACGTACAGGGTGATGCCCAGTATCGAATGCAGTCTGAAGATCTCGACTCTTGGTATGTGAAGAACAGTTTAGGTGAAATGGTACCTTTCTCCGCCTTTGCGACGGGTAAATGGGAGTACGCATCGCCTCGTTTAGAGCGATTTAACGGACTGCCTGCCATGAACATCCAAGGTGGAACAGCGCCAGGTTACAGTACTGGTGCAGCGATGGATGACATGGAAGCCATGGTGAAGCAATTACCTACAGGCTTTGGTGTTGAGTGGAACGGTTTATCCTATGAGGAGCGTCTCTCGGGTAACCAAGCACCGATGCTATATGCGTTATCTGTGTTGGTCGTCTTCTTGGTTCTCGCAGCGTTATACGAGAGTTGGTCTGTACCATTCTCGGTTATTTTGGTTATCCCACTGGGTATTATTGGTGCGCTTATAGCCATGAATGCTCGCGGTTTGCCTAATGACGTGTTCTTCCAAGTCGGTCTACTGACAACGGTGGGTCTGGCGACAAAGAATGCCATCTTGATCGTAGAATTCGCGAAAGAGTTCTACGAGAAAGGCGCTGGATTGGTAGAGGCGACTCTGCACGCAGTCCGAGTACGTTTACGTCCTATTTTGATGACGTCACTGGCCTTCGGTCTCGGTGTTGTTCCACTAGCCATCAGTACTGGTGTTGGTTCTGGTAGCCAAAACGCGATTGGTACTGGTGTACTTGGCGGCATGATGAGCTCGACCTTTATTGGTATTTTCTTCATTCCAATCTTCTTCGTGGTGGTTGAGCGTATCTTCAGTAAACGCGAACAGAAAAAGAAAGTTAAAACTGAGACATCGCCTGAATAGGCAATGTTAGTCAGTTTTGATATGAAAGCCCGGCATTTGCCGGGCTTTTTGTTGGCTATAAATTAACGACAAGATGATGGCGTTTTCTACTCTAAAATTCACCACTTCCTATCTCATCATCTCTATATCCTTGGTACCAATACCGTCCAATTCCAATATTTTAATGTCTTTATAACGACTTATATATCATCCACACGTTTTATCTCTCCTATAATGAAGGGAGTATACCCAAACTACTTTAAGATACGGGATTCAGCATGTCGTGAAGTGACAGAGTTCAAGGCATGAAATTGCTGGACTAGTTATTCTCGGCTCTGGCATCCTGCTTCACCCTATCTTCTGCATCCATGCAGTCGTAATTCAATATTTCATAACACAGAAAAATGTTGCTTCACGCCTTGCCCTTCGGGAGCTCCCGTAGAATATCTGCACTGTGTTAGTGATATCAACAAGGGGATAACCATTCTCTCAATCATTGCCTTGCCCACCTATCCTACGGGGGCTCTGAAACGAACATCTTGAGGTTGCTTGGGTATAAGCTAATTTTCTTTTGAAATATTGTTCAGGAGGAGGGCTATGGTTAGTCGTAGAGATATCAAGCAGGTACATGAACTTGCTGTGTTGAATTCTTTTGCCGAGCATTTAAAGTTGGAGGGGAGATCTCTCGAAATTTTACCTTTTGTTTGAACAGACTTAGATTGAAATGATAGCTCGGTAAATCAGATTTACCGAGCCATGTTTACATTAACGCTTTGATCGGCATCAAAAGCTCATCATCTTAAGGCGTATAGTAGGTTGCTGCGCCGGGTCCTACTGGCAGACCGAGTACAAATACCCAAAGGAAGAAGAAACAGGTCCAGCCGATAAAGAAGACGATGGAGTAAGGCAACATGGTGGAGATGAGCGTGCCAATACCCAAGTTTTTCTTATACTGGGAGGCGACCGCTAAGATCAGGCCGAAGTAACTCATCATCGGAGTGATCAGGTTAGTGACAGAATCGCCAATTCGATAAGCCGCCTGAATGGTTTCAGGTGCGTAACCCACCAACATCAACATCGGCACGAAAATCGGTGCGGTTACGGCCCACTGAGCCGAAGCACTGCCAAGCATCAAGTTGATCACGCCACACATCATGATAAACAGCACAAATACCAGTGGTCCGGTAAGGCCGATGGCATTTAGGGCATCAGCCCCTGAAACCGCCAGTACTGCGCCTAAGTTAGTCCATTTAAAGAAGGCCACAAACTGTGAAGCAAAGAACACGAGCACGATATACATGCCCATAGAGCTCATGCTGTTCGACATGGCGTCAATAACATCTTTGTCACGCTTCATGGTGCCAACGACTTTACCGTAGACTAACCCTGGGATAGCAAAGCAGATAAAGATAAAGGCGACAATACCTTTAAGGAAAGGTGAGCCTGCAATTAGGCCTGTTTCAGGATTTCTAAGGGGGCCATTTTCAGGGACTACGGTTAACGCGAGTAACACTGATAAGATCAATATCGAAACGCCAGCAGCTTTTAATCCTTGTTTTTCAAGCTGTGTGACCTTATCCATAGACTGATTTGTGAGGTCTATATTGGCTTCAGCTGGATCATATTTCCCTAGCTTAGGTTCAACTATCTTTTCGGTGACCAATGCACCTAGACCCGTGATAAGGAAGGTCGATACAAACATGAAGTACCAGTTTACTTCTGGCCCAACTAAGTAATCAGGATCGATCATCTGAGCTGCGGCTTCAGTGATACCAGACAGTAAAGGATCAACGGTACCTAATAACAAATTGGCACTGTAGCCACCAGATACACCGGCAAATGCAGCAGCTAGACCCGCAAGCGGATGACGCCCAAGGGAGTGAAATATCAGCGCTGCCATAGGGATAAGCACCACATAGCCAAGCTCTGAAGCAGTGTTGGATACGATACCAGCGAATACAATGGTTAAGGTGACAAGTCGTTTCGATGCCCCCATGACCAGTAAGCGCATTGCTGCTGATAGCATACCTGAACGTTCGGCAATACCCACACCGAGCAAGGCGACCAGTACTGTACCAAGCGGCGTAAAGCCGGTGAAGTTGGTGACGAGGTTGGAGACGATCATTCTCAACCCTTCACCGTTCATCAGGCTGACCACATGGATAAGACCATCTTCGCCGCGTCCTGATGAGCCCACAGGTCTTGGATCGACCACGGTAAGTTCGAAGTATCCAGCAATTCCGCTGATGACGATCACGGCCATACAGAAGGTGGCGAAAAGCGTAATGGGGTGGGGAAGTAAGTTGCCTAGACGTTCGACAACATTGAGGAAGCTGACAAACCAGCCGCTTTGTTTCTCAGGAGATCCCGGAGAGTTGAGAGGCGAAGGTGCGCTCTCGTCTTTATTCAGTCCCATTTTTATCCTTTCAATTTTTGTTTTTCGCCGTCTTTGTACTAAGCGGTGTTAGTCGCGGCTTTCTCATTGTTATGGCTCGGAATATCCGAGTGGACGCTCCATAGTGTCTTAAAAGCTTTAACTCAAACTTAAATTGGCATAAAAGTGGGGACTTGTCGCGAGGATAATCAATGTTATTTAGATTTATTTGATTTTTTAAATTGGTTCGGGGTCATCTGGGTACGGCGTTTAAATTCGGTATAAAAAGAGGATTTACTGTTGTAGCCAACTTCATAGGCAATATCAATAATGCTCATCTGGGTATTGATAAGCAGTTGCTGGGCATCTTGAATGCGGTACTGGTTGATCAGATCGAAGTAGTTGCCTTGGGTCTGTTGATTGATGATTTGAGACAGGTGATGAGTACTAAGATTCAACTGAGAAGCCAGCTTTCCCAGCGACAGGGTCGCATCTTTATAGATCCCACCTTGCATGAGTATATGAAGATTATACAGCACTTCTTTCGCTAAGCTGGTGGTGACGGAGGAGCGATATTGCTTACCATTTTCATCAATCTGCTGATTATCCTTTACCTGCTGAAAAGGGGGATTAGGCAGTAACTGATGTAGGTCTGCATCTGAAGTGAGCTTTTTACCCAGTACAGGTAGATAGTAAAAAATCATGCAACTGATTGCGGTTATGATCAACAACACGCTTGAAATCATCCAAGTAAACTGGTGTGGGAGTCGGAATAGGAAAAACATAAAAGTCACAATAAAACTCAAGCTAATGGCTAGAAATGCGCCCTTGAGTTTGGTCATTTCCCTGAGTACATCTTGCTTCTTATTGTTTAATTCAACATGCAGTTCACGCCAACTTAAGTAGAGATAAGCCAGCCCTAAGCTACTAACAACTAATAATCGAGAGAAACGGATCGGTGTCATTGAGAGCGGCCAAGGGATCGCCTCTTTGGCATAAACTTGCGAGAAAAATTGGGCTTTACTCGTTTCGTCCAATAGGTTGTAGGGCATCATGACAGCGAGGTAAATCAGTGGGATGAATAGGTGTTTAGCATTTTTCCATTGAAACTCATCACTCAAGCCAACACTCGCTTTGAAATAGAGAAAGAAAAAAATTGGCACAGAAACGGATAAAGGACCGGAAATGGAGATGATGTAGAGAAAACTTTCTCCCTCTTCAAACATAGCCAGTTCAATCATTAAGCTTATTAGCCCCACCAACATTAAAGAGAAACAGAGCTTAGCTTTGGCATTTTGATGAGGGGTGGTTGCTACATATCCCATCATAAAAAAACTCATGCCAACAGAAATCAGCAATAGGACTGTCATTAACTGCATGGCTTTCCTCTGTAGGATTTCATTAGGGAATAAGTGGGGGAATAACTATTGTTTAACAAAATAAAGGATAAAAATTCGTCTGTGATTATAAATGTCTGATTTTGATTGTAAATCAAAAAGTCCGAACGGGTCGGGGCGGTCGAGATAATCCACTATAGATAATAAAGTAACAAATGGTGAACAAACCACAAACTTATATTTAGATAAAATGGTAGAGCCCTCTTTCTTATACTGATTGGTATTATTGAATGGCAGCGCCCAGAGGTTTAATTGTGATGATAAATAATAATAAGCAGAGACACCTTACTCCTATCGCACTGGCATTAACGCTTGCGTTAGCCGGTTGTAACAGCAGCGACAGCGATGATCCTAAAGAAGAAGTGCTACCCAGCACCGCTAAAATTGAATATACCTCATATGGTGTACCTCATATTACCGCGTCAGATTTCAGATCTTTGGGTTATGGGCAAGCCTATGCTCATGCTCAGGAAAATATGTGTACCTTGGCCGATCAAATTATTGAAGTTAGAGGAGAGCGAGCAATCACATTTGGTGCGGGAAGTGGTAATGCCAACGTCATTACAGATTTTGGTACTCAAGCACTCAATATCTACAGTGATGCTCAAGCGAGCATTGATTCAATGACCGACGAGCAGTTTGATCTACTCTCCGGTTATGCCGATGGCTTTAATCAGGCAGTGGCTGATAAAGCGGGATCGCAAAATTACCCTTCACCTTGCCGTGGTGCTGATTGGGTTCCTGAGATTACAGTGACCGATCTACAAGCTTATCATCTGAAATTAGCCTTATTTGCCAGTGGTGGTGCGTTAAGCCGCCAAATCGCCACAGCATCTCCTATTACTAATGAGAAACCATTGGACCAAACATTTAATGAGATTGCCGCTCAAAATGAAGGGCTCGGCAGTAATGGTTGGGCATTAGGACGTGATAAAACTGAATCTGGCAGCGGCATGTTGCTCTCTAATCCTCATTTTCCTTGGAGTGGTAACCTCAGATTTGTGGAGAATCATCTGCAGATCCCAGGGGAGATGAATGTGACTGGCGTTTCATTTGTCGGTGTTCCAGGTGTGCTTATCGGTTTCAACGAGAATATCGCGTGGACGCATACCGTCTCTCAATCTAAACGTTTCACCACTTATCGTCTGACGCTGGATCCCAAGGATCCGACTCGTTACCTTTACGATGGTGAGTACAAGCAGATGACGAGCCAAGATTATAGTGTGTCTGTGAAGAACGAAGATGGCACCAGTTCAGAGATAAAAAAGACACTTTATGCTTCTCACTATGGTCCTATGATTGGCTGGTTTCCTGATGGAAGCGCGGTGACATATCGTGATGCAAACCTCAATAACGGCAACATGGTGAGTCAGTGGTTTGCCATGGGTCGTGCTAAATCAATTGAGGAGTTTGAGGCTGCATTTAAGACTTACCAAGGGATCCCTTGGGTGAACACCATGGCCACTGATAATAAAGGAAATGCCTTTTATATTGATGGTTCAAGAGCACCTAATTTGAACTCTTTTGCGGCAATTCTAGTGAAAGATTTTGTGAATAACGATCCTGTTGGCAAAGCTTTATGGCAAGGCGGCCGAGGTCAGTTAGTGTTAGATGGCAGTATGTCTTTGTTTGAATGGGTGGATACAGGTAACACACCGATTGCTGGCGTTGTGCCGTTTGAGCGGGCCCCCAAAGCACTGCGTAGCGATTACGTGTTTAATGCCAACAGTAGTCATTGGTTAACCCATGCTGAAGAACCATTAGAGGGATATTCTATTGTCTACGGGCCTGAGCAGACTATTCGTAGCCCTAGAACACGTATGAATGCCATTATGCTAGAGGAGCACTCTACGCAAGGAATCTCAGGTGCTGATGGTAAGTTCAATCTAAATGAACTTAAGAGCGTGGTTACGAGTGAGCGGGGCTTGCTGTCTGAACTACTGAAAGCGCAAGTGATTGAACGTTGTAATGGCGTGACTAACATTACGCTGGAGAATTCAGATGTGGTCGATATCTCCGCAGCGTGTACAACGCTATCCAACTGGGATGGTCTATACCGGAATGACAGTCAGGGCGCCCACGTCTTCAGAGAATTCTTAAGAGTATTCGATGTCGGTGGTGAACAGGCATTGAGTGATAACCTCTTTAGTCAGGGATTCGATGTTAGAAAACCCGTCACGACGCCATCACAGCTGATGAAACATGACGGAACAGCGAATAGCGACCCAGTATTACAGGCATTAGCTGGCACTGTTCAACATCTTGCCAGCGTTAATATTCCACTAACGGCACCGTTAGGCAGCATTCAATATCATATGAAAAATGATGAGAAGATTGCTATCCCTGGTGGCGGCACGATTGATGGAGTGTTCAACATTAATACGGGAAGTAGTGCTAAGGTTGCCAGTTACGGTTACCCCGTGTTTCATGGTGCGAGTTGGTTGATGGCGCTTGAGTTTACCGAGTCAGGCCCTAAAGCCGAAGCTTTCTTAACTTATGGACAATCTCATGATCCTGAATCTGAGCACTTTGTTGACCAAACACGTTTATTCTCTAAAGGAGAGTGGCGTCCTGTGGTCTTTACCGCTGAGCAGATCAAGGCTGATTTAGTTGATACTATCGAGTTAACGCTGGATTAGAGTGTGGTGAATTTCAGGTAAAAAAATGGACTCATGCCAGGTAAGCATGAGTCCTAAAGGATTATGGTTGAGCGAAGTGTTTTCAGTGAATCACTGAGAATGGTCTGTTTCGTTCAACCTTAATATAACGATTGATTGCTGTACCTTTGCTGAATAATGATACAGAAGCGAAAACTAATCCTCACTCCAGCATATATTCCCCCTCTAGTCAGTATTTAAGTAAGTTTAGTTGGTGTTAATCGTTAAAGAGTTGTGCTTTTTTTGAGGTGCTGTTCATTTTTTACCGTTTCTATCTTGTGCTTAGTTTCCCTGTTAACAAGGGTTTATATTATTAATTACTCCTCAATTTATTTTAAATCGTATTTAAGCGCTTTAATTGCAAAATTAACATTATCTCCTCCATTACATTGGCTTGAGATGGGGATTGGATGGCATTTGTAGGCAAGTTTTATGAAATATGCACAATTCGCACCCATCCATTTAGTATATTCATGCTGATAAATCTCTGGAAATAGAGAAGAAAATAGGTGATGTTAATGGGTTAAGTACGTGTAGTCGTAATTAAAATAATAATAAGGACATAATATGGATGGAGTGTTATTAGGTTTAGGCCTGGTTGTTATCATTGCCTACCTTTGGTACGTCAGCCTAGTGAAGAAACGCAATGCGGGTCGTGAAGCACTGTCAGGGATTGATGTACAACTGAAGAAAAGGGCGAATGTTGTTCCTAACATTTTAACCATCGCTAAGAAATTTATGGATCATGAGAAGTCACTGCTTACCGAGATCACTGAATTAAGAACTCAAGTGACCAATAGCTATGACACTGGTGATGCCGATGAGATTAAACAACATCTCGCTGCCGCTGAACGTCTGAACAGTAAGATGGGCCAGCTAATGGTGACTGTTGAGAACTATCCTGAGTTAAAGTCTGATAATACCATGCTACAAGCTATGCAGACCTATAACGAGGTTGAAGCTCATATCTCAGCCGCACGCCGTTTCTATAATGCTGCGGTGACTGAGCTGAACAATGCTGTGGAAATCTTCCCCGGTTCAATTATCGCTTCGATAGCGAATATTAAAGTCATGCCTTTCTATGAGGCTGATGAGGCGGCTAAAGCCCCAGTGAATGCTGGCGATTACCTGAATTAATCCAATGAATATTGTTAGTTTCATTTTCGGCGCGCCTATCAAGGCTAAGCGTCAATCTAAGTCCTTGGTTGCTGCTGGCGATGAGCTTGTGTCACTGCAGGCCCATTACGATGAACATATTGAACCGTTAACGCGTAAGTTTGAGAATCGACGTGTGGCGATGTTAAAGACCCTTAGACAGCGGATGTACATGAGTATCGCTATCTTCTTGGCGATATTTTCTGTCGCTATTTTGATTGATAATCAGCAACGACTGGATATTCCTTGGGTCTTTTTTTTCCTTCCTCTTATCCCGCTTGTTTGGTGGTCCTCTAAACCTGTTTCACGTTATAAATCCGGTGTAAAAGAGCTAGTTTACCCTAAGATTTTTCGTTATTTCGGTGATGACTTTACCTTTAGCCCAACTGACAGCATGAGCTTATCGACATTGAAGCGCTCTAAGTTACTTCCCTATTATGATGATGCCAATTTTGAGGATTATGTTCGGGGGACGTATAAAGGGATTGAAATTGCGATCAACGAGCTTGAGTTAACTAAAGAGGTGAAGCGAGATAAACGCAACGAGACCCAGAGGGTATTTAGAGGGGTGATGGTACAGTTGAGCAGCCACAAAAAGTTCACTGGGCACACGGTTGTGGTAAAAACTCGCGGTGGGTTCATCAATTTTCTCTCTGATTCTTTTAAGAGCTTATCGCGAGCAAAACTTGAAGATGTTAGATTTGAAAAGCAGTTTGATGTGTTCTCGTCCGATCAAATCGAGGCTCGATTTTTATTAACTGTGACCTTTATGGAGCGACTGCAAGAGCTGGCTAGTTGCTTCTCTGGCAAGATCCAGTGCGCATTTTATGAAGATAAGTTGCTTATTATGTTGGCAAGCAGTGAGAACCGATTTGAGTTAGGTTCTATCTTTAATGGTGCGACCTTCGAATATGAATTTAGCCAGATAAATAAAGAGATGCGACAACTCTTTGCTATGATTGAAGTACTCAAACTCGATGAATACACGGGCTTATAGATGATATTAAAGCGCAGTGAGAGAAGACGATATGGCTTCATGTTTGTGCTCTCATTTTGCTTTGCTTTCCTGCATACGGTTCAAGCTGCGGATAAACCCCATTATAAAGCGAGTCGTTCGGCTAGTGGGCTGGTGGTCACGGGTCAAGCGGTAGCGATAGACAAAGAGAACGTTGAAAAAAAAGTCTTAAATAATGCCAGTGCACTAAAGATCAAACAATCAGTTCCCCGTGCCAATAGCCTCGTTAATCCAGCTAGTTTAGGCGGTAAAAATCCACCAGTTGTATCTGGACATATGTTGGATAACAGTAGTGCCTCAAAACAGTATACCCTAGAAACAACAGCGGATGACCGAGTGAAGGTGTACCAGTATCAAGATAAAAATGGTGTTGCAGTATTTACCGACCACGCCCCTGGATCGCGCAAGTATCAAGTGATCCTGTATGATTGCTATGCCTGCAGACCTGATTCAAACCTTGATTGGAAAAGGATGCCGCTTTATTCGAAACGTTTCGATGATCTCATACAGCGTGCTGCAAAAAATTATCAGCTGGAACCTGCACTCATCCGTGCGGTGATCCATGCCGAGTCTGCTTTTGATGTTTATGCTATCTCTAAAACGGGTGCCATGGGATTAATGCAGTTAATGCCAGACACTGCGGAAGAGCTTGGGGTGGAAAATGCGTTTAAACCTGCGCAGAATATTGATGGCGGGGCTAAATACCTGGCAAAAATGCTCAAACAGTTTGATGGTGATATTGAACTGGCCTGCGCTGCCTATAACGCAGGCCCTACAAGGGTCACAGAGTACAATGGAATCCCACCTTATCCAGAAACCATTGCCTATGTTGAGCGAGTTAAAATACTATTCAAACGGTATCAAAATCTAGGTTAAGCCGTACTCAATATTCGACTATTGTCCGCTTCGATAGCTGAGTTAATGTGTCTCCAGACCATGGGGGCGACAATAGCAAAGATCACTACATTGGATATTGGCATGGCTAACCAGACGCCATTAACTCCCAGTAGCTTAGGGAGCACATAGAGAAACGGTAATTGAATCAGCATATTGCTAACCGATATCCATAAGGCTTTTGTTCCCTCATTTACCGCCATAAAATACATGATTGCCAGCACGACAAATCCATCTAGGAACATCGAAAATAGATGCATCTGAATGCCTGAAATAGTCTCTTGCAGCAGCGCATTGTCATCACTGTTAAAGAGTCCGATGATCGCGTTTGGAAATAGATTTAATATCAACACCCAAAGTAGCCCAGCTGAAATAGAGACTTTAGCGGCAAGTATCACCATACGTTTGATATTTTTAGGTTCTCTAGCACCGAAGAAAAAGCTAACCGGTGGCTGCATACCTTCGCTCAATCCCTCTGCAACAAAGTAATAGAGCACCATTAGGTATCCGACGATCGCAAAAGCCCCAACGGTTAACGACGACCCATATTCCATAAAAAGCCGATTATGCAGGGCGAATACAAAGCTAGTGTACAGATACATCACAAAGCTGGAGACGCCCAATATCAAGATTTGTCTGGCAAGTTTAGCGTTGAATGTGAACTTGGAAGCGACAAATTTAACGCTTGTTTTTGACGATAGAAAATAGATTATACCGCCAATAGACACGGCTGCTTGTGCCGAAATAGTGGCAATGGCAGCACCGTGTAGTGCCAAATCAAATTGAACAATGAGCAGATAATCCAACACAATGTTCAAGCAAGCACCCATGACCATCAACCCTGTCGCAATATTGGGACTTTCATCATTACGAATTAAAATGGGGAGAGCCGAAGCTAGAATGGTAAACAGCAAAGACCAGATAAATGGGGTTGTATATTGCTGCGCCATTATCAGGGTTTGGCCTGTTCCACCTTGCAATTGTAATAATGAATCAACACTAAAACTAAGCGCAATAGAGCCTAATAGTCCAAAAGCCAGAATGAGAATAAGCGCGCTGGCTAAGGTGCGATTTATTTTGGCTGAATTCGCTTCTTCAGAATCGTGTTTATGGGTATTTTCACCACGACTGACCGAGAGTAAACTCCCCGAGCCCATGCCGATCATAAGACCAATGCCCGCAAACACATAGATGATGGGCCAAGCCATGTTAATACCAGCTAAGCCTTGATAACCCACGTATTGTCCAATAAAAATACCATCGACGATCTGATAAACACCATTGACCAACATCGCCGCGACCGACGGTATGGCATAACGCCAAAATGTACGATTGATGGAGGTAGACATCGGGTTCTGTGATGGTTGATGGGCGAGCATGAGCTTCTACTAATATTGGAAAGATGCGCAAGAGTATCTTCAATTATCGGATTGAATAAGTTAGTTGGTATCCGTTTTTCGTATAGACTGGTGAAGTATTTAGCCAATTTGACCATGGAGAGAGCGATGAATTGGAGCTTATATCAGCTTGAGGCTTTTGTGTTATCGGTCAGGCATGGCTCATTTTCGGCTGCTGCAAGAAAGCTAGGGCGAGCACAATCGAGGATCAGTACAGCGATTAGTAATCTAGAAGCTGATCTCGGTTTCGAGATTTTTGATCGAAGTGCTAGGTTGCCAGTGCTGACGCATTATGGTGAAGATATGTATCTCGAGGCTCAGGCGGTATTGGATCAGTGTCAACGGCTAGAGTCGCGCGCGATGACACTCGCTTCGGGTCAGGAGATCGCATTGACGGTCGCATTAGATGAAGCTGTGCCGATTAATGCATTTGAATCTCTGTTTGAAAAGGTATCAATTAAGTACCCGCTGCTAAAGTTGACCATCATCAATGGCTCACAAGATGACATAAGCTCATGGGTCGATGAAGGTAAAGCGGATATGGGGATACTGTTTCTTGCTGAAGAGCTGCCAAACTCGTTAGAGTTTATGTCTATTGGGCAGTTCAAGCAGTCGCTTATCGTGTCGCCTAATCATCCCTTAGCTCAGTACCCAGCACCGAAAATTAAGCTGTTGAATCAGTATCGACAGTTAGTTATTCGTGATCGAATCGGAAATAGTCAGGCAAAAGCTCTTTCAGCAAACCATTGGTATATCGATAGTTATTACTATATGACGGCGCTAGTCATCAGAGGTGTCGGTTGGGCGTTGGTTCCCGAGCATATCGCCAACTCAGAATGGTACACAGGTGACATCATTGAGTTGTCTACCGAGTACATTCCCACGCCTCTTTTGGTCGAAATAGGGGTCGTTAATCGACGTGATAAAGCTTATGGTCCAGTTATGGAGTGGATCTTTTTAGAGATTGAGTCCATGTTTAGAACAAACGAATAATTAATAGATTCAATCACAAATCTCATATTCCGCAGCTGAATGAGTCCATAGGCTGAAGGGAATGATAAGGTGAAGCCATGTTAACTGGTTTGAAGCAACAGCTCATTGAGCTTGAACTCTATCTGCTTAAATCTGAAGTCAGAACGTCGGCTAAGGAGCTTTCAGCCTTAATCCATGATGATTTTCTGGAGTTTGGCGGTTCAGGGATTCGCTTTGGTAAGGAGGAGGTATTAATCCGGCTACCTCAGGTAAAATGTCCGGAATTTAGTGCCACAAATTTTGAGCTGAGAATGCTAGCGCCAGATTTGGCTCAGCTTTTGTATCGTGCGACCATCCTTAAACCTAACGAATTTATTACCCGCTATTCCCTGCGCAGCTCACTCTGGAAAGAGGAGGATGGAAGATGGCAATTGATTTTTCATCAAGGGACGCCATGCGAGGCATTTTAACGAATACTTTAAACAAAAGAGCCAGCTTAGTTAGCTGGCTCTTTGTGTAATAAGGTTAAATCTACTCAGGGACTTCGAGTTTCATCGTCACCTTGCCGCCACCTTGGTTTAATAGAGGTGAGAGGTAATCCAGTATCTCGCTTGCCTTGGTATCGAGCTGCCAAGGAGGATTAATGATCCACAATCCCGCCGCTGTCATACCAAACTCATCACTGTCGGCTTTCACCGCTTGTTCGATGCGAAGCTGATTCTTAATGCCACTCTGGGCGAGTAATTTCAACATGCCTTCGGTTTGGGCGCGGTTTACCACGGGATACCAGAGCATATACACCCCAGTTGAGAACTTTTTATGGGCCTTAATGATTGCACTTGGCACATCTTGGTAATCAGTTTTCATCTCGTAACTTGGGTCGATTAAGATCACGCCTCGTCGTTCACGAGGAGGGACTGCTGCGATTAGCCCCTTTAATCCATCATCTTTCACAATACGTATGTATCGATCGCCGGTGAACTGCTCTTCTAGCAAAGCGTAGTCAGCACCATGAAGTTCATGCAATACCATGCGCTCTTTTTCATAACGGTTCATATCAACAAACGCTGGCGAGCCCGGATAGAAAGCCAGTTCCGGCTTACCTTGGTTGAAGTGAATCACATCGGCAAGATACTCAGCCAATGGCTCAGGTAGATCTTCTTTGCCCCACAGTTTGGCCACACCCTCTAAGTATTCGCCTGTCTTTTGTGCAAACTGATCCGTTAACGCATAACCACCGGCACCTGCATGAGTATCGATATAGGCGAAAGGTGTTGGTTTCTTGTGCATCAGTTTAAGCACTTGCAGTAAAACAGAGTGTTTTAATACATCGGCATAATTGCCGGCATGGTAGCCGTGGCGGTAACTCAGCATGTTGATTCCTATGGTTTTTCGGCATAGCAGTAAGCTGGATATCGCTTATGGATAACGGAACTTGGCTTTGCGGTGTTAATTTGGGTGTGGCAAATACTGCCTATATTTTACGGATTATAACCCAAACGCCTTAAAATATATCTCCCAGAGAGAGCTTTTGGCATAATAGAGGCATAATCACGCCACATCGAGATACAGTGACCAAACTTAAGCAAGTTACATCCAGTTTTGGCATCTTCTTTAATGCTCAATACCCTTCATTAGAGGCTATCTGCCAAAGATGGGGCCTCAGTTTTGATAAGGATGCACCTTTCGAGCTGGTATTTGAACAGAACTGCCTTGTGCTAAATAAAAGAGATGAACCTAAGCTCAAAGGAATTAGTGTCGATTTTGTTTCCGGTGCTGTAGCGCACAGACGCAAATTTGGTGGTGGTCGTGGTCAGTCAATTGCCAAAGCTGTTGGCCTGAAGCAAGGGGTTAACCCGAGTGTTGTCGATGGCACTGCGGGTCTTGGTCGAGATGCATTTGTGTTGGCGAGTTTAGGCTGTAATGTGACCATGGTTGAGCGTCACCCTGTGGTGGCTGCGTTATTAGAAGATGGTTTGCGCCGCGCCTATGAAAGTACAGAGATAGGCTCTTGGATGCAAGAACGTATGCGATTGGTACATGGTTCCAGTTTAGAGTCTGTTGCTGCGTTGGGCGAAGAGGTTGATGTGGTGTATTTGGATCCTATGTATCCTCACCGTGAAAAATCAGCCCTAGTGAAAAAAGAGATGCGCGTGTTTCAATCATTGGTAGGCGCCGATCTCGATGCCGATGGCCTGCTCGCACCCGCAATGGCGTTGGCCAGTAAACGTGTTGTGGTCAAGCGCCCTGATTACGCCGAAGACTTGGATGGTGTGAAACCGAGTATGGTGATTGCGACCAAGAAAAATCGCTTCGATGTCTACGTGAAAGCGGCAATGACTGCATGAAGTAAGTCATTATTCATTAGACAAAAAACAGCCTGCATATTTGCAGGCTGTTTGTTTTTAACTAGATGTTGGCACTATCTTTTGGTCTTACCAACATTACAACATTAGCTTTACCCTGAGTATGTTAGCTCTTGGTATTAGTTCGAACAGCTTGAATTACCGCTGTAAGTGAACTTAATGATGGTGTCATCCCAGCTTGGCAAGAACACATCGTCACACTGTATTTCACCATGGCCAGCTGATTTAATGACGGCACGACATGCATTGTTAGCCCAATGACCGTTGTTACTCTTATCGTATTGATAATCTACAGTATATGTACTTCCGCCAGAAACGTTTGTTAGGTGTCTCCATTGGTTATCAACCGGATAAACCCAACCAGTTTGGTTTGAACCATTCTTCTTGAAGATAAATCTTTGGTTATCTAAAGCATGTCTAACGTGATCGACTCGAACATTGAGTCCTGGAGCAAAATAGAGCCCATTACCAGACACTCTCATACACTGCTGTGGAACAGGGTCATTGTCGTTAATGGTGACTGTGTTGCTCGTAGAACCCGTTGTATTTGTTCCCGCAGTGACGTTGAAACTGAATGTTTCAGTTCCTTCATATTGACTGTCGTCTACTGTTGGTACATTTACAGTTACCGAAGTTTGACCTGCATAGATGGTATAGGCTTCATTGGTAAAGCTATAGTCACTGCTGCCAGCTGAACCTGCTACAGCACTGACGTTTACTGTTGCATCAGTCGTTAGCGTGTTACTCAAGTTAATTGTAAATTGAGCTGTTTGGCCCTCAGTAACGTTATCAGTCACCGCGTCTACACTAAATTCAGCTGCAGGCTCTGGATCATTGTCGGTAATGTAAACCGGCAAACTGTGAGAACCAACGGTATTTGTTTTCGCTGCAACATTTAAGGTAAATGTTTCAGTCGGCTCAAAATCCGAATCATCTATGGTAAAGATATCGATGTCAGCTGTAAGCTGTCCGGCTGGGATCATAAGTTCGTAGGTGACTAACTCGTAATCCTCAGTGTCTGCACTGTCGGCAGTGGCTGAGACTGTTAGCGTTGCATCAGTTGCTAATTCTTCATCTAGTGTGACTTCAAATTCAGCGTAATTGCCTTCTTCGACGGTATCAGTAACAGCGGTAAGTGTGAACTCAACTTCTTCTGGTGCTGGAGTACACTGACTTGCTTCATCGATAATATCGACTTTATGTTTGAAGTAATCAACACCACTGCCCACAATCCAAGCTGCAAAATAGAAGTCTTCGTTACAGTCGACAATATCATCTTCAAGTGCTTGATAGGTTACAGTTAGCTCACTGACGCCTGTAGGAATATTGAGTACTTTAAAGTCGAGCAGGTCGAGATCATACTGGAAATCAGTCACGCCGTTAGAATATGAAATCTGGACAATCTGATTGATGTCTTCAGCTTTTTTAGCTGAGTGGTTTATAAACTGAATATGCATTGGTGTGTTGCGATCAGTTTCTCTGATTAGCTGAATTTTAGTGCTGGTGGATTCGCCTTCAAGTATTTCTGGATCATCAGTAATCATCGCACTGATATATTGACCATCCAGCGAGGGATCATTTGCTCTATCGATGAGTGGAATAACACTTGATGCCAAATCGTCTTGATCATCTTTGAGCCATGCTTGCAGCTCCATCTCTTCACCAGGATCTCTGCCGTCAACCAAGGTTAACACTCGTAGCATAACCGAGCTTGTTCCTACTGGTAGCTCGAGTCTGGCTGTCGTATTGATATCAATGATATCTGGCCAAGTAATGCCGCCATCAAAACTGACAGAGACTAAGCTGCTGTGATCGACTTTAACTTGAGTACCATTTTGTACAAAAGAAAGGTTCAGACCTCTAGCTTCCTCAGTTGGGCCAGTTAGGGTGACTGTGTAATCAACAAAGTCTCCTTCATCGACCTGAGTTTTGTCTGCTGTTAGTTCATCGACAACGATTTCACCTGGAGCAGTACAAGAGCTGGTATCTAACGCTAAATCATTAAGGCGTGCATGTACCGTTGATAAGTAGCGTTTTTTCTTGGTGACTAAGTCATATTCAAAGAGTTTACTTCTTCCGCCAATAGCTCTAGTTAAAATCAGCTTGTTTTCCCCACCGTACTCAGCACCGTTTACATGCTTAATATGATGTTTTGCGACGAGCTCAACTTCTAAGGTATTGAGGTTGATTTTAAAGATTCGCTTTTTACTTATCAGATGTAAATCATCACCAACATAGGCAATGTCACCCATTCTTTTATCAACGTGGTGAGGAAATCCTGTGAGTCTACCCAAAAGCGTCGCTTCAGCTGTTTGAGTGTCGAGAGTGTACAGGGAGCTCCCTTTTGAACCGTACAAGGTGCTGCCATCGGGAGAGAAGGTTAAGCGATAAACATGCTTGGTATAGCCGAGATCTGTGTGCAGGTTAGTGTCTAAATCAACATAGATTAAACGGCTTTTTCCGTAAATGGGGCGAGTGACATAGTAGAGTCGATTCTCATTAGGGCTGTAAGCCAGTGCAGCTGAAGTTGCCAAAGCATCTGAATGCTCTTCAACCGAAGTCAGCGTACTGTTCAGCTTAAATATCTTCGCTGAACCTTTATTGTTGATGCCATACATCTCCCCTAAACAACTCGGTACAGTTGCAGAAGCTGCAGTGCTAATTAAGCAACTTGAGATAAGCGTGCTTAGCATTAGTTTATTCATATTCGGTGTTCCCAGTACAACAGATCAATTAATTGAATAACGAAAATTCAATATGCAATTTTCGTTTCTTACTTATATAAAGAAACCATTGAAAAACATTGTATTAAGATGTTTTTCTCAATGTCAGAGTGTTATCTCATCATTAGAAAGTTGATTCTATTCGAGGCGTTATATCTGATTCGGTATGGTTAATTAAGCTTAAAGAACTGCGCTTCACCGTATTTAAGGATTGTTTGATCCATATCTGGTTGTGGGCTGGTTATTTGTGCTAGTGGAATAAAATGTTACACTATATACACAGAGTGTCAATATTTTGGCGACAGTATTTTTTTTGACCGTCAAATCGATAAGACTAAAGTTTTACTGCTTTTGTCTTATATCTACAAATAAGTACTGTTAGATGAGGTTGAAATTAACTGGCTGAATTTTAAAAAATACTTTTTTGAGTTTTTTGGTTTTTGTGCAGCAGGAGCGTTGATGAAAGAGGTGTGTAAATTCAGAATAACCTTGCCTGCTATATTGGTATTGTTAATTTTTGGTAGCTCCTTTGTAGTTAATGCTCAAGAAATATCCATTTTCGAAGAGTTTACTAAGCCGGGTAAACCAGTGCATGCTGGAGTTACGTGGCGTTATCGTTCTGAGCTTGCAAAAGTCACGACCTGGGAGCAAATAATACCAGGGGATGGGTTGGCCTATATCAGAATTAATGGTGCGAAAAACAGATTGTCTCCTGAAATAAAGTGGCCCTTTCAAATGTTGATGATCAGCCCTATAGGTCCTAATCACAGCATTAGCATTCGAGCTAAAAACATGGTTTTGCCTGGGGTGGCTAGTTTTATTTTTACGTACACTGAACGGGGAGGATTGAGTGAAATCGATCTTGAAATTGTTGGTCAAGATAGAGATTTACCTGCTCGTACAGGGCTTAAAAGCCAAACAAATTGGACCGATTTAAGAATGAATTTATGGAACCGTGCGCCTTTAAATTCAGATACGGCAGAGCGTTTTATTCATCAAGGTATTGTGAATAGTAAAGGGGTTGCAACGTCGCACCAGGATGAACGTTTTCATATTTATCAACTCGATTGGTATCAAGATCGCGTTGAATTTTTTATAGATAGCGTGAAGCAGGGGGAGTTCATTGGAAATATCCCCACTACAGCTGCTGACTTGAATATCGGTGTGCGGCATATGGCTTGGACTGGGCAATTGAGTGAGAAGCCAAAAACCTTATTGATTGATTGGATTAAAATCCAGCCTTTATTATCTCAGGATGTTGAATCTGTAGGTAATTAAAATTGATATTTCACATTATAGATAACGATAGAACTGACGCTTGAGTCATCTTTCAGTCTGAGGCTAAGGTGTTATTTTGCCTGAAATTTGCTCATGTAGACAAAATGGAACTAAATTTGAATTAGCCATATATAAATTAGAGAGTTTTTATTCGAAAGCCGTTTTAGCTGGTGACACTAGGTCAGCTTCAAATTCGTATTAAAGGTGCATTATGTCTGAAGTCGTGAACGACACTATTGAATTCCCACACGATTACTGTGTGTGGCTGGGTAACTATGACAAGCAAGCTTGGCATCCGTGGTTTGAAAATGCCAGCTCGGCCGATGAAGTGTTCGCGAAAACTGAGAGCCCTCAACTGATTGTTCTATCGGTTCAGGCTGAGCTACAAGATGAACTGCTTAGCTCCTTGAGAAGTCATGAATTGACCTCTCATAGTCTTATTCTAGTGACTCATGAAAGCTCGCTTACTCCTTATTTGGCTAACGGACTTTGGCGTAAAAATTACCATGAGCAATACCAAGATTATTTAGTTAAGAAGTCACAAGTCAGACTCGATCACCAAGGTGAAGCAGAGGCTAAGCTTTTGAGTTATTTGTGGCTACATAGTGATTTTTGTCTAGAACCCCATTCAGAGCCGACTAAGTCGCACCTTTATAATTATCCGTTACTGAATGCTTGGGGAATTACCGCTGAAGAGAGTTTTAGCTGGTTAAATAGCGTGAAAAACAGTGATTGGATCACGACTGATAGGCTCGTGAACAGGGTGCGTTTCTGTCCAAGCTGTCACTCAGGACATCTAAATTACATTGATGTTTGCCCGCAATGTCAAAGTATAGACACTTCACATCAAAGCAGTCTTCACTGTTTTAACTGTGGTCATATTGGAAAGCAGGACAGTTTCCGAAAAATGTCGACTTTACAATGTCCTAATTGTTTACAAAACCTGAGACATATCGGTGTGGATTATGACAGGCCGATTGAAAATCAGCACTGCAACAGCTGTGACACCCTGTTTGTGGATGCGATTGTAGAGGCTGAATGCCTACATTGTCATGTTCACAGTGCTCTGGATGAATTACATGTTAGGAATATATATAGCTATAAGCTGACTCAGACTGGGCGTAATAGAGTGCGGCGTGGCCGTGGGCAAACCTTATTTAATCTGGTTCCCGGTGAGCAGATGAGTGGCCAACAATTTTACTGGTTGATTGATTGGCAGAACAAGTTGGCAAAGCGACATAAGCAAACTCACACCATTTTGTCGATTCAGATGGAAAATGTAGCTGAATTTTTGGCGGCTGAAGGCGAGAGTAATGGTTTTGCACAACTTGATGCGATTCAAGAGAGACTTAGAAGTGTGGTCAGGGTGACCGATGCTTGCAGTAACTACACGCAAGATGGACTCTTGATGTTGTTACCGCTGACTGAATTGGCGCACTTGCAGCCCATTTACAAAAAGTTATTTGATCTTAAAGAGATGCAAAATACCTCTAAGATTGAGTTAACCGTTAAGGCGATAACCTTACCTGCTGAAATTGGTGAAAATGTGGCTGACTGGCTTACTGATCAGCTCATTAAAACTAGGCCTATGTAAGCATGAGCGAATTAAATACTGTCTTATATATCTTGCTTGATAGTTGGCATCAATTAGGCGAGTACTTGAGCTTTATTATCTGGTTAGTGCCTCTGATTTTGATGTATGAAGCGCCTCTTATGTTGTTGGTGATAACGGGGATTCTTCGTTTTTTTTATGGTCAGTTTATGACTACACCTAAAGAATCGTTTTATCGGCCCAAGGTTTCTTGCGTTATTACTTGTTATGCCGAGGGAGAAGCGGTTCGATCGACCATTGAATCTTTTATAGAGCAGACCTACCGCGGTGAGATTGAAATTATTGCTGTGGTCGATGGCGCTGTGCAAAATGGATTAACTTATCGAGTTGCAACCGCAGCGGCATTAGCTTGTGAGCAACCGAACAGAAAAGTGATTGTACTGCCGAAATGGCAGCGTGGTGGGCGTGTATCAACGCTTAATGCGGGCTTACATATGGCCACCGGTGATATCGTTATCAATGCCGATGCAGACACCTCTTTTGATAATGATATGGTGGCACAAATCATCCCCTACTTCGAAGATCCTGATGTGCCTGCAGTTGGCGGTGCATTGCGGGTGCGAAACGTGTCTGAGTCTATATTTACTCGTATGCAATCGGTTGAGTATTTGATCTCAATGCAGGGTGGAAAAACAGGATTGAGTCAGTGGAATCTGCTTAATAATATCTCAGGAGCCTTTGGCGCTTTTCGACGTGAATTTTTGATTCAAATTGGTGGTTGGGATACCCATACAGCTGAAGATTTGGATCTGACATTACGCATTAAACAGTATTTTAAGCGTCATCCTAATTGGCGTATTCCATTTGCGACTTTGGCGATTGGCCATACTGATGCACCAGCTGACTTGAAAACGTTAGTGTGGCAAAGGTTACGTTGGGATGGTGATCTGCTCTTTTTGTATTTCCGCAAACATTGGCCTGCATTCACACCTAAGCTATTAGGTACTGGTACGTTTATATTCACTTTATTATATGGTTTTCTGCAAAATGTGTTGATGCCATTTGTGATAGTTATTTATGGCGTCGGGATTTTTATTGAATACCCATGGCAGTTTGTCGCTTCTATTTCAGCGATTATTTATGGGCTCTATTTAGCGTTTTTACTGTTTTTTTATACCTTGGTGCTTTTAGCTATTTCAGAGCGGCCTAAACAAGATTTGCGTTTGTCTTTGTGGTTACCTCTTTATCCATTTTATGCCCTGTTTATGCGTATGGTGTGCTTATTTGCACTGATCAATGAGATTGTTAGACGCTCGCATGAGGAGAGCTCGATGGCCCCGTGGTGGGTGCTTAAACGAGGTAAAAAGTTTTAATCGTAGTAAAGGTTTCGTGGCGTTCTTAGTAGTAAGAATATTTTAAATTTAAGTAGTAGAAGTATTAGGTTTAAGGTGAGGAAAGTCGACAATGAAGGTGAGTTATCAGCCTAGTAGCAAGTCAGAACGGCCAACTGTGGATAAAGGGTTGAAAGTCGATTATGCCGCAGCAAAGCGAGGTGGATTTAAAGGGCGTTGGTACTTATTACTGTTATTGGTTATTTCGCCTGTATTGATAGTGTTATGGGTGCTAGCTCGTCCTCATGTTTTTGTACTTGCCAGCGGGATTGTGACGACAGAACCACTTGAGATGAGAGCACCAGCGAAAGGTGAGCTGGTGTCTATTTCGGTTAAGCAGGGTCAGCAGTTAGCAAAAGGCAATGTGGTGTTGGAGATCGTCAACGTCCAACTTAACGCCCAAATTAATGAGTTGAATCGTCAACTTCTCAGCATCCATAAAGGTAAACCTCAATCGAATAAGACGATTCTACAGCAGTTACAGCTTCGTATAGATGTTGCTGATGAAGGGGTGGAGCGCCAAAACGATTTACTGCAAACCTATAAGGATTTTCAGAAAAGGGGCATTGTTCCTACCTCTGATATGGCGATGATTTTACAGGCTCACACTGCATCTAAGATGGCACTAGAGCAAGCTAAAGTTGATTTGCTGCAGGAAAAGGAACGCCAACATATTGAGTCTGTGGCGGGGAGCATTACCCAAGCTCGTCATGGAATTGAACTGCAGTTAGCCAACTTCAGAGCGCAGCAAGCGGACTTAGTGATCCATACACCGTATGACAGTCATGTTGCTGATATTTTGGTTCAGCAAGGTGAGCATATTGCTGAAGATCAGCCATTAGTTTTAATCTCTGGTCGTTCTTCATCAGTCATATTTGCATTTCTTGACCCTAAGTATCTCGATTACACCATGATGGGTCAAAAGGCCACGGTGAAATTACCCAATGGTGATCATTTTAGGGCACAGGTGTCTGAGCCAACAGAATTAGTCGGTCGTTTACCGAGGCAATTATCGGGTCCGTTCGATGGTGAGAAACCGGTACTACGAGTGACATTAACCCCAGATGTCGAGTTACCTATCAGTATCGAAGGTGTGCCTGTGGAAGTGAGCTTTGATTACATTTGGTAAGTCGTCCTAAAGTCGCTGAAAGCATTGCTTCCAGCGACATTAGTGAGGTTACATCAGTTAACGGTGAATCATAGGCGCTTAATTTGCTTCTGCGTGACTGACTTTTACCATTAAGATTTTAAAGTCATTCGCTTCTACAATTTCACATTTCAACTTAGCATATTCAATTACATCACCAACCTTAGGTATGTTTGAACTTAAGCTCAACAATAGTCCTGCTAGGGTAATGTATTCTTGATTTTTATCGGTCAATCCCTGTGTTTCTAAGCGCGATTCCAAATCATGCAATGAGGCTGAGCCCCTCACTAGCCACGCATCATCTAACACGTTAATTTCTGGTATCTCACCAATATCAGGGAAGTCACCCACTATCGATTCAAGCAGATCGTGAAGAGTGACAATGCCTTGGATATGACCAAACTCATCGGCCAGTATCGCCATGCCAGCACGAGACTCCCTAAAACCATCGAGCAATCGAATGGCGTTGATAGAGTCAGGCACTATGTAGGCAGTGTGGCGTGACGCTATTTCTGCAATATTTTCCCCAGCTTCGATCCCTAACAACAGATCTTTACTGCGTACGATACCGATTAAGTTATCGAGCGAACCTTCACATACTGGGAATAACTGATGGCAGCTATTTTTGATGATCTCTTTAATATTTGAGATGTCATCAGTTACATTTAGCCATTCCACTTCATTTTTAGGTGTCATGACCGTGCGTACATTACGCTCAGCAAGTGACAATACTCCGGTAACCATGTCGCGTTCGGCTGCCGCAAAACTGACTGGTGCGGGCTCCTCGCTTTCATCTTCTTCGTGCTGTTCGTTATAGTGTTTATTGCCCATTAATCTAAAAATGGCTTCTGTTGTACGTTGGCGTAGAGGCTGACGTTCAGCCTTCTTAGCTTTATTTGATTGAATCAATTGATTCAAAAACTCAATCAAAATAGAGAAGCCAATCGCCGCGTAGAGGTAACCTTTTGGAATATGGAAACCAAAACCTTCTGCAACGAGAATGAAGCCAATCATTAGTAGGAAGCTTAAGCACAATACAATGACAGTTGGGTGCGCATTGACGAAGTTAGTTATTGATTTAGAAGCAACTAACATAACAATCATGGCGACAATTACTGCTACCATCATGACAGATAAACTATCTACCATTCCTACTGCGGTTATGATCGAGTCAAGAGAGAACACAGCATCAAGAGCTAAGATCTGCGCAATGATAACGCCAAATGAAGCATACACATTGGTGTTTTGCTGATTACTCAAATCCCCTTCCATTCGCTCATGAAGTTCATGAGTTGCTTTATAGAGCAAGAAGAGTCCTCCAATAATCAGGATCAGATCTCGTGCTGAGAACGAAAACTCAAAGATACTAAACAGAGGTTTGGTCAGCGTGACTAGCCATGAGACAACGCTGAGTAGAGCTAGGCGCATGATTAACGCTAATGACAAGCCTATGGTTCTGGCCTTATCTCTTTGCTCTGGTGGTAGTTTCTTGACGAGAATGGCAATAAAAACAAGGTTGTCGATACCCAGTACAATCTCGATGATGATCAGTGTAATTAAACCAACCCACAATTGTGGTTCAAGCAGAAATTCCATTGTTTTACGTTTATCCAAAGTGTGTGCGATTTGCACGAATTCATTCGATACGTACTTTAATGCTTACGTAGCAAATGGTGTTTTCGATATTAGCCTGAGTAAGGAATATTTATATCGAAAATCACTGGGGTAATAGATCGCATTAAAGAGGGCTAATACGGTAATTAATATTTATTCATGTGTGATCTATGTCACTAGAATGCCATATCATTTCTGATTACATACGCTCCGCGAGGTTATTTATGGCCTTTACCTAAATATTCGTAATGTAAAAAATTAACGTGTCATCGATGTTTTAAGTACTCGGTGTCATTGTGAAATATCTTTAAAAGAGAACGTTTCCCAATGTTACATAGTATTTATTTGATGAGAGTGGTTAATTATTGTTCTACAATGCGGTGTCCTATAAATATGAAAGGGTCAGAAAATGCGTAATCTATTTTATCTATTCTGTTTGATATGCAGTACTAATGCGCTAGCAGCATTAACGCTAACCAGTCCTGAAATAATTAATGGTAAGACCTTCAATAACGAACAGTTATTTAATCAATGGGGGTGTACTGGAGATAATGTATCCCCAGAACTTAAATGGTCAGATGTGCCGAGTGGAACTAAAAGTTTTGCTATCACCTTATACGATCCCGATGCTCCAACAGGGAGTGGTTGGTGGCATTGGCTAGTGATTAATATCGATTCCTCTGCGCGTGGTTTAAGCAGTGATGCAGGTAATCTTAAGATGCCTAAGCTGCCAAAAGGTGCCCGTATGATAACCAATGACTTTGGTTTTGCTGGTTATGGTGGTGCTTGTCCTCCAGAAGGCGCGAAGCCACACCAATATGAGTTGACGGTGTACGCATTAGACACCGATAAGATAACGATACCTGAGCATGCCTCTGGTGCATTAGCTGGCTATTACATTTTACAACATGTCATTGGCAAAGCTGTCTTAACGGCACCAACAAACGCCAGATAGTACGGCACTTGATAGAAATTGTATTAAAGACACCATAAGCCATCGATAAATGTTGATGGCTTATCAATCTTAATCTTGAACTCTTCATTGTTTTTCGTAAGTGCCAAGGAACTAATATTTTATCATTTTAAAGAATTAGCTTAGGTGGCTAGAAAGTAGGGGGTATTCAGAGTTTTGCTAGAAATAGAGTCAATGTGAATTTGTGGGCGGCAGTATAAACCATGTTATTAAATAGCGTTATTTGTTAACTAATTAATTACGCTGCAAGTCTTAATTAATTCAATATTTTCAATGTGAAATGTTTATATCAAAGTCTTAGGTTCTCATCGGATTTATTATATTTAAATGGGTTGTCTTAAATCTTAAATTAAAAGATTGACTTGTTTTTGATGAATCATTAATATCCGCTCCCAGCAAAAAGGCTGCCCGCAGTGGTAAGTCTTATTATCAATTTCGATGCTTTACGTCAGCTGATCTCGATCAGTTGCTTTTCTATTTTTATAAGTAGAGAGACAACTATTTTTGGGAACAGAATGACCACGCCAGCGACAACAGAAAATACCTCGACCGTTACTTCATCGTCCGCATCTTGGAAGAATAAAGCCATTCTTAGCGTTGCCTTTTTGATGGCGACAACTTCCGTTGGCCCAGGTTTTCTGACGCAAACAGCGGTTTTCACCAATATTTATAAGATCGATATGGCATTCCCTGTTTTTGCCTCAATTTTTATCACTTTTGGTATTGTGATGAATCTATGGCGAATAGTGGGTGTATCCGGCCTTCGTATCCAAGACATTGCCAATAAGATTGCACCAGGCGCAGGTTACTTTATCGGTATTTTGCTGGCACTGGGCGCTGTGGCATTTAACTTCGGTAACGTTAGTGGCGCAGCACTGGGGATTAACGTGCTAACGGGCGTTGATACTACATGGGGCGCATTGTTCACTGGTGTGGTGGGTTGCCTGTTATTTGTGGTTCATAACGCATCAAAACGTATGGATCAAATGGCCCGTTACCTCGGCTTGTTTATGATTATCTTGATTGCATACGTCGCAATGACAAGCCTTCCGCCAATGGGCGAAACCTTAAGTGCTGCGATAATGCCAATGGACATGGGTAACATGCTACTACCCACTCTGACCATCGTTGGTGGCGCGGTTGGTGGTTACTACACTGGCGCACAGCGATTGGTTGATATTGGTCTGCAAGGAAAAGAACAAATTGGCGCGATAAAGTGCGCTGCATGGGCGGGAATATCGATTGCCGTAGTGATTCGAATTTTACTTTTCCTTGCTGTATTTGGTGTGATTGCAACAGGTGCAGTGTTGGACACGACTAATCCAGCTGCTGACGCTTTTCGCCAAGGTGCTGGTGATACAGGTTACTTTATTTTCGGGTTAGTGCTGTTTGTGGCTTCGATTACCTCGGTAGTAGGTAACTCATATATGGCCATTTCACTGATTAAGACGCTATTCCCAGTGGTTGAGCGCAACGAAAAAACCTGGTGTGTCGGGTTTATCATATTAACCAGCGTAGGTACTGTGATGATGGACATGCCGATCTTACTCTTGATGTTGGCAGGCTTGATCAATAGTCTCATTCTTCCCATCGTACTCGGGTTCATGCTGGCGGCTACACGCCGTAAAGATATTGTCGGTGATTATAAACATCCCGTGTACCTGTCGATGGTGGGGATCGTGATTGTCTTAGGCATGGCTGCTGCGAGTTTCGGCAATGTTGGTAACTTCGTCAGCAAGTTTATGGGGGCTTAGTTAATCTAGAAAAAGCTTAAGAAGATATTAATAACTTTCCTTGTTTTAAGAATCTAAAGCTGGAGATGGTGGCATGTATGTCACCATCGAACTTACAGATAATCGACTTGCAGCATTCCAGGGAATTCAACCTTAAGCTTTTGAATAACCTAGCATCAGCTGCTGCCAGTTATCTTGCGTGAACTCAAGAGAGCTAAGTATCCCTTTCTCTTTATTGAAAGAGCGTAATAAGCGTTCTAAATTGGCATTTTGCCATTTAACATCAGATTGGCGGATCTCGCCTCTGTCGAAGTCGATAAGATAGAAGCTATCATCGGTGATCAGAATATTCTTTGCATTCAAGTCAGCATGGTAAACACCGCGCTCATGGAACTTGGCGATACAGCTCCCCAGTTGCTGCCATTGGGCATCTGACATTGGAGCTTCACTCAATTTAGCGACGAGATCTTGGGCGCCTTCGACACGCTCTATAATAATATCAGCACGATAATGTAGGCCGTGTCGCTCCACATTCGCGGCCACAGGCTTCGGAACAGGAAAGTCTTCACTATAAAGCAGTGCCAGTAGTGCCAGTTCGGAAACTGCTCTGGTCTTGTGTAGACCTGTATAGAGGTAGCTGTCTTTGCTGATTTTCGCCATCAACCCACCCCGATAATAGTGACGCAGTACCCATTGGCTATCACCTGTTTCAGTCAAGTCTGGCTTTACAAACCAAGTGGTGTAACGGCCTTTCGATGAGCCTGTGATGGCCGATTTTTGCTGCCAATATTCCATGGTAAACCAATCACTGCAGATCGTATCCGGTGTCGGTTGGCAAAAAGCGATTGAACCTTGTGGCGTTTCTTTGATCTGCATTTTGGTTAGCTCTGTCACAGGTAGTTGAGTGGGCATAGGAACTGGCTTATCTTTATTTGGTTTAGGTTAGCAAGCAAGGCTATTCTACAGTAACTAATAAGTTAACTTAACCTCTGTTCTTTCGATTCGTTATTTCAGAGGAACTTAAGTTTGGAACCTTGGACATTCTCCTTTAAACTCTCATTGTTTTTTCTTTCAAGATTAACTCCGAACCTATGACTCTAGACCTGAATAATATTAACTCACTTTGTTTACTTCGACTGTCTGCTATTGGCGATGTATGTCATGCGGTGGCCATGGTGCAAGCGATACAGAAACAGTACCCCAACCTCAAGATCACTTGGGTGATAGGTAAAGTTGAATATCAACTGCTCAAGCATCTACCTGACGTTGAGTTTGTTATTTTTGATAAGTCACAGGGCTGGAGAAGTTACTTTAATCTGAGAAAAGAATTAGCAGGTCAAAGGTTTGATGTGTTGTTGCATATGCAGGTCGCCTTGAGAGCAACAATTGCATCGTTAGCTATTTCTGCCAAGGTGCGTATTGGTTTTGATCGTGCCAGAGCCAAAGAGGGGCAGTGGTTGGTGACCAACCAAAGAGTTGACGCTTTAGATACCCCTCATGTACTTGAAGGTTTTATGGGTTTTGCTAAGGCACTTGGCGTAACAGACCTTACTCCTCACTGGAATATTCCTGTGCCCGTTGCAGATACAGAGTTTGCCAAGAATATGATCCCTGATGGCGATAAAACTTTGGTGATCTGTGCGGCTGCAAGTAAAGCGGAACGTAATTGGTTACCAGAGCGCTATGCAGCCGTCGCCGAGTATGCGATCTCGAAAGGCTTTAGCGTGATCCTTTGTGGTGGGCCTTCTGAATTAGAACGAAACTTAGCGGCCGAAATTGAAAAAAATTGCAATAATTCAATTGAAAATAAAGTGGGGAAAACCTCGCTAACTCAGTTATTGGCAGTATTAAAGCAAGCGACAATCGTATTAGCGCCAGATACCGGCCCTGCTCATATGGCAGTCACACAAGGTACACCCGTTATTGGCCTTTATGCTCACTCGAATCCGGGACGAACAGGCCCTTATTTGAGTTTGGCAAATACTGTGAGCGTGTATGACGAAGTCATCACTACTCAATATAGTCAGCCCGTTGCCTGGGGGACTCGTGCCAAGGGGGAAGACTTGATGTCGATGATAGAGATAGAGCCTGTTTTACAAGCTTTTGATCGACTGGCGGCTGAGTTTAATAGTAAAGATTTATCGTCGTAATATTTAGTGCTTTTATAGAATTGGTGATTACTCGCTTTTTACTTCAGAAAGTAAGATTCGGAGATCGTGCTGACGTGCATTGGCTAGATAAATCGCTCCTGAAATATGTTAATATGCAGCCTCTTTCCTTGAGCATTTGAGTATTTGGTCATTTTTGATGAAGTTTAAAATTTTTGTGATTAATTTGGACTCTAGTGTTGATAGACTGAAAAGCATGCAAGCGCAATGTGATCGTCTAGGACTTAAGTTTGAACGCATTTCTGCGGTGAGAGGGTGCGATCTATCAGCAGGCGAAAAATCACAAGTTTATAGCCTGGAACATAACTTAAAAAAGTACGATAAAGTATTAAATGATGGCGAAATTGGATGCTATTTGAGCCATATTAAATGCTGGGAAAAATTGATTGCGGAAGAGCTCGATTACGCTTTAGTGTTAGAGGATGACGGTATTCTTACTGAGGAATTACCGCTATTTATCAAAAAGTTGGCCAAATCGTTTCAACATTGGGATTATATTCTTTTGTCCCATGGAAGCAAAGTTAAGCCTGTCATTGATAGCCTTGATATGGGGGATGGCCTTTGGTTGCAAAAGGCGCTGAAGCTAAACTCCACGACAACCGGTCAATTCATTTCGCTCCAAGGAGCACAGAAATTAGTCACTAGTGCATTGCCAATTTCCCGACCTGTCGATATGGATATTCAGCATTGGTTTGAAAAGTCCTTACGTTGTTTTGTGGTGAATCCATTCCCAGTGCTTAGTGGTGATTTTTCGAGTGATATCACAACAGTTGGTGATAGGCGCTTTGTGAAAAAGCGCCCTTTTAAGCGTATTTGGCAAAAAATGAAGTTTGAATTTATGCTGCTGCTAAATCGAAGTGAGTTACCTGATTTGCCATTGAAGTAGACTGAATCTTAACTTCACCATCTAATTATAAAAAATTTATCTATCAACCTATTTAGAAACCTAGTTTCAATTTCTTCTTTAACATGGCTACGGAGGCCTGTAATGCGAATCGCAATTGCAATCGATAGCTTAGCGGGAGGCGGAGCTGAGAAAGTGATGCTCACACTGGCTAAGCAGTTTATGGCGATGGGTCATGAAGCTCATTTTATTGTCATGTATTCGAGTGTGTTTTACGAATTGCCGCCAGAGCTTCCTGTTCATGTTTGTTTTGATGGAAAAGACAAAGATTTTGATCGTGCATTTCACTTGAAATCTGCCGTGTCTCGATTAAAAAATAAAATTGCGGCAATTGAAGCGGAAGTTGGCAAATTTGATCTTTTTCTCTCCAACTTAGATAAAACTAATAACTTAATGACTAAGGTTGGCGTGAGCCCACTGTATGTCATCGTTCACGCTTCAGTGGAAGAGGAATTACAACGGAGTGCCAAGCTAGGACCTTTTTCTTATTTTAAGAAACGTCAGGCGAAAAAAGCGTTAAATGGTCAGCGACTGATTACTGTGTCAGAAGGCATCGCCAATGAGATTAAAGCTTCTAAGTTAATTACTCCCCTTTCGATACAGACTATCTATAATCCATTTGAGTTTAACGAAATTACAGAACTCGCCTCACATGAGGTTGTCGATATTCCCTCTGGTGATTATTTGATCCATGTTGGACGAGTTGTTAAGCAGAAACGGCATGATATTCTATTTCAGGCGATAGCCAAGATGGAGAGTCAGATACCAGTGGTGCTCTTATGCCATAATCCTAAAAAAGCGTTAAAAATGGCAGAGAAGTATGGGGTTGCAGAACGAGTCATTGTTCATGGTTTTCAAAGTAATCCTTTCCCTTGGATTAAGGGGGCTAAAGCTCTATTTTTGAGCTCAGATTTTGAAGGGCTACCCACAGTGCTAATTGAAGCGTTAGCTTGCGGTATTCCCGTGGTGAGTACTGATTGTCCTCACGGTCCTAAAGAGATATTAACGGGTGAATTGACTCGTTTTCTTGTGCCAAGAAGAAACCCTGAGGCACTTGCCAACAAACTGGATGAAGTGTTAATTTCTCCACCTAAATTAAATGAAATTGATATATTGCAAAAAGTTGATGCAGCAAGGATTGCTCAAGAATATTTAAATTTAGTAAAACAATTTTAAGTTTGGTGATAACGATGTCGAATGAAATGGGTAAGCGGTATTTGATGTATATCGCCCAAAACTATTCCTATGCCATTTTAAGGCCGCTGCAACAAGCAATTTTGGCAAGAGGCGATCAGGTCGCTTGGTTTCTTGAAGGGAACGAAGTCGATGAGGATTTCTTGACCTCCAGTGAGGTAAGGTTACCTTCGGTAGATGCCGTGAAGCAATGGCAACCAGATGCCGTATTTGTGCCTGGCAATGTCGTTCCCAGTTTTATTCCAGGCATTAAGGTTGGTGTATTTCATGGATTTAATGCTGGAAAGATGAATCATAGAGGTCGTGAAGATCACTTTGAAATACGTGACTGTTTCGATCTTTATTGCAGTCAAGGGCCTGCGACTACCTTACCCTTTATTGAACTTGCCAAGAAGCTAGGTACTTTTAGTGTTGCTGAAACAGGCTGGCCAACGTTAGATCCGATGTATCAAGAAACTAATTACAATCCCTATTTAAACGCCGATGATAAAAGGCCGACAGTGTTATTTTGTTCGACTTTTTCAAAAAGTTTATCTTGTGCTCCAATTGTTTATGAGAAGATAAAAGCGCTTTCAGAAAAAGGCAACTGGCGTTGGCTGGTACAGTTTCATCCGAAGATGAAACAAGAGATTGTTGATAAATATAAAGCGCTTGAAAGTGATAATTTACAGTTCATCGAAACCGATAATGTACTACCACTATTACAAGCTGCTGATGCCATGTTATGTGATACGTCATCGATTCTGATTATGTTTTTACTTCAGGGAAAACCTGTGGTGACGTTTAATAACAGTACTCAGAGCTCACATTTAGTTAATGTAACTGAACTCGATGAGATTGAACCTGCACTAGAGAAGGTATTATCTCGCCCTCCAGAACTTATATCTGAAATTGAACATTACTGTGATCAGATCCATCCCTATCGGGATGGGCGTTCGAGTGAGCGAGTATTGGCTGCGACGGATAAGTTAATTGCAAATGGTATCGATAATCTTAAGGCTAAACCAAAGAACTTATTACGCCATTTTAAAATGCGTAAAAAGCTAGGTTATTGGAAGCTCTAAAAGTGTTGGTGATGATCAAGAGAACTAAACGAGGGATGTAATACTTAGGCTATTAGATCCCTTTTTGTTTTTATAACTGCTTCAATTAGCACATAAATTAATATATTGCTGTGCGATATACTGACTCTCAACTTTCGGCTTTATGTCTAAGTGCTCTAAAGAGGGAGGGTTAGCCAGACATTCTAGAGCTCGCTTAGCCAACTCTTTTGGATCTCTGCGGGGAACAAGGTATTTGGCTAGTTCTCCAGTTAAAATCTCATTCGGTCCATATGGGCAATCTGTACTAATCACAGGCGTACCACAGAGAAGAGATTCAACAATGACGAGTCCAAACCCCTCAAAATCAGAGCTGAGCAACATCAGTTCTGCTCGTGCTATCCAAGCATATGGATTTGTCTGAAATCCAGGAGTGATGATTCGATCTTCGACGCCATATTTTCGAGCAAGTTTCCTAGCCCGTTCAGGCCTATTAGTAAGCAGAACTAGTCTCGGTGCTAAAGGCATTTCTTTAAGAGATTGAAATAAAATATCTAAACGTTTCTGTCTAGTGACTCTTCCAATATGGATCATATAGGGCTCTGAAGGGATATCATCGATCTCTTGCAGCGCTTTATTCTTTATATCTTCAATACGGAAGGGGTTATAAATAGCTTGTACGCTCTGTGCTTTTATCCACCGGGTATTCCTAAGCTCGTTAGCAATCCCCTCTGAAACAGTGATAATCTTTTTGCCTATGAGCGCCTTGGCTCTTTTCCAGCGACGATAAAAATGAATTGGACCTCGTTTCAATTCCATTATTAATTCTTGCTTTAATGCACAATGGCAAAAGTAATAACAAGGATCGAAATTACAACCACTCACAACAACATCACAGTCTGTTGAGTTACTCAGAAAAAGTGAAAACTTTCCATGTTCAGACTCTACAGATTCAACAACCTCTTTTAATCGTGTTTGTTCCTCTTTTAGGCTTTGACCTTTCTGCTGATAAACATAATGAATGGTGACATTTGCTGGTGGAGGGAAGTCTCCTTCGCGATAGAAAACAAATAAGTGAACATCTTGATTAGCTTCTTGCAAAACTTCTGCTTGAGTTAATGCGACTTTTACTGTTCCATTTGCATAAAAATTATGACAAAAGATAGCTATTCTTTTCATTTATTCTATATCACTGTGATGTTAAAAATGGCGGTGAAATTATAACAGATTTAAATTCAGTTATCATAAGCCGTAATTTACGATGTTACGTTTAGCTTGTTATTATTAAGCATTGATATACTTAGCTTTATTGACTTGAGTTATGCTCGTGCTTAGGTTGGTGTGTGACTTCATATCTGTTATCGACTAGACTAGCTCTCTCATTGGCTTTAGGAAGCTAATGATAAATAAATGTTTTTTATAGAATGTAATTCGGTATAGGTCATGATAATAGTATGAAATGTTTTGTTATTAGTTTAATGAAAGAACAGAAAAGAAGACAGCATATTACTCGTGAGTTTTCTTCTCAAAATATACCATTTAATTTTTTTGACGCTATTACACCTGAACAAATTGATGATGAAGCAAGTCGCCTAAAAGTTAATATTAAAAATACTAAAATGAGCAAGGGTGAGGTTGCGTGTTTGTTGAGTCATATGGCTATTTTGCAACATGCTGTTGATGAGGGCTTTCCTTATGTGTCTATTTTTGAAGATGACATACATTTAGGTATAGATGCTAGCAGGTATCTATGTACTGATGATTGGATCCCTGAAAACATGCAGTTTATTAAATTAGAAATGTTTAATAATATTGCTAAAGGCAGCTTTTGGAATAATCATAAAATAGACGGACAGAGAGGGCTGTTTAAATTAGAAGGAAGACACTTAGGTGCTGCTGGATATTTAGTAAGTACGAGACTTGCTCAAGTGATCTTGGAAGAAATTCGCCAGTATGGTGAGCTTATCCCAATTGATAAGGTGGTCTTTGAGGATTTAATTCTTTTACAGAAAATTGATGCTTATCAACTGCAACCTGCGATTTGTGTTCAAGATGATATTTTAGATAGAAAAAACAGCCTGCTTCATAGTAGCTTGAATCAAGATCGAGAGCTTCAAGCAAAAGAAAAAATGAATATAAGTCAAAAAATCAAGCGTGAGATTGAGCGTTTGTTATGTCGTCGAATTCAGTTTAAGTAAGTGCAACTCGTAATTATCTTGGCTAAATTCTCATATAATCAATGATATGGTGTTGTCTTCTTGGTTTTTGCTAGTGTTATTTCTTTCATTTAAAAATGAAAACTTCATAAATAGAGCACGTAAAACAAATTTCTTATTATGGTTCATTCATGAAACTAAAATGGGTAAACTACGGGTTCCTTAAATTAGGTTTGTTAGGCTTTTTACATGCATAAACGAGCAATATATCCTGGGACCTTTGATCCCGTGACGAATGGACATGCGGATCTTATTGAAAGGGCCGCTAAGCTGTTCAAGCATGTGGTGATAGGTATCGCAGCTAATCCATCAAAACAGCCTAGATTTAGTTTAGATGAAAGAGTTCAACTGCTTAAACTGGTGACGGCGCATCTTGATAATGTGGAAGTTGTTGGTTTCAGTGGTTTGTTAGTCGATTTTGCCAAAGATCAACAAGCGAGTGTACTCGTTCGAGGATTAAGGGCTGTGTCTGATTTCGAATATGAATTTCAGCTGGCTAATATGAATCGCCGTTTGAGCCCAGATCTAGAAAGCGTATTTTTAACGCCGTCGGAGGAGAACTCATTTATCTCTTCGACCTTAGTGAAAGAGGTGGCTTTACATGGTGGTGATGTCAGCCAATTTGTTCACCCGGAAGTGAGCAAAGCACTTTTAAGTAAAGGATAGTAGTCAATTTTTATGTCGAAATTTTATAGTGTACAGCTCACGGCAGCTTTACTGCTTCTAAGTTCTTTTTCAGTTTTATCAGCGCCTTGGGTTGATGTGTCTGATATCTATTTACGAGCTGATATTCAAGCGCTTGCCGATGAAGGCATCATCACCGTTCCTGTCAATACCTATCCTTTAATGTGGTCCGGTATTGCTGTGGATTTGGCTAAGACTGAGCCATCTACCTTGACTCCTGCTTTAGCGCAGGCTTTTGCCCGCGTGAATTTTTATTACCGTAATGCAGTAGGCAATAAAGGCAATACACGAATTAAAGCTGTGGCTGCCACTGATCCTGCTCGTTTCCAGCATTTCGGTTCAGATTATCGTGAAAAAGGTGAGCTGCAAGTTTCCCATGAATATATGGGGGAGCGTTTCGCTTATAAAATTGCTGCGTCTGCTAACTATGAACCAACAGATAGTAAAGAAGCTCGTCTCGATGATTCCTATTTGGCTATGGCATTAGGTAACTGGATGGTCACAGTCGGTGCTGTTGAACAATGGTGGGGACCAGGGTTTGATTCGGCGATGGCCAGATCGAATAATGCGCGACCATTGCCTTCAGTCATGCTGAGCCGTAATAACGCAGCAGCATTTGAGACGCCTTGGCTGTCATGGTTAGGTCCGTGGACACTCACTGCCGGTATTAGCCGTTTAGAGGAGGAGCGAGCAATTGCCAATCCTCTGTTGTGGAATTTTAGAAGTTCGCTGCGTCCTTTTAGACAATTAGAGATAGGTTTTTCTTGGTCGACCCAATTTTGTGGTGAAGGCCAAGAGTGTTCGTTACAGACTGCGCTTAAGTCGATAACAGGCCAAAGAGATTGTCGCGAAGAGGGTGAGGGCGGTTGTACTAACTATGGAAACCAAGTAGCAGGTTACGATATTCGTTTTAGCGATACCTGGTTCAATGTGCCGTTCGGTGTCTATTACGAACAAACTTGTGAAGATGCTACTGGTTCTGCCCCTTGGGATATTGTCGATTGTGGTCACGCTGGTGGTGTTGATACTCGTTTTAATATCGACTCTGCTCAATACAAATTGTTTTTTGAGTACACAGACACCATGGTTGCCTGTGGTGAAGATGATAATGTCTTCAACTGCATGTACGAGCACGGTGATTACAAAAGTGGCTCCCGTTATCATGGTAAGGCTTATGGCAGTACTTATGACAGTGATGCCAAGGTGTTTGCGTTAGGCTTAATCGGGCAGTTTGCTGACAGTCGTGGAATAACATCGATACTCCGTTATGCACAGCTCAATAAAGATGGTTCAAGTCCAACTCATGGCTGGGCACCTCAGCCGCCTAAAGAAGATTTGCTGATGCTGGAACTGAGTTATCGTATGCCTATCTGGAAAGGGATGATGAGTGTTGGAGGGACTGTATCTCAATCTGAGTTTGAGGTTGAAGATAAGAAGACTGACGCAACGTTATTCGGTACCTACGAGTATCGTTTTTAGGAGAAGGTTCGAGACTTTTTTAGGACCTAGGACCTAGAAGCAGCTCACTGCGCTCTCGCAGTGAGCTTGCGAACGCCCTCGTAATAACGTAGTGGCGTTCTTTCCAACTTTCTATCTCGTTTGACACAAGCCGCAGAAGACTGTGGCTCTTTGTCCCAGCTTTATTTCACTGAGCAGATTTCCACATTGAGTACAAGTTTGGCCTCCTCGACCATAAACATGAAGCTTCTGGGCAAAGTATCCGGGTTTCCCGTCGGCATTGGTGAAATCTTTTAACGTTGTCCCACCTTGTTTAATCGCGTTGGCTAAGATCTGTTTTACTTCAGATACTAAGATGACCAAACGCTCTAAATCGACCTTTCCCGCTTCAGTCTCTGGGTGTATACCTGCAGCAAACAGCGCTTCGTTGGCGTAGATGTTGCCAACCCCCACCACGATATGATTGTCCATCAAGCAAAGCTTTATCGCCTTTTTCTTATTCTTTAATGCCCTAAAGAGATGGTCAGGCGTAAATGCGTCCGTTAGTGGCTCTGGCCCCAGTTTCGTGAGTAGAGGATGCGCATCGATCGGGAGTTCATACCATAACCAAGCACCGAAGCGGCGAGGATCGTTAAAGCGTAATATCTTGCCACTCGCTAAGGCTAAATCAATATGATCATGCTTCTCGACAGGGGTTAACGCTGTCACAATCCTTAAACTACCCGACATGCCTAAATGCACGATTGTCGTGCCAGCATCAGTGTCGATAAGCAGATACTTAGCACGGCGATGCACACTACGTATGGTTTGACCGACAATCTGCTGTGCCAGTTCAGGCACTGGCCAACGTAGACTAGCGTTACGTACGGTAAGCCCGGTGACCTCTTGGTCAATCAAGTATGGCGAGACTCCCTGACGGGTGACCTCAACTTCTGGTAGTTCTGGCATATTAACTCTCTTTATTCATACCGGAAGCGGCTTCAGAAACCGGTGCAGATATTTTAATGATTGGGTTCAGTGCTTCTCTTAAACTTGGAGGGATGAGATACCAATTATTTGCCGAAGATTTAAGTAGCCCTTGATGTTGATACCAGTACCAAGTTTGAGCCTGACTGTTATCGGCTATTAATATCACCAGCTCAAGGGGCTTATCGGCATTATCATGTTCAAATAAGGCTTGCTGATCGGCCACTGGCGAGAGCTGTATCTGACTCCAAGCATTGGCCCAAACTTGGCAATTAAGCACGCTCTCATGGCATTGCCACTGGCTCCCTTTACTCAACCAGATCTCATTGACTTGCAGCTGCGCTAACGGCGATTGCTCATCGAAAAGAGGATGTGCATCCGAGGGCAGGTCGGCGGTTTTGTCATTGAGTAAAGTGAGTATGGCTATCATCATCAATGAGCTAAAGATGATGATGTTATTCCAGTTTTTACGTGATAGCGCCATAGTTATATTTCAGCTAGTCATCTAAAGTTGGTTAGTTAATCAGTGTATCGGTAAGTTACCCAGTCTTCAAATGAAGACTGATCACATTGTTTGGTTTAGCCTCCAGCTGGTTGGGTATTTGGTTTGATTGTTGAAGGCAGTATCTTCGCTGTTATTAATTGCCTGCCGCAGGCTTACGTGCAGTTACTTCTGCAAGTCGCCGCGAGCACATCCGTGTGGGCTCTACCAAAACATCCATGTTTTGGAAGCTTGCAGCCGCACCCACACTTGCTGATCAACAAGAAGGTTCTCTCTTCGATTTAATCAATAACGAATGTGTTCAGCATCTTTGCTCCTCTCCGCGATCTTCGTGTTCTCCGTGGTGAATCGCTTTTTTGTTTGGTGTTTAGTGAAAGAGTCGGGCTTTGCCCTGCTAGTTAAAAGCTTTAAGGAAAGATAAACGTCGACAGAACGCTTCGCTCACGGAATAGCCTGTGGCTACAGGAACGCGTTGCTCATGAAATCGCCTGTGGCTCCTAGTTTACGAGGAAAATGTGCCCTTTCTTTTTTGTCTTTGATCTTCTCCGTGGTCTTCGTAACGATATCCCTATCTAAGTGCCAGTTCGACCTCGTATCTCTCGTTCTCGAGCATATAATTACTGTTGTGCTCACCCTCTGTGGGTGAGTCGCTTTTGGGTGTTGAGAGAGTGGATACTTATATTAAGGACTATGTACCAATTAAAGTGGATTTCTACATACAGTTTCAGTGCTGTTAGAGCAATCGATAATTGTAACGGTACCTTGGGGAACAGGTGTACCACTTAATACATCTACAGCTAATCCGTGACCTTTGAAAGATTCTAATAGTATCTTCCATGATGCTTGCGATACATTTACTGTTTTAAATTCCGTTGAGAATGGGTTCTCTTTATTGTTAAGCATAATTACATTGTCGCTTGTATCATGAAGCTCAATGAAACTAAGGTGTACAACGTTATCCATATCTATAAATGAAAGTACAGCATAAACCTTACTCCCGTCTGCAAGATTAAACACGATTGGCCTAGCCTTGATTTTTATATAAGAGGTGGAAATTACCTGTGTTGCTGAATCAAAATATAACCCCATGCTTTCAACTAGAGTCTGACTGACGGGAAGACTGTTAAAGTATTGATTGATTGCAGTTTCATTAAATGACGCACCGATAAGTTCATATCCGTTATCTATAACACCTGCAGGTACCTCAATTGCAAATTGTGATATTGCTGTCATGTCATTTTGAAGATCTGCGAAGCTTCTAAATGCGTTCAATTCAGTATTAGTCAAATTTACTTTGTTGGCTGTTAGAGTTTCTTCAAGCCAACAGTCTTGAATAAATCCACCTTCGCCGTCAGGTTCTTTTCCATTCGGGTCACACACAGTTTTGGAGTTTTTGTAAACGCTATATTTGTTTATTTTATAGTTATCAATGTTCATCACATTAATAAATACAGTTTCTCGATGTATTGCATTGTCTCTTGCTGCTTGAGTAAAGTGTGATTCTGTCACGCAGGTTTCACATTCAATATGAAAGCTCTGAGGAGCTGCTGTATGGGTACCAGTAGCTAGTACAGATGTTGAAAATTGAGTGGCAGTTAAAATAAATAATGTGGATAGTAACTTCATCTAAATTCCTTTTTATAGATATACTTCTCTTGCTTGTCGAAGCTTCTCACGGACGCCCAAGAAAACGCAACGGACAAACAGAAAGCGTCACAAACTGTAACAAGATCAAAAGATATCTCTTTTTTGCTCCTCTCCGTGGCCTTCGTGTTCTCCGTGGTTAATCGCTTTTTAGTAAACAAAGGAGTTGTAGCCAATTAGCTTCATTCGAAGAGATAAATATCCGATGTCGATGCGGTTGTGATCTTAGTTTTAGGGCGAAACTTCACTTTGTGAAGCTCTTTGAGCGAGAAGTAAGGCCGCTCTCGGACTCGGCATAAGGTGATAGCAGACTCTTTTAGTTTGGGTGGTTTGTAGAATTAGTAATAGGATTGGTGCTATAATTTTAAAGTGACTTATGGAGGTATTTATGCAATCGACAACTGTTAAGAAACTTCAAGATGCTCGCACTTTTGTTCCTAAAATGAGTAATTTTGAGACAAGCTCTCGTTACGAAGGTTTGCTCTTTAAGAAGGAGAAGCTAAGCAAGTCAATTGATGAATTAAAAGCTAAGTATGCGAGATAAGTATGGAGTTATTCAGGATAGTTATTGTTACCCTGAATCCGATGTACTCATTAATACCTTAAATATCATTAATCATGATGAACTAGCAGAAGCAGAACTAGCATTTACAGCATTTCGTTATAGCGAATATTCTTCAAGTATTACATCCCTATCTGAGTTTGATCTAAATCATTTCAAAAATCTGCATTTTCACTTGTTTCAAGACGTCTATGACTGGGCTGGTAAGATAAGAACGGTCGATATTTCTAAAGGAAGTACTCGTTTTTGCACCTGCTCAAGGGTTGAAGCTGAGCTAAATAAGCAGTTATCTCGAATCCACGCTCTAGATTGGGAAAACCAAAAAACAGGCTTCTTTCATGAGATAACTGATATTTTTTGTGAGCTCAATGTCATACATCCTTTTAGAGAAGGCAATGGAAGAACACAGCGTTTTTTCTTTGAAGAGCTATATTTTTTCTTCGGAAAGTCAGTTAGTTGGCCAGACATATCAAAGGATGAATGGGTTGATGCTAATGTAAAAGGGTATCACGGTGACCTCAACCCGTTACACAACATATTAACCCAAGCCATTTCGTAAATCACAAATCAAAGTAAAGCGGTCGTAACCAATGAGTTCATAGTGGGCGGGCTTCGCCCTGCGAGGACTACTCACTTGAGTACGGAATGCCTCGCTTACGGAATAGCCGATGGCTACAGGAACGCTTGGCTTACAGTAAAAGCAACACTGAGCATTTGCCATTGCCGTCATCCCGGGCTTGTTCCGGGATCCATTATTTTGAATTTTAGCAATGCAGGAAGGGCTGAGCCCAGCTAGGACGCTGCGAGTTACGAGAAAAAAGTACCCTCTTTTCTGATTTTTTATTGCCTTTGATCTTCTCCGTGGCCCTCCGTGTTCTCCGTGGTGAATCGCTTTTTTGTTTGGCTTTTGACTTAAAGACAAAAGATAAGAGATATCTCACCACGGAGCGCTGCGCTCCACGGAGGTCACGGAGAAAAGCTGGAGGTCGAAGCTGAGAATTAGTTTAATTCTTGCTTAAGTAATTATAATACAAGGAGTAATGTAAGACTAATCAGTGAAATTACTGATAGACATACTGTATACATATCGCTATATTCTCACCAACAGGATAACCCTAATGTAGCGGTGGTTTTGATACCACTAATCAGCACAACATTAGCGGACACTTGCATTAGGGACGATGTACCAGTTTACATATCAGCTTATGTTTTCAGTTTATGCATTAGATAACAACCTGATATCCATCACGAATCCATCCCCCCACAAGCGTATACTCCTCCCCAAGTCACTCGAGACAAATACAGCGTTAAAACTAGCTTCTCTCATTCATCTTAATGAAGCTATAGGCTAGTCCATCCTATTTTAACGATGGGTGTCTCATATAAGTTATTCCTCTGGAGTTGTAATTGACTAATCATTTAAAAGTTAAAGAATATTATTTATCCGATATTGAAGAAACATTATTTCCAATGGAAACATGTAGATTTATTGTAGAGAATGCAGGTGAGGAAATATCTAAATACATTGAGTCTATTAAGGACCCTGAATTAAAAGATTTTTGTTTTCTTCCACAAGAAACTGTATATGCAGCCAAAACAAGCCATCACCAAAGGCGAACAATAAAGTTAGATCCTGTTGCTGAGTATTATTTATACGAAATGACATATGTTCATAGAAGTATTTTCCGAAAGAGTATCAATGCTAGTAGAACCAGCTTTGGTTATAGATTTTTTGAAGGTAGCCCGATAAGTATTCATGATAGCTATCAAGAGTTCTCTGAAAAAGCTGCGGAATACAAGACTAAATATAAGTACTTCATAAAATTTGATATCTCAGCATATTTCAATTCAATTTATCATCACGATATGTCTAATTGGTTTTCGTCAAAAAATCTTCCTAAAAGCGATTCAGATTTGTTTGGGCAATTTATGAGGGAGATAAATTCAGGTTTTTCAATTGATTTTATGCCTCATGGTTTATACCCATCTAAGATGTTAGGCAGCCACTTTCTGTCATACATAGACCATTCGTCATTAATTAAATGTGAACAAATGATAAGGTTTATGGATGACTTTATGATTTTTTCTGACTCTAAAGACACCTTAATCAAAGACTTTCAAACAATTCAGAAATCGCTTGGCCAAAAATCTTTAAATTTAAATACTGAGAAAACAGTGTTGTTTTCGGAAAAAGAAGTTTCCATTGACTCTGAAGTTAATAAAATAAAAGAGAAAATTGAAGGGAAGGTTTTTCTAGGAAATGGTTCTGGAATGGATTTTGAAGTCTATGATGAAGTAGTTAGGCACCTTTCAAGCGATGAAATCCAATATCTTTTACAATTGCTTGAAGATGATCAAGCTACAGATCTAGAAGCATCACTAATATTAGATTGTATTCAACAGCATAGTGATGGGTTTTATAAACACATTCCTCATTTTATCTATAGGTATCCACATTTATCTAAGAAAATATATCGTAAATGTTCGGAAGTTGTAGAGCATGAGGAGTTGTCAATTGAACTTAAGAAATTATTAGAAAGTGATGTATATCTAAATGAATATCAGTTGTTCTGGATTGCTTGCATAGTTGAAAAGTACTTATTAGGTTCTTCTTCTGCAGGCAGATTATTAGCATTGATGTACGAACATAAGAACGCAACAAATATTTCTAAAGCTAAAATTTTAGAAATTCCTGATCAGAGGTTTGGGATGCCAGAATGGAGAGAAACTCATCTTAAAAATGGATCAAGTGGTTGGCTAGCTTGGGCTTCAGCTGTTGGAATGAGAAATGATAATAAGCAGATCAAGAATTACTTAATGGGGTACTTTTCGAAAGCTAGCCCAATTAATAAATTAATTGGTGATTGTGTAAACTCAATTTAAACAGCGGTATACATCAACAAAGGACTCGAAACCAATTAGCCACAAATCGAAGAGATAAACACTCAGGTGTAGGTGCGGCTGTGGGCTTCGGTTTCAGGGATGAAACCGCAGAGCGTATAGGGATATATTTATAGCGTCCCACAGAAGTAGCTACATGAAAGCCTGCTGCAAGCAATAGGTATCAATGAAGCTATGGTTACCAATAAACCACCAAATGTAAGCCCTGCCCAATGAAACCAAAAAGAGACTTCACCACTTACTATCTGGTAAGTGGCTAGAATTTGCTATCAGGCAAGTTATCCCCCAGTTGTATTCATAAACCGCAATATCTGTACATCGCCTTCTTCCCCAAACACGTGCTCTTTAGGCTTGAGTTTAATAGCATCTAAAATGGCGGTTTTTAACTTCTCAATATCAGCAGGAAACTCACGCACAATGGCCTTTAGATCCACGGAATGTTCGTTGCCTAAACAGAGGAGTAGACGTCCTTCGACAGTCACTCTAACTCGGTTACATTCGTGGCAGAAGTTATTACTGTGGGGGGAGATAAAGCCAATATGGATAGGGCTTCCGGGCATAGTGTAATAACGCGCTGGGCCACCTGTACGTTTATCCGAAATCGTCAGTTCATATCGTTGAGATATGATGGCTTTCACTTCTTCGCTACTGCAGTGGCGGCTCTTTTTACGTTCATCAATGACACCTAATGGCATTTCTTCGATAAAGGCGATATCGAGCTCACGGTCACGACAAAATTCGATAAGATCTAACACTTCATCATCGTTTTGGCCGCGTAAAATTACCGCGTTAATCTTGATACGTTTAAAGCCTGCGGCTTTGGCTGCATCGATGCCTTTAATTACACGTTCAAGTTTGCCATTGCGGGTGAGTTCGGTGAAGAGTTCAGGTTTTAACGTATCTAGACTGATGTTCAATCTGGCAAGGCCGTAGCCTTTCATCTTTTGAGCAAATTTAGTCAGTCTCGAACCATTGGTGGTCATGGACAGTTCTGATAAACCCGGTAGTGCGCTCAAGCGCTTCACCAGTTGATCGCAATCGGTACGCACTAACGGTTCACCGCCTGTTAAACGTATTTTCTTCACGCCTAACTCGGTAAAGGCTTGGCCTACCCACGCAAGCTCTTCTAAACTCAGTATCTGCTCTCGTTCAAGAAAGCAGGGATCTTCACCCATGCAGTAGACGCAGCGAAAATCACACCTATCGGTAACAGAAAGACGCAGGTATTCCACCTTACGGCCGAAGGCGTCGACGATTAAACTCATATTAGAACCCTACAGAGTTACCTATAACAGATCGGCAAAAGGTTGAATGTAAACAGTATCACCCGCATTTAGCTGTTCATCTTGCTCACCAATAACGATAAAACAGTTTCCTTGCACCATTGAGCTCAACATTCCAGACCCCTGTGCACCTGTTGTCGTTACATGCAGCTTGCCATCTTGTGCTAAGTGGAAAATACCGCGGATAAACTCGGTGCGCCCAACGCGGCTACGCATTTTACAATCGGCAACGGCGGGAACCATGGTCTGATCCCATGCTTTCTCTCCAGCCAGCTTTCTGAGTGCAGGTTGAACAAATTGCATAAAGGAAACCATGACGGCAACGGGATTACCCGGTAGGCCGAAGAAGAGGCTGGAACCGATTTGGCCAAATGCTAATGGTCTGCCGGGGCGCATATTGATACGCCAGAAGTTAATCTGTCCCACTTTCGCCAGTGCGAGTTTAATAAAGTCAGCATCACCAACAGAGACACCGCCAGAGCTGATGACCACATCGGCATCAACAGCCGCTTGGCTGAGTGCGTCGACTAGGGCTTCTTCTGAGTCATGTATGATGCCAAGATCGATCACTTCACAACCCAGCTTTCTCACCATAGATTTGATGGTGAAACGATTAGAGTCATAGATACAGCTAGGTTTTAGCGGCTCACCGGGTTGGCAAACCTCATCGCCAGTTGAGAATACGGCAACTTTAGGGCGTCTGAAAACGGGTAACTGGCCGAAGCCAAGTGATGCCAGCATCCCTTGCTCTGGTGCTTGCAAGCGATTATGGGCAGCAAGTGCTGTTTTGCCTTTGGCAATATCTTCACCTGCAAGCCTGACATGCTGGCCTAAAATGATGTCACCTTGAAAACTAATGCTATCGCCATTCTCTGTTGCCAGTTCTTTCATCTGCACAGTATCAGCGCCAGCGGGAACTGGCGCGCCAGTCATGATGCGCACTGCTTCGCCTTGCTGAAGTGTGTCAGCGTATTGGTGCCCCGCCATCACATCGGCGACGATGGTGTAACTTGGCAACATTGGCTCTGAATATTTGAACGCATAACCGTCCATCGCAGAGTTAGTCTGTTGTGGTACATCCACAGGAGAGATAGCATCTTGTGCTAACACTCGACCACTGAGTTCATCGAGTTCGATGACTTCATGTTCGCTCACTGGATTGACGAAGGAGAGAATGTGATCGATACCTTGACGTACCGAAAGCGTTTTACTGGTATCGACTTCACAGCCGCACTCGGGCGCTTGTGGTGCCAGTGGCAAGCTTACGGTATTAGGCTGCCAGCTTTGAGCATACTCGATAACAAAATCGGCAATCTGCTCGACGTTGTTGATATCAAGGCGGCGCAGTTCACTGGGGAGTTGTGTGTCGTCGCAGCAGGCTATGGCTTGAATGTTGGTATCGTGAGTATGGATAAAAGGTTTGCCATGGGCGGCACGATGCAGCTCAATTTTAGGCAGTTCGAGTTTTTTAAACCCTTCAACTAAGACAATATCGACCTTGTCTTGTTCTATTTGCTGCAGCAGGTGAGGGAGTTGTGGGGCTTCATCAACCGCATCTTCAGTCATTAACGCCCAACGAATATGCGAGGCTACCAATACCTGACGGGCGCCAGATTTGCGCATCTCGTAACTGTCTTTACCGGGAATATCCACATCGAAATTATGATGAGCATGTTTAATCACAGCGAGTTTAACGCCACGACGATTTAGCTCAGGAATGAGTTTCTTTAACAGTGTGGTTTTTCCTGTGCCGCTATAAGCACAAAATCCGAGGACAGGGATCGACAGCGGATTGGTAAAGGGAGTAGACATTGAAACCTCGAATATTATTTGGCTATTGCCTCAGCAAGTTGTTGTTTTTGTTCTGGCGTATTCACATTTACAAAGGCATTGGGTTGATCGGCAAACTCAGCAACCATGCAGTGATGTTTGGCGTACCAAAAATCAATTTTACGCTCACCACCGTCTAAAAAGGCTTTCATTGAATCTCGTAAGCTGGGTTTTAATAGCAGCACGACTGGTTGTTCACGCTTGCCGTCACTGGCGACTGCAAGTTCAGCATCTTCACTCTGTATCTGAGCTAGCATACGCTCAACGAGATCTAATGGCAGTAGCGGACAATCACAGGGAACCACAAGTAGGTAATCAGCTTGAGTTTTCGCCATTGCGGTGATCATGCCAGCTAAAGGGCCTAAATAGCCTGAGTCTTCATCACTGAAAACTGGATAACCAAATTCAGCATACTGGGTTTGATTACGGTTTGCGTTGATCATGATCTCGTTAACCTGAGGTTTAATTCGATCAATCGTATGCTTTATCATAGGTTGGTCTAATAGCTCGACCAAACCTTTGTCATTTCCGCCCATACGTCTGGCCATGCCGCCAGCTAAGATGACAGCATCAATTTGCAATGACATATCTTGGTTCCTGTAATGTTATAGGGTCGCTGTTAATACCCTCTTTTGAAGGCGTCGATGAACGAATACCTTGATCCGCTATCTGCCAGCTTTGATCACATAGGCTGGTAAGTACACAAGATTGATGACTACTGACTAACATTCCGGTGCCTATTTGCTGAAGATCTTTCACCATACTCAATACAAGCTCTTGAGAATAGGTGTCCATGTTCGATGTCGGCTCATCTAACATGAGTAATTTAGGCTGCATTATCCAGGCTCTGGCGATGGCCAGACGTTGTCTTTCACCACCGGATAGGCTTGATGCGGCTTGTTTGCTTAGGTGAGCTAAATCCGCTTTTTGTATTGCATCTTGGGTTCTCTGTTCAAGCTGCTGTTTACTCATCTCACAAAAGGGATGTGGGTAGTTGAGGTTATACTCGACGCTGCCGTCAAACAGGTAAGGGTGTTGGTGCAGATAAACAGCTTTGCCCAGTAGTGGGTTTGAACGCCACCAGGGTAATGGTGCAAAGCCTTGAACCGAGACCTTTCCCTTGGTTGGGGAGACTAATCCTGCCAGCAGTTTCATCAAGGTGGTTTTACCGCTACCGTTATCGCCTTGAAGGTGTATGGTCTGGCCTTGAGCGAGTTGCAATCTCTCGACAGTAAAAAGCGTACGCTCACCAAATCGCATCTCGATATCTTGTGCAATCACTTTAACCATATCTTAATGGCTCCTTGGCTCAGCTTTACCTCTTAGGGTACCTAAGGTGAAGTTGAGAATCAGCGACAAAATAAGCAGAACCAGACCGAGTGCGATAGCTTGTGCAAAATCGCCTTTACTGGTTTCAAGTGCTATGGCTGTGGGGATATTACGGGTGACACCAGCAATGTTACCACCGACCATCATCGAGCAACCCACTTCGGTTAATATGCGGCTAAAGCCTGCAACAATGGCGAGTAGCAGGGGAACTTTTAATTCTCTGCACAAGGTCCAAATAGCCCTAAGCCAAGAGGCTCCTAAGGTACGAGAGGTTTCCCACGCGCGTCTATCAACACTGGTAAATGCTGCCTGACTCATAGAGACAAGTACTGGGGCGCAAATCAGCATTTGACCGAGTATCATGCCCTTTTGGGTGAATAGCCACCTTAAATCACCTAAGGGGCCCATGCGAGTCAACATAAGGTAAACAAGAAGACCAATAACAACAGTGGGAATAGATTGCAGAGTTTGGATCATGTTAGTGATAAACCAGCGACCGGGGAACTGTCCGAAAGCCAGCATGAAGCCTAGTATCATCGACGGCAGCAAGGTGATTGCTAGCGCAGCGAAAGAGACAGAAAAAGAAACCGAAACAATGGCCCACACATCAGGGTCCAATGAAAACAGCAGGCCAAAGGCCTGCTGTATAAGGGCTAACCAGCCGTCATTCATTTATGATATACCCAGTTAAGTAATCGAACACCTACAATCTGAGGTGTTACCTGCGCATACCATGTTAAATAATGGCTTATCCAGAACCTTAAAATCATTCGCTATAAGTTGCCTTAAATAGTTGCTCACCTTGAACTTTATAGCTGTTGATCATGCTTTGAGCTTCAGCACTGATCAACCAATCACTAAGGGCTCTTGCGCCTTTGTGGTTAAGTTCAGGATATTTAGCAGGGTTAATTAGCATAATTTGATATGGGTTAGCTAATGCATGTCCGCCATCAAAATCAATTGCCATATCAAGTTTCGCTTTATAAGCCACGAAGGTACCGCGATCAGATAGCGTGTAACCTTGTAATTCATCTGCCATAAGCAGGGTCTTACCCATGCCTTGTCCTACAGAGGTATAACCTGTGAATGAAGGATCAATGTTAGCGTTCTTCCAGATGATCAATTCTTTCATGTTGGTGCCTGAGTTATCTCCACGAGAGATAAAAGGTGCACCAGACTTGGCTATTTTAGCAAAAGCCTCTTCAACTGTCTTACTGCTACGGATCTTTGCAGGGTCATTTTTAGGGCCCAAGATCACAAAATCGTTCTCCATTATGCCGCGAGGTAAAAGTCCAAAGCCTTCATCGACAAATTTAGCTTCCGCTGCTGGTGCGTGAGTCATGATGACATCAACATTACCTTGGCTGGCAAGTTTCAATGCTTTACCAGTACCGGTTGCAATGACCTGTACTGTGTAACCTGTTTCAGCTTCAAATTTAGGCAGTAAATTGTTTAAAAGGCCTGAGTTTTCAGTACTTGTAGTAGTTGCTAATTTGATAACGTCTTCGGCTTTCGCTGGTGTTGTAATAAGCAGAGTTGCAGCTAAGGCTAAGCTGAAGATCGATTTAAGGTTTAACATTCTTGCTCCTGGGTGTTTTGAATACGGCCCACCTGCCAAGATGGACCATTAAAATTTTGTATTGTACTTAATAACTTATATAGCAAAATGAATGCCAACAGCTTGTACTGAAATTTAACTTCACAAATCAGTCGCTTTTGGGATCTTTATCGCAAGTTAACATCATGAAAGACAGACATTTTGTCCCACAGGCCTCATTCTTTGGTTCACAGTGACCTATTTGGCTTGCTATGGTGATAGAATCATCAATAGATGAGACAAAATGTCCTAAAGATGACAATATGAGCCAGATAAATAAAGCGTTAAAACCACTTCCTTCAGCCGTTTCCGTGCTTATTGTTGACGATGAGCCTGGTATGCGTAGCTTTTTAAAAAAAGCGCTATCAAAAAAGTTTGCCTTAGTTGAGACCGCGTCCAGCGTGGAAGACGCTGAACAGTTGCGAAGTCGGTGTCACTTTGACCTGCTTATTGTTGATATCCGTTTACCTGGACGTTCAGGGATCGAATGGCATGAAGCTTTAAACGATCAGGAGCGTCGCTCGGATATTATCTTCATGACGGGTTATGCCGATATGGATGTCGCGATTAAGGCATTACGTGCTGGCGCATCTGATTTCATCATGAAGCCATTCCATCTCGAACAGATGATGAAAGCGGTCGATCGTTGTATCGAACGTCGTTTACTCAAACGTGAAAATTTGATGCTTCGCCGTGAAGTCTCTATTGGCCAATCTTCGACGATTATTGGCAGCAGTGAGGCCATGAAGGAGGTGAAGCATATTATCGAACGCGTCGCCCCCACCAATGCCATTATTCTCATTGAAGGTGAGTCGGGAACCGGTAAAGAACTGGTTGCCAGACAACTGCACTTGTTGAGTGGTCGACAAGGCCCATTTGTTCCGGTTAACTGTGGTGCTATCGCTCCAGAGCTCCTTGAAAGTGAGCTTTTTGGTCACTGTGCTGGTGCATTTACCGGTGCTAAAGGCAATCGTGAAGGCCTATTTAGCTTTGCATCTGGCGGCACGATTTTCTTAGATGAAATTGGTGAGATGCCGCTGAAGATGCAAACGGCACTGTTACGTGTTTTAGAGCAGCGTACTATCCGTCCTGTCGGTAGCGAAAAAGAAACCAAAATTGATGTAAGAGTGTTGGCTGCCACCAACAGAAAGCTGGCTGAAGAGGTTGAAGCGGGCCACTTTAGACGTGATCTTTACTATCGACTCAATGTGTTGGATATTTTAATTCCGCCATTAAGAGATCGACCTGAAGATGTGGTGGAGCTTACTCATCATTTTACCAGACAGCTAGCGGCTGAACTTGGCGTGAAAGAGGTTGTTTGGAGCCATGAAGATATGGTCAAACTACAGCAACACGAGTGGCCGGGTAATATTCGTGAACTGAGAAATATGATTGAACGTTGTATTTTACTTGGCAAGCCTCCTGCTGAATACTGGAAACAACAACCTAAGGCTGAGGTGCTGGTTGAGTCAGGTTACCCGCTAGAATGGTCTCTTAAAGATGTGGAGAAGCACCATGTCACGCAAGTTGTCGATGCCCATAACGGCAATAAGTCAGCAGCGGCGAGGGACTTAGGCGTCTCCAGAAAGACCTTAGATAGAAAATACAAAGAGTGGTTCGGTATCGAACATCCCGGAGAGGTTTAAATGTCTTTCTTCCCGCGCATTTTTGGTATTAATTGGCAGCAGATGCAGGCAAAAGTGCGCTATCGCATTCTTATCTTAACCTTGTTGCCGATACTGTTGACTCTGGTGAGCTTGGTGTTCATTACCATCTACTGGAACATAAGCTATACCGGCCAACAGCTGTTTATGAAGGTTAAAGCCGACCTCACGGTTGCGAATAATACCTTGATATCGGTTCAGGAAAGTCAGGAGAAACAGTTAGAACTCGTGATGGAGTCTTGGCCGTTTCAAAATGACTTTAGATTGTTTGATGCGAATAAACAAAAGTACCGAGATCAAATAGACAGTTTACTTAATCAACAGAAAATCCTGCTCGATCTTGATTTTTTACGCTTGGTTAGCGTAGAAGAAGCGGCTGAAGATCCTGATCTTCGTCAGATGTTACAGAAAGTCCAAGGGAGTTCTCCCTATTCTGGACTCATGGTGTTATCTCCAGAACGTTTAGTCAGAATCGATCCTGACTTAGTCCCGCTTGCCAGCATTACGCTGGTGGAGACACCACGCTCGCAAAAACCAAACAAGAGTGTCGAAGAGCGAGGCATGCTAAGTCGTAGTTTGCTGCCCGTACCTGATGCCGATGGTTTTGTGTCTTGGTACCTTGATGGCGGCATACTGCTTAACCGTGATATTCGCATTGTCGATCATATTCGAGATCTGGTTTACGACGAGGGAACACTGCCTGAGCGTTCAATCGGTACCGTGACCATTTTTCTCGATAACACCCGTATCAGTACCAATGTACCTCTTCACTTTTTTCCTCAAGGTAACGAAACCGTCGGTCGTGCATTAGGCAGTTTGGTATCCGAGGAAGTGAAATCTAAAGTGCTCAACCAAGGCTTGCTTTGGGTCGATCGCGCTTTTGTATTTAACGATTGGTTTATTTCGGCTTATGCGCCACTTGTTGATGTGCAGGGTAAGCGAGTCGGTATGATCTATACCGGTTTTTCAGAGTCTCCATTTATTCATAACTACTTGCTGAACATTATTGAACTCGGCACTATTTTGATGTTGGTGCTGCTGGTGTCGGGCTTGTTGGTTTATCGAGGAGCCTACAGTTTACTTCAGCCAATAGAGCGGATTCATCACGTAGTTAAAGCGGTGCAATCGGGTCGAAATCTACGTATTGGCTCGCTTGGGCTTGAGCGTGAAAATGAGCTTTCTAACTTGGCTGAACAGTTTGATCGCATGCTCGATCTGCTGCAGGAGCGTAATACCCAAATTCAGGCGGCGGCAGAACAGCTTGAAGTGAAAGTGGAAGAGCGTACTCGTAGCTTACAAGACAAGACGGTTGAGCTACAAAATAACGTCGAACTGCTCAATGAAACCAGACAACAGCTGGTGACCAATGAAAAGCTGACGGCCTTGGGTGAGTTAACCGCCGGTATTGCCCACGAAATCAATAATCCTACGGCTGTTATTCTAGGCAACATGGAGTTGTTGAAGTATGAGTTAGGGGAAAACGCCGAATGTGTGGAGGAGGAGATCGAGTTGGTTATTCAACAGGTCGGTCGAATCAGTACCATTATTCGTAGCCTGTTGCAGTACAGTCGTCCTGGCGAGTTCAACGCGCCTCTAGAGATGCATCAACTGACGCCGATTATAGAAGAGATGTTGGTGCTCGTTCGTCACTCTATACAGGAGCAGGAAGTGATATTGAGCCAAGAGCTCAATGCGAGTTTCCCGATAGAGGTTAACCGTCCTCAACTGCTGCAGGTGCTAATTAACTTAGTTGTGAATGCTGCCCATGCGATGGATGAAAAAGGACGCATTTGGATCCGCACTTATGACTGGGTGCATAATGATGAACCTATCGGTGTGAAAATTGAGGTCGAAGATGAAGGCATGGGGATCCCAAAGGATCAGCTTAGCCGTATTTTCGATCCTTTCTACACCACAAGAGCCGATGGTACTGGTTTAGGTTTATCGCTCAGTTACGGGATCATTAAGCGTATTGGCGGCACCATAGAGGTCAGTTCAACGTTAGGAAAAGGCACACTATTTACCATAGGCCTTTACCATAAAGCGAAAGAAGATCAGAATGATACCCCATATAAAGGCTTACATTTCAACGACAACTAGCTGAACGTCAGACAAAAAAATGCCGAGAAAAATAAAATTCTCGGCGATAAGAGTGTGTGAGCAATGTCGTGCTTTGCAAACTCATCCTACATAACCTTAACCCGACAACGTTCTGAAGGGAGAGCAAATAAGCAGAGATGAAGTGCTTATCTGTTCAGTGATGTATTCAAAGTTCTTGGAACGCATGCAAATAGTAATCATTATCATTTGGTGTGGCAAGTTTTTATTGAAACTTAAGCTAATCTTTACATTACACCAGTAGTGATTTCTGCAAACTGATCTTATTAAGTGAATTATTATCAGTATCTTGCTTAAGGCTAGTGATCTGATATTGATTTGAAATAAGCATCTTAAGCATGGAAGCGAAGCGGTTTAATGTCTTTACTTCAATCTGGTGGTAACCTTGCTCTCTAGCCCAACTCTCTTGAACTAGTAGTAGCTGCTTTGCCAAACCTAAGCCTCTGAACTCAGGTAAGATACCGCCCAGCCAGCTATAGAACTGACCATTGCCGAGTTCATATCCCAGCTTAAACCCTGCAACTTCCCCCTCAACCTTGATAAATAGTGCCAGCATAGGTTTGTCTGACAGTCGTGTTTGATACTCTGCGACTGGGTACGCATTATCAAATTCAGGGATTGCCTGACTCAGTTCCACAAGGTTGTGTAATAACTCAGGTGTGACTAACGTTGCTTGCACTACTTCGACTCGGTACATCTTAATTCTCTCTGTTTAGCTAGATGAAAAGACATTAGCCGCGCATGAAATTGGGAAGGCGGCTATTTTAATCGAAGCTTGGGTACAAAAACAACTGGTCAGTCCAGTTTGTTGTGTAAGAATTAACTATCGAGGCTATGGATATTTTGTAAACCATTAATCAGTAAGCTTGCTACTAAGCTAAGTTATGGTCGTTATTCGATGGCTGAGATGGGCTAACAATTTTGTGCTCAAGGACTTTTAACAGTACACCATAGGCTGGTAGGAATAGTCCTAAACTGACGATCAGTTTAAAGCCATAATCGACACTGGCGATCTCTGGCCAATGCTCAGCCATAAAGCTGTCTGTTGAGGCGTAAAATGCCAAACCGAAGAACACCAGAGTATCAACTAAGTTACCTATGAGTGTTGATGCAGCAGGTGCTACCCACCAAGAACGGCTTTGGCGTATTTTGGCAAACACCGTAATGTCCATTAGCTGACCAATAAGGTAAGCGGCAAAGCTGGCAAAGGCGATACGAAATACAAACGTGTTGAATTCAGATAATGAGCCTATCCCCTGAAAACTGCCTTGGTGAAACAATACACCCATTAGATAAGAGATAAGCAGAGCGGGCAGCATTGCTTTAAGTATGATGCGCCTTGCTGGGCTTTGGCCAAATATCCGTACGGTAAGATCGGTGGCCAGATAGACAAACGGAAAGCTAAAAGCTCCCCAAGTGGTATGCATACCAAAGATCTGAAAGGGAAGTTGAACCAGATAATTGCTGGCGCAGATAATTGAGATATGAAAACCGACGAGCAGCAATAGTGCACGACGGATCTGTGTGGTCGTTAACGTTAACATCTTGTGGCCTTTTTAATTACGTGTTCATGGTCGCGGGGTGAGGGAACCCGCTATTTAGGTGTCGCTTAGTCAGCTGACTGACATCTGTTTCAGTGGCGATATCAAATTTATATTATCCCGTTAGGGGCGAGGAATTATAGAGATCTTTTGGCCATGAACAAGAGCATTGCTAAGATTTAATTCAAAAAACCACAAACTGTTCTAAAGTTAGTTGATGATATTCCATTCTCATCTTTAAAACGGAAAATCAGTGTGATTATGAATAGACCTATTAAGTGTTTTTTACTCCTCTGTTTAAGCTGGTTTCCTCTCCAGTCAACCTCTGCTCCCCAAACAATACACATAGTCACAGAATCTTGGCTGGGTTATACCAATGAAGACGGCTCAGGTTTTTACTTTGACGTTTTAAAGCAGATTTTCCCAGATGAAAATTGGCAGGTTGAGATCGATATCGCCCCTTTTTCAAGAGTGAGATACCTGCTTAATCATGAACGAGCCGATATGGCGCTAGGTTTCTATGCTGGTGATACAACTAAGGCTATCTACAGTGATCAGCCCATTGAAGTCGACAGTGCCGATATTGCGTTGACACCTGAAATGGCTAAGAACTGGGATGGTATTGAGAGCTTGTCATTCAAGAAAGTGCAGGCGATGTTGAAATACCGCTATGACGAATTTATTGATGTCCCTATGTATTATGGGGAGAGCAGCAGTCTGGTGGAGATGCTTGACCGCGTAAACAGAGGGCACATAGATGCAGTACTGGATTATAAACCGTCTATGTTGGCTAAGGCGGCCGAGTTAAGTGAACCTAGGCAGTTTGTGATCATAGAGAACGTATTTAGAACTGAGATCTATTTTGCGTTTGCCTTGAATGAGAAAGGAAAGCTGCTTAAAGCGCATTTCGACATTGAATTACAGAAAATGAGCGATAGCGGAGAGCTAGATCGACTTTTTCGTCAATACGTTGGCCCAGATGCTAATCGGCTTTAAAGTTCGGTTAAAATTGAGAGAATGGTCGTGAGTTTATTTTCAAGCTCTACCCATTCAGCATCGGCCTCGGAACCTGAGACAATTCCAGCTCCGGCAAACAAGTTGATGCGACCTGGTTCGATAAGTGCACTGCGAATTGCCACGGCAAACTCACTCTCGTGTTTATTGAAATAGCCACAAGCCCCAGCGTACCAACCTCTGGCATAACCTTCACTTTGTCGAATAAAATTCATTGCAGGCTCTTTCGGTAACCCGCCCACAGCTGGAGTAGGGTGGAGCGCTTGCAGCAGCTGAAAGTCATCAACGCCAGGTTTTAACTCGGCGCGAATAGAGCGATGAAGATGCTGAATATGACTCAGTTTAAAAATTTTAGGGCAGCTTTCGGCTCCGACGTAATTACTCAATGGAGCCAAGGCACCGACAATATGATCTTTGACCAGTCGATTTTCATGACTGTTTTTATTATCTTCCAAAAGCGTTTGCGCCAGAACGTCATCTTCCTCGAGATTTAACCCACGTGTGGTGGTTCCTGCGAGGGCTTCAGTAAAAAGCTCGCGTTGTCGACGTCGATATAATCGCTCTGGAGTACAGGATATAAAGGTTCTGTCGGCACTAAACTGAAAGCCAAATTGGAAGCTATTCTGATTTCGTCCCTGCCAGCAGGCGAGTAACATCCACGGGTCAACGACTTGGTTCACTTCAAGTTGAGTTAATCGTGACAGCACCACTTTAGGTGTCTCTTTGATAAACTTCTGATGAGTAACTTGATTAACCAGCTCGGTCCAACGGTAACGATTAGGTCTATCACTTCGACTTAATAAGCTGATCTTATTTGGCGGTGGCAGCGGCTTTGGTGGGGCTAATTCCATTAAGCTATCTATGGCTTGTTTACGCTCAGACTCCGCATTTTCGCTATCACAATTGAGGTTAACTAACAGTTTGTAGTCGTGACCATTTCGTCTTAGTTCTATACGTGGCAATACAAAGTGTGCTCGGCCAAACTCGGGCCAGCATTCAGTGGTTCTGTCGAAGGCTACGCCCCCGTAATAACGAATATCTTGATTATTTGAGAGTGCACGTTGTTTCTGATATTCAGCAGAGAGTTGATTATCATCGATACCATCAGCATAAAAAAAATCTTTACAGCAACCAATCGCAGCGACTTCCTCTTCGGTATCTCTTCCTTTCCAATAGATTCTAGGGTAGCAAGGTTGAGCTGCTAACCACGCAATAGCGGGCACAGGTTTGATCGGAATGGAAAGCTGAATGATAGGATCGCTTTGTGTTTGAAATGTCAGTTTTTTTAGAGTGTCAGTTAGGGATGAAATAGCCTGTGACAACGAAAAGGCAGCCAATTAAAACTCCAAAAACATATCAGAAAAACAAACATGAAAGTTATGGTTGGGCCCTGAAAGTACTGAATATAGGCAAACCACTAGGACATCGTCTTAAGGACAAACTAATGTGCAGGAGAAAAAGTGTCAAGTTGTAGCCTGTCAAGCTGTGAGGTTAGCCATATATTCAATATTAAAGTGTCCATATTAAACGTATTTTGTGCATACATTTGTCCACCTCCCAGTGTTTACGGGACATTTTGTCCTTCATGTATCTGATATCCATAAGATAAAATAAGAATTAGTCGATCTACGTTTGTTTTTAGCTTTTTATTGCTTGAGAGCGAATGAGAGTGAAGCAACAATGCGAGTAATGACACGTTAATCTTGTTTGAAATCATCGATAACTAGCATAGAAAATAGTGATTTATCACAAATTACCAGCTGCAGATAATCGATCTGGACAGCGGCTGTGTGGTACGGCACTGACAGATTTAGGGCTTACTTAGGTTGTTTATTACTCATGAGTTTACTTGAGCTAGATAAGGTCAGTTATCGTTACCGCTGTGATGAAGCATTGGTTCTTCAGGAGATTAACTTGAAGGTTAATCGAGGAGAGTGTCACTGCATTAGTGGGCCAACAGGTTCAGGTAAATCCACGCTAATTAAGTTGATCATGGGCGTTCTATCACGGCCATGGGAAGGTGACTTCCATGTTGCCGATGGACTGATTTTGGGGTTGGTGATGCAAGACCCCAATGTACAGTTTATTCGTCAAAGTGTTGGTGCTGAGATCGCTTTTGCACTGGAAAACTTATGTGTCTCTACTGAACTCATGCGTGGGAAGGTACAGTCAGCTCTCAGAAAAGTGGGCTTGTTTGTTAGCTTAGATATGCCCATTGAACAGTTATCTTTAGGCCAGAAATACAGAGTGATGATCGCGTCTCAATTGGTGTCTGAACCTGACATTCTACTGCTCGATGAACCTTGGGCTCAGCTCGATAATGCAGGTGTTGAAGAACTCTTGTTGGTCTTGTCTGAGTTAAAAGAGGGGGGCGTCGCGATTGTGCTCGTGGATCATAATCCAAATGCATTTGTTGATGTGGTTGATCACTACTATTTTATTAAAGCGGGCGAGTTAATTGCAGGCTGCGCTACACCTGCTGTTGTGGATAATATTCAAGCTGGGCTGGTGCAGTTTGATGCCTGTGTGATGCAAATCAAGCCATTTGAATTCAGGTTTTCCAATCAAGACCCATTGTTCAAAAGTATGCGGCCATTAAAGCTCTACAGTGGTGAGATTGTCTCCTTAGTGGGAGATAATGGCACAGGAAAGAGCAGTTTTTTAAAGAGTTTGGCAGGCATTCAATCTGATATTAACGAGCTTCCGTTATTAGTGCTGGGTAAGCAAGCCAAGGTGGGGGCTTTTGGTGCTGATCTGGGGCTCTTGTTACAACGCCCTAATCGTCAGCTGTTTGAAAGCAGCGTGTTAGAAGAGGTTCAATTTAGCCTTAAACGTTTTGAGCTTCCTCTGTTCTGGGCTGAACAGCTGCTAGATGAATTAGGGTTACTACATCTCAAAGATCACTCCCCGCACACACTCTCCTATGGGCAGCAGCACATGGTGGCCTTAGCCTCTTTAGCTGTCATTAAACCTAAAGTCTTGTTGCTCGATGACCCCTTTGCTGGACTCGATGGTGAATACCTTAACCGGGTATGGCATCTACTGACCAAGCTGAGTCGGGGCGGCTGTGCCATTTTACTCAGTGGCCACAGACAAATGTTAACACTACCAGTAACAGGGCATTGGCTGATCCATGATGGCGTCTTATGCAGTGATGGCGAAAACCAAGCGCTAGGGGCTGCGTAAGTGGATTTGATTGATGAAAACTAGCGGAGGTCGGCATTGTCGCAACTCGGTTAACGGCGCGAATACTGTTATCAAGAGCGGCAAGGGTATTGGTTGGACTGCCACAGGGCTCATCTTAGCCCTTGTCTTGTCTAGTGCGGCTTTTTTTATCGCAACAGAGTATCTGTTCGGACTCATTATCTGCAATCTCGGTTTGATTATTCACGGTGTTTATCGCCGTGGTGATTTCTGGGTCATAGGGCGAGTTTTTCTGGCTCAGTTGGTGATCACGTTAAGTCTGTATTACTTGATGCACGGTAAAGATCAACTGCTTGAAGGTGCCACCGTTGTACTTAGGGTATTAATGGCATTTATTCCAGGCTGGTGGTTATCGGTTACCTGTCGACCGGAAAAAATAGGCGAAGTACTGACGTGGATACTGCCAGCTAAATGGGCGTTTGTGATTGCGGCGTCATTGAGTTTATTGCCGACCATGACGAGAGAAGTTCGCGAGATATACCAAATTCAATGTTTACGCGGGGCACGTATTACGCCTAAGGCGTTGAAAGATCCGAGAAACTGGTCTGAATTGATCCATTGCGTGATTTTCCCTCTACTGATTCAGTTATTAAAGCTATCTAAACAAACCGCGATGGCGGCTCAATTACGTCATTTTGGCAAACATAAAAAAACCACTCATTGGCGCTAGCATTAGCTAGTGACCTAACTCATTTAAAGAAGAATGTTATGCGTAAAGTTTTCAATCTGTCTCTTATACACATCTCCGAGCCCACGAGACCGAGGCTGATCTCGTAT